>Ga0302325_10007232_pt1 | contig 24687 bp, 23 predicted proteins | sample Palsa_T0_2_FD_201948 | JGI IMG/M metagenome (GOLD analysis project Ga0302325, IMG submission 201948) | Peat permafrost microbial communities from Stordalen Mire near Abisko, Sweden - Palsa_T0_2 | ecosystem: Environmental > Terrestrial > Soil > Palsa > Peat permafrost | place: Sweden: Abisko... | reverse complement strand
CAATACCTAATATTCCCAAGACAAGATCCGGGGAATACCAAAGAACGAGAATATTCCTTCTCTGTTTTGACCAAAAAGATCGTCTTTCGATCCAAGGACGATGAAATTCGAAATAGAGTCGTATCACCGAATCTTGACATAGTCCAAACACCATTGATATCCCACACTGATGATCCCGGCAAATAATGTGAAGGGCAATTTGTTCTTCGATGCCAATTTTATCATCATCACAGAAACGACTAATAAACCCAAAGTAATGAAGAAATTCCAGTGCACCCCATACTCTGTTACGTGTTCCTATTGTCAAGTCTCTTTGATATCATTTCGATACCTGATACTCCAAGTTCTTAGTCAAGACAGTGCGTACTATTCCTAATGCAAGGATAGACGCACTTGCTCGTATGGCAGTGTAAATTTGCTTGAACGCGGAAGTCTGGGGTTTCCGTGACGAAACAAGGCCACTTGAAAACACAAATGAACCGACTCCCATGTCCATCTATCATCAATAACTGCACAGCACATTCAAACCCTACCAATGACGTTCCGAAGAGTTCCGCCTTTGCGAATCGACGGGGGAAGACTTTGAAGTCGACTGCCAGAATGGCAAGACACGTAATGACCATCATTCCACCTCGATATACAGTCACGAACGCCTTATGATTCGATTGAGGGGCCGATTTAGACGCCGAGGTAGGAGGTTTCTCTTGTTTACGCCGAGACTCGACGAATTTGTCTTTTGCAGCCGCAGCGAAGGGAGGTTGTAAGTATAATACAAACGCCGGCGTCAGGAGAAGGATATTCAAGAGGACGGAATGCGAAGAATATGTTGTAATCGAGAAGAGGAGACATATTGAGTTCAAAGCTGTGTCGAGGATAAATGCTGGAAGACCATATACCCGACAGTCTGTTGCACGCGTTCGTGTCTGAAGCGCCGCCCAGAGAGCATAAGCAGACTATCCTCCGTCAATGCAATTGTCAAGGGAAACTGTACCAGGGCCACTAACGTGACAGTGTTTATTTCAGTAATACTCCCTCCCGAAAGATTCGAGACAAACTCCTCCTTCATCTGCTTTAGTGTCTTCAGCGTATTCTCGTCCATGTTCCCTCTGAATCAACCGTCAACGTGTCTTTCTCGATTGGACGCCGTCTCAAAACTTGCCAGCCTGTCGATTATGGACGGCGGATCGCCGCAAAAGTCCAGTGTTAGGAGGAGGAGGCAGACCGTGTTAGGAGGAGGCAAGTTATTATTAGGAGGGGACCAACCAGAATTAACTTAAGGCCGAGGGGTAACATTCAAGCTGCGCAACCACCCTTAAAGTCCCCTCCTATAGGTCCAGCTGTTTATTCTCTGATCATTATCGATAAATCGTCGCTTGCGCACAAATCTATGGTCACTAAATCGTCACTTGCGCACAAATCTATGGTCACTAAATCATCACTTGCGCACAAGACTAAGGGCAATAAATCAAGTGCCAAGCACAGGCACAGGGCAAGTCCGAGTAATTACTAATTAGTGATAGCGACGTGGATGCCATAGCGATGTGGGTGTCACAGCGATGTATGTGATGGAAATAGCAGTGTTTGAAGAGAATAAGAGTGGTTCTCATACAGCGTCTATATGCTTCAGCATCCTCTAGCTTGTGGCTCTAGCTCGTGACACCAGCTCTAGCTAATGCTAGCGTTCTCCAGGTTCAAGCTCCGGCTCATGGCTCCAGCTAGCGGCTCCATCGCTCCTTCTCCAAGCTCCAGCTCCAGCCCCAACTCGTGGATGTCACAGTGATGTAACGGGAATAGCAGTGTTTGATGCGAAATAATCCCGTTACATCCCTGTGACATTCAGCAGCTCCAGCAGCCAGCTCCAGCTCTAAGTCTAGCTCGCCGATGTAACCTGAATAGCAGTGTTTGAAGAGAAATAAGGGTGGATTTGTGTTGGTCATTTTGCGTTTCCTCACTAGCTAGACCATGAATGATGAAGGTAGATGTGAGATATCAGAACTGCCTGCACTAGAGCTGGAGCAGTGGAAATAAGCTCCACACAATATGCGATGCATAGACACGTCTGAAATGAGCCCAGGGTGGCTCCAACATGGTTCCAACGGATCTAGGTGCGCAGGATTTGGAATGCGGGTTTCTCAAGTAGAGAGGCACTTGCCACTGAGCGATTTGAATTGATATAGAGGCTCTGCTATGATGGAACAATCTAAAATCAGTCACACTCGGGATGGATGGGGTCGAGTTACCTACTAACTCGATGGATGAGATGGATCGTAGGATTGTGACGATGACGGGAGAGAATCAGTGCCGGACGCCAACGCAGGCCTAGGAGACCGCCCGCTGTCCCCGGGCGCCTATCCTAATATGTAACTCGGGTCCTTGTCCTCATCCTAACTCACGTCCTCATCCTAATAACTCACGTCCTCATCCTAATAACTCGCGTCCTCCTAACGTCGAGCGCCTCCTCACAACGACTTTTGCGCCTAACGGCTTTCCATAGTCGATCCGAAATTCCTGTCGATCCTTTCCCGAAATTTATCCCCCGGACAAAAAAGGAGGAAACAACCAGCAAATACATGTCTTCGGCTAAGCCGTGGATACCAATGCCTCACCCGATACGGCGCTTATTCAACGCGTTTCCCGTTCAAACATATACAGCCGCGAGTCTCCCTTCCTCGTGTCCTCCGCCGGTTACGTATCCCAGACTTTGTGTTCATGGATCTTCGGATTCTTCGTATCCTACGTGGGATGCAGAATGTCTGAAGTGGCAGGTATACCCCGTCGCCCTCGAGTTCTTTTTTCCTTTCGTCCTATTTGAGTGATGAGGTCTGATGGTAGACGTTCCTTCGACTGGAGTGGCCGGAGTGTGAGCTCGTACCGGCTACGCATCACAGTAGTCCATCCGGGGAATTGCCCTTTCTAATTCAACCTACTACCCCGCCAGAGATTGTTCCACTACATAAACTCCATCAACTCGTTGTATCGAAGTTCAAAATCCCGTTCAATTCACGCGCGACGGCATATCTCAATCTCGTAGACACCAAGATCCATGTCGCCTGGGTAGACTTCTCTGTAACCAAAGCTGACGTAGGTTTATGCATTCTACATGACGGAGGCATTTGAGGAAGTCACAGTTCCCTTACTATCACTCCCCAATGGTCCAGAACCATTACAATACCTCGCAAAACGCTCCCACCTGACCCCTCGCAAGGAAGAGCTCCAGCGACGCTCATTAGCCTCGCCCGACGAACAAGTCCTCTACGCCGAAGCAGAAGAAGGCTACGCAGCACTGTCCCTCCTGCTCGGTGACAGCACATACTTCTTCAATGAGCGGTAAGCTCAGAATCATGGGTGTCACTGATTTAGGCGGCCGGGATTACTTGATGCGGCGGTGTTTGCGTATACTTGGACGGTGTTGATTAAGATTCGGGAGGGCAAACTTGCTGGGATTGTCAAAAGGTTTGATAATTTGGTGCGGCATGCGAATCGGCTTAAACAGGCTGTTTATCCTTCGGTGGATATCAAATGAAAGCTTATCAGTATCTCGGTAGATACCGGGAGTGTAAATGAGAAATGTAATAATCAAATCTTACTCTACAGAATGGAGTCTCTTGCAATCACTGTGTTAAGAACGTTTCAAACGTTCTCATTTCCGACTCCCCCCTCGGGAAATTAGGGCAACTGGATCGAGTCCCGGGGGAGGTGGGGGGAGCGTGAAAGTTTCGCGATGTTAAAGGCTTGAATTTCCTGACGAACGACAAAGAGGATAAAGTACACACCATGCGCTTTCGACCTAGACCTCATACCATAACAATTACTGGGGGACTTAAGAAGATAAGTTTGACATAAATATTCACTTGGGATTCACAGAGAGCAAGGAAGTCCCTTTGAAGACGATCAAGACCATGAAGGTAATGATCGGTGATCTGCAAAGCAGGTTGAAAATCTCTAGGCAACAACCGTACGCCGACCATGAGGCCGAGCTTCCCCCGAGGCAACGCACCTCTGCGACAGTATTGTGCCAATTGTCGCACTATCACCCGTCTTCACTCATCGATATCCAGCCGTCAACTTCCTTGGTGTCTTTCCGATCCCCTTCCGCGACTCCCTCTAGTCCGCCGAGGCTTTCATTCCTCCACATATAAACTATACGCCGCCAGCCCATCATCTAAACTGCCAGCTAAAATCAAAGCCAAATCCCCTGTTTTGGATGATCAAGAGCTTTCTCAATGGGAGGCAAAGTAAATTCTCGTCAAGGGGTATCTAATCTATAGTGCCGGAGCAGTTGCCATCAAACCCCCAAAACAGTGGGAAGCGGATACAGAAGGTCTAACAAGTCTTTGTCAGAAGCAGGTCAATTTCTGGAATGGGCAAAATCCGCTGTCAAAGGATCAAGTCGAGTCCATTAAGAAAATCGCAAAGTTGGCCATTCTACACCGAAGTAAAGGCAATCTCGCCCTGGTCAACATATTCCATAAAGGTATTCTCTCCTGTGAGTTAGGGATAACAACAGAAAAATGCTTCGATCCCGAATTGCTGTATTTGACTGCTCAAACGATGTTTCGTAGTCCGCCGGATAACCGGTGGATGAGAGAAAAAGTGGTACCGGAGATGTATGAGATTGGTTTAATGATTCGTCGACGGCTGTTCTATGCTGGTTTGCTCGGTGGTCACGTCCCTTCGGCGTTATGTCTGTGGTGGTCATTCTCCTACGATACAACGGCAGGACAGGTGGAAAAAGAGATGATTTTGCGATGCCTGGATGACAGCGATGTTACTTCACTTGGGCCAATTATCATCACTCTAGTGAAGGCCGTGAAAGCGGATGCCGTCAACGATGTGAAGGAGGCACGAAAATGCTTCGACGAGACTGAGAAGATGGATCTGGGAGAATTTGATCTGCTATGGAAGAAAAGCTTGGAATATCTCTTTGCAGTGAACGAAGACATGGCGTTGGTGCGTATCATCCAGGGACGGCGATGGTTTCCCGCCCCAGTCATTGTACAGCTATTGGAGGAGCTTCGAGGTTACACGCAGAGTGAGCAGATGAAACTTCGAATTGCTATTCAACTACTTGCATATTCGCCAAAATACACTTACAAAGACATTGCGCTTACATACGAGAAGGCAGGGGACGAGTTGATGGCGAGGGAGTATCACGAAATCGCGGGTGCTACAGGGGATAAAGAAAGTCAAGAATGGATGGTTGGATACCTAGAGCGGCTGGTTAATGGGTCTCGAACACGGAAAGAATTCCACAAAAAGCAATTAGAGATGTGGAAGAAAATGGTTGGAACGGAAGCAAAGGCAGAAATATGATTATTCAGGACATCTCTTCTATTAATGGATTGAGCGAGTTTTTCCCTTCCTTCGGCATCGCTTTTTCCTTAGCTGCCTTTCGCTATACTTTTTGCTTCGAACTTTCATGGAGTGCGGTTTGGGTCGCACCGCAACAAAGCTGCGGATTCAAAGGGACATCGCATGCGCTTAAAGTCAAGCTCCGCCGGGTCGAGGCTCTGGCTCTTCCTAAGACGTCGGAAAAAAAGGCTCTGCGCAGGCGCGGTGGATGTAATAACTTTAGATCGGCGGGGAAATACATCATTTCTGAAGCATTTGAAATTGGTGGCTTGAACTCTAAAGTCAAGACAGACCACACACAGTCGGAATGACACGCTCACAGCAACTCTAAAACCCAGTACGTCTCATATAATCCATATAATAGGCGATGGCCCCCTCTCCATCCCAGTTGTTTTATTGTGTGTCATGGGCACCTTCGGTACGTCCTTCGATGCCTTGCTCGCCAACGCAACCCAGAAGGCGAGGGACCTGCGCGACTCGCTCGCCTTGGGCATGCATAGCAAACCACGGCAGATCGTTCTAGACGATGAGCTGGTGTGCTTGACTAATACTGCTTATAGACGCAACGGGCAGTGGGCGGCCGAGTTTGTCATCTCGGTATTCGATCGCCATGATGAGCTCAAGGCGCATGCTTTTGAGGAGGTTTTGATGAGACTCTTGGGAGTCAACCGGGGAGACCTCATCTGGGATAGGATACAATACTTTGTCGCCGTGCCAAGGGAGAACGTTAACGTCCTTCTGCAACACACGACGGGTCATCATCGCTTTGAAGTGGGTCCAACTAGATCTAATGGAATCATGGATCCCCAAGTCGTGCTGCCCAGCGAATTCAGCCGCCTTAGCCAAGGGGCTGTTGCCAACTTCGAAGTCATGACGCCTCCAGGATATCCGGGACGACATGTTGTCAACACGATCTTTTCGGAGGATTCGGACTTCGGAGTCATTTCAGGTATTCACTTTTATGTTGTGCTAACGAAAGACATCGATGATACCATCAAGATCTCGCAAGTCCTCAATCGAATAGATTTGCTTCGTAATACCTTTCTTGTACCGGAGGGCAAACCCGTTGAAGGAATGCCAGATCTTTACCAATCCCTCAGCTTTCGTTTACGGAATCCAACATGGTTTTATCTCTCTGCCTCGCCCTGGCAACTCTACCCTTTCCTTCGCCAGTTTACCAGCAAATTTTATCCCTTTGGTCAGATAATTCTGCGAGATATGAGTTTCGTGGAAATCTCATCGTTCCTCTCCAGTTTGACTATTGGTACCCAAGCCTTCAAATCAGACCGCATCGAGAAGATCCACGGCTGGTTCCCGAATAAACGATTCCTGTGTATCGGTGACTCCACGCAAAGAGACCCAGAGACATATGGAGCGATGTACGCACAGTCTGAGACGAACTGACGTTAGGTGGCACAAATATCCTGGCTGGATCATAGGAATTTGGATTCATGTTGTTGAGGGTGTTGACCCGAAGGCGGAAGTCAAGTTGAATGCCCCCGAGAGATTTGAAACAGCATTCCAGGGGATCCCTCGCGAAAAATGGAGAACATTCAAATATGCTTCAGAGATGATGAACGCTTGGTTGTAGAGACACGTTTTTTCAGAGCCTGTGTGTTATATGGTTGAAAGAGAAAGAGTGTTTAGGGAGGTATAAGTGGGGCAAAGTTTGAGATGTGGGAAGTATCACACTGTTAGTGAACGAGAATGGCGTTTTGGTATGTATTTTATTAGTGGATCGGAAAGGATATGTATAGCTGAATGGATCATGCAAACTCGACCTCGAAAAGTCCTTGGCGTCAACTCGACTTTTTAAGAGACGATGTGTGGTTTTCTTGCGATGACACCAAATGGAATTGAAGATTCATTTTGCTCCGCTCCCTTACCTCACCCATAAATCAGACGCGCGGCATGATCTGACATGATCATCTGAAGGGGACTTCGGGGATGACTCTCTCGTGTTACCGAAATTGTTTTCAGGTAGATATTTATTACGTTCTTCAGAAAATGGGTATAATCTACACAAGAGCGGGGTCAATGAATGTAACGAGATACTCAACTCTGCTTCGCCACTCAAGTTGTGTTAAACTCCACCGTATCATGTCGCCTATTGGAAAGTGTCATGCAATAATTACCCGGAAACAGGAGATTGGTCTAAACTTGCAATTCTCCGAGTTGAGTCAACCCCCGCCTCCCGCATTCTATATTAATATCCTCTTCATCTCGGGTATCTGTCCATCTCGAGATAGATGTAGTACACGTGAACAGTTCAGGGTGGCTGATCGTCAACCCAGGGTCAGATATTCAAAGACGCAACGGACATTGTCGTCCGGTCCCACTTTCCCCTCAATTAATTTTCGCACACCAAGCTCCTGGGACCAGGGATACAATCGATTAAGCTAATCTAAAATACATAGTCCAGGTTAATCTACTGCGTCATTACAAGTGGTTTAATATAACCGTCTGCGTTTTCGGCCCCCGGTCTCGCCCTCCCCACTCGCTGGTCCAGCCGTCGAGAATGCGAGGTTGATGGTAATTTTATCCAGCGAGTAGAAACACCGCTCGAAGGCACGTTCCTTCCATTGTGGATTCCAGGCAGCTTTGATTCCCAGCCTATCGTTAGTGTGCGGTACAAGTGGGGTATGCACTGCATTGCGCATCGGTAAAATCTGACCAGTTCGTCGCGGAGGTAGAAGTCACTCAGGAGGGTGGTGGCTCCAATGATAGTCGAAAGACGGACAGTTGAGAAGAATTTCCAGAGACACTGGTCGCATGTGCTGCATGCGTGATTTGATAGCGTTTCTGTGGGGAAAGAGTGAGTGTAATCTTCTTGAGGATGAAATTTCTTGTATGACACGCCTATTTTGGGTTACTTTGTGATGTCAGATGATCCACCTTCATTGAGGAAGTATTCTTTCATACGCCCAGTATGGTCCTCGAGGGCATTATCGATCGCGCGGTAACATTTCCCGAAAATGAAATAATCTTGTGGTACTCGGAGCCTTGAGATGAGGGAATTGGCAATCTCAATCTTTCTGTCTAAAGTCGGACACCTGACATTAAACCAAGCCAGCAAAGGGAAAAACCTTCTCCGAAGCACCTCAAAGCCTACCAAGGTCTGAAGTTCTTTATGTATTTCAGTTTCGGAGATACCGTATGAGGTCACAGCCCTCTTAGATCTCGTGGCTTTTTCCTGTTGCGGACACAAGCGCGGCGATGGTGAAGAAGGTCGAGCTTGCGGCAAATAAGGATGAGATGGAAAAAGTGTCGAAATTGGCAAAGGCAATCGCAATCGCGGGACAGGAGTTGCGGAAGTCAGTTTGAGTTGGGAGGACGGCATCGTCTGTGGTTGTGTTTCCTCGTAAACTGAAGGCTCTCGGGATCCGTCAAGGGGCGTAAGCCCGATAGTGGACCCCCCAACTTCATCGACAGTTGTCGAAGAGTAGTATGATAGAGTTCCTTCTGTCAGCTTCCTGGCCAGAGTGCCGTTACCAGATAGTTGTTCATTTTGGGAAAGCGTTTGCGGTATCAGCGAGGGAGGGAAAGACAGAGATGAGGCCAGTGGAAGAGTGAATTCTTCTAACTCTTGGAGCCAGGTAGCCGCAGCAGGATTCATCTCCATTCCCCCGAGAGTTTGCAATTTCTCCAGAAGGGGCAATTTCTCGGTTGCCGGACAAGAAAAGGGGGCTTCAGATCTTTCCATATACGGAGCAGGAGGAAGTATTCCTAAATAGGCAAAGTCATGGCTTTCCACATCTCCAATTGGGAGATTGTATGCAGCTCCAGGCAAACTCATGTTGTCTTCCGTCGGACTATCTTCTGAATTGCGCTGATGCTCAATTTGGTCTGCAAGTTAGCTACGACCATAAAAAATAGTGGAAAGACCAGTGTCTTCGGTATGAAATACTTCCGGGGCCCATAGCTCAGTGATTGTCTCTGCGTTCTCCGTATTGGGACAATACTTCCATACGGCAGCCTGCAACTTCTCTGTCGAACCAAAGCTAGACAAGACGCAACGAATAATCTCATCCTCGATACCGCTTTTCAGCTCCAACTGCCTACACTCCCTTCGTCTCAACCCAAGAAATCCGCGCAATGTGTACATTTTATCTGCTGTCTTTTGAAGCAGTGTCCGTTCGCCATTCGCGCGAACCAGTCGGATTGTTTTCAAAGCGCTATCGTAGATGACACCGAATGTTGCCGGAGGGACAAACTGAACGTAATGCTCGTCCACACTCAATCCAATGTCAATCAGTGTTATCACTCTTGAAGACGGGATAGCCATGACTGCGAATTAAGGGGTTGAGTGTCCGGTCCATATATAAGATAGGAGGGACAACGCCCGTATCGCATCTCGCAAACCGTCTGCCTTTCAATTTTGTTTCAAAATTGATGGTATCCGGGATTGAGGCGCGGTATATATATGCCGAGGGGCTAGACCCATGCTCGGCTCTTGTTGTCAAAGCTTCGCATTGATGTCTGGCAGCTTGAACGCCTGAAAGAGGCAACGTCCGGGGAATAAAGTTTGATGAGCGTGCCGATCGCTCCCAAAATGTCGTAATATCTTGTCACATGAGCGGACAGATTGCTGGCGGCTTTCCCTATAGAGACGGCCCGTGCCATCGATTTGGTAAGTGTGCATCTCACGTTCGTGCTAGCACACACTATAATATTAGCTAGACACACTATATCGGTGATTCAAAATGATCGGCGGCGCTTCGGATGCTGTGCCGCGAACGGGCATTGCTGGGAAATTGTGCAAATTAGTGCGGACTAAGGAAGATTGGGGTCGGTCCTGCAGCGTTTGTCGTTCTTCGACTCTGCTGCGTTGTGACCATGGCGCTAGTCGGAGGCCCGCTCATAGAGCGACTCGACAAGCCAAGCTCGTATATCGAAGCAAAAGCAAGGTCAAGAGTATAACACTTCCTCAGCCGCATGCTGATTGTAGACGGAGAAGGAGTTCCACGACCTCTCTGTCATTGAGGCATCCACGACCCTTTATGTCGGCAACCTCTCCTTCTACACAACAGAAGAACAGATACATGAGCTGTTCTCAAAGTACAGGCTGTCTGGTATTACCTCTGACTGGATAGGTGCGGCGAGGTAAAGCGCATAATCATGGGATTGGATCGGTTTCAGAAAACTCCCTGTGGATTTTGCTTTGTTGAATATGCCACACATCAACAGGCTTGTGACTGCATGAGATTTGTGAATGGAACCAAGCTGGACGAGCGGGTGGTCCGAACGGATTTGGACCCTGGTTTCAAAGAGGGACGTCAGTACGGTCGAGGCAGAAGTGGCGGCCAGGTAGACCCCGGCTGAGCCATGTTGACTTCAGGTACGAGATGAGTACCGCAAAGATTACGATCCTTCTCGGGGTGGGTGGGGCAAAGTCAAAGAACAAGAGCAAGGAGGACGGCCAAGGGAGGAAGACAATGCAGCTGAATTTCAAGGTATAGACTTATCTGGCGCTGCTAATTCAGAAAATCAAACGTCACTTGGGAAGCGAAGACGGAGTCTCTCGGATGACGGACGTTTATCGCCAGCAACGTTTATGGAGGATTAGCATTATGATTTAGCATTTCTACGTACTAATCCTTTCTCATGACAACTAGTAAAACACACATGCTAAAGCGAGTGGACAATGTTCTTCCGCTAATTATATCCCAACCGTTCCATTTGGTAATCCCGTAATAATATAAACATGCAATCATAAATAAACACCAGTCATACCAGCCCCTGTCGTTTCGCCTTCGAAAATGTCGTTCCTGCCTTTGCCTTGTTTTTTGATCATACGAATAGTCGTAAATGTCAACAATTTTGAAAGCCGTTCCCCCCCTGAGAGCCTGCCTGTAACTCCAGAATATTCACACCATTTTCGCTATGCTAATATGCTCTCTAAACCAAATCTATGTTTCACCTGGTCGTCGTCGAAGGTTGCGGGATGTTGAAGGAGAGCCAGCTCTTCCGGGTATTCTCGGAAGTGTTCTTCTTCTCGCATTGATAAACCAATTATTTATCTGGGGATTAGCATACTCGCCAGACGCCATTTATACCTGTCCCATAGTCATTCCGGCTTCGGCAGCCAGCTCTTTCTTTTCTTCCTCCGTTGGGTAAGGATGGTCGACATGTAAGCTTAGCCATTGCTTCAGCTTGTCTTTGGATTCTTTTGGTAGATTGCCTCGCCGTTTTCCCGGTGTACCCGCGGAAAGCATGTTGCCATGCAGAGGAGGCTGTACTCGTATGGTGCTTGGACTGGGTGGGCCGCCCATTTGAGGCCTATACGAGCGCTCGGGGACGCCAAGATGCGTGACTTGCTCTCCTGGTTCTTGTTGAGACAGTCTTCTATCGGGGTGATATTCCAAGTATCCGTGATAGGGATCCATGTAACCCCGCCCTCCGCTATACTCGTAGGACTGTGGCGGATAGGAAGAACCATACGGGATTGGAGGCGGGTACCGAAGTGTTTCTTGACGGCTGCCTCGACGCTCTTCTAGATAACTGCCCGAAGCAAGGCTGGCGCGCCGAGTTCCACGTCCATAGGGCGCCAACTGATATGGGGAATAAGGATCTGGTGGATATATTGGTGGTGGACGCGTCGTGGCTGTGGGGCTTGTACGTGCGTATGTCGGGGACGCTGGACGGGGATAATCGCGTGGAAGAGTCTGCGAGTATCGCCGCCTGGGCGGTGGTTCGTAGGGGGGTCGATCAGGATAGGGAGCGTAGCGTGATGATGGGTGTGGATATGATGATCCTGGGACGGAGTGTGTTTGCCTTAATGGAGGAAGTGGCTGGTATTGTGGCGTTGGAGGCGCGTCCCTGACCGCTTCAGCCGTTGGACCAACGTCGATTGGAGGAAGATGGCCGCGACTGAGGCGACGCGGTGGGGGCTCGTAGATGGGATCGTAGATGGTGGGCCGTCGTGTCTCGGGACGTGTTTCATGAGGCCGACCCACTGGCTCAGACAGGGGCGGCGATCGCGGCGAGGGCTCTATTGTATCCCGCCGCGGTATCGGAGGCCGATCGTTTTGTATGCGCTCCAAAGCACGGTTCAGGCCCACGGGATGAGGGTCCAAGGTTACCTCGAAAGGATTCTGGTAAGGCTGCCGTGATCCCGCGCCAGCTAAAATATGTCAGTCTCGGATTTGACAACGGGACGTACGATGGGTCCGAACGACGGATCCTCGTAGCGGAGGAAGCGGTGGTTCTCGTTGGGGAGTCTCGGCTGGGGTGTCTGTCTGCTGTTGATTTTCTGGATCACCAATAGTACTGCTATAGGGGCGCGTCGTGTCAACGCCAGCGGCGGGGGCACTACTGGGCCGTTGATAGAATGGAGACAACTCTTCAAAGTCCGGGACAACCTGTAGAGATATTAGAACACAATGCAAATGCAAGGGAAATACCTCGGAAAGCCGTGGCAACGACTCTCGACTCCCTTCCGCAGCACTGCCGCTGGCGGACTCGGTTCTAGACGGGTCTTTGGCCATCCACAACGAGTCAACAGCTGGGTCTGCAGAGCCGTATTTGTTGTTGCCACAAACTGTCAGTAAAAATGATGGCGAACGAATGGCGGCAGCAGCTTGACATTCCGGAAGGTCCGTTGCGTCCAAGGTGAGCTGAATAGAAGGCAGCGTGTGTATTGATAATCTTGAAAAAAATTACGGAGACAGTCGGTTGGGTTGGGTTGGGGTGGCGCGGCTTCCTGCAGACTGAGTGACTGGCGAGAGGAAATGTTGCAGGCAAAAAAAGAAGCGGGAGGACAGCAATCTTATTTGGCGGCGAGTGATGACGAGGCTGTGCCCGAACTCTGCTTGCCGTTGACGCAAGGTAGGCGAGCCGGCCGCTACGTTAACGTTCCCTCGTCGACTTGGGTGTGTGCCGGAGGGCGTACGTATCCCACGCTTGGCTGTGTTCTTCGATCGAGTGACAGCTAAGATGACGTTTGACTCTGCGCTGTCCCGAGAGTCGGGCTGCGCGGGAGAACTTTGAAGGCGGTAGTCTGCAGGAGTCCGCGCTGGTATGCTCTGCGCTTGCGTAAGGGAAACGGATCTAAATGCCGGATTGAGATTGTCGTATGCGGGAAGGAGTGAACCTTATTTATAGAGTCGCTTATTGGGTCGCAGCACTGTATTTATGACCTGCTAGTGTCACCCGAAAACCCTTTTTATGGGCGGGTACGTCTGTGCACGAGATTGCGCTCGCTTGCGGGGTTTCGTTGAGTTTGTTTGCCAAATGAATGAGGACCGGGCAATCAATCAATTTTAGGCCCCGTTATATATCGGACGGAGGAGCATCGCCGGGGGGACGTGCAAGAGCGACTTTATTTACTGCTGTCGGATACGTGTGTGCGGAGCCCAGGGAATCTGGAAGATGACCTCAATAGCCGTGCGTGCAATGCAATGGACCATTGGTGGTGTGCACACCGCAGCTTGCTTGGCTCATCGCTCACGAGAGCGGTTTTACGGAGCAGCTCCAGCACGGCGCACGCATACAGTTCCAGCGCACTTTCGTAACTAATTTATTAATTACTGTTATTTTATAATTCTGTATTATTATGAGCATGCGTAAGATTATGATTTATTTTTTCATTTCCTATTATTTATATTCTGTGTTCACATCATCTCGGCTTCCACATTTTTTATTTTAATTTTCATCAATGAAGAGGGGGCGCATTCACAGCAATTAGAGTTTTGGGCAGATCAAGCCACCGCGGAGCGGATGCTTGGTTTTAGAGTTGCATTGGCTGCTCGCCTTGCCGAACACTGCACCGCCGCCCCGCATCACTCGTCTCTCTCTCGCGCTCCCGGACGATCACTCAAACGTGCTCCTTCGCCGCCCAGGCAAATGAACGCTTAAATGTGTGGCAGCCCGATGTCGCCGTGAGCACTGACTGGCCGACTCCTTCGCTTCCCTTTTGTCGTGGCCACCAATGTCGCCAGTCGGTCGGTCGGCCCGTTGTCCGTTGTTTGCCGCTCACGGAGCACACGCCCCTGTAGGGGTCACCCCGGCACCGAGCCAAGCGAAGCTTATCATGAGGCTCTGGACTCTGGAGTCTAAAAGAGGCTGGCCGCCAGTGTGCGGTGAGGACCACCTAATTGCTGACGCCACCACCACCACCAATGAAAGGTAATTAATTTACCTATTCTTCCAATCCTGCTGCAAGGAACCGGCAATGCACCCAACGGCCAGGATTGTGCACAAAGGTGCATTGTCTCAATTCCAATTGCAGATTCATTTAAGGTCCGAAAGGAGCATTGTTCTCTTATTTTGGGTCATTTCATTTGCCGAGGGGTTAATGACGTTGGAACAGGATCGACATTTAGCGACCAATAACCTTTTTAATTAAACTCATTTCTCTGTGAAGCGGGCCACGCCTTGCAAGAGATTATCTGTGCGTCCAGTCTTCCGAGAGTGCAGTAAAACAGTAAAACAGCCATATGAATTGCTGGGACAGTCACATTAACATACCACGGACTCACTTCGGGGAGCAGCGGCGTAAAGTCTCATTTTGTGGACGAGGAACACCGAACTCTGGCCGTGTCCGCCACCTCCGCACCGAAATTCCGTGTGGTTTAATTTCCTGCTGGCGGCAGTCCCGCAGACCCAGGTGAGCCGACCCGATCGGGGGCCGAGATTGGATCGGAGCTTTTCTCATTTCCACACAGCGGACACGCGGAGCCCACTTGTCCTCAAACTGGAGCGAAGACAGCCGACCCGACAACGTCGGTCATACACGCACCGGCGGAGCGCAGAGCAAAGCGGGATCGGACACGAGTCCCGGCAGATTTGGCATCCGAATGCGGCAGTGTTTTGTCTCAGATCAGACAGAAGGAACGCCGCCGATCGGGATCGACGGCGGAGTGACGGCGTAGATCTGCCAAAACCCGCCAGCAATGCAAGCAAAGAAAGAAAGTGGTTTACATTTCACTCCTTACGCTTTATGACGTCTATTTCGGCGGCAGCGGTCTCCGAATCCGACAGGAGACGTGAAAGTTGTGTCAACATCGGACTCTGGGGTTCTGATGTCCATTCCAGGAGCAAGGAGTCCGTTCCTTCATGTCTGATTAATAACTCCGGATAGATGCAATATGTGACGGGGGAGCGGACCGTCTCGGGCCTGGTGAAAAATGGCTGGTGGCACTTTACATGCTGCCGGGGAATGTCTTAGAATACTTTCCCCCGGAGAATGGCCCAGCGACGCCGCTGCCACGGCGTGACATCCAGCCCTAGCCTCGGGTGAATGGCCGTCTCTTCTCCGGGGCGCTTGCGCGGAGCTGTGCAAGACATTTCCGCTGTCAAAAGAATCCGTGTCAACCTTGCATCGCAAAGACGAAAGCTTTAATTTGGAGATCTAAAGTTTACCGGAAACTCTTTTGATGCGCCCCAGGCATTGGACCCTGAATATGGGCCTTGCACGCCGCAGATCAAGCCCCCAAGCCTCCGAGAACGCCATGGGCCTCGGCAGCCATTCCGAGCCGCGTGTTTCGCCGCGTTTCTTGAAATTAATGTAAATGGATTGCATAAATCGCTATTCAGCGGGCGGTTGCCAGTTGTCGGCTAATATATATGTTCCGGTATATCAGAATCGTGGCTTTCTCTAAATATAGGTCTTGTTGCCGTCACAGACTTGAGATGCCGCAGGAAAGATCGGCGGAGCGAGGATGTGCAGCATTTGGAGTGGGGGAAGCGCTGACCCCTTGGCCACCCGGCAGCTATTCTGAGCGTCCTGAGTTCATTCCGCGTGCATGCAGGCGGCTTCACTTCGAGGCGCGACATCGCAGAGCGTCGTCTCGGTGGCGAGCGATCCCCCAGACCGAGTGGGCATGGTTCGACAGAATACTTGACATATGCCATCGGATTGGCTGAATCGGCCCGTTGTCGACGTTCGTTGGAGGTGGCCCCATTCTCGGCATGTGAGCCGTTTGTTGTCCTCGCTGAGCTTTCGGCTGTCGGCTGAGAGAGCGTTTGCTTATGCGCTGTGGGTGGGTGGGCTGACTGACTGACCCTCCTCGGTCAATCAATCAATCAATCAAGTGTCTCGCCGCGCGTGTGGCGTGACATGACGCGGTTCCCCAGTTTCATATTGCACTACAGAAAAACAGCGATTGGTCGACTTGTGGCGTCGGGGTCCCAAAACGGGAAGCTTGCCGGGTTATCCGCCTTATCATCGCTCCATGGGGCTGCTGGCCACTGGGGAGGCAGCGGATTGCGGAACGTCGAGATGGACGGTGACAGCTGACACCCATCACACATCTCGCCGGGCTCTCCGTCGCATGACACGATGGCAGTGTGGGCCACGCGGCCTTGGTCACCCAGTTCCACCCACTGGGCCATGACGTGCAACTATAACAGCACAGCACGTGGACGTCACAGCGCATGTCCATTAAGCATAATCAACTCTCCGCACGAGCTCACTCCGCCGATCCACGCAAAGGCAATGACCAGGCCCATCGGTCAGCATCGTCCTCTGACATGCACACTTTCGATCCTTTACATTCCTATCTTTAATATTTAAGTACACCAAATCGAGCCTGATAAATGTGAATATACTTCCTGTCGATCATTTGGTCTCCTGACTTCCCAGACATTAAAAGACCTCCTTAGACCGGGATCCAATTAGAGCACCGCGTCCAGGTGGCCCTACGAGAGTGGGACCGTCCAGCCGGCATGTGGGAATGTCGAGGCGGAGAAAGTCGCCACGGCAAAAACCGAACAAGATTGATCAAGGCAACAAACGACGTGTCTTCGTCTCCTGGGTTCACAACTGAGGGACTTGGCATTCATTCACGAAGATCTGAATCTCTCGAACCAATTACATTCCTAAAAGATTTTCCCAACAAAAATGGTAATACGAGAAATCCCCCCCTCACCCCGATCTCCCATCTATCCGTACATGACCTTTTGATGCAAAAAAATGATATCATCGCTATAATTCCTTTTTCACCCCTGCACTTCCATTGAGCGATTTCTTGTTGTTCGCGCCCGGGGAAATCTGTTCTAGCACGCTCAACATTTTGTCGCGCGTCTCAATGGCTATTCGATCCACATCCGAGGCACTCAAATCAGTCGTCGGAATGGGCTCCAGGACTGGAGATTAGCCTCCGTAGCCTTTTGTTGGCGGGCAGGGGGTTTGCAGGGATACATACCTTGAACTTTGATCTTTCCTGCTTCGAAGCGGCGTTTCTTGAGACTGAACAGACGATCGTAGTTGGCTACTACGATAGGAATGATTGGCACGCCCGCCTGGATGGCGAAATGAAACGCGCCTTTCTTGAACGGCAACATCATTGGCGACTCTGCATACGAACGTGTTCCTTCAGGGAAAATCCACACACTTTGCTAATAACATTAGATACAGTGGACATGCATGGATCAGGATACCTTGTTCTTTTTCATTTGTTTGACGGCGTTGTCGAAGGTTTTTAATGCCGATTGGCGATTCGCTCGGTCAATGAAGACTGTGCCGCTCAGGGCCACTGGCGAGTTAGTCTAGACTATAGACGAAGGGATGTACTGAACCACCCTAGGAATGGTGTGTATTTCAAGATCTTCTTTGCTGTTACGGCGCAATGTTTGGGAAAAACCTAAAGATTAGACGGGTGCAAGGAGTTTATCAGGATACATTTGCCAGCATCAATACATCCAACTCACTGAACAGAGTTAGCATTCTCTCCCGCGACGCACGCAATACCTTTGATGATTACTTATATAGACAGCAGGTCTAGTGTCCAGAAACTCTTGCCCATGAATCTCCCACTCCCATCCAATCAACGGATTCGTAAGCGTAGCATAAGCCTTCGCAACAGTCCACTGCGCCAGCGTCGGCCGTCCCACGATCCTCAACAGCAGACTGGAAAGCACACCATACGACGCACACAGCATCAGAGAGCAATAACATGTAAGAGCCCTAGTCCAGAACCGCAAGAGCGGCACCGGAACGAGATACCCGAGGAAGGACGACGAGAGCATCACTGCCGGAAGCGAGAGATAGAACTTGAGGATGTTGGACAGCGCAGTCATTGTGGAGCGAGGGGATCGGATCCGTCGTTGAGGACGGAGCGAGATGGGTTGGGGGGCGTGACGTGGCGTGACGTTGGGCTGAAGGAGGGAGATGAGGTACTCTTTGAGGGGGTGAACCAAATCCCCCAACCGAACTGAAAATCCTCGAATTTGAGGCTGAGTAGCTCCGTACTCAAGCCCTAAGCGGCAGCTAGGGTTTGTCCGCGCTGATGGAAGTTCGAACCTCCCTCAAATAGCCCCCCAAGTTGTTAATTCTTTGATCAATAAATTGTCACTGCGCACAAGACTTTGGGCATTAAATTGGCGGCCTCATAGAGCAAGAACAATCTGAGTGCTGAGCGCTCGGAACGAGGTCCGTCAATGATCAACTTTTTGCAATTCTGAGATTTGGATGGAACTTGATTCTGGGAATAGTCTCCATCAGATCTACGTTGTCCGCTCAAAATATGTCCGTATCTCATTGTCGTAATAGAAGTCAAAGCTTTGTTGGCACGCTTGAGATCAGATCATGATCTGCGCATTGAATTTAAATTTCTGACTAGCGCTCCATCTTTTGAACTCCTGTCTGTATATTTGAGAGATGGAGAGAGATGGAAGAGATGGAGTGTGCATCCTAAGTACCGAGCACGCACTTGACTGAGAGAGGAAGTGTATTTTGACTCGAGATAATGAGGGTCTTCAAAGAGGGAGGGCGGAACCAAAAGACTGCATGCCCAGTTGACAGACGAGGAGCGTTCAAGAAAGAGGGCACATTGGAAGAAATGGACCGCACATTCGGGAAATCTGATGGGACCGCTGATTCAATAGATGGAGCAAGTGAAAGAGACGGAACACACATTGAAAAGATGGGGGGCGTCCTTTCATAAATTTAAGATCGAGAGATCTTGGAATGAATTCATGAGATGGATAGTGCATCCAAATGAATCTGAAGTGCAGATTTTAAAAAGGGGGTGCAATAAAGATACATATCGAAGCAGAGCTTTTTTTTTTTGATTTTCTTCGTTTCTCACTATTTGAATATTCCCAGCTCTAGTACTATACTGGTTAGTCGGCCATCTGAGATTGCGAACGCTCGATAACTAGTCCCCACCGAATTGGGAAAGGAAAAGGGCAATTACCTCAGTTTACCTAAACCAAAAATACCATTCACGTACAGGAGTCCCAACAGCCCACACTGCAACGCCAACACCGAAATGGGCAAGCAATCCTTGTCCTCCATTCATACACCAGGAGGACGAAACCAGGCCAACAAGAGCAAATCCAAATCCTGCACACGACACGCTCCATTCCCACCACGCAATCTCATCCTTTTTCAAGTAGAAAATCATCGCTACCAAAATCAATCCTGTTTCAGCAACAGCAGCAATGTCTGTCATGAGGTTCAAGTGATAGGTAAGGATGAGATAGACCGTCGGGGGCGTAGTTTGACAGGTTCGGATGGAGTTGAAGGAGGCGATTCCCGATATGATCCAAAATACCCACGAGATGGCAAAGTACAGATACGTCGAGACTTTGGAGAAGGATCTAGAAAATCTCACATCCGAGTACTGTACGTTTACTGCCGCCAGGGCGCTAGAGTGTCCCCCGCTGCCTCGGTGATCAACGGATCGGATGGACCACGTCTCAGAATACCGCCAGGCATCATTGAGCACCTTCTTCCAGAAAGCCGTTTCCGGCTCGCTCAGTTCGAGAGAATTGGCGTTCGCAAAGTTTGCCATGGGAAGCGCCCATGTCGATGATATTGCCGAGGGTCTGACCAATTGCCATTGTGCCAACAACGAGGTCCAACAATATACTTGGGGGTCATATGGGAATATTTTTGCATCAAAGCATTCAGGGCCCAAGTATGTCGTATAGTGAGCCAGAGTTTTCACGGATTCTGATTCTCCCAGCCAAGCGAGATTGCAGTATCTCGGTGCATGGATATCAGTAATATCCACAACGTATGTGGGTTCGTGTTGAACTACCGGTTAGTTTCATTTCTCGTCAGAAAGATACCTGACTGGCAAGAGATAGGGCAACTTGAACCCCTGTCGAAAAATACTGCCCCTTCAAGGGACAGGTTCACAACGATGGGCGCATCAAACTTAACAGCAAAGGGCAAACCGCTGGCTCATTCTTCTCCCATGAATTAGCAGCATGTTGTATCTCACATCTCAATGAGGCCGCATTGTTCTGAATGAGGTTCAGAAGCGCATGGAGAGTGTGAAGAGCCTGAAGACCTGTCATGGCAGGATGATGCATGTCCCCGAGACAGACATAATCTGAGGGATATAACAAGTCTTCGTTTACGTGGTCCCGCGAAACATGTTCGATTATTCGAGCGTCGGTGACCTTCGGATCGGCGGCCTCTGTCCAAAACCAGCGAATCCTCTGAGCCTCGCTGCTATCGACTTGCTCCGAAGCTGGGGTTGGTGCTCCCCCCTCGCCTCCGGCGGCCTGTTCCTTTTCAGATTGCACAACGGGGAGGGCGGACTTCGCGGCTATCGACTTGATCGGATGCATGGGTAGGTGTGCTCCCCCCGTCACCGTCGAGTTAGGGAGCTTCGGATTGTATGGTATGGGTTTGTGACTGTACGGATTCCGACTCGGCCTGTTCCTCGAAGACGGTTCATCCGCTTCGTCTTCCCTCTCCTCGTCCGAGGAGGATGGGGGTGAGTAGTCCGAGTCAGTGTCATCCGCATCCAGAGGCTCGGTTGTGGATTTCGCGAGGGCAGGACTGACAGGCGGATGATGAATTTTCGGGTTGGGTTGGACAGAGGCCAAGTCATTGTCCACCAACACCGGTTCACCGGCGTCAGGGTCTGGAATATCCGATGCCGCAGAGGTTGTCGTTATATTCTGCATAGGTGCTCGCGGGTTGTTTTCATCAACACTTCCTCAGTTGTGTTTTCTGTATTGCATAGCCTGACTATAAGGCCGAATGTAGGTGGTCTTCCGCCATAATAGTGGTCTTCTGAAGTAGTGCGAAAACCATAACAGACCAACATCCCAATCATTGCAATACTCAAAAAGAGATAGGTGATATTGGCGAGCGAGGTGTCCATAGCTGTGAGAGTTCTTGCACCCTACATTGCCCATTAGTTATCGGTTCTAGCAATGGAAGTATTACCTGATTAATAGCCTCGCAAGCGGCAGATAATGTCTCTGTGGCCATTGCCGGCGAGGGGGACGGTAAGAGTGTGGAGGATGCCATGATGGTGAATTCCGATGGTTGGAAGCAGATAATTAATGGATGGTGCACGGGCTTCCCGAATTTGCCAAACAGATCTCACGCTGCTAAATCGAGGCTATAAGGTACGCTCCATAGTGACCTGGCAGCCAAAAACTCCTATTTTATCTTTGACAGAGCTGAACGGCAATGAGCCATAAGGGCAGATGCTCACAAATACCAATTGTGGGCCCTTGATACGTCAGATGGACTCAGTAGCTGGAGGTATTCCAAGTCAGTTAAGTTTTCCCGCCTCCATTCCTACCAGATTAGTCTCAATTTGCTTGGCCAGGGTTGACGTAGGGTATCAATGGCCAGTGAGAACTGGGGCTGCAAAGATCTGACAAAATTCAAACCAGAGGCATGAGATGAATTGCAAATGGGAGCCTACTAACGAATTGTCACCGACTTCATTAACTCCATCCAGCAATGACCTTTAGTGATCTGATGCGGCACGACATATGTCAGTAGGACGTAAGAGTTGGCATGATCATGACAGGTGCCTGGTCACGAGCGAGGTCTGTACAAATGTATTCAGAAGTCGATTATTTAGACTAAGGATAGTGCGCTACCACCTAGGGCCTTTGTCACCAAACTTCTGGCCTTTGAGCTAGTTCCCGGCTTGCTCAATAACTCTTGTCTGGTAATCTTCAACGAAATGAAGAAATACATCAACCCAGTTGAACTTCCACGCCACCTACGTTTTCAATTGCAAAAGTATAAATGTATTACTTATTCCTCTGACCTATCTCGAGATAAACTGGATTCGCCGAAATAGATCCACTTTTCAGCGCAATACAGTCGACCAAAATTATTCCACTTGTGATTCCAGACTCGTCATACAGTCCTAGTTCCGCAGCTCAGGTCCGACTGTTGAGTGTCTCTTATAAGATCGACTTGACGCCACTGCTCCTGAAGGGCAAGCATCACGACAATACAAATGGTCGCAATCTCAACGAATATACTTTCAATGACCAAACAGTATTTAAGGCGTCTCCTCTGTTGATGGGGAACCACATCTGGGTTTTGCGACTCGAGGCTGTCTGATTCTGATTCTCGTTGTGGAGACGGAGCTAACATGCCATGAGGAAAGCGGCCGTCAACTCGCATTTGTGAGAAAACAAAAAGCATAAGTAGGCCGAACATGATGGTTTCCCTGGAAGAATAGACAGAAGGAAAGAAATTGCGGTTATTTATAGGGTCATTTGACATCCAAGTCTGATCGGCCACCAGTCGAGTCTTTGTCTCATTCAGCCGACGTTTGGTTCTTGGTGATGATGGTAGCCGAAATAAATGTGCCACGTCGGCCTTCAGACGTCAAATCGAGACTCCGCCACATGTGGCTAAGCTCCACCTTGTGAAAGTTGAATTGTCTTTTGCGTCTTGTCTACCTAGTTGATTACTTGCGATGCAGTGTGTCAACTGATTTATTGATCGGATCAGATCAATGGGCAAACACACACACACTTTGCGAATTCACTTATGATTTAGGTTGAGGACCAATTGCCACCACTCTCTGACGAAGATGGTCATGTCCATATTCAAGAGCTCTCATGTCATTTCCGTCAAGGTGGGGTATATTTCCATATCGTTTGTTCCTGCAATCCCTTCCTGATCTGATCGACGGCGATCTCGCCATAATATCTCCCGTCACAGATCTATGCCCACACCACCTCACACCAATCAGCTCGACAGCGAGAACACATCCATATCCCATAGACAAACGGATTTCAGATTCATTTAGATCGTTCCCTTGAGTGTAGATTTGAATGACATCTAGATATCCAAACACCTCTGCTCTATCATGCGATAAGATGTCCTAAAGTCGTAACCTACGTTCCCTTATAAACCAAAAAACAATGCTCCGCGCCATCCAGAATCCCCCCCCCATGGCCGTGATTCGTGGACCTTCAACGTATTTGTTACTTCTCATTTCCACATCGTATTTGTGACTTCTGATTTCCATATCGTCGTGTTTGCCTGTCACTTCTTGCTTCCATATCGCCGCGTTTGTCTGTCCTCATTTTCATATCGCCGTATTTGTTGCTTTTATCTCCTTGGTTGAATTTCCGTGCTTCGTCTGCCTCCACTGTCGACGCTTCTCCTCCCACTACTTTCACCACTCCCCCCCATAGCCACTACTTGCGCACTCCGTCTGCGTTCCATCCCCGCGGAACTCAACCTCTTTCCTCCAGTTTCCCTCAACAGAGGCAACACACCTCCCTCTTCCGCATGCACGGAGAACCGCGCAGGAGGATCATATATCCCGCGCCACAAATCCTCCGGCAGGAACGCGGCATGTTTGTCCATAAACCCCTGCCGAGCTCTGACTTCCTGCTCATACAAGCTGCCCAACTTCTGCGCAATTTCGGTGACTAGGATGCCTGTATGCTGCAACACTTCGCCGCGTCTGCGGACCTCCGCGAGAAGCGCCTCATACGCCATCGAGAAGTTGGTATAGTACTCCACCAGGTTGAACATCTCGCCCTTGAGCGCGGAAATATGGTCCCTATGCAGCGCGGCACGGGCCTCAAAGTCCCGCACACAAAGTAAATGCTGCGGCAGACGGACGCGGCCGTAGTCCTCGAGCTGCGCAAACACGGATGTCGTCTCGGTGTACGTGGCCGTGACCTCCAGTGCGTGCGTCTGCAGGATATCGGAGGAGTGTTCTATTTCGCGGACGTGGTCCTCCATTTCCTCGAGCACCTCGGTGACTTCGCTTGCGTCGCGGGAGAGGATGTCGAGGGTCTCGGGGTCCAGGACGGGAACTGTGCCGAGGGCGGACTCGTGGTCTTTGAGCGCCGAGGAGGTCTGGTCGTAGTGTTGCGCCAGGGAGGTCAGGAGGAGGGCTAGATGGTGGGCGTGGTAGTCTTGTTTTTCGGGGTGGGTGGTGTAGGTTGCTGACTTTGAGTGGTGGAGGGAGTCGGCGGAATGGGAGAGGGCGCGCAGCGAGGGAGGCAGTTGCAGGGCGTTGATGAGGGAGTTTAGGTCCCGGATTTCGGAGGCTAGTGTGGATAGGGAGGAGGATAAGACGTCGTGGGAGTCCTATCACATCAACTGGGAAGAGCTTGTGGGGGTACCTGTACTTCATCAATCGCTTGTCG
>Ga0302325_10007230_pt1 | contig 24690 bp, 19 predicted proteins | sample Palsa_T0_2_FD_201948 | JGI IMG/M metagenome (GOLD analysis project Ga0302325, IMG submission 201948) | Peat permafrost microbial communities from Stordalen Mire near Abisko, Sweden - Palsa_T0_2 | ecosystem: Environmental > Terrestrial > Soil > Palsa > Peat permafrost | place: Sweden: Abisko... | reverse complement strand
GGGCGGAACAACGGTGATGTTGAGCGAATAGGCCTGAGCGGTGGCCGGCACATCGCAGGCGCTGGCGGGAATCGGGAAACTGCGTGCGACTTGCGCCACTAAGGACGGAGCGCCAAAATTACCGCTAAAGCCGGTACCCTTGCGCGTGTCGGCGATCCGGCAAGGAGTGAGCGTGAAGAATGCCAGCGGGGAAGGAACGGGGACCTGCGTGACGGTAAACGTTTGGCCGGCGACAGTCAGGGTTCCGGTGCGCGCGCTGGTACCGGAATTCGCCGTGACGGAATAGTTCACGGTACCCTCACCGCTACCCGGGCTCCCTGAGCTAATCGTCAACCAGGACGCATTCGAAGTCGCAGTCCAAGCGCAACCGCTGGCGGAGGTCACCTGCACGCTCGCGTTCGCTGCACCGGGGCCAACCGAGGCCGCGCTGGAATTTAAGGCATACGTGCAGGCCCCGGAGTTGGTGACATCCACTGTTGTAGACCCGGAGGAAGCCAGGAATGATGCGCTCCCGGTATAGGTCGCAACGATGAGATTGCTTCCGCTCGACAACTGTGTACCCTGGACGCTCAGGCTGGCGGTCGCGCTACCGCCGGATCCGGACAGCACGGCCGCGCCGAGCGACGTCTGGCCAACCGCGAAAGAAACCGAGCCGGCGGGCGAGGCTGTTCCGGAAGCAGCGCTCACTGTAGCGGTCGCGAGCGTACTGCCGCTGGACGCGATGCTGGTGGGATTCGCGCTCAACGTGGTCGTGGTGGAAGCGGCCAGACTCTCGGCCCAATGAACCACAAAGCTGTCAATATCCGCCGAGCCCAATCCGGTCGTCTGATCGTATCCGGCGCCGGCGCTATAACCCAACTGGCCGCCGACGCAATTCGGACTGCCACTGGTGCAGGGAACGATGTTGTTCCCGACAGTGATGTCGTGAAAGACTCCCGATGTGGTCTGCGCCATGCGATACAGCGTGGGATTGATGTTGCCAAGCCCAGGCTGCGAGAGAACGCCGTTTTGAACCAGATACTGATTGAGCAGAGCCATCATCCCGGAGAAGACGGGTGTCGGAGCGGAGGTGCCGCCGACACCCCAGAACGCGCTTTTGGAATAAACCAAATAGGGATCGTGATCGTTCGCGGCGGCGAACGCAATATCGGGCACATCCCGGGCGCCGTCGTTGGGGACTCCGGTGCCGGTTTGCCATGCGGGCTTGGAGAAAAGGATGCTCGCCCCGCCGCCCGTGGCTGCCAGCCCATCGCCATCGGAGATGCTGACGGCAGTATCATTCCAGGCCTTTTCCGGTATATAGGACAATGCCGAACTTTGATTGGCGTTGTTGTTCGCGCTCCAATAGTTGCCGCTGCCCTCGTTGAACTCAGAGCCGCCCACAGCGGTCACCTCCGGCACGCTGGCTGGAAGACTCACCGCCAAACCGTGCGTGGCGCTTTGAACCCCCGTATCGCAACCCGCCGCTCCGGTATCGCCCGAAGCGGCCAGCCAGGTTATGCCGGACGCGTTGGCCTGCTGAGCCAGGGATCGGTAATAGGACCCGGCGCTGGCGGGCGAACTGGAGCTTTCCGCTTCGCAGATGCCGTAACTCATACTGATGACAGGCGCGAGGTCCTGATCAATGGCATAGGCGAGCGAGGTCACAACACTGGTGGAATAAACGAAAAGGATGGTTGCATTGGGAGCCACGCCGCCGGAGTATTCAAGATCCAGGCTGGCTTCCAGCAGGTCGTTATTGCTTATGCCGGGATCCTGGCTTCCCGGGACCAGCACCAACTGAGGATTGTTGGACGGCAATGAAAAGTGGTTGCGAAAGTATTCGATGTCCGACATATAGATGTCGGTCTGGCCTACTACGACAACCTTCTGGCCGGATCCGTTGAAGCTGGTGTTGTAAAGCGGATTGATGTCGTAAATGGTCCCGACATCGCCGGGCACAAGATAATGCGCTCCTCCCGACGTGAGGTTGGGAACCAGTTTCGCCCGGATATTCTGAGGTTGCAGGCGAAAATCGTCCAATCCCTGGATTGCCCGGACCAGCGGCTCGAGCGTGGATGGAATCCAAGGATCGGCGGCGTTCGCAAAGTGCAGGTTTCCATCTACTTCGTAGCGGCGAATTTCGGTGCGGAATGCCTTTTGCACTTGCTCCGCCGTACCACTGAACATGATCCAGGTGCGGCTTCGCGAGACATAATCCACTCTGAACCCGCCCGCCTCTATCCACGAGAAGACTTTGGCAAGGTCGGCGGGAGCGAGCCCAAAGCGGTCCGCGTATTGTTCCGGCGTCAGCCAGGCATGATAGTTCGGAGAATTAGGATCTTGCTGTTCCTGACGCAGGTTTGCAAGGTCCGCCGTTTGCGCCGCGGATTGCTTAAAGACCATCGACATGCCGCTGATGACCTGCGAAGGATTGAGCGGACCTCGATCGTATTCCGCCTTCGCCTTGGGATTTCGATTCCCCGCCACGACAGCCACGCCAGGCTCAACAGGGCGAGCGGCACCATTTTGCTGCGCAACTGCCGTTCCCGGTCCGAAAAACTGAAGGGCAAGCAGGAAAACGCACCCGCCGGCCGTCCGCGCTTGGTTCAAGACGGCACGTCTGATCTCCATTGACTCAACCGCTCCCCAACCTCTTGCCGGTGCCGAACGCATCTTCGTCTAGTCTAATATCGACAGTTGGAGAGAAACCAGCATAAGATAATGATCTTAGTCCTTCCGTATATTTTTGGGGGATTCCGAACGCCGCGTGGCAAACCGGGGCGAAGAATTCAGGAAGGCGTCTTCGTCAAACAAGGCCAGAGCAGCCTCTGTGAGCCGGTACCGTTCAAGTGGCCGGGCGTTGTCCCTGTGGGGGATTGTTACTGGCCGGCATCGAACAGGAATATAATCGTACCCGAATCGAAAGGCGGTGGGTATGTACTCACGAATCCGTCACTCCGTTGCGGCGGCCCTGCTGTTCTCTTCGCCGCTCGCTGCGCAATGGAAGAATCTCCCGTCCCAAGGCGTCCCAAAAGCCGTGGACGGCAAAGTCAATCTTTCGGCGCCCGCGCCCCGCAGCGCGGATGGCCATCCCGACCTCTCGGGCATCTGGGAACCTAGCGCCAACCGGTATCTCCGCGATATCGCGGTCGACCTGAAACCTGGCGACGTCCCCTTTCAGCCCTGGGCCAAGACGCTCTACGACCAGCGCACGGACGGCTCGCATTCCAAGGAAGATCCGGATGCGAATTGTCTGCCGCAGGGCGTGCCCAAAATCGACGCGGCTCCGGCGCCCTGGAAAATCGTCCAGACCCCTGGATTCATCGTCATTGTTTACGAAGCGTTCAACCTCTGGCGTCAGGTTTTTCTGGACGGCCGTGAATTGGCGTCGGACGCGAACCCCACCTGGATGGGCTATTCCACCGGCAAATGGGATGGTGACACGCTGGTGGTCGATTCGCGTGGGTTCAACGGCAGAGCCTGGCTGGATCAGCTAGGCAAGCCCTCCACCGAAGCGCTGCATGTTACCGAGCGTTTCCGGCGCAAGGACTTCGGCCACATGAATCTTCAGATCACCATCGACGATCCCAAAGCGTACACGAGACCATGGACCGTGAATGAAGAAGTGCACCTCTTGACGGACACCGAACTACTGGAATTTATTTGCAACGAGAACAACCGGGATGTGGATCATCTGCCGGGCAAATGAAGCGCGACGGTCCGAGTCACCAGGTGAAACAACCTTCCGGCTATCGAATCTAAAGTTCAGAGGGAAAGCGATCGTACGACCCAGGTCAGAGACGCCCCTTGTGACTACGAGGACAATATGAACAAACTGAAGTATTTTGCAGTCGCTGCTGCTGGAACGTTCTTGACGATAACCGCCGTTACGGTTACCGCCCCGAAATTAGAGGCTCAGGTCGCAGTCGAAGTCGGACCCGCTCCGGTCTGCCCTTACGGCTACTATGACGTCCCGCCGTATGCCTGTGCTCCCTACGGCTACTACGGGCCGGAATGGTTTGTAGGTGGTGTCTTTATCGGCGCCGGACCATGGTTTCATGGCGCCGCCAACTTCCGCGGCCACGTGAACAATCATTTCCATCCAGACCATGGCTATAAAGGCCCAATGCCAAAGGTTGGGGAACGGCCCGAACCTGCCAAGCGCCTCGACAAGATTGAGCATTTCAAAGGAAATGAAATGCGCGATGGGCGCGGCCACATAGCCAAGCGCTAACGGCCGAGCCGCTAGAAACAACCCTCGAGTCTGTAGCGGGACTCGAGGGCCCCTCCCCTCCAGAGAACCCGCCGTAAACTTCGATTGCCGCCTGATGGTTCCAGTGAAACAAAAGTACTTCCCAATGTGTCTATAAATTGCTCATGCTGCGGATCCTTCTAGTAGAAGATAACCCCGCCGACGCTCAGATGCTTGAAACGGCTATCGCAAAGACCGCGTTTCCTGTGGAGATCACGGTCCTGGACGATGGGGCAAAGGCGATCGACTACCTCACCGCGAGCAACGGCCATTACCATTGCGACGTAGTCCTGTTGGATCTTAATCTTCCGCGGCTGAGTGGTTTTGATGTTTTGCAGACCATCCGAGGGAGGGAGGACTTGAAGAGTCTTCCGGTGGTAGTCATGTCAGGGTCGACCAATGTCGACGAGATCCGGCGCTGTTACCATGCGGGAGCTAACTCCTACATAAGTAAACCCATCCAACTGGATGAGATTTTCGGCGCGGCTGCTCGGTTTGTGGCGTATTGGTCGGGCTGTGTGCAGCTTCCTTCGCGGAATCCCGCCGCGCGGCGGGCGATCGCGCAGCAGAAATAGCTATTCGACCGCCCTCTAATTCACGGCCTAGTTGAAGCCACCGAGCAAATAGGCGACTAAGAGAATTAAGACGATTGTGCCTAGGCCTATTCCAGCACCACCACCATAGCCCCAACGGCCATAGCCGTAGTAGCCTCCGCCGCCACCGACGAGCAGCACTAACAAGATGATGAGTAGCAATATCATCGTAGTCTCCTTTTGCTCCCGCTTCTAGCTACTTCTCGAACACCTTCTCAACTTGGCCGACCTTCTTCTGAATTTTGCCAGCCACCTTCTCGTCAGTGCCTTCGTCCTGCAGTCTGGGATTATTGGTAAGCTTCCCAGCCTGTTCCTTCAGCTTGCCCTTGGTTTCATGCAGTTGGCCCTGCGCTTGATCTTTCGTGCTGTCTTTCATGTGTTTGCTCCTTCACCCATGAAAGCAGCACGTTGAAGACCGAAGTCGATGTTGCTGAAAAATCAACGCCTATTGGTCTCCAAGGCGCCTACACCCGCAAAAGTTACCTGCCACGTCTCGCTAAGTGGTGACCACCTGTTCCCTTTGCCAGACGCGGAGCTTTCGGCAGGATGCGACAAATTGAGCAACGCTCTTCGCGCTCGTGAGTTCGATACACCCGTCGTCCAGATCGTCGGCGATGCCGGCTTTTTCCAAAAGCGGCTGGGCGGCTTTCACCCATCCGATGTATTTCAGATGGCCGAAGGCATCGGAGATGAAGTCTCTGGCGGCGGCGTTCTTCAACAACAGACTCGCACCCTCCTCGGACGGAAGGATTACAACTGCGTCGTACAGGACCGACGGCCCGCCGCCGATTTTCTCGTCGGCTTCGATGAGCGCCCCGTCGCTCGACTTTACCCCAGCCACCGCGGGAGCGACGATTTCGAGCAGTGCTCCTTCCGCTTCCAGTTCCTTTTTGAGGGCTTCCAGCAGGGATCGATCGACGCCATCCGTTACCAGGGCTCCGACCTTCCTTCCAGCGAAAGACTTCGGCGGATTAAGAGCGATACTGAGGGCCTTGGACGGCTTCAAGTCCTTGCGAGGCTCCATTGCGGGAGGCGCGGGCTGAACCTTGCCGACCAGGCCCAGACCTTTCGCTACTCTATCGGCCAGCTTGGCGTCGATATGGGGCAAATGGGAGACGAGACGCTCGCGGATCGCCGTTCTTTTTACTTTGCTAAGTTCGAACACCAGGGCATCGGCAATATGCCCCTGCTCCACTTTGGTCTGGCTCACGTAAAATTGTCGAGCCTGGCTGTAGTGATCGGCGAAACTTGCCGAGCGCTCGCGAACTTTTCGTCCCTTTTCGTCGGCGGCAAAGGATCGGAATCCAATTTCAGGGCTTTCGCGCGGGCCACCCGCGGCGCCCCAGGAATTGGGCTCATAGTTCGCGCGCCCACTGGGATTGACCATCGCCATATGGCCGTCCTGCTGGAAATTATGAAAGGGGCACTTGGGCGCGTTGACGGGAATGTGGGTAAAGTTCGGTCCACCCAAACGCTTTATTTGCGTGTCGAGGTAAGAGAAGTTCCGGCCCTGCAATAGTGGATCGTTGCTGAAATCCACGCCCGGAATGATGTTGTTGGTGCAGAATGCGACCTGCTCCGTCTCGGCGAAGAAATTGTCCACGCACCGATCCAGCACTAGCCGGCCGACTTTTCGGATTGGAACCTGCTCTTCCGGGATGAGCTTGGTGGCGTCCAGGACGTCGAATTCGAATGCATCCGCAAAAGTGTCGTCGAAGAGCTGAAGGCCGAGCTCCCATTCCGGAAAGCTACCCGATTGGATAGCGTTCCAAAGATCTCGCCGATGGAAATCCGGGTCCGCGCCGTTGATCTTCACGGCTTCATTCCAGGCCACCGACTGCATCCCCAGCTTCGGCTTCCAATGGAACTTGACGAAAGTCGACTTCCCTTGTTTGGTGATCAACCGGTACGTGTGGACGCCAAAGCCTTCCATGAAGCGGAAGGAGCGGGGGATGGCGCGATCCGACATGATCCACATGATCATGTGCATGCTCTCGGGCATGAGCGAGACGAAATCCCAGAAGTTATCGTGGGCCGATTGGGCCTGCGGGAAGTCGCTGTCGGGCTCCGCCTTGACGGAGTGTATAAGATCGGGGAACTTGATCGCGTCCTGTATGAAGAACACCGGGATGTTGTTGCCCACGATGTCCCAGTTTCCCTGTTGGGTATAGAGCTTGACGGCGAAACCGCGCACGTCGCGCGCCAGGTCGGCGGAGCCTTTGTTGCCGGCCACCGTCGAAAAGCGGACGAACGCTGGAGTCTTCTCTCCGGCGCGCTGGAACAGATCGGCCGAAGTGATCTCGGCAAGCGGCTCGTAATTTTCGAAGTAGCCGTGGGCGCCGTAGCCACGCGCATGCACCACGCGCTCGGGAATGCGTTCATGATCGAAGTGGAAGATCTTTTCCCGGAGGTGAAAATCCTCTAAAGCAGCCGGACCTCGCGGACCGATCCGGAGAGTGTTCTGGTCGTCGGAGACGGGCGTTCCCTGCTGCGTGGTGAGGATTGGCACTTCCTCGTTCGCGGTTTGATGCAGCTCGCCGCCTTTGCCGCGCACTGCCTCGGCCTTGATTTCTTTCTTCTGTTTCATTTTCCCTTTCGTGTCGATGAATTTCGGAATAACGGGGCGCTATCGAGAATTACGCGCCCGCGTGACGGCCGCTTTGCGTGCAGCTTTGCTTCGATCCGCCGGCCCGCGGCTCTTGGCGCTTGCATGGGCCTGGCGTGATAGCGCAGTGTGGGACGCCGCGGCGCTGCCCTCGCGCTTCAGAGCGCTGGTTACCGCGCGCGACCTTTTTCGCGAGACCGCACGGAAGGGTTCGGCTCCCTTGGCAGAATCCCGTGCGGCCTGCGTGCGCGTGCGTTCCGATGCCCTGCCCTTTTTGGGCGGCGCAAGTTTTACTCCCGCCCGCCTGGCTTTCGATAGTCCAATGGCAATGGCTTGCTTGGCGGAACGAGCGCCGTGCTTGCCTTCGCGAATATGGTTCATCTCTTCGCGGACGAACTCTCCGGCTTGCGTCGAGGGTGCTTTGGATTCACGCGCGTCTTTACGGGCGCGTTCGATTGTTTTCTTTTCAGGCATAAAACCTCACAATAATTCCCGAACCTTATTTTCGACCACGGTCTCGATGATCTTGCGGCGGTTCGGAGTGCCTTTGGCGAGCGACTCCGCGAAATGCGCTGCCTGCCGCGCAGTCACTTTGGGAGGCAGCGGGGGTTCATTGGGATCGACGATCGCTTCAATGATGACCGGACCGGGCGCTCGCAAAGCGCGATCCAGAATCTCTCCGCACTCGCTGGGTTCATCAATGGTGAAACCGGCGCCGCCGCACGCGCGCGCAAAATCCGCGAAGTTGATGGGAGTGAGATCGCATTCGTATTCGGGATTGCCGAGAAACACCATCTGTTCCCATTTGATCTGGCCCAAAGAGTTGTTTTTCACGATCACGATCTTGATGGGCAGCTTGTACCTGACCGCCGTCACAAACTCCGCCATCAGCATGCTAAATCCGCCGTCTCCCACGAAACCCACGCAGAGATGATCCGGATACGCGATTTGCGAAGCGATCGTGTAGGGCAGTCCGCAAGCCATGGTCGCGAGATTTCCCGACACCGTATGCTTCTGCCCGCGCTTGGCGGGAATGTGACGCGCCCACCAGGTTGCGATGGTTCCCGAGTCGCAGTTCACGATGGCGTTGGCGGGCAAACGCCGGCCCAGCTCCGCGGCGAGCAGTTGGGGCTTCATGGGCTTGGTGGTTACGGCCGCCTGCTCATCCATGCGCTTATTCCAATCCTTCATCCCGGCTTGCGCCTGCTTGAGGAAGCTGCGCTTGTCGTTCGACCGCAGCAGCGGAAGCAGCTTTTCCAGCGAACGGCGGCAATCGCCAACCAAGCCGACTTCGATCGGATACCGCAATCCGATGCGCATGGGATCGAGGTCGATTTGCACCGCCCGCGCCTGCCCTGGCTTGGGCATAAATTCGATATACGGGAAGCTGCTGCCGGCGATCAGCAGCGTGTCGCAATCCTCCATCACTTCCTGCGAAGGCAGCGTTCCCAGCAGGCCGATGCCGCCGGTTGTGTACGGGCTGTCGTCGGCTATGGCCGCCTTACCGAGAAGCGCTTTCACGATGGGCGCGGAAAGCTTGGCGGCGGTTTGTTCCAATTCCGCGGAAGCGTGCAGAGCGCCGCGGCCCGCTAAAATCGCGATTCGCTTGCCGGCGTTGAGGATGTCGGCCGCCTTGTTTAGATCGGCTTCGTCCGGAATGCGCGCGCTCTCGGCCGCGACGTCGGATACATGCTTGGGAACATTGCGCTGGCTGCGCCCATGTCCCTTGCTGTCCACTTCGAGTTCCTGGAAATCTACTGGAATGCACAAGTGCGCTACGCCGCGATACGCCAACGCGGCACGGCAGGCGAGCTCGGCGATGTTTTCCATGTGGGCCGGGCCCATGCAGCGGGAATTGTACACGCAGACATCCGCGAACAGCTTGTCGAGCTCGACGTCCTGTTGGGTGTGAGTGTGAGTGAGATCGTGAAACTGCATGCCCGTGATCGCGAGCACCGGCTGCCCGTCCAGCTTGGCGTCGTACAAACCATTGAGCAGATGAATGCCGCCCGGCCCAGAAGTCGCGAGACAGCATCCCAATTTTCCAGTATGCTTGGCGTAAGCACAGGCCATGAACGCGGCCGCTTCCTCGTGCCGTACTTGAATGAAACGGATTTTATCCTGGCGTTTGCGGAGAGCCTCCATGATGCCGTTGATGCCGTCTCCGGGCAATCCGAATATGACATCCACGCCCCAAGCCTGGATGGTTTCGATGAGAATATCCGATGCGTTCATCTATATGTAGACTTATGCCCTGAAGCTATGTTTCAAAGGGTTTCGGTTGGTTAATTGCAGGCAATAAACTCGTTATGTCGCGACCAGCAGCAGTCAGTGCAGCCGAGTTTATTCCCGCGCATCCCACCCTACATAAGCTGCGGGAAAGTGAGCAGGAGTGTAAGGGATGCGATTTATATGCGTGCGCGACGCAGGCAGTCTCGGGAGAAGGTCCAGCGTCGGCTCAAATTGTTTTTATCGGCGAACAGCCTGGTGACGAGGAAGATCGCAAGGGCCATCCCTTCGTTGGACCTGCCGGCAAATTGCTGGATCGCGCGCTGGCCGACGCCGGGATCGATCGTACGCTGGTCTATGTAACCAACGCGGTCAAGCACTTCAAATTCGAGGAGCGTGGGAAGCGGCGGCTGCACAAGAAGCCCAATGGGCTGGAGATCAAAGCCTGCCGGCCGTGGCTCGAGGCGGAAATCAATTTGATACACCCGCCGATCATTGTCTGCTTGGGGGCGACGGCCGCTCAGTCCATTTTCGGGAGCGCCTATCGCGTAACCAAAGAACGGGGATTATTCGTTCAGAATTCGTGGGCGCCGCACGTCACCTCCACCGTTCACCCTTCGTCGATTCTGCGCGCTCCGGACGAAGAGCAGCGGCACATCGAGTATCAAAAGTTTGTCGGCGATCTAAAGAAAGTCCAGGCCCTGTGGGAGAAGCTGCCCAACGAAAAGACTAAGTAGCTTTCGGTGCGGTCTTTCCGAACAGGCGCCGAAGCTCGACTTTCGCATTGGTCAGAATTCTTTTTTGACGCTCCGGCAAATTGTGCCCGGCGCGATTGCTGTAGAAGTTGAGCATCGACATCGCCGATTGCAAGGGCGTTCCTTTGCGCCGCTTGCTGGATTCAGCAGAGCGCTTGAGAGACGCCGCGATTCGTTTGGCGCTGGTCGATTTGAAGATATCGTGTTCCAGATCGAGGGCGTCGCTGGTCTCCATCACGTGGTGGGACCATCGGTTCGGCTTGGTAGCTTTGCCGCTGCTTTTTTCGCAGTTGGCATTACGCTAATTAGATTGCCGGAGTGATTTTTCGTGACGGTTACGGAAACACTTCACCTTGAACGGCAGTCTAGCCAGTGAGGAATCCATGGCTAAGAAGACTACTTCCAAGAAGCGCTCGTCGTCGGCGAGCAAGGGTCGCGGCAAAACCGAGAAGGTGATGCACGAATTTAAGCACGGAACACTAAAATCCGGTGGCAAAAAGAAGGTAAAGAGCCGCAAGCAGGCGGTCGCCATCGCGTTGAGCGAAGCCCGGAAATCGGGGGCGAAGATCCCCAAGAAGAAATCTAAATCGTAATCAGATTGCCAGCCCCAGCATTTACGCAGGAAGTTTCTCGGCATCCGGGTATTGATGCTGGCGGCGTCCTTCGGCGCCGTCGTACACCGTGCTGGTCTTAAAAAGCTCCAGATGCCCGTCGGCCGCTGCATCGCGGCAGCGATCCCTCAGAGCCTTCATTTCCTCGGCCGAGAAGGGTTGAAAATTCCGCGCAATTTCCAGGTTCTGTCGCAAGACTTCCAGTGAATCCACTCCGCTAATGATGGTCGCCACCGGCAGGCTCATGGCGTAGCGCAGCGCTTGTGCGGGCGTTACCGACCCGTGCTTCACCAACTCGCCACTGCCGCCCATGCTTTTCATCCCGAGCGGGGCGATCCCGCGCCAGTTGGCTTCGGGAAGGACTGCCGTTTCGAAGCTTCGGAACGTGGCGTCCAAGCAATTCAAAGGCATTTGAATCGTGTCGAAAGGGAAATCGTGCGACAGCATGTTTAAGTGAATTCCCGGATCTTTGTGGCCCGTGAACCCCACGAAGCGAACCTTCCCCTCGCGTTTTGCCTGCGCTAACGCCTCGGCCGCGCCATTGGGAGCGAAGATCATGTCGGGATCGTTCCAATACACCACTTCGTGGATCTGCCACACATCCAAATGATCCGTGCGCAGCCGCCGCAACGATTCTTCCAGCATCCGCATGGCGACTTTCTTGTCGCGCCCATGCGTGCAGACCTTGGTCATCAGCACCACGCGGTCCCGCAGTCCTTCGAGCGCGATTCCCAAGCGCTCCTCGGAGAGGCCCTCATGATACTCCCAGCAGTTGTCAAAAAAAGTGACGCCCGCATCCACGGCCTGGCGGACAATGGCGTTGGTCTCCTCTTGGCTTTTGGTTGAGCCCAGATGATATCCGCCGAGCCCTAGCGCCGAGACCTGTATGCCTGTTTTCCCCAAAGGTCGCTGCGGTATCATGCCACTTTGTGCGGTGACTTGAGAACTCAGTGCCAGCCCGGCGGCGCCCGCCAGCAGCGCCCGGCGGCTCAGCTTCCCGTCATCGTTGTTCTTTTCATTTTGTGTATCGTGCATTGGACTAGCCTGTTTCAACTGGACGGCGGAAACGCATGGCCGGTGTTCTCTGCACCCTTCAACATCTCTTTAACTTCCGCCTGCTGGTCGTCCAGCGGGAAGCCGTGCGTCAGACGGGCCTCGGGATTATCGAACTTCAGCGACACCTTGTACAGCTCGAACCGCCCATCGGCGGCGTATTGCCGGCAGCGCTCCTGCAGCGCTTGCATCTCGCCGGCGGTCATCGGCTGGAATTCTTGCGCCACTCGCAGATTCTGGCGCAGGATATCCAGCGACTCCATTCCCGTGATGGTGGTGGTTACCGGCAGGCTCATGGCGTAGCGCAGGCTCTCCTCGGCCGTCAGCACGCCCTTCTTCACCGCGTCGCCGTGACCGCTGATGGGCTTCATACCCAACGCGGCGATTCCCCGCCGATTCAACTCCGGCAATACGCCGTTTTGAAAACTGAAAAACGTCGCGTCAAACGGATTCAGAGGCATTTGAACGGAATCGAATGGAAAGCCGGTGGCCAGCATCTTGGAATGAATGGCCGGATGTTTATGACCGGTGAATCCAACGAATCGCACCTTCCCTTGTTGCTTGGCCTGAACCAGCGCTTCGGCCGCTCCGTTCGGCCGGATGAACATCTCGGGATCGTTATCGAAGGCCACTCCATGCACCTGCCACAGGTCTAAATGATCGGTTTGCAGCCGATTCAGTGACTCCTCGAGCATCTTCATCGCCAGCGCCTTATCGCGCCCATGCGTGCAAACCTTGGTCATCAGGAACACGCGATCGCGCTTGCCCTTCAATCCCCTGCCCATCCAATCTTCACTTTTCCCGCGATGATATTCCCAGCAATTGTCGAAGAATGTGATTCCGCCATCGATGGCTTCCGCAACAATTCGCGCTGCGGCCTCGGCATCCGGCGCGTCGCCCAGGTGATGCCCTCCGAATCCGAGGGCTGAGATCGTAGTCTGGGCCTTACCGAAGTTACGTTGAGGGATCGCCATTTTCTTTTCGCACCGGCATTCGCCTGCTTGCCGCTTATCAGTGGGACGCTGGGACGTCGGGAGCGTGACAAATTACCGGAAATTAATGGCCCGCATCGTGACCGCGGCAGATCCGCGCACGTCCAGGGGAACGAATGGAGGGCGCCTGATCATGAATCGAGCTGTCCTGCTGTACGCCGCCACGTTAGCGCTTGTGACTCTGCCGGCCTGGGCGCAAGCGCCTCCCCAATATCCGGATTCTCCACCTCCGCCGTCCTATCAGCAACAACCTCCGACGTCCTATCAGCAACAACCGCCTCCGGCCGACCAGCAGCAACCGCCTTCACCTGGCCAACCACCCGACGCTCCACGTTTGTCGCCGCAAGACCTCAGCAATCTTGTCGCGCCCATCGCTCTTTATCCCGATATGCTGTTGAGCGAGGTTCTCGCAGCCAGCACCTATCCGTTGGAGCTCACGCAAGCTCAGCAATGGATGCAGCAGAATCCGAGTCTGCGCGGCCCGCAACTGGTGGACGCCGCCAAGCAGCAAAATTGGGATCCCAGCGTGCAAGCCTTAGTCGCTTTCCCGGACGTGATGAACCTGCTCACGCGCGACATCCAATGGACCACCGATCTCGGCAACGCTTTCCTCGCGCAGCAAGCCGATGTCATGGACGCCATCCAACACCTGCGCGCCGCGGCCCGCGACAGCGGACGCTTGACGAACACGCCGCAGCAGCGCGTAACGTATGAACAGGAGAACGGCCAAAGCGCCATCGTGATTCAGCCCACCGATCCACAGGTGGTCTACGCGCCGGTCTACAATCCCGCGTATGTTTGGGGCCCGCCGGTGTACGGCGCCTATCCGCCTCTCGCGTATCCGGCGCCTGGCTACGGGATATACTTCGGCGTGGGCGCTTTCCTGGGCGGCCTTTTCACCGGATTATTGAGCTTCGGCGGTTGGGGCTGGGGACTCAGCTGGTTGACTCACGGCCTCTTTTTGAACGGTCTGTTTTTCAGCCATTTCGGCTTTCATGGCTACAGCGGCTACGGTTTTCACCCGGGCGGTAGTTACGTAACTCGCGCCCCTTGGGTCCACGATCCCGGCCACCGGCTCGGCGTACCGTATGGAAATCACTTCGCCGGCGCCCGGTATGCCGGCCGTTCCTACAACACAGGACGCTCGGCGTACGCCGGATCTAATTATCATTCCGGCTCTGAGGGCGGCAGCCGGCAGATGGAAGCCTATCGGGGCCTGACCGCTCGCGGTGCGACCACCAATACCGCCCGCGGCGGCGCCTCAGGTTTTCAATCGCGTTACGCCGCGCCCGCGGGAAACAGCTATCGCGGTGGGAACAACTATCGCGCAGGAGGCAGCTACCGTAGTGGTTTCGAAGGCAGCGGGGGCCGCGCCGAATCCGCGCGCTCTTCCGCCAACTTCTCTTCGTCTCATTACTCCGCGCCCAAATCTTCCAGCCATTTCGCCGGGGGCGGTGGCGGTCACAGCCACTCCAGCAGCGGCGGCGGTCATAGTCACTCCAGCGGCGGAGGCGGTCACAGCCACTCCGGCGGAGGCGGTCATTCCCACGGGGGCGGGCATAAGAAATAACTACCTTTACACTGTTAACGAAACGTCGCTGGCTGCATAACCGTCGCAATGAATGAATGACGTTGAAGTGTGTAAATACTTGTATCCTCGTCCTCGCCACCGTATTCTGTGCCGCCGCCAGCGCACAGACCAGCCGCATTACGCAGCCCGTGAACAATGCACAGCGCACGGTTCTGGCGGGCAACATTCACCCCAAGATCCTCAGAGCCACTGACCAGGGACGCGTTACGCCATCGCTCGCGCTGCCCTACATCACGCTGACGTTGTCGCCATCTGCGAGCCAGCAGACCGACCTCCAAAAACTTCTGATAGACCAGCAGACGCCGGGCTCGCCGAATTATCATCGCTGGCTTACGCCGGAGGAATATGGACAGCGTTTCGGCGCAAACGATGCCGATATCGCCAAGATCACCCAGTGGCTGCAGCAGCAGGGCCTGAAGGTCATTTCGGTGGCTCGTGGCAAGGGCTGGATTGCGGCCAGCGGAACGGCGGCGCAGGTGGAGACCGCGTTTCAGACCGAGATTCACAGCTACCTGGCCGACGGCGAAACCCATTACGCGAACGCCTCCGAGCCGTCGGTGCCCACGGCGTTTGGTTCGGTGGTGAAGAGTATTCGCGGCCTGAACGATTTTCGCTTGAAGCCGCGCATGCGCCCCGCTGCCGCCAAGCCGAATTACGCGGGAGGAGGCGACACGAACTATGTTGCCCCCGGCGATTTCGCCACAATCTATGACGTTACGCCGTTGTACGCCGATGGGATCAACGGGAGTGGTCAGAAGATCGCGATCGCTGGCCAGATCGAGGTTATTCTTTCCGACATCCAACAATTCCGCAGCATGTTTAATCTACCGGCCAACGATCCGCAGATGGTCCTGGTGCCAGGGTCGGCAAATCCGGGGAGCAACTCGCAATCGGGCGATCTGGCGGAATCGGACATCGATTTGGAATGGTCGGGCGCGGTGGCGCGGAACGCCACCATCATTTTCGTGTATTCCACCGACGCATTCTCGTCCGTGCAGTACGCCATCGACGAAGACCTCGCGCCAGTGGTCAGCGTGAGCTACGGCAACTGCGAGCTCGAAACGCCTTCTTCCGAAGTCAGTACGCTACAAGAATGGGCGGAGCAAGCCAATGCGCAGGGGATCACCTGGTTTGCCGCGTCCGGCGACGATGGCGCCGCGGATTGCGACGATTCGGAAAATCCCGGCTTAGCCGTTGATCTTCCCGGAAGTATTCCGGAAGTGACGAGTTCCGGAGGCACGGAGTTCGCCGAGGGAACCGGCACGTATTGGAGCGCGACGAGCGGCGCCAACGGGGGCTCGGCGCTGTCTTATATCCCGGAGACCACGTGGAACGATAGCGCCGAAGACGGAGAGCCGTCGGCCAGCGGGGGCGGCGTCAGTGTTCTGTTTTCGAAACCCTCCTGGCAAAGTGCGCCAGGCGTTCCCAACGACGGCGCACGCGACGTGCCCGACATATCGCTGAACACATCGGACGATCACGACCCTTATGTGGTCTACACCAGCGGAAGCCTTCAGGCGTACGGAGGGACCTCGTTCGCCGCGCCGACCTTTGCCGGAATGACGGTGCTCCTGAATCAAAAGCTCGGCTCGGGCGGACAGGGCAACATCAATCCGAAACTGTATTCGTTGGCGCAATCGAACCCCGGCATCTTCCATGACATCACCACCGGCAACAACATTGTCACAGTCGCTTGTTCGCACGGCCAGCCGGACTGCACGGGCACGCCGGTAGGCTACTACGCAGGCGTGGGCTACGATCTGTGTACCGGTATCGGGTCGGTGGATATGTACAAACTGGTAACGGGATGGAACGGCGCGAGCAGCACCACCCCGCCGGTGACCGCCACCACAAACCTGACGCTGCTTGCCAATCTGAGCACGGTGTCCGCGAATGACGTGGTGTATTTGATTGCCACGGCAACCTCCACCGATGGGACCACGCCGACCGGCTCGGTCTCGTTTTCGATCGCGGGCATTTCGTTGGGCGCGGCCGCGTTGACCGGAACGGGCGCCACGGCAACAGCGACATTGGGGGTGAACGCTTCTGAGTTGCCGTCCGGCAGCGGAACCATCACGGCAACCTACAACAGCACCATCACCGCTTCGGTCAACGTCAGCGTGTCGGCGTCAGGAAAGGGCTCCGCCGCCACGCCAGCCATCGCCGGTATCGACAATGGAGCCAGCTTCAAACCCACCTACGCGCCGGGTGAGACCCTGAGCGTATTTGGAACCGAACTCTCGCCCTTGACACAGAGCGCGACCAGTGTGCCGCTGCCGCTGATGACCTCCGGAGTCGCCGTGCTGGTGAACGGAATCGTCGCGCCGCTGTATTATGTCTCTCCCAGCCAGTTGAACGTGCAGATTCCGTATGAGACCGGCCCTGGATCGGCAGTCCTGAGCGTCAACAACAACGGACACGTGACCGCGCAATCGTTCCAGGTGGCCGCGGCGGCCCCCGGGATTTTCACCACTACCGCCGGCGTTCTGGTTCCCACTGCGAGCGCGGCACGTGGCGAAGAGGTCGCATTTTACATCACCGGCGCCGGAGCTGTTTCCCCGGCTATCTCGGACGGCGCCGCGCCTCCATCGTCCACTCCGCTGGCCGACCTTCCAATGCCCACCCAGGTCACCACCGTGACCATTGGCGGAACCGAAGCCAGCATCGATTTCATCGGCATTCCTTGGGCCTTGGTGGGAGTGACGCAGATCAACGTGACAGTTCCCACCGGCATCGCCACCGGTCCGCAGCCAGTGGTAGTAACGATCGGTGGCGTCGCCAGTCCAGCGGCGACCATCACGGTTACCAACTGACCGGCGTCCTCTGCCACGGGATACAGTGGAGTGATGCCGAATTTCGCGGAACGAATCGAGATTAGGGCGCCACGGGGAATCGAGCGGACCTGCAAGGGCTGGCACCAGGAAGCCGCCCTCCGCATGCTGATGAATAACCTCGATCCCGAGGTTGCCGAGAATCCGGATGCTCTGATTGTTTACGGCGGAACCGGCCGGGCCGCGAGAAATTGGGATTGCTTCCACGCCATCGTGCGTTCGCTGCGCCGCTTAGAGAACGACGAGACGCTGCTGGTGCAATCCGGAAAACCGGTCGGCGTCTTCCGCACGCATCCCGAGGCGCCCCGCGTACTGATCGCAAATTCCAACCTGGTCGGTCATTGGTCCAACTGGTCGGAGTTCCATCGCCTGGAACAATTGGGCTTAACCATGTATGGCCAGATGACCGCCGGCTCCTGGATCTACATCGCGAGCCAGGGAATCATTCAAGGCACCTACGAAACCTTCGCCGCGGCCGGCCGAAAACATTTCGGCGGAACGCTCGCCGGCCGGCTGATCGTATCCGGCGGCATGGGCGGCATGGGTGGAGCGCAGCCACTGGCGGCGACGATGGCCGGCGCATGTTTCCTCGGGATCGATGTCGATGGCGCTCGCATCGAAAAGCGGCTGAAGACGAAATATTGCGATTTCCTCGCCCGATCGCTGGACGAAGCGCTGTCGATGTTGGATGCCGCGCGCAAACGGCGGGAGGCCATTTCCGTGGGCCTGATCGGAAATTGCGCGGATGTTTTGCCGGAGTTGATCCAGCGCGGCGTCACCCCGGATATCGTGACCGATCAAACCAGCGCCCACGATCCGCTGAACGGCTACGTGCCGAATCGGATGACTCTGGCGGAAGCGCTGCTGTTGCGGGAGCGCGATCCGGACGAATACGTGCGGCGTTCCATGGATGCGATGGCGCGCCACATGGAAGCGATTCTCGCGCTCCAGGATGCTGGGGCGGTCGCCTTCGACTACGGAAACAATCTGCGGACCCAGGCGCAAATCGCCGGAGTAGCCCGCGCGTTCGACGTGCCTGGATTCGTTCCCGAATACATTCGTCCCATGTTTTGCGAAGGCCGCGGACCCTTTCGCTGGGTAGCGTTGTCGGGCGATCCGGCTGACATTTACCGCACCGATCGCCTGGTGCTGGAGATGTTTCCGGAAAACGCGGACCTGGCGCGCTGGATCAAGCTGGCGCAGGATCGCATCGCTTTTCAGGGCCTGCCCGCGCGAATTTGCTGGCTGGGCTATGGCGAGCGCTCGGCTTTCGGATTAGCGATGAATGGTCTGGTGCGGAGCGGCGAACTCAAAGCTCCCATCGTGATCGGCAGGGATCATCTGGATACCGGATCTGTCGCTTCGCCCTACCGCGAGACGGAGGGCATGCGGGATGGATCGGACGCCATCGCGGATTGGCCCTTGCTCAATGCCTTAGTCAATACCGCGGCCGGAGCATCCTGGGTTTCCATTCACAACGGTGGCGGCGTAGGCATCGGCTATTCGCAGCACGCCGGCATGGTGGTGGTGGCGGATGGTTCCGAAGAAGCCGACCGGCGCCTCGAGCGCGTGCTCACGTCGGACCCGGGCACCGGGATCATCCGGCACGTCGACGCCGGTTACGAAGCGGCGCTTGAGGTTGCCGATCGCAAGAACGTGCGAATTCCAATGCGGGAGCGGGACTAGGAGTGAGGCCGCTGGCAGTGGTGAATTGCCGGCAGCTGGTAACGCTGGCGGGTCCGGCTCGTCCGCGTGTGCGGCAGGAATTGAGAGAACTCTCCATCGTTGAGCATGGCGCGATGCTCATACGCGATGGAGCCATCGAGCGCGTGGGGCCGCAAGCCGCGGTAACGTCGCAGCTTCCAGCGGACTGCGAGATCCTGGACGCGGGCAATCGCGTGGTTCTCCCCGGATTTGTCGACGCGCACACTCATCCGGTCTTCGCCGGCACGCGCGTGGATGAATTTGAACAGCGGGCAGCGGGAGCCACTTACGAGGAGATTGCCGCCGCCGGCGGAGGCATCCGGTCCACTGTCAGAAAGACCCGGGCTGCTTCGGAAGATCATCTGTTTGAAGTCGCCAAAGCGCGGGCCGCCTGGTTTTTGCAAAATGGAACGACCACGATTGAAGCAAAATCGGGCTATGGACTTTCGCTCGAAGACGAGCTCAAGATGCTGCGAGTGATTCGCCGCCTGAACTCCATCGGTCCTCTGCATTACGTGGCTACGTTCCTGGGCGCGCATGAAATCCCCGATGAATACCGGGGGCGAGGACCGGAATACGTCGATCTGGTGATCGATCAAATCCTTCCCAGTGTTGCCCGCGAGCAGCTGGCCGAATATTGCGACGTGTTCTCGGAACCCTCAGTCTTCGATCTATCCTCTTCGCGCAAGATACTCGGCGCGGCGAAGGCGCTGGGCCTGGGCATTCGCATGCATGCCGATCAACTCACTCGCTCCGGCGCCTCTCAACTGGCCGCGGAACTCGGCGCCACTACAGCGGACCACCTGGAGCAGGCTGATGAATTGGACATTCAAGCGCTGGCTACAGCGGGCGTCCAGCCCGTGCTATTGCCTGCTTCGGTGTACTGTCTTAGCCGCCGCAAGTTTCCTCCCGCGCGGCAAATGATCGACGCCGGACTCGCGATCGTGTTGGCCACCGATTTCAATCCTGGCTCCTCGCCGACCCCTTCCATTCCTTTCGTTCTATCGCTTGCTTCCACTCAAATGCGGATGGCGCCGGCCGAAGCCATCACCGCTACGACTATCAATGCGGCGTATAGCTTGGGCCGCGGCAACCAGATTGGTTCGCTCGAACCGGGCAAACGCGCGGATTTCGTAATCCACGATTGCAGCGATTATCGGGAGATCGGCTATTTCGTAGGAGTTCAGTCCGCGCTCGCGGTTTACATTGACGGCCAATGTGCCTACCGAAAGTCCTGCGATGTCTGAGGCCACCGAGCGTGGCTGGCTGCCGGATTTTGTCTACCGGGATGGAAAGTTCGAGAGTGGAATCGCAATGTACGCCGACGAGAGCGGACGGATCACTCGCTTCTCACAATCCCAGGCTGACCTCGCAAAAGCTCGGCGCCTTCCGAACCACGCTTTGCTTCCCGGCCTTGTAAATGGCCACTCGCATAGCTTCCAACGCGTGATTCGCGCGCGAACCGAATACCGCACGCCCGCAGTGAAGGATACGTTTTGGACGTGGCGGGAGTCCATGTATCACGCAGCTTTGCGGCTCTCGCCGGAAGACATTTATGTCGCGGCCAGAATGGCATTCCTTGAAATGGCTCTTTCGGGAATCACAGCGGTCGGCGAATTTCACTACCTGCATCATGCAGCCGATGGCGCTCCCTACCAGGATCGCAACCTGCTTGCAAAACAGATTCTCCGCGCTGCGGATGAAGTCGGCATCCGGGTCGCTCTGCTCCGAACGGCTTACGTGCGGGCGGGTTGGAAGAAGGAGCCGGAACCGGGCCAGGCGAGATTCACCACGCCAAATCCGCGCGACTTTATCGATGATACGGAAGCGCTCGACGCATTTATAAGGCAGCAATCCCCGGTGGGACGCGCATGGATCGGCGTCGCACCTCATAGCATCCGCGCGGTGCCACTCGACTATTTGCTCGACGTCGTCGGCTACGCTCGATCGCGGCGCTTCCCGATTCATATGCACGTCGCCGAGCAGCCGGCCGAAGTTGAGGCGTGTCTCGGCGAATATGGCTCGAGACCGGTTGCATTCCTGGATGAACATGGCATTCTGGATTCCAGGTTCACAGCGGTGCACGCAATTCATATCGACGAAGACGAAATCGCGCGTCTGGCGCGCCATCGCGCGACGGTGTGCGCTTGTCCAACCACCGAACGCAACCTCGGAGACGGCATCGTGCCCGCCGGCAAACTGCTGGCCGCCGGCGTTCAAATCTCGCTGGGCTCCGACAGCAATGTTCAGATCGATATTTTGGAGGATGCCCGGCAGCTCGAATACAACCTAAGGCTCTCGAAGCGCGAGCGCGCCATTCTTGCACCCGCGCCAGAGCATGAGAGTCTCGCCGGCCGCCTGTTCCAGGCAGCTACAGAAGCCGGAGCGGCGAGTATTGGCGGCCCCGGAGGGACACTGGAAGTTGGCCGTCCGGCCGACTTCTTCACCGTCGATCTCAACGACCCTTCGATCGCCGGAGCCGAGCGCGAATCCCTGCTAAGTCATATTGTTTTCGCGATGGAGCGGACCGCGGTTCGCGGAGTCTTCGTCAACGGCGAGCCGGTGATCGATGAAGGCCGCCACGCGGACCAGGAGCGGATCGTTGAAGAATTCACCGAGCTGCAGCGGCGCCTATGGAGCAAATGAAAACCATGTCGCGAGTTTCCAAAATGGCGGCGCTGTTCGTCGCAAGCATTCTGTTGTTTGCCGGTGGCGCGGGCGCGGAAGAAATCCGGGTGATGACTTCCGGCGCTTTCACGGCGGCGTATCTCCAACTCATTCCCGAGTTTGAACGCACCACGCAGAACAAAATCGTGACCGCATACGGAGCCTCCATGGGCAACGCGCCGGACTCCATCCCGCGCCGGCTTGAGCGTGGCGAGCCCGTGGACGTCGTGATACTCGCCGCCGATGCTCTCGAGGAATTAACCAGGCAAGGGAAGGTTGTCCCCGGCAGCCGCGTCGACCTGGTGCGATCCAGCATCGGCGTGGCGGTGCGGGCTGGAGCGCCTAAGCCGGACATCGGCACTCTTGACGCGCTCAAACGCACGCTCCTGCAGGCTAAGTCGATCGCCTATTCCGCCTCCGCTAGCGGCGTCTATCTTTCGCAGGAGATGTTTCCGCGTCTCGGCATCGCGGACCAGATTCGCGGGAAGTGCAAGAGGATCGCAAACGAGCCGGTGGGCGCCGTAGTCGCGCGCGGAGATGCCGAGATCGGCTTCCAGCAGATCAGCGAACTGCTTCCAGTGCCGGGCATCGATTATGTAGGACCGCTGCCGCGGGAGGTTCAGAAAGTCACTGTGTTTTCGGCGGGAATTGCCTCAGGAGCCAAGCACCCCGATGCGGCGCGAGCCCTCATCAAATTCCTGGCGTCGCCCGATGCCGCTCCCGCCATTCAGAAGAGCGGCCTGGAGCCCATCGCGTCCCGCTGATAAAAAACCCCGCCGTTAATATCCCAAGGTCTGCGTTCCGAGGAATCGGCGGGGTCTCATCCACGAAAAGGGGGTGAAGCCTCTCGTGAACCTCGATCGGATGCGCGCTTCAACCCGCGCGCATTAGCCCGCGCACTTCAGAATGTGAAGCGCGCTACCAGTTGGCCGGCCCTGGGCGGCGGCGGAGGAACAGCAGCCTGCGCTCCTCCCTGCGTCCAGCTCACGTAACCGAAGCCGCCCGACAAGAGATTCGCCTCGTTACCCAGCGTGTTGCTGCGAGACGTCGCCGTAGCGGGACTATTAAACGATGAGCCGAATAATCCGATGCCATCCGCCGGTTGTGCGTAGAACAGCCGGTTAAAGATGTTCGTGAACTCCGCGCGAACCTGGAGCGAGAAGGCTTCCTTGATGCGGAAAATGCGGCCGAAGCCCAGCGACTCGGCGGGCTGACGCTGCCAGCGGAAGTCGTTGTAGTAGGGCGCGGACACGCCAAAGGTCCCGGGCGCTGCATCCACCCAGGCCTTCGGGTTCAGAGCCAACTGTTGGGTCGGATCGAAATTGCCATTCGGATTCACCAGGAACAACGGCTGCCCCGGCACGCGATTGTAGAATGTCGTGCCGCCGCCCCACAGCGCGGGATTGTTGAATTCTCCCACGCCCAGTTCGTTCAGCAGGTTATTGTTCGAAGGCGGCGTTCGGAGCAACGAGCCGCTTTGATAACGCTCCACTCCGCTGATGGTCCAATCGCGCGCGAACCACGAAACCGCCCGCATGCCCTTGCCTTCGGCGGCAATCTTGGGAGTGGTGTAGCTGAACGAAACGATCATCTCTTGTGGAATATCGAAACCGGAAATCTGCTTGTCGATCGAGTGGTTGAATATGTCGTTGATCAGCGGCGCGTTGGGCGTGAGATAGGATGTATTGGAGTTTACGCCGTTGGTCAGTTCCTTCTGGAACGTGTAAGCGGCTTGCACCGTCAACCCGTGTGAATAGCGCTTGGTTAATTTCACTTGTAGCGAATCGTACCAGGTGTCTCCATCTGGAGGCCCCAGGAACGGCGGGACTCCGCCATACCACTGCGGATAAGACACCAGCGCCGCGATCAGGGGTTCCGAGCCGGGGAAACCCGGGTAGACGTTGTTCGGATTCGCCAGATTCGGGAAGCGCGCGGTCACAGCGGGAGAGTTAATCGGCGTGAGCAAAAGAGCTTGATCGGCCGGGTTTTGAATGTTAAGACCGTATTTCGATTGCAAGGTCTGTGGCGAGACGCCGTTGTAATTCAATTCGGAAAGCAGGGGCGCAGTCCACCACGAGCCGCGATTGCCTACATACGCGGCTTCGATCACCGTATTACGCGTAAGCTCTTGCTGGAAGCCGATGCTCCATTGAAAGATGCGAGGAAGGCGGTCAGCGTTCGATGCGATGGAGATGAAGGGCGAACTCGGAGGAACCACACCAGGAGCCGCTGTCGGCGGGTACTCGGGGGTAGTGAGAAACGTATTAAACGTGAGCACCGGATTCCCGTAAAGGTTCCCCGGAGCGTAAGGATCTCCCTTTCCCAGAATCGCGGCGGGCAATCCGTACCCGGGAGGGGTTAGTCCGAGGAAGTCCGGGACGCTGACGTTTAATCCAGCCTGATCCGCTTGGGAGCCATACGAGATGGCGCCACCGGCGCGGAACACAGTCTTGGGCGTGATCTGCCAGGCTACTCCCAGGTGAGGCCCAATGGAAAGCCCGTAGGGCGGGGCGAAGGTGCAGTGACACGTGGCCCCGTATTCCACTGTCCCCAGCCGTCCGCCGATGGTTGGGTTAGGTGCGTTGAAATCGGCATTCTGCATGCGGCCGTGTTCTTCCGACCATTGGGTCGCGTAATCCCAGCGCAGACCGAGTTCCAGCGTGAGAGTGTGTGTGACTTTCCAACTATCCTGAAGATAGATCGCGTAGGAGTGCATGCCCAGCCGCGTACCCTCTCCAGCCGGGGCGACATCCAGCCCGGTGGCTGCGCCCAGCAAGAAGCTGGCGTAACCAAGTCCGCTGCTGGCGAAATTCGAAAATGGCTGG
>Ga0302325_10007228_pt1 | contig 24695 bp, 21 predicted proteins | sample Palsa_T0_2_FD_201948 | JGI IMG/M metagenome (GOLD analysis project Ga0302325, IMG submission 201948) | Peat permafrost microbial communities from Stordalen Mire near Abisko, Sweden - Palsa_T0_2 | ecosystem: Environmental > Terrestrial > Soil > Palsa > Peat permafrost | place: Sweden: Abisko... | reverse complement strand
CACCCTCTTGTGCGATGATGCGTGAATTCAGGAGGGGAGATGGCATTGAGTCTGCTTCGACGCGTCTGTTGCATCTGCATTGCGGCCGTTGTTGCGATTGCGATGGGCCGCGCGCAACAGTTGAGCGCGGATCTGTTCCGCGATCTGCATTGGCGCAACATTGGTCCCTTTCGCGGAGGGCGCACGCGTGCGGCTACGGGAGTGCCTGCACAGCCGAATCTGTTCTACATGGGGCAGGTCAACGGCGGAGTATGGAAATCGGACGACTATGGCCGCACCTGGACGCCCATCTTCGACAGCCAGCCGACCCAATCCATCGGTGCAATAGCGGTCGCCCCATCTGACGCGAAGGTCATCTACGTGGCCAGCGGCGAGGGCCTACAGCGGCCCGATTTGTCAGTGGGCAACGGCATCTACAAGTCCACCGATGCAGGCAAGACCTGGACACATCTCGGGCTGCGCGATGGCCAGCAGATTCCCGCGCTGGCGATCGATCCGCGCAATCCGGATCGCGTGTTTGCGGCAGTACTCGGGCATCCCTACGGTCCCAACGAAGAACGCGGCGTCTTCCGCTCGACGGACGGCGGGCAGACGTGGGAAAAGGCGTTTTACGTGGACCAGAATACGGGTGCGTCCGATATCGCCATGGACCCATCCAATCCCGACGTGCTCTATGCGTCGCTGTGGGAAGCGCGCCAAGCGCCCTGGGAATTCGGCAATGATTATCACGGCACGCATGGCGGCATCTTTAAATCTACGGATGGCGGCACTACCTGGCGGAAGCTGACCAAGGGCCTGCCGGAGGTAATTCAGGCGTATGTGGCGATCGCGCCCAGCGATTCGCGCCGGCTCTATGCGACAGTTGCTACAGGCCGCGAGGTGGGGATCTACCGATCCGACGATGGGGGAGAAGCGTGGGATCGCATCACTACCGACCGGCGGCCGGCCACGCGCATCGGAGGAGGCGACTTGCCTGTGCCGAGGGTGGACCCCAAGAATGCAGACACCGTTTATAGCGCAAGCATCGTCACCTGGCGTTCTACCGATGGCGGCAAGGCCTGGACAGCGGTCAGGGGCGCGCCGGGCGGCGACGATTATCAGAATATCTGGATCAATCCGGAGCATCCCGAAGTGATTCTGCTGGTGGGCGACCAGGGCGCGCTGGTCAGCGTCAACTCCGGCCGCACCTGGAGCTCCTGGTATAACCAGGCGACCGCGCAACTCTATCACGTGTCGACCAGCAACACGTTCCCGTACCGTGTGTGCGGCGGACAGCAGGAGAGCGGCTCGGTGTGCATCTCCAGCCGGGGCAACGATGGCGCCATCACCTTCCGTGAATGGCATCCGGTGGGGGTGATCGAGTATGGCTATGTGGCGCCCGATCCGATGGATGCGGACATCGTCTATGGCGCGGGCCGCGGGCAGGTATCCAGATTCCACTGGAGCACAGGGCAAGTGGAAATGATCACTCCGGCTCCCCTGCGCGACGCGAAGTATCGCGCCGATCGCACGCAACCGATCCGGTTCTCGCCGCTCGATCCGCACGTCCTTTATTACGCGGCCAACGTGCTCTTCAAGACCACTGACGGCGGGCATTCCTGGCAGATCGCCAGCCCCGATCTGACACGTCCCCATGCCGGAATTCCGGCGAGTCTGGGAAGTATGGCGGCCAAAGATCCGAACGCGGAGAAACAGCGCGGAGTAATTTACTCGCTCGCGCCGTCGTTCAAGAATGCCGATACCATTTGGGCCGGCACGGATGAAGGGCTGATCTGGGTGACGCGCGATGGCGGCAAAAACTGGAAGGACATTACCCCACCGGAGTTGACGCCCTGGAGCAAAGTAACGCAGCTCGAAGCCTCGCATTTCGACGACCAGTCGGCCTATGCTTCGGTAAGCCGATTTCGCGTCAATGAGCTGAAGCCTTACGTGTACCGTACGCATGACGGCGGCAAGACCTGGCAGTCAATTACGGCGGGCCTGCCCGACGACGCTCCCATCGACACGGTACGCGAAGATCCGGTGCGCAAGGGGCTGTTGTTTGCGGGCAGCGAAACCAGCGTATGGGTGTCATTCGACGATGGCGACCGTTGGCAGTCGCTGCAACTGAACCTGCCGCACACTTCGATGCGCGATTTATGGATTCACGATGACGACTTGATCGTGGCCACACACGGGCGCTCGTTCTGGGTTCTGGACGGCATCACGCCGTTGCGGCAGATCGATCCATCGGCGGCGCAGCCGGGCACACGGATTTTCAATCCGGCGATGGCCTATCGCGTCCGGCCGGATACCAACACGGATACCCCCCTGCCGCCGGATGAGCCGCTCGCCGAGAATCCGCCCGATGGCGCGATCCTGGATTATTTTCTGAGCGAAGCCGATGCAGGACCAGTGACGCTTGAAATCCTGGACGCCAAGGGCAAGCTGGTGCGGCGCTACGCCAGCACTGACGAGCCGGCCGTAACGGAGGCCGACTTGAAGGCGCTGGAAATTCCGGAATGGTGGGTGCGCAAGCCGCGGGTTCTACCGGCGAGCGCAGGCATGCACCGCTGGGTGTGGGATTTGCACTATGCTCCTCCGGAAGCCCTTCGCCATGAGTATCCGATCGCGGCTGTGCCGCACGACACGCCGCGGCTTCCGCTCGGTGCGCGCGCGCTGCCGGGCTTGTATACCGTGAAGCTCACCGCCGGTGGCCGCAGTCTTACCGCCCGCCTCACACTGAAGATGGACCCGCGCGTTAAGGCGCCGCCCGCGGCTATCGCACAACAGTTTGAAATGGAACGGAAGCTGACCTCGATGATGACGCGCAGCACGGAGGCCATCCACCAGGCGCACGCGGTGCAGGAGCAGATCGAGAAAATCGCACAGGAGGTCAAGGGGCCGTTGAGCGAGCAACTGTCCGCGCTCCAAAAGAAGGTTCAGGCAGCTTTGGCCGGCGGCCCGGCGGAAGTCACGCTCACTTCGGTAAATGGCCAGGTGGCCGCCCTTTATGGCGATGTTGACAGCGCGGACGCGGCGCCCACAGCGGCGCAGGCAGCCGCAATGGATAAGATCGCGCGCGACTTTCCAGGGGTGATGGCGCGTTGGACCAAGATTACTGCTACAGACATTGCGGAGCTCAATCGCCAGTTGAAAACAGCGCAGCTTCCGGAGATTCAACTCAACCGAAAACCCGCGCAAGAAGAAGAGGCCAACGATTCCGACGACGTGGGATAAGGTTCCCGCGATGGACCACGAACATCACTACGCAATCAACACCATATGGACCGGCAATCGTGGAACCGGCACGCAAGAGTATCGGACTTATTCGCGCGATCATGAAATTTCCGCCGAAGGTAAGAGCGCGCCGGTGGCCGGTTCATCCGAGAAAAATTTTCGGGGCGATGCGGCACGCTACAATCCGGAGGAACTGCTGGTGGCGTCGCTGTCGGCGTGTCACATGCTTTGGTTTCTGCATTTGTGCGCCACGGCGGGTATTGTGGTAACCCACTATCGCGATTCAGCTACGGGCACAATGGTGGAACATAGCGACGGTTCCGGAGAGTTTACCCGAGTGACACTGCGCCCGCACGTGGTCATCACCAGCGCGGACCGCATCGTGGAGGCGGCCGAATTGCACGCCAAAGCGCATCACCTGTGTTTCATTGCACGCTCAGTGAACTTCCCTGTCGAACATGAACCGGTAACCAGACTGATAGCCTGACAGTCAGTGAGCCGTGAGCAATCGTTTTTCGAGCGCCCATACCCGCGCGAAATCAAGATCCAGCATGACTCGTACCGGTGTCGCATCGGGAGCCAGCTTGCGGTCAAGCGGGATGGTTGCTCCGTAGGTCTTGCCGAAGCGCGTGTCGATATCCAACCACGCTGTCTCGGATTTAGTCACAAAACCGGTATCCAGCAGCCACGCGGCCGCGAGCTCATCCCAAAGAAACGCAGTGGCGTCGGGGTGGGTCAAAAAGCCCGGATACCGCAAACCGTAATCTTTCCCGTAACGCTCCGTGATCGGCGTGTGCGCCGCGACGATCTCATCGAAGCGCGCTTTGGTCACCACCGCGCGATTGCAGATATCGAGCGGGAACATGACCTTCTCGGGAATGCGCGAGCGCAACGCCGCCTGAGCAGACTCAGGATCGAACCAGAAATTGAATTCCGCGGCGGCCGATGCATTGCCGGGCACGTGCAGGTTGCCGCCCATGAACACGATACGTTGGATACGCCGTTCCAGGTCCGGATGCAGCCGGAGCAAGATGGCCACATTGGTCATAGGACCGAGGGCCAGGATAGTAACCTGGCCCGGATGACGTTCGATTGCCGTCGTCAGCAGATCGAGTGCATTGGGCGTGGCAGAAGTCGCGATCTTGGCCGGACTGCTGAAGGCGCCTTCAAAATCCAGCTTTCCTTCGAGCTCAGCCATCGAGGGCGTGTGCAGCAGCGGCATTTGAGCGCCGATGTGAGGGTGCAATTCCGAATGCCCGAGGAGGCCGAGAATTTCGCCCAGGTACCCGGCGCCTTCCGCCGCCCACACGTTTCCGGAGACCACGGTGATACCGGCTACGCTCACCTTCGCGGGACTGCGCAGTACCATCGCCAACGCGGAGCCGTCGTCGCCGAAGAAGCCGCAGTCGGTGTCGAAGACGATGATGCCGGGGGCGCCGGCAGCGGCGGAGATTAGCAGCAGTGGCAATAGTGTCATAAAAACTTTTCTGACTCCTCACTCGCGGCCAGATTGAAGGCTTCGCGCAGAAAAGGCGTGATCGCGCGGAGGTCTTCGCCGCTACGGACCAGGGCGACGTGCGAGACGCGATTGTGGCCCTGCCCGACTTTGATAAAGCACGATGCGCCGGCCTTGCGGCCCAGGTGAATCACCACCCGCAACGCATCCCGCATCACCGTCAGGTCCGCAAAGATGCGGGTCGTTCGGAACAGCGCGTACCGGTTACGAGTGACTACTTCCACGCCGCCAAACTCCTTTACGGTAGTTTCCAGTTTCTGGTAGAGATCGGTAAGTGCCGGTGGCCTATCCTTGAGCAAGGCGCCGGGACTGCCCACCCCACACGCGTGGCGCTGATTCACCTGACGAAAGGCCCGCTGACACCGCGGACATGTCCAACTCATAAAGCTATCGCCGCGCCATATCGCACTCGGCGTGCACAGCCCGGACCGCCTTCTCCAGCCCATCACGGCTGACCACGATCGCAATGGTCAGCTCGCTGGAGCCCTGGGCGATGGCGATGATATTCACGTTCTCGCGCGAGATAGCGGTGAAGATGCGCCCCGCGACACCCGGCTTGCCCTGCATGCCTTCGCCGACTACGGCCAGCAGCCCAACCTTCTCGTCCACCTGGATGGGATGCACATAGTCGTGAGCCAGCTCCAGCGCCAGCGCCGATTCGAGCGCCTGCCGGCTCTTCTCCAACTCTTCGGTTCGCACCAGGAAGCAAAATGTTTGCCGGTAACTGGAGCTGGAGAAAACCAGCACCTCCACATTCGCACGGTCGAGCGCATCGAGCGCGCGCGCCATTACGTGCGCGCCGCTTAACTCGGGGCTGGCGGGCTCGAGCGAGATGAGGGCTACCCGCGCGAGCGAGGTTACCGCGCGCGCGCCATTGGCCGTCCCAATGGAAGACACGATACGCGTGCCAGGCTTTTCGGGAGCGAAGCTGTTCTTGCTCCACACCGGGATTTTTCTTTCGATCAGCGGCGCGAGCGTCCGCGGATGCAGCACCTTGGCGCCGTTGTAGGCCAGCTCGGCAGCCTCCGCGTAGGTCACTTCGTCAAGCACGGCGGCATCCGGCGCGAGGCGCGGGTCGGCGGTCATGATCCCGTCCACGTCGGTCCAGATCCACAGCTCGGAGGCATCCAGCGCGGCCGAGAGAATGGACGCCGAAAAATCCGAGCCGCCCCGTCCCAGTGTAGTCGGGCGGCCATCGGCGGTGGCTCCGTTGAATCCGGTTACCACCGGCATCACGCCTCGCTCGAGCAAAGGCAGCAGCCGGGCGCGGACCTTGGCGCGAGTCGGCTCCATCAGCGGCGAGGCATTGCCGAACACGGCGTCGGTCACCACGATCTCAGCAGCATTGATGGCCTCGGCGGGCGTGCCGTTGGCGTTGAGGTACGCAGCCATCAGCAGCGCCGACAGCCGCTCACCTGTGGCCACAGCCTCGTCCACGGGGCGGGGCGGCATCTCGCTGAGCATCAGCATGCCACCGGCGATGCGCTGGAATTCGGCGATTAAATGAGCGATCTCGGCTTCGGCGGCCGGCTGCTTTTCGGGCGGCAATAATTCCCGGCAGGCGGCCATGTGCCGCTCGCGCAATCTGGTGATGTTGGCATCCAATCCGGCGCTGTCTCCAGCTTCGGCGTGCCGCATGGTATCGAGCAGCAGGTCCGTGATTTTGGACATCGCGGAAACCACCATGGCGACCGGTCTCCGGCGTTGCTCTTGCGAGGCCAGCCCGGCGGCCACCCGCATGCGCTCGGCCGACCCCACACTGGTGCCGCCGAACTTCATGACGAGCAGATCGTTCAACTGAAATCCTTTCCGTTGGTGACGCGCGTACGCACCAGTTTGAGGATCTGCTCCTCCACCTGGTCGAGAGTCAGGCCGGTGGAGTCCAGGTAGACGGCGTCGGGCGCCTGGGTCAAGGGCGCTTCGGCGCGAGTGCGATCGCGCCGGTCGCGTTCGCGAATCTGGGCGGCGATGGCTTCGGGCGGCGTGACTTCGTCTTGCTCCCGGAAGTCTCGCAGCCGGCGCTTTACGCGCTCGCCCTGGTCGGCATCCAGAAAAATCTTCACGTCGGCATCCGGGAAAACCACGGTGCCAATATCGCGGCCCTCCATAATTACGCTGGTGCGCTGCCCGAGCGCCCGCTGCTTCTCCACAAGGGCGCGGCGCACGGCCGGGATGGCGGCGACTACCGATGCCTGCCGGCCAACCTCAGCGGTGCGAATCGCGGCAGTGACATCCTCGCCGTTGAGCAGCACCAGCCGTCCCGCGGGCTGAAGCTCGATTCCCGCGGCGCGCGCCAGTTGTTCCATGCGGTGTGGATCTGACGTGTCCAGATTCTCGCGCATCGCCCACAAGGCCACCGCGCGATACATGGCGCCCGTATCGATATAGGTAAAACCCAGGCGTGCGGCCAGGCGGCGCGCGAGGCTGCTCTTGCCCGCGCCGGCCGGCCCGTCTATGGCAATGACTACACGGCGGGAATGCGCGGCCACAGGCTTCCCGGAGTGATGGTGTTCATGGACAGTAGAATAGCAGGAGAGATGCGTCCGGATGAATTCGACCGGCTGGTGGAGCGGGCCTACGCGCGGATACCGGCGCGCTTCCGCAAGCGCCTGAAAAACGTGGCAATGCTGGTGGAAGCGGAACCTTCGCGGCAGCAATTGGCGGAAGCGGGGGTAGGGCCCGGCGGGACTTTGCTGGGACTCTATCAAGGGCGTCCGCTGACCGCGCGCAGCGTTTTCGAGAGCTTCGCGCTGCCCGACCGGATCACCATTTTTCAGGGTCCTCATGAGCGCCTGGCGGGCGGCGAAAGCCAACTGGAACGACTGGTCGAGGAAACCGTCTGGCACGAAGTAGCCCACTATTTCGGTATGGACGAGCGCAGTGTGCGTGAAGCGGAGCGCCGCCGCAAGTCGCGAGCCTGATTAATTCTAAGGCTGCGGCGGAGGTGGCGGCGGGGTGGGCTGCTGACCGGTCTGCTGCGAAGATTGGCCAAAACCAGATCCGCTGCCGAAGCTCGAGTTATTGCCAAAACCAGAGCCGCTGCCGAAGCTCGAGTTTCCGCCGAAGGGAGAGTTGTTGCCATTGGGATTATTTCCCGGACCGGGCGGCATGCTGCCCATCTGGCCGGCCGGGGTGCCGGGAACGCCTCCATTTCCGGACACTCCCGCGAGGCCGCGATCCTTGCTCTTGTCGTAGACGAACTCCCACTCGTTGTATTTTTTCCGCTCGTTGTAAACGATGATGGAGGCATCCTTGGCTTCACTGGCAACCCCGGCGATTCCGCCGCCCATCTGAGTGCCTCCCATGCCCGGCAATCCTGTCATTCCGCCCGGACGGGGGCCGGTCAGGCCGAGCATGTTGCCCAGGTTATTGGCGCCACCCGCCCCCTGGGCGCCCGCTGTGTTATCGCCAAAGCCCCCCTGAGAGGCAGGCTGTCCGAACCCGGATACCGTTTGCCCCGCGGATGCTCCCATGCCTTGTCCCATGCCCTGGCCGAAGCTTTGCCCAAAACCTTGCCCAAAGCCCGGCGATTGCGGTGTAGTTCCGAAAGAACCGCCGCTTCCCTGGGTGGGTGACGGGGGCGAGTAGATGCCTCCGGTGGTATTTTGCACCGCATTGGACTGGTTGGATAATGCGCCAGCCTGGTTAGCGAATGGCCCGCCCTGACCCGGAACCCCGCCTTGATTGGGAAACGGGAAACGGTTCATGGGTGTTCCGGGCATGGTCTGCGCGGGCATGCCGGTGGCAGCCGTCGGCACTGCAGGCGTGATCGGATTCTGGCTCGCGTCGGTATCGGTCGGGTTCGGGTTGGGGTTCGGATTTTCGCCCTCTTCGACGGGCGCCAACTGGTCAGGAGCATCGGGCGCCGGCGTTGCACGATTCTCGCTGGGGCGCCGGCGCATTGCCGGATTGATCTGCGGCTGGGTCGGATCGGCGGCCCCGGCGAGTCCCGGCCCCTCCGCGACGAACGTATTCAGATTGGCGGCGGGCTTCTGATCTTTGCCGGGCGTCTTCGGGATGATCGAGTCGGTCAGCACGCCGCCGTTCACATGAATCAGTCGCCACTTGTCCTTACCCGTCATCGGGTCGAGATAGCGCTTACGCAAAAAGCGAATATTGTTGGTACTCTCCAGCTCCTCGATGGTGGCCGGATAGCGATTCATTTTGCGCACAAAAATCTGTATGGCGCGTTTATACTGTTCGCCGCGCTCGATCAGGAGCTGCTCCTTGGAGCGCTGCTGTTCGAACGCGAAGCGGGGGAGTTCCGCGTAGAGCGCAATGGCAATCACGGCGGCCATCAGGAAGACCAGCAACATGGCATACCCCGACTCGCGCCGGGAAGAATGGGTGCGCATCGCAGTCATCCGGCAGCCGCCTCTTCCTGCAAAGGCAAGGTCTGTTCGTGCTTAAACTGGATATCCTCCATCACTACCGAATTTACTCCTATGCGCACGACGCGATAGCGCTTTTTCACCATCTCGCCCTCGCCCGCCACCAGAATGTCGTCTCCATCGAGGAAGAAGGCATGCTTGCGATTGTCGCCGCGCGCGCTCGAGTAGCCATAGTACTTCAGCAGAATGGGCGGAGCCGCGGCCGGCGGAGGGGGCTGCGGAGGTCCGGGAGGCGGCAGGGATGATGCACTTTTCGGACCCACATTGCCGACCTTCACAATGGGCTCTTTAGGCAGCGGCGGCGGGGGTGCGGTGGAGAACTGAAACAGATTGCGGGATCCTCCCTGCATGTCCACGGCCTGCACTTTGGCCAGCAGATCGAGGCGCAGGGTGGGGTCGATCGACATAGGATCGATGCGGTCTTCCGGGCGCTTGGACCAAAGAAGCGATGGCCGGAATTCCTCGCTGGAGCGCGAGACGCGCCGGGCAGAGGCCGGCTTGGCATAAGCAGGCGCCTCGGGAAGCGCCGGGCTGGTATGCGCCACAACCCTGCTGGGGCGCTCTGAGGACGACGCGGACGGTCCCGATAACACATTGCTATAGAAAAAGTATCCGCCGATGAGCACCAGAAAGCCCAAAAACACGATCTTCTTGCGATCCGCCCCCATGGTCATGAAACACCGCCCGGTTCCGTGCGCACAAAAGTATCCAGCTTGATACTGATGCTAAGGGTGTCTCCCACGTTGGTTTGCTGAGGAGCCGCCGTCAGGCTCTCGATGATCAGGAAACGCGGCGACTTATCCAGCAGGTTCACGAATTTCACCAGGTTCGCATAGGTGCCTTCGTAAGCCGCCGTGATCGTAATCTGATAGAGCGTCTCACTTCCCTCCACCTGCTCGAGCTCGTTGGATTCCGGGCGTGGTTGAATGCCAGCCTCCCGGGCGATGTGATCCAGCTCCGAGAAAAGAGTGGAAAAAGTGGTACGGCGGTCGGTGGTATATTTCGCCAGGAAAGCGTCGCCTTCCTGCCGCGCCCCTTGAGCCTTGACCACCAGAGCCTTGGTTTGGGATAGCCTCGTCTGCATGGTGACAAGCTGCTGGCGCATGGCCGCCTGCTGCCGCGCCAGATCCTCGGCCGAGCCGCCCCAGGGTTTAAAGACGATCAGCGCCGCCGCTATGTTGGCCAGCACCAGCACGCCCAAAACGGCGCGCACCAGCACGCGCGGGTCTTTCAAACCAAGACTCCCGCGGCCCGGTAGAAATCGTTGCGGCACTTTAAAGGTTTTGGGCATAGTTCACACTCACGCGGCAACGATACAATTTCTCGGTCTGGGTGGGCGGGAGCAGGCTATGAGAATAGACTGCGCCGAATAGCGGCGATTCTTCCAGATTCCTCAACAGATCCACCACCGGGCCAGGCGCCTCCGAGCCGATGGTCATGTCCAGCGAAATCTGGTTCGGTCCCACCACCGAAGGCCGTATAGACATGATGCGCACGTTGTAGGGCACCACCTTTTCCAGATCCGCAAAAATGCGTGTCCAACTGATTCCTTTGCGATAGAGCAGGGCATTGAGAAAGAGGGTGCGCTCGAGCACCGCGGCGTTTTCGGGCTTGCGCAGGATGGCATCCTGGCGGGACTGCTGGACCGACAAGGCTTGTATCTGCGACTCCAGACGCGCATTCTCCTTGCGGGTAGTGGCCGCCTGCCCGCTCTCCAAAGAATTCAGAGAAATCAGGAAGATCAGAAGCACGGCCAGCACCATACAGGCGGCTCCTGAAGCGACCAGCAACGCGCGGTCGCGGCGAAAGGGTTGGCTGGCAAGATTGACAGGGATTCTCATGCTTTGAAACTCATGTGAAACTCAATTCCGGCCCACCGACGTCAGATATCCGAGCAGGCCGGCTTCATTCTCCCCCGGCGTCATCAGCGACGAACGCACCGGCTCCACTTCGACTCCGAGCTCAAGATGAAACTGGCTGCGCGCGGTTTCCATGCGGTCACCGAAACCGCAGAGCAGCAGGCGCTCGGCCTTGGCTCCAAAATTGTCCTCGATATAAACAAAGGTCGGGTACAGATCGGCGCCAATCTCGGCGATGTCGTTGGCGTGTACTTCCAGGCAGCGCACCAGCTTCAGCCGGCCTTGCTCGAGCACCATGACCGTCAGCACCCCGCCGGTAACCTTGGCGACCACGGTGATGCCGCCCGCCTCCACCAGGTTCAGCGCGGCCAGCGCGGAGGTGGTTACCAGGCCCGCGTTCAAGCCCGCGGCGCGGAACGACGCTTCATACCCGGAGATCACTTCAAGCGGCGCCACCACCACTACCACATCCAGCTTCTTACCCTGGCCGGGCTGCGCAAAGTAGCTGATGGCCGCCGATTCGACGTCGAAGGGGAGACTTTTGCGGACACGGAAGCGAATCAAGGAGAGCCGCTCCTTGTGATCCGACGGAAGAGTGTCGAAATCCAGCACCGCCACACGCACGCTGTAGTCCGGCAGGATCAGCGCTATGTCACGGCGCTTGGTTTTGCCGTTGCGCGGGGCCATCTCGCGCACCGCCGCGGTCAGCTCATCCGGTATCACCACGTTATCCTTCAGCGGCGAGAGAGCCAGCACGCCGGGCTTCAGCGGACGGAAATCCAACTCCGTTTTGCCTTCCAGGCGAGCCACGGCGACTCCGGCCTCCGACAATTCGAAGACCATAGATGGCGGCGGATCCTGCAATAGCGGTCTGAGAGAATCGAGGAGACCCATTCTTTTTATCCCTCGATGAAGGTGACCTTGTTGATTTCCTTCAAGGTGCTCACGCCCTTGCGAACCTTATCCACCGCCGATTCGCGCAGGAAGGTCATACCTTCGTCGCGCGCCTGGCGCTTGATCTCGGAGGTCGGCCGCTTGTCCAGAATCATTTCACGGATTTTGTCGCTGAGGTCCAACAGTTCATGTATGGCGGTGCGGCCGCGGTAACCCGTGCCGCCGCAATCGAAGCAGCCGGCGCCCTCGACGAATTCCACATCGCGCCATTCAGAGGGCACCAGGCCCGACTCCACCAGGAACGCGTCGGGGTGCTCGACCCGGTGCCGGCAGTGGTCGCACACTACGCGCACCAGGCGCTGTGCCAGAATGCAGTTCAACGCGGAAACGAAGTTGTAAGCCTCCACGCCCATGTTCAGAAACCGCCCGAGCACGTCCAGCACGTTGTTGGCGTGGACGGTGGTGAACACGAGGTGGCCGGTGAGCGCCGAGTTGATGGCGATCTGGGCGGTCTCCTGGTCGCGGATTTCGCCCACCATGATCTTGTCGGGGTCGTGCCGTAGAATGGAGCGCAAGCCGCGCGCGAAAGTCAGGCCCTTCTTCTCGTTCACCGGAATTTGGGTGATGCCTTTGACCTGATATTCGACGGGGTCTTCGATGGTGATGATCTTGTCTTCGTCGTTCTTGATTTCGCTAAGCGCGGCGTACAGCGTGGTGGTCTTGCCCGAGCCGGTAGGACCGGTTACCAGCACCATGCCGTAGGGCTCGGAAATGTAGCGCCGGAATTTCAGCAGGTCGCTCTCGGCGAAGCCCACCACTTCGAGCGAGAGCTTGGAGAATTTCTCGCTCATGGACTCTTTGTCGAGCACGCGGAGGACGGCGTCTTCACCATGGATGGTGGGCATGATGGAGACGCGGAAGTCGATCAGCCGCCCCTTGTAGCGCACCCGGAAGCGCCCATCCTGCGGGACGCGGCGCTCGGCGATATCCAGCTCGCTCATGACCTTGATACGCGAGAGAATGGTCGAGTGCCAGTCCTTGGCGATGGGCGGCATGGCGTAATGCAGCACGCCGTCGATACGGTACTTGATGGCCACTTCCTGATCCCGCGATTCGATGTGGATATCGCTGGCGCGCCGCTCAAGCGCGTTGAAGATGGTGGTATCCACAAGCTTGATGACCGGCGCGATATCGCTATCGACGGCGGTGAGCTTGTCGATAGACAGCGTCTCTTCCGAGTTCTCCTCGTCTACGACGACATCCAGGGTGAAGCCTTCGGTAACCTCCTCGAGCACCCGCTGGGACTGTTCGGTCTTCTTCAGCAAGTCCGAGATCTGCGAAAGCGTGGCGACCTTGACCCGCAGCTTACGGTTCAGCAGCAGGGCCAGCTCGTCGATCATGTTGAGGTTGCGCGGATCGGCCAGCGCGATGTCCAGCGTGCCGTTCTGCGCGCGCAGGGGAACGAAGTTGTAGCGGAACATCAGGTCCACGGGAATGGACCGGAACAGATCGTGATCGATGGACCCTTCCCGCAGATCTACGTATTCACAGCGGTAGCGCGCCGCTACGGACTGCGCCTGGGCGGCTTCCGCGCTGGTAGTGTCGGTCTTTCGCTCAACAGGCATAAAAATAAGGGTGCTGGCCCGTCATCTTATGGTGTCCGCCAGCGAGAATATCGGGAGATACAGCGCTATCAATACAAATGCCACAAAGCAGCCCATAAAGATCATGATGGCCGGCTCGATCAGCGAGAGCGCCGCCGCCATACGGGTGTTCACGTCCTCTTCGTAGAATTCGGCAACACTGTTCAGCATGACGGGCAGCGCACCGGTGGATTCGCCAACCTCAATCATGTCTATGGCAAGCGGAGGAAAGATACCGGCGGACTTGAGCGAGGCGGAAAGCGGCTGGCCCTCGCGCACCATTCTGCCGGCCCGGTCGAGCGCTTTGCGCAGCAGCGGCGTGCCTAGCGAATCGGCAGCCGTCTCGAGGCCCTGTACCAGGGGAATGCCGCCGGTCAGCAAGGTGCTGAGCACACGCGAAAATTGCGCGACCTGATACTTCACCCAAATGTCCCCCAACAGCGGGACACGCAGCTTGACCCGGTCGATTCTGGTCCGGGCCGCATCTTTCCGCGACCAGAAACGATAGACAAAGAACAGCCCAACCAAGCTCGCGAAGAAGAGCAGAATGTAGTTGCGCGCGGTGGTTCCGATAGCGATCAGGATCAGAGTTACCTTGGGAAGCTGAGCCTGCATGCTGGTATAGAGCGACGCGAAATTCGGCACCACATAAGTAACCAAGAACACCAACAGGCAAACCGTCAGGAAGACCAGCACCGAAGGGTACATCAGCGAGACCATGACCTTCTTTTTCACGGCCAGGGAGATCTTCTGGTAGTTAATGAAGCGGTCCAGAACTTCCGACAGGCTGCCGCTTTTCTCGCCCGCCATTACCGAAGTGACGTAGATCTTCGGAAATATGCCCTGCATGCGAAAGGCATCGGAAAGCAGCGTGCCGTTGCGCACTTCATCGCGGACGGCTTTAATGTGCGGCCCCAGTTTGGGATCGGTGAGGCGGTCCGCCAGCAGGTCGAGCGCCTTCAAAATGGGAAGACCCGCGCGAATCAGGGTTACGAACTGCTGGTTGAAGATCAGGAACTTTTCGATGTTAAGCTTTTTGCTCTTGCCGAACAGGCCGCCGGAAATGTCCCCGGTCAATCCCAAGGCGCGCTTGCCCTTGATCGAATAGATCAGGAAGCCCTGCTGCGTAAGCCGCTCGCGTAGTTCCCGCTCCGAGCCGGCGTTGGCTACCTGCTGGTGCATCTGGCCCCGTGTGTCGGCGTATTTGAGTACGAATTCCGCCATATTATTGTGAGCTCTCCACCAACTCCGCACCTGGCGGCATATGAAACTGAAAGAGCCTGGCTTCGAGCGGGGGGTTCAGTTTTTCCTGCTCGAAGTCGAATTCCAGGATGGAATTGTCAAATCCGGTCACCTGAACACGGCGGATTTCGGCATCCGGGCCGACCACGAACTCCACTTTGGTGTAAGGCAGGCTATCGGTTTTGGGCTCGGCCACGATTCGCGTGGCGCTGCCCTCGGGTTGCGATCGAATATTGCGGAATTCCTTGGCGAAGTGCAGTTTACCCAGCAGAAAGGCGAGCGGGGCGCGCATGTCGTCGCTCTGTTTGATGCTCATCTTTTCGACCTGACGGTTGTTGGGCGTATACAGCCAAAGAAATTTGCCATCCGCGAGAAATAGCTTGCCCAGGGGAGAGGTGTAATCCCAGCGCATACGGCCGGGCTTGCGCAGCAGGAGGGTGCCGCCCTCCGTCCGGCGAGGTCTTCCCGGACCCGTATATGCCTCATGAAAAACGACTTGCAGGGTTTGTGCGCGATTATAACGGGTTTCGACCGCCTGCAGTAATGAGCCCAGATCCGGTGTGGCGGCGCATAGCGACACCACGAGCGAACACAACAATAGCCGAACGGCCCTCACATAAGTGTTGACGCTGACCACGCCTTCAGCGTGCAGAAGGGGGCTGGAGCAGGGTGCAGCCCAGCACGCTCCTTTACTGCACTGCTACCGTAATGCCCGTCTGGCTGTTGTTGAGGCCGATAGTCAGGACTACCGGAAGTGCGCCGGAAGCTACGCCGGCCGGAATCTGCGCGTTTACCTGGACCGCTCCCGCAACCAGGCCGGGCGCGGCGCCTATATAAAGGACATTCGCCGGCATCCCGCCAATCAGCACCGAATAGGTCAGGTTTGGAGCCGGCAACGGCAGGACGGTGGCGGCAAGTTGGCCATCCACTCCCGCCGGAGTGGTCTGCCCTTCGCCCGTGGCGTAGATCTGGATGATCGCTCCGGGGCTTACCGGATTGCTGGCGGTAACCAGATTGTAATTGGTATCCAGGATGGCGCCCGGACCGGTACCGGAGGCGTTGGCGCTGAAGATACCCGGGGAGCTGGGCGCTACCAGCAGAGTCAGGGAATTGGAACTGGCCTGTCCGAATTGGAGCTCGACCAGCGCGCTCGAAGCACCGGCGAGCTCGTAAGGCACGATCGCGTTCACCTGTCCTGCCGAAACGTACAGCAACGGAGCCGGATAGCCGTTGAAGGTAACCTGGACGTTGGCCAATGACGTTTCGAAAATACCGGAGCTGTCGGGCTGGGCGCTCACGCCCGTGGAAGGTCCGAGATCGGTACCGAATAGCACCACGATCTCTCCAGGCGAGACGTCGCCGCCCAGATAACTCGCGGCGTTCACCACTTGGCCGAGGGTTGGCAGCGGCGCGGTGACCGTGAGGGTTACCGGAACGCTGAGCTGCGGGGTGGCGGATCCGCTGCTGAGGACCACCGATCCGGTGTAAATGCCTGGTCCCAGGTCGGCAGGATTCACCGAAACAGTGACCGGCGCCGGCGTATTTCCCGCGGTTGGCGCGACTGAAAGCCATGCACCGCCCGAAGCCATAGCCGTGAAGGTGAGAGCGGTTCCGGTGCTCGAAACGGCCAGCACCAGCGGTGATGGGGTAGTGCCGCCGGCCTGATAGGTGAAGGCAAGCGGGTTGGGTGAGGCGGCCAACCCAGGGGCGGATACGGTCAGATTCACGCTAACGGTTTGGGCCGTACCGCCGGTGGGAGTCACCGTGATCGTGCCGCTGTACAAGCCTGCGGCGAGCCCGGCGGCATTGGCCGAGACGGTCAGTGTGGCGTTACCGGTTCCGGAAATAGGTGTCACCGAGAGCCACGCGCCACCGCCGGTGGTGCTGGCTGCGGCGCCGAAGGCCTGCGATCCGCTGACTTGCACTGTCTGGGCGGCCGGCAAGGCGCCGCCCTGCACATAGGCAAATGTGAGCGATCCCGAACCGAGCAGGAAACCGATGCCTCCGACGGTCAAAGTGACCGGCACTTGTGTGACGACGCCTGCGCCGGTAGTAAGCAGCACGGTCCCCAGATATGTCCCCGCAGCGAGCGTGGTTGGATTGGCGGTTACGGTCAGGGTAGTCGCGATGTAGTTGGCACTGCCGCTGGCCGGAGTGACAGTCAGCCAGTTCCCCCCGCCATTGGTGGTGGCGCTGGTAGTAAAGCTGGTGGTCCCGTTAGCCGTCACCTGCAGAGTCTGAGTCACCGCGGCGCCGGCCGCGGTTGCGCTGATGGTGAGTGAGGCGGGATTGGATAGGATTGCTGTCCCCCCGGTAACCTGGAGCACAACCGGTACAGTGATGGCAACGCCGCCCGCCGCGTTCGGGGTCAAGACAATATCCGCGAGGTATATGCCGGCGGGAAGACTAGCGGGATTCAAGGTAAGGCCGACGTTGACGGGCGTGGTCAGGGTAATGCCGGTATTGGTGACTTGTAACCAGGATGCCTGCGTGGCCGTGACGGTAAACGCCTGTTGGGCAAGGCTGCTGACATTCACGGCAAGATTCGCCAGCGGAGGCAGGGGACTACCGCTGATATACGAAAAAACGAAGGAGCCCTGGCTGGGGACCAGAACCGGTGCGGCGGAAACCGTCAAGGTCACCTGGATAGTTTGTTCCAGCACGCCGACGGTGATGGCGATGGTGCCGGTATAAGTGCCGGCCGTTAGAACGCCCGGCGCCGCCGTTACACTCAGCTGAGCCGGAACGGCGCCAGTGGCAGGCGAGACCGAGAGCCAGCCTCCTCCGGAAGTGACGCCCGCGATATAAGCACTGTTCGACAACCCACTGACCAGGACGGTCTGCAGCGGTGGAGGAGCGCCCCCCACTTCGGAGGCAAATGTGAGTGTCGTGGGATTCGCGGTAGGAGAAACACCGCCATTCACCGTCAAAGTTACCGTTATGTCCAGGGTTGTGCCGTCTCCCGAGGTAACCACAATCGTGCCCGGATAAGTGCCGGCCCCCAGATTGGCAGGCGCGACAGTGACATTCAGAGCGGCGGGCAGCGTGCCTGTCACAGAGTTGGTGACGCCATTTACCAGCAGCCAGTTGTTGGTGCTGCTCGCCCGGGCGATGTAGGTGTTATTTGCAATATCGCTGGTCAGATTCAAGACCTGGGCCGGCGGAGATATGCTGCCCGCGGCATAGCTGAAGGCGAAGGATGTAGGGGTGGCAGTCAGGTTGGTGTTAGCGCCCGACTGCAACGTCACGGGAATAACGAGGTTAGCGCCGGTCGACGGCGTGATGGTAATGATCCCGTTGTAAAGGCCCGCGGCGAGCGAGCCCGGCGTCGCGGTTACGGTGAGCAGTGCCGGAGTGAAGGCGGAATTGGTCGCAACGCTCAGCCAGGCGCCCCCCGTCGTGGTGGTGGCAGCCGCCGTAAAGCTGAGCGACGTGCCCCCGGTGGCGGTCACATCGATAGATTGCGAGGTCGTGCCGGATAGCTGGTTAAATACCAGGGACATCGGCGAAGCTTGCACGGACAATGACACACCAATACTGAGTGTCACCGGGACGGTGAGAGACGGAAATCCGGTGGCCGTAACGATGATATTCGCCGCGTAAAGGCCCGCCATGTTTTCGATTGAATCCAGAGTGCCGCGGTCGATCCCCACAATAATGGTGGCGCCGGAAACAGTGAGGACAAACAGACCGGCTGGAGCCGTGCCGCCAGGGGCCAGAGCGGCCGTCAGAGGGGGCGTGGCGCCCGTACTCGCCGTAATAGTCGTCACCACCGGTTCGGGGGCCTGTCCGCCGACGGTATAGGAAACATTCAAAGCTGTGGGATTGGCTGTCAAGGTCTGGGCGGCAAGGGGAGCGGAGCCCAGCAGCGACGCAACCAGACATAAGCAGAAGTTCGTGATTATAGATTCACGGTAATCCATTATCCGTGCTCCTTCGCCCTGGTAGTGTCTGAGACACAACCTTCGCCCTTAGATAATACTACTTCAAGATACCGAACAGATTGCTGTAATCGTCGGTCCATAGCCGTACATGCCGTGTCGACGTCACCGGTTCTGCCGCGGTTCGCAACAGCGGCTTATCGAAGAAGTCACGATCGGAAGTCAGGAGTACCCAAGTGGCGCCGAACACGTCGTTCTCTCCATCCTCCGTGTCGATGACGCGCGCGCTTTTCTGCAGGGACTCGGCGGCGGTCCTTACCACGGGCCGCAGATCGAGGTGTTTGTTCGAGACATGTACGGCCAGCACACCGTTCGCCTTGAGGTGCTGAAAGTACAACAGGAAGGCTTCCCGGGTAAGTAAGTGAACGGGGATTGCGTCGCTCGAAAACGCGTCTATAGCCAATATGTCGAAATCCTGGCGTGGTTCCCGCTCCAGTGACAACCGGGCATCGCCGAGGGTTACTTCCCAACGGGCTTTGCAGTTCTTGAGAAAAGTGAACTGAGTGGTGGCCAGCCGCAGCACCAGTGGGTTGATCTCGTAGACCCTGTAGTAATCGCCCGGCCGCCCATAAGCGGCCAGGGTGCCAGCTCCCAGCCCGATAACCCCCACGCGCATGGGGCCGCTTTGTTGGAGCTCGCGGATGGCTCGGCCCACGCCGGTATTGGGCCCGTAGTAAGTCGTGGGCCGCCCCTGGAAACGGGGGGCCAGATACTGCTCGCCGTGCGTGATCGTACCGTTCGTAAGCCTGCGGATGGGCTGCTCGTCGTCATCGTCGGCGGTGTCATCCACGACTTTCAGTCCGCCATAGAAGTTGCGAGCCAGCACGCGTACAGCCGGCCCGCGCTGCTGGATCACGAATCCCGTATAGCCGGCGACGGCCAGGGTGAGGAGCGCCGCTCCAAAGGGAACCGGACGCATCCAGGGGCCGGCCAGGCCGCTCTGCGGATCGGCGCGCAGAACCAGAAACACCAGGACCATGCAAGCGGTCAATCCCAGCGGGAGCTCATAGAAACCCGCAAACACCCGCGGCGCAACCAATGCCACGAACGCGCCCCCCAGCGCTCCACCCAGCGCGATCATGACGTAAAAAGTAGTGAGCCGGCTGGGATGCGGCTTCAGACGGACCAGTTCACCATGGCAAACCATGCAAAAAACAAACAGGCTGGCGGCGAAGAAGGGAATCATGACCTTGATCTCACCGTTCTGGAAATCTGGGCCAAGCGCATAGGCCACGCTGGCGCCCGCTACTGCAAACAGGCCGAGAAACAGATTACGCCGATACCATCGTGTACCTTCAAAGCAGAGTATAAAACTGAGTAAGTAGAGACTCAGCGGCAGAATCCACAAAAAGGGAATGGCGGCGATATTTTGAGACAGATGGTTAGTAATAGCCAGCAACAGAACCGAGGTACAAGCTGGCAAACCAATCCAAAACAGGTAGGTGGACCCGGGCGGTCGCTCCGTGCCGGTAACTTCCGCAACCGGAACTCTGTAGGCTCTGCGTACGGAAAAGGCAGTTACACCGCAGAGTACGACGAAGGCGCCATAGGCCCATGACCAACTCACGGCCTGGCGGCGCGTGCCCAGCATCGGTTCGAACAATATCGGGTAACTCACCAGCGCGAACATCGATCCTGCATTCGAAAGCGCATATAGCCTGTATGGAAGCGCGCCCTTGTAGCGGCGGGCATACCAGGCCTGCAAGAGCGGACCCGTGGTCGAAAGCAGAAAGTACGGCAAGCCAACCGTAGCTGCGAGCAGAAGAAAGATCTGGAAAGTGGGGTCCTCTGAAGGCGCAGGTTTCCATGAAGGCCCCGGCGAGATGGGCAGCATCGCCAGGCTTGCGACTAACAATAGAATGTGCGCCAGCGCCTGTAAGCGCGAGCTCACCCGGCGGTAAAGCCAGTGCGCGTACAGGTACCCCAACAACAGTACCGACTGAAAGAAAAGGAGGCACGCTGTCCAGACTGCCGACGATCCGCCAAACCATGGAAGTATGGTGCGGGCGATAATCGGTTGCACCTGGAATAACAGGAAGGCGCTTACCAGTATAGTCAGTGCGTAGAGGAGCATTACTTGTAAGCCGCGATTCCGGTCACTCGCTCTCCGATTACCAGCTTGTGTATATGATCCGTACCCTCGTAAGTCTTAACCGTTTCCAGGTTGCAAAGGTGCCGCATAACAGGATACTCGTCGGTGATTCCGTTGGCGCCCAACAGGTCGCGGCTAAGCCGTGCGCATTCGAGCGCGATGGCCGCGTTATTCTGTTTGAGCATGGAAATGTGGGCCGGCTCCAGTCTGCCCTGATCCTTCAGCCGTCCGGCCTGTATGGCCAGTAACTGCGCCTTGGTAATCTCGGTGATCATCCAGGCAAGCTTCTCCTGCACAAGTTGATGGGACGCGATAGGCCGGTCGTCGAACTGTTTCCGCAGGATGGTGTACTGCCGGGCGGCCTCGTAGCAATCCATGGCTGCGCCCACGGTCCCCCAGCCGATCCCGAAGCGCGCCTGCGAAAGACACTGCAAAGGGCCCTTCAGCCCCTTGGCGCCGGGCAGCATCGCGCACGAGGATACACGGCAATCGGCGAAGGACAGGCTGGAAGTCACGGAAGCCCGCATGGACCATTTGCCGTGTATGTCGGAGGTGCTGTAACCGGGCGTACCGCGCTCTACTAGAAATCCGCGTATGCCTTCGGGAGCGCGGGCCCATACGACGGCTACGTCGGCCACGCCACCGTTGGTGATCCAGGTTTTCTCTCCGTTCAGCACCCAGTGATCGCCGTCGCGCCGGGCAGTCGAGCGCATACCGGCCGGGTTAGAGCCGAAATCCGGCTCAGTCAATCCGAAGCAGCCGATCGCATCACCCGATTGCAGGCGGGGCAGCCACTTTTGTTTCTGTTCCTCTGACCCAAAGGTGAGAATCGGATACATGACCAGCGCTCCCTGCACGCTGGCGAAGCTGCGCACGCCCGAATCGCCGCGCTCCAGCTCCTGCATGATGAGCCCGTACTCCACGTTGCTCATGCCGGCGCAGCCGTAGCCTTCCAGGTTGGCGCCGAAGAAGCCCAGGCGGCCCATTTCACCAATCAGCTCTCCGGGAAAGCGCGCCTCGCGGTAGCAGTCGCGTATGGCCGGCAGCACGCGCTCATCCACGAATTGACGGGCGGTCTGCCGCACCAGCAACTCTTGCTCGTTGAACAGAGAATCGACGCACAGGTAGTCCACTCCACGGAAGGCCATATAATCAAGCCTATCATTCCATGTTTTCCGGCCGATTTCACTGGGATCTTGAACCCAATCGACTGGCGCGCCTGCTGCTGGAAAAGCGCCGCGCCGGGGCGCGCATCCTGGATCTGACCGAGTCCAACCCGACGCGTGCGGGTTTCTCCTATCCGCGCGAAATCGTGGAGGCGCTGGCCGACCCGCGCGCGCTGACCTACGATCCACAGCCTTGCGGATCAGTCCAGGCGCGCGAGGCGATCTGCGATTATTATGCCGATCGCGGATACACCGTCGAACCGGAGCGCGTGCTGTTGACGGCCAGCACCAGCGAAGCCTACGCGTACCTGTTCAAACTGCTGGCCAGCCCGGGCGACGAGGTGCTTGCCCCGCGCCCTTCGTATCCTCTGTTCGAATTTCTCGCCACCATGGAATCGTTGCGTGTGGTCCAGTATCCATTGGTCTATCACGGCGCCTGGTCGATCGATTGCGCGGCGCTGTCCGCCGCCGTGACGGAGCGCACGCGCGCCATCATTCTGGTGAACCCGAATAACCCCACTGGATCGTTTCTCAAACGGGACGAGCTGCGGTTTCTGAGTGACTTGTGCCAGGCGCGCGGGCTGGCGCTCATCTCGGACGAAGTCTTTGCCGACTACGCTTTCTTTGAGGATGCCGGGCGCGTGCGCACGCTGGCGGACAGCTGGGAGACACTGGCGTTTTCGATGAGCGGAATGTCGAAGGTCGCCGGGCTGCCGCAGATGAAGCTGGGCTGGATCGTAACGGCCGGACCCGCGGCAGCGTGCGCAGAGGCTCGCGAAAAGATGGAATTGATCGCGGATACGTATCTGTCGGTGGGAACGCCGGTGCAACATGCGGCCCGGCGCCTGCTGGGACTGGGCCGGGCGGTGCAGGACCAGATCGCGAGCCGTGTGCGGGGCAACCTGGAGTTACTGCGAGCGGCCATCGGTCCCGAATCCGCCTGCAGGGTGTTGGCGGTGGAAGGCGGCTGGTGCGCGATATTGCAGGTGCCGCGCACCCGCAAGGAAGAGGAGTGGGTGCTTGAACTGCTGGGCGAGGACAACGTGCTGGTGCAGCCGGGATTCTTTTATGATTTCGAGTCTGAGGCGTTCGTGGTGGTCAGTTTGTTGACTGAGACGGAGATGTTTCGGGAGGGTTGCCGCCGTATGGTTGCACGGGTGGACCGGTCTTAGATGGACCGGGTGGCGGCCGTAAGGCGCGCCCAATTCGACCTCATCAAAGTGTGCCGGGGTGTGCGCTTATAAGTACACGTTGGTAGTCACGCCACGACCGTTTGACTGATCCTCCGAACGAGAGCACTCAACCGAGCCTTGCATTTTAAGACGCGCGCCGGCGGCGCTGCCGGTTGCCCAGACCTTCCGCAATCATGGCGGTGACGAGCGTATTCAGACTTACACCCTCTCGCCTCGCCCGCTCCACCAATCTTGCGTGAAGAGTCTTGGGAACTCGTTGTCTCCACTGGCCGCTGGCGGCCGCGAAGGCGCCGGGCGCAGGAACCGGATCGCCAAATTCCTTGAGTGTTAGCAGACTGCACTTCAAAGCATCGCGCCCATTAGTGATTGCTTCTTCGGGGGTTTCGCCGTCCGACATGCAGCCGGGAACGTCGGGAAATTCGATCAAGTACCCCCCACCCTCGTCGCTCGCCAGCGGGCGAACGGTGAAGGGGTAATCTTCCAATCTCAGAGTATCTTTCATTGCGCACCTTCCAGCTTGTCGATTAATGCCAGGAATTGCCGGATGTAAACCGGCTTGATCGGGCGAGCGGACGGCACCGATAACAGTCCAGCCAATTGATGAATGAAGACAACATGGCTGGTTCCCTGCTGACGATACCGGATGGAGTATTTTCCGGCCAGCGTCTTGAGATCCTCGATTCGCCAGTCGCGCGGGTTGTTCCGCATCCGGCTGAGAAGCTTGGCCGCGTTCGCCATATACAATGGTATCGTGGGCGGTACCACCCGTCAAGATCCCGTGAGGCTGGCAAGCCAGGGGCTATTGGTCTGGGCACGTACCCGTATCGAAGATCGCGTTAATGCCGCAGGTGGAAGTGAACATCTTTCGCGCCGAATGAGCCACGCCGGGTACAAACCACATACGCTGGTTCCAACCTGAGGGGTGGCGGGCATGGAGATAAGCGAAATATGCCTGCCCGCGGATGAAACGCGTAGGCCCCTGAGCTTCGGCGCCGCATGAAGTATCGAGATCCTTCTCGTGGGGATCGATGTCGGCGTCGCCCAGCAGATAAATGACATCCTTTTGGGCGTAGGCGGCCTCACGCTGAGGCCATGTATCGGCGGCATCCGGCTTGACGTAAGCCGGCGGATCGGCCGGGCCATATTTCCAATGATCGAAATCCCGGCAACTCCCGCCGCGGAACTCCACCGGCCGTCCGTCGGAGAAATAGAGATACGACGATGGATTCGCAACGACATAACGCAGACGGACACCAGCGCTCGCAAGGGCGGCTGCCGCTTTGCCGACCACGGCGTATCGCTGCACCAACTGGCCTCCGCCCGAATGACCGGCGAGGACCACAGTCTTGAGATCCGGAAAAATGGTGCGATCCGCGAGCCGCGTGAGGAGAGCGTCTACAACGTCATACGAACTAATAGCCGCCGGCGCGGCCGCAGGAGCGCCGCCTTCCCATGAGGAGCCGCGCCAGCGCAGAAAATCCGGCGGAAGACGGTTCCAGCGAACGTCCTCTTCAGCGAGGAATTGAGGGGCGATCAAGA
>Ga0302325_10007227_pt1 | contig 24695 bp, 21 predicted proteins | sample Palsa_T0_2_FD_201948 | JGI IMG/M metagenome (GOLD analysis project Ga0302325, IMG submission 201948) | Peat permafrost microbial communities from Stordalen Mire near Abisko, Sweden - Palsa_T0_2 | ecosystem: Environmental > Terrestrial > Soil > Palsa > Peat permafrost | place: Sweden: Abisko... | reverse complement strand
TAACATCGCGGAGAAGCGTAACGCCTTACCGATTAGCTCACCTTCATCCGAATTTCGACACTCCGATTTTTTAAAACTTGAATCAACCACGGGCTGCTAGTGCACTTACGGGAGTCGTTCTCGGTTCTTGATGTAGGCGCCGGATCCGGAGACATGGGCACGTGCATTCGAAGCCGTTTTCGGAATGCGACGGTAGTCTCGCTTGATCATCGAAGCCTTCACCTGCGCAACGCGCAGAGGCCACGGGTTGTGGCTGATGCCTTTGAACTCCCGTTCTTGCCAAACGCTTTCGATTTCGTGCTGTGCTCGTCGGTTCTGCATCACTTTCCAGATCCCCAAGTCATAGAACTGATTGCCGAATTGCGGAGAGTTGCGCGTCGCGCCTTGATTGTGCTGGATCTGGAGCGTCACCAACTGGCTTACGATTTCCTTCCGCTTACGAAAAATCTGTTCGCGTGGAGCGCATTAACGGTCCACGATGGCCCTGTCTCCGTTGCGGCGGGGTTTCGTCCTACAGAACTCGCACAGCTAGCCCGCGCCGCCGGCGTCAACGGAGCAGCAGTTCGGAGACACTGGCCATGGTTCCGTATCTCCCTTGTTGTTCCAGCTACCGTGCCAAGAGAAGCTGAGCAGAACTTGGATGTGAAGTCCATTGCGGCATAAAAAGAAAGGATGACCCGAATGAATTGCGGCCCAGTGGTGATCGCGCTATTGGCGTTTACAGCGTTTACGGCGTGCGCCCAGGATGCGCCGTCAACAGTGGTCAGCGAGATCAAAGTGACCGCCAAAAAGTACGAGTTTTTGCCAAACATAATCAAAGCAAACAGAGGTGATCACATCAAGCTGATCATTACAGCACTCGACCGAGATCATGGATTCAAGCTCGAAGCTTTCCACATTGACCAGAAACTGCCGAAGGGCCAAGCCGTTACAGTTGAATTTACGGCCGATCAGACCGAAGCTTTTCCATTTGAATGCTCGCACTTCTGCGGCTTGGGACATAGCAAAATGAACGGTCAATTGATAGTGGAATAAATGCGGACGAAACTGGCGACGCGGCATGCGTCTCCGACCGCATCCACGGTCGGCAAACGAATCAGAACGGTAGCAATGAAGATCGTTCGTGACGGTATCGAACGTCGCGGAGTACCAGGGGACCAGCCTTTTGCGGGCCGGTCAACCACTGTTCGAGCGACTGGCTATCCCAGGAATGCCGCCAAGGCCAACCAACGGCGAATATCTGCTACCTCACAGGCTGCGATGTTTGTAATACAAAGCCCCGGCAGGCGTTCCGTTGGTGCTCTCCTGTGACCGAGCGCCCAGCGGCCATTTAACACCGTCACGGACCCGAAGCGCTTCAGATATGTGAGCGATTGCACGATCGGCGTACCGGTTTTGCGCTTGCAGATTTGCCCGCAACCCGCGTCGAATTCGCAGGGGTGGGACATATGGCTGAGTTCGCCCGTGTGAATGATGAACTCCAGCGGCCGCGGAAGCGCGTCGATCTTGTCCACCGCAGCCTTGGGTGTCCACCAGGTGCGGTTTGCGCCTTATTGAAAGCGACGTGGCTGTCGCTGATTTACACAAACGCAGCACTCCCTTGAGATCGCCCGCTAAAAGCGCGCGAGGCAAGCCGTTCCCAACGGTCCAGATTACGCAAGTCCGGGCCCACACTGTTAGCGATCATCTGAAGTCGTATTTTTCTGGACTTTGGGCCGGGTAAGAGCGACATCATCCGCGCCGAAGGCGCGAATCCCTCCCAGCCGTCCGATCATCAAGCCCGTTGGCCCGGTTGGCGACTTCACGTTTGGTCTTTACCGATGGCATAATTCCGAAGCGCCCAATACCGACCGAGACGGCAATGCGACTCTCCGGTTGAAATTGTGTGGCGCCCCGGATTGCCGAAAGGTATTCACCATCTGCATCAGCTGCGACCGCGGTCAGCGCTACTGCAGCCCGGCGTGCCGTGCGGCTGTCCGGCGTCTACAGCGGAAGTCGGCCAACAGCCGTTATCAGCAAGCCGAGCATGGCAGAGACGCCCACCGTCGCTGTCAGCGGCGGTATCGCGAGAAGGTGACAACGGTCCCCGTGACAGATCAAGCTAGCTCTGCGATCACAAAGCCGACACCTCTCCAGCCGCCCACGTTATGCCGATGCGTAGTCTGCGGTTGGCAAAGCCGTTGGATTGATCCATTCCCACCCATCCCGCGCAGTTGGGGCCGCGGCAGGCGTCCAAAACAATACGTTTTTACATGATCGCCAACAGCCCATACCACGCGCTGGAAAATCCGCCCCGGAACGGTGAAGACTTATACTTCGAGCAAACGTTTGTTTGCTGGCGCCGAAGTCGATCCCGGGGGGGCCACATCATAGAAAATCCTGCCAGGATTTGCCACTCAGAGAAGACGGAGTTGCCTTGGTATAGCTACTTCGCCCCGATGTCTTGGCTGATTTAGAAGGACGTACGCCAAGGACGCAACTATTTGAACCTATCCCGCTGGGATGAGTATGACCGCCCGAACCAACGTCAGATCCTCGCGGGAATGGCGGTCGTCCTCCGGAACCGCCAAATGCCGCTCCCGCGATACGCTCTCTTGCATACGGGCGCAAAACCGTCTGGAGGGGAGTATGACCAAATCTATCAATAGGTGAAGGCCGAACGCCAGCGTTTGAGGTCACTGGCCTTGGCCGGCACCGCTGCCGTCACGAGCGACGGCGCCGGTCGGTAGAGCCGCCGGAGCCTCCGCGCAGTCGCGAATTGAACTCGCCGACCGCCCTCTCATCAGCGCTACTCTACGCCACGGCAGGTTATGCGGCATTGGCATCCCGTCGCCGTCAAGCTCAATATCGGATCGAGCCCCAAGTCCTAAAGACGTAGTGCCACCTATCCGGCACTTATAGGACACCCGTTACCGGAGCTGGCACTCTCACACTAAGAACAGTTTCAAACCGCCCTGCAATCTCGGCACCCGGTGTCCGTCACGCACTTTACCGGAGCGTTTATACCTTCTTTGAACCTTCTCGAAGATTCTTGGGACCAGAACCCATGTGACTTACCTTCGAGCGAGCCCGCTCGGGTTAGATTCCAGCTTCGCATCGTACGATTTCGGCACTCACCGGTCCGAGAACTCTCAGAATTCGACTCAACCCGTTCGACACACCGACGATATTCGACGCCTCCGGTCAGAACGATAAACTACCATGGTCGATGCTTCCTGACTGGCGAGGCTCTCGCTCGTTTTTACGTGTCACGAGTCTTCTTGCAGGTCCCGAGCTGAGCGATTTGCTCATCAGCGAGCTTCGAACCCGCTTAGTTTGGTTGGGCGGCGATAATATTGGATGTTCGAAGTCTCACGGATGTACCGGGATCAGGCCGGTGACTACCTCGGCGAATTCTCTCAAACCTTGGCACAAAGACTGGGCAAGCCACGCGCGATTACCGGCGTAGCTCACAAATTGGCGTACGTTGTATTTCATCTAAGAGGCGCTCACGAGGCTTGCAACGAGAGGCTGACAACGCGCTGAACTTCAATTGAACGAGCCTCTCTCTCGCCGAGGCCAGTTGCATCCTCCGAGGGGAACCGTTACACGTTCGCAGCCGGTACGACCTGGAAGCCGAGTCGGGCCGCGTGCTCGCGTACAGATCATTGATGACGTTCGGCCATGCTGACGATCTTGTGTGCAGGTCTGCCTTTTAGCGTCGTGCCCTGGGCTGCCCTGCATCACCTGAGCGACAGGGGTATGCGGGCGAGTTTGGAAAGCTCACGGCAACCCGATGTGGCGGCCGTGAGCGGGTGCGGTAGATCAGTCAACAGCTTCGGTGCCGATCGTATTTTCGATCTGCTTCTCCCTGGCGCGGAGATCTTCCAGACGGATGAACTGGCCCACCGTGGTGGAGAGGCGGGCGGATTCCGCAGCGATATTATTCACGTATTTCTGGTAATCCGGGCGCCACAGAGTTGCGTGGTTGTCATTGAAAAATCTGATACCGGCTTCGGCGTTGTCCACCATCTGCTTGAGGTGGCGCGCGGCGTGGTCAATAGCACCCCGCTCGGCGGGTGTAGCGGCCCCTCGGAGACTCTCGAGTTCAAAGAGCTGGCGGCCCATGTCGTTGACGGACGTTTTGAGAGTTGTCCATGAATCCACTTGGCTCTCCCAACCACTGTTTTCAGTGTGGCTGAGACTCGCGAGATCCGATGCGTCGGCCGATGCCTTGACGGCAGTGGCGTGGAGGTCCTCAAGCTTGTCGAGAACGGAAGTCCCAGTGCCAGAGGCAGCCAACAACATAGCCGGCGCTGCGGCCATTCCCACAGCTAGGCAAACGGAAAGACGCGACTTGGTAGTCTTTAACATTGTTTATTTCTCCTGTCTATTTGACGTGGATTCGCCCCCCACGCGTTAGTGCTTGTGGAGTACCGATCCAGTTATAAGATGTAGCGACTCGTGAACAGATTGTCATGGTTTTGTGAATTCGTTTGTAAGTGACTCGGACGGCGTTAGCTGGAACGGCCGAGGCCATCCACGGACGCGGAGTTGATTAAACTCAAGTCCGAAGACATATGAAAAGTGTTCCCTGGCTTCATCCGGTCGTGGCAAACTCTCCGCAATGACCGGTGCTGCCGTAAAATGCTGTCACACTATGGATCGCCGGCCGCGGCGGCCAGTTGTCCGGATGGGCAAACACTGAGTTCCGATTCGACTATGCCAGCGATTAGCGCATCCATTTCGCGACGCGGGGCGTTGGACTTTTAGTGCGGAGATGACGTTGCGACTTATGCAGTCATGTCTGCTGAAGTAAGTGTAGCATGCGCTTGGCGATCCGGGAAAGCGTAAGGACCCTACCAGCGCTCGTCTTACGCATAGTACGATTCGGGTGGCTCTCTCGCCAGACAATCACCGTTTCTTGATGTTCATAACGGTGTTGAAACTGAGTTATTAGTTGTAGGCGAGAGGAGTCGGATTAATTGAGGCCTCGCCCGGCCCAGGAACAGTTCTTCGTGATGTCCATGGGCCGGCGTCGATGATGTAGAATCTTGACGGCGAGCCAGATTTCTAGCACGTCTAATACGCAAACATGTCGATGGTGTTATTCAACTCGTTATCCGGCTGTCCATTGTAAACGCCGGTGACAAGCGTAGAGTCGAACGACGTGTAAATACGGCTTTGGCCAACCTTGCCGGTGCCGCGGGCCTTAATACCCATGTATACATCCGATTGGAGCAGGCCCAGGCCTTGTGGATCGCTATCGATTGGGTCGAGTGTCGTCGTCACCTGTTGCGGCGTCCCCAGCGTGGTCGAACCCGGCGCGATTTGGTTACGCAATACCTGAACCTCGTGGTTGTATTTGTCGCCCGACGCGCTCATATAAGACAGATTCACCACACCGGTTGAAGTATCGGTCGAGATCGCCGGAAGGAAGTGATGTCCACTAGCCGTATCTACCGATGCCGGAGTTGTCCAAGTATTTCCGTTGTCGGCCGACGTTGCCATCACCACTTCCGCATCCAGGCAAGGCCCGTTCGGAAAAGGACTCTTACAATCCTCATAAGTGAGGAAGGTGGTGAAACTGCCGCCGGTATTCTTCCGGTTGGCATGTTTCGGAAAAGTAAAGTCCATGATCTTCATGTTCACCATGGGCGCGAGAATGCTCAAGGAGGGGGACAACGGATTAGCTACCTGGGCAACCGTTGTGGGACTGCCGCAAACCGGCGCGCTCGGGGCCGCGTTCGGGGTGCAGGTGGTGAACAGGATGGTCGCGCTTCCGTCTGAATTCGCGTTGCTGAACGAGACCGTGATCAATCCGTCGGAACGCACCTGGACATCGGCAAACCCGGCGGCTATATTGGACCCGCTAACGAGCACAGGCGCGGCGCATACCAGCGTAGTCGAACAGGACGCCAGCATCACTGTATTGGTCTGAGCATCGAAGTTGAACTGGGTAATCACGACGTAGACGTTGCCGGCGCCGACGCCCGCGGAGGTGGTCCGCTCGTCCACTGCAATGCGCGGTAGATCGGATACCGAATCGAAAGTGGGTTGAGCGAAGAGCAGCACCGGCGCGGTGGCCATCCAGCAGGCTGTCGCCTGCGCTTCGCTGTGCGTGCCGGCGGGACAAGCGCTCGCATTGAGCAGGCGGGACGCGCCCACCCGAAAAAGTCCGACGCCGCCGGTTGCGGCCGAACCAAACCGTTGATCGGCAATGAAGAATGCGTCGCGATTGGGATCGGACGCAACTGCCGGATTCCCCACCCCCATTTCGGTGTTGCTTTGGGCCGTGAAGGCCGGCAGACCACCTTCGAACTGCACGCTGCAATCGGCTCTGGCGGCGCGGTGCACATAATATCCGCTAACACTCTGGTCCCATTGGGCGTCCGATGCCAGGTTGCCGCGCCAGTCGTTCGCCGCTTGAACGATCAGGTCCTCGTTGAGGCCGACGCGGTTAAGGAGAAAGTCAGCCGAAGCCTGATTCTGGGGAACGGCATTCGCGCTCGGTTCCAGATTAAATCGGGCTCCTTGGGGGCCGCCGCACGGTGAAGCCGCGGGCTGCACTGCCGCTGCTTTGCTGGTGAAATCCGCGAGCCACGAGTGCGGCACCTCGGTGGTCTTCAAAGGTTCCCCGAAAGCGCGTATCGCCGGCCCGGCCAGCGGGCTCCCGGTAGCCCTCAGAAAGCTGCGTCCCTCTTCGGACGCCAGGAACCGGAGCGGTGCGGAAGGCGGGACGCGAAAGTTCTGGAACACCTTCGGCACCGCAGGCTGCTGGGCACCGAACGCGGATGAGATCAGAAGGCTTGCAAGAGTATAAGTAAATCGTTTCATATAAGTTCCTCTCAGTACTGCAGGTTAGTCAATTGGTTGTTGACATCCGCACTGGAAATACCCTCATAGACGCCAAAAACGCTATCCCAGGTAAAGCCCACATAGGCACGGCTCTGGCCGGGTTCACCCATGCCACTCGCCGCCAGAGCAAGCCGGTCGCCGAAGCCTTCTGGTTGATCTTGCACCGAGATTGGCGGAGTGGCCAGCACATCCCCGAAGTCCGAAATCAATAGGTGGGATTTTTCCACAATCGTGGATCCCGGGGCGATCTGCGCCAGAAATACCTGCGGGCGCAGTTGAAACGTGTCGTTTTCCGTAGAGTAGTAAGCAACGTTGACAGTACTCGTGGATGTGTCCAATGCGACAGCCCCAAAGAACTGTTGGCCAGCACTCGGGCTCACTTTAGAGATTGGGCTCCAACTAACTCCACCATTTGTGGAAGCTGTCACAACGACATCCGTCTTCGGACAGAAGGTGTTGCCCGCGCCGAATTGCTGAATCACCGCCACATCGCAGCGGTCGTAGACTAAAAAGGTGGTTACCGTCTTTCCGTCGCTCTCCATCCGGTTGACATGGCGGGGATAGAGTTGGTCCATCATCGGCAGGTCGCCGATGAGTGTGGCGAAGACGGGATTGTTCTCGGTTGTCACGACCTGCGGTGAACCGCACGTCGGCGCTGCAGGTGCTCCATTCGGCGTGCAAGTAACGAACCTAATTTCTTCGGGATTAACACCAGGGAAGGTGGTGTTTCTGTACGAGATGGTGATGAGGCCGTCGGGGCGAACTTGGACGAAACCGAAGTCCGCATTGAGGTCGCCGCCATTGATCGTAATGGATTTGCCGCAGTCGAGTGTGGAGTTCGTGCATGCAGTGAGGGACACGCTGGTATCCAAGCCGGTGCCGATTCGTTCGGTAACTACGGTGTACAGATCGCCGGCCCCGGGTCCAGCGCCGCTCTTCCGGGGGTCCACAGCGATATGTGGTGACGATAGGAACTCATTAAGACCCGTTATGTTGGTGACTGCGCCAGCGGGCCAGCAAGAGGCACTGCTGGTCTGTGTTCCGCTGGGGCAGGCCGTCGAACTCAAAAGATTCGCAGACGTCGTTCTTAAAATGCCCACGGCGTTTCGATCCGGGTCGTTAGCGAATCTCAGATCCACGATGAAGAACGCGTCCCGTGCGGGATCCGCGATCGCCGTGGGGGTGCCGGCAGGAGCAAACATATTGTTAATGAATGGGAGTCCACCCTCAAGATCCGGCGAACAGTTGGCGCCCGACCGCTGAACATAAAAGCCATCGTGGCTACCTTCGAGATTACGGCCGTCATAGCCGGTGGCGACGACCAAATCCATATTGGGACCGACTCGGTTGGGGAGCATGGCGACGGATAACGCCGTCTGTACGACCGCGTTAGGCCTGGGCTCAAGGTTGAATAGATTGCCGTCCGGCTTAATACAATCGGACTGTGCGCGTGCGGCTGGCAATAGGACCAGCACCACGCCGAGGAGAAGAGGTTTCGGAGAAAGTGAGTTCATGGGTTGTGTTCTCTGTTGAGGTCTACTTAGAAAGTCGAGTAATTATTCCGATGAAATGTAAACATTTGGTGAATGGTCGCAGGTACTGCCGTTAGGCTAAAAAGCAAATAGAATCGGTTTGGTTATGGTTAGAGTCTACCCTCCAGCCGCAGCCATTTGCTTGCGGGTAGCGACAAGCGAGGAAACTGACACGTGAATCTAGAGTGCATCTTTACCGCGTTCTCAGGTGTTGCTCGATCCACTGGAACAACCGAACGAACAGGGCCCATCACAACGCCCTGCCGAAGCCAAACACCTCCGTCCTCTGCTACACACAGTTTGGATGTTTCGTTATTCCATCCTGCAGGGCAAGTAAACCGCTCCGCTAAGCGGTTCACTATCAATGACTTTCCGAGTGAAAGATTCTTGAAGAAAGGAGGGCTGACTGTACATTGTGCGGTCCAGCAGCAATCCGTTAGGATCGTCTCAGCGAGCAAAAGCGATCGTGAGGCCTCACTTGCCGTCCGTACCCAGTGAACGGCCATGCGAGCATCCGGAAGACGCCAATGATTGGCTAAGCCCGAGTTGATCGAAAGTAATTACAGCAACAATACAGTAACACCGACGACGAGATGTGCCATGTGGCATTCCTGGCTGGGCACCAGTACCGTTGGAACCATTTGGCTATCCAGTCGAGGCCACTCGGATACTTGCCACAATGGATAAAATTCTTTAAGGCGAGACTGAGTCGCGCCACTCGGGAGGAATGAACCATGACATCGATTTCGCAAATCGTGTTCTCGGCGGTGGCCACTGCGGCACTGTTGGTAAGCGGCCTGAGAGTCCTGGCGGCAGATGAGTCTGCTTCACCGGCAACTCCGGCCGCCTCTTTGGGGATTCAGTTTATCGAGGGTTCGACCTCGACCATGATACTGGAGCGCGACGGCAGGCAGTACGTGGTCGATCTGGTGGCAAAGACCGTCACGGAACAAGACCCGCCGGCTTCACCCAAGCGGAAGCCAGATTCCAAGCCTAAAGGTCAGCTCGACGCAGCGGCCATTTTCAAGCAACGCTGCTCAGGCTGCCACGGTGCGGACGCCAAGGGGCTCCGCTACATGGGGACACCCGACTTCACCGACCCCAAAAGTATTGGGGAGCCTCACGGACGAGCAAATCGTCAGCACTATTGAGAATGGAAAGGGCACACAGATGCCGGCCTGGCGCGGCAAGTTGTCCCCTGAGGATATCAACGCGACCGCCGCCTATCTTCGATCCGTCAGTTTGGCGAAAGCCGGGCCGCAAATGAGTGTGGGAGAGGCGGGCAACGCCGCGCCCTCCAAGATTTATCAGCCCGGTGACGATTTGCTGTTCAGCCTGCCGACGGGGCGTCGCCGTGATGAACACGGCCTCTACGTGAATTTCGACCATCGGTTTGCCTTCGATCCGCCATTCACAGGGCCGGCCCGGGGCGGTGACCTGTTCGGTCTGGATGGCTTTTCATTGTCGTCCTTTGGTTTTGGATATGGAGTAACAAAGAATCTGTCGGTAGACGTGTATCGTTCCCCTACATTCATTGCCCGGCCGATCCAGCTTATGGGAGCTTACAACTTCTTGGACGAGCGCGATGGCCAGCCATTGAATGCTGCCGTTCGGCTTTCGGTGGAAGGACGGAATGACTTCAGCCGGCAGTTTACGGAAAACATAGAAGGGATTGTTTCACGGAGCATAACCTCTCGCGCCCAGATCTACCTGGTTCCCACACTTTCCCTAAACGATCGAATGTTGGTTCAACCGAATTCTATTCTCTCTCAAGGTATCCCATCGGTTCCCGGCGTCACCTCCTTCGCCTTAGGCTTTGGGGGCGCCTTTGACATCCGCCCTACGGTAGCACTGGTGGTCGAGATCAACCCCACTCTGCTTGGCGGGAGCGAGTTGGGCATTCACCGTCCGGCGTATTCATTCGGCATTCAGAAAAAGATTCTGAGGCACGCTTTTACGCTGGGTTTCACGAACAGCCCGGGGAGCACGGTGTCCCAACGCTCAGGAACGCTGGCGGCATACCAGAATAGGCCCGGTGCAGACACACCCAACGGGATCATTATCGGATTCGACCTGACCCGGCAGCTTCACTGAGGTATGTCTGCCGGGGCGTCAGCCGAGTGGTGGAACTGGCTGGCGAGGCAGGAAATGTTCTTGAAAGTAAACAACCCCGCCGGGTATATGGTGCGTGGGTGATCTGGTTCTTCACCCGCGCTCCAAACAGCCAGTCAGCACACTAGACTTGGCGCTGGGCTGCGTCGGCTTCATAGGCGAGATTAAGTTGTTCGAGGAAGTGTCGGCCTTACCGACTCGAACCGCCGTGCACGGACCCGTACGCACGGTGGTGTTCCGATGGGACGTTTCGGCCCACCAATAGACATGAAAATGTTCTCGATCAGGGATAGGCATCTCTCAATTGTTGGGCGTTGGTAAGTTGACCGACCCGCGATTCTGGTTCGCGCCGGTGCCCCGTATGTAACCCCTTCCAAGACTCCTGCCTTGCCTGCGGCGGCACGGCGAATGCAAAACGACCGCGCCAACCCGCGCCCATCTGCTGATCATCGAGTGCGATTCGCAGAAGCTCGCCGCGGACGGACTTAACCTCGGCAGCCCTTTCTCTCCGCTTGTCAAGGCCCTTTTCCTGGACAAGAACATCGCTATGGTGCGGACCTCGTCCGAGCAAGAACTCGATGAAGACTTGGGGGCTGTCTTCCAGAAATACGGCCGCATACGGTCGATCCTCACTCTCGGCACAGCAACGAATCCGGTCTGGCTCTGACGGCCGATGGGCTGCGTAGCAGGGAAGTCATCGGCAACTGGCTCCAGAGATTTGGACCGGAGTTTTGCTTCCTGGCAGCCTGCAAAGTGGGTAAATCCGAGGCCGTACGATGTCTTTTTAGACCAGTTCCAACGCTGCGTCAGGTATACGCATCTCCTGCTCCACAAGAACCAGCTTCCTCCCCTGGCGGTCCTCATCGTGATGCTCCTCAAGTACGGCAGAATCGACGAAGATCAGTCAGGCGCCCTGCGGCTGGCCAACTACGTCCTAACCGGCGGCCAGGTCTTCCGTTGGAAGCGGGCGGAGGTCGGGCCTGGCGATGAGATGAAAGCGCGCATGCTGGACGCGATCTCTTCCGTCCTCGATCGGGGCTCGTGGACCTGCTGGAGCAGCTATTTCCGAAGACGCGCCCACCGCATTACGCGGACTCGCCATCCCGAAGCGCACATACGACGTAATTGCCCCAGTGGGCCGAACGACAGCGATATCGGCGGCTTTGCGATCCTCCATCGCGATTCTATTTAGGGGCAGTTGCCTTGTTTCCGAGGCTCCGATACCATCCGGCGGCGAAAGCGGTCACGACGCCTGCGGCGCGCGCGTCAGAAATCCTGTTTCCCAAAGAGCCGAAGCTCAATCCGCCTAGTTGGATGAGAGCGAAATCGAACACCAGGAGAGCGTGGACCTCCTCTGAGTTCCATCCTTTTCCGCCCGTCCTCAAGCCGCGGATGAATTCGATGACGTTTTGCGCCAGCGGGTCCGTGACGGATGCGAAGGTGCTCTCATCCGGCGGCTTCGCGGCGTCATAGATAACCGAGCAGACCTTCACGACCGTGTCCACGTCGAGCCGCTGATGCAGCAGGACCGAGACCTCCAGGACCGCAAGGTCTCGTCTGGCCGTGCTTCGCCGGATCACGCCAGGATCAAAAATGTAGGCCTCAAGCCCGCGCGCCGTGCTGTCCAGCGCGACATTGTTCATGTGCAGGTCGCCATGAACGATTGGCCGTTCCCGAAGCCGCAGTTTATGGTCGCCTTGGCGCAGCTCAACAAAAAGCCCAACGGGATCGGCGTCAGACACGTCCGCGGGCAATCGCTGTTGCAGATCCTTCCATTGGTCCCTCAGGGTTTCTTCATCGTGCGCCGGCCACAATAGCGACTTCAGCGCCTTGCTATCGTCGAGGAGTTCCCCAAGTTGATGCACCTGGCTCACAACCTGTCCCGCGATCTCGAAAGCATCCTTGCGGTCGATGGTCGCGAAGATCTCGCCAAGCGGCTTCGGTCGTTCAGCCTGGGCGCCGACCTTTTCCGTCACGATCAACCCTGTGCTCTTCGAAATGACCGTGCTCGTGATTTTGATATGAGTGAGTTTCTGCTCGATGCGCTTCGCGCTTTCGATGACGCTGCGAGAATCGGTTCCCGCCAGGAACTTGAAAAATCTGGGCCTTGAGGCACCCGCGCCATCATCGAGCAAGTACCGTCCCATCAAGACCTTCGTCCAAGGATTGGCACTGACGCCGCCACCTTCAGGGCAGCGCGTCGCCGACCACCAGTTCAGGTCGACGCCGATGCCTCCGTGCTGCTGCAAAACGGAGCGGCGCAAGAGGTCTTCATCCCGCGGACTCAATGTGGGGTATTGTTCCGCTCCCGCATCACGAAGATGAATGCCGACCCCCGTGTACCGCAACGCTTCCAGACAGCCTCTCCTGATCTCGCTTTGAAGAAAAGAGAAGTCTCCTTTGGCGAAGAGCTTCCCGTAGAAGAAGTTCTCTCTCAGCCTGTCCTGAATGCGACCCTGGTCGGTCAAGCCGACATGTCCGCTGATGACTAGGACCGCAGGAACCGGATAACGGTCCCGGTTCAGGCACCGCTCCAGCAAATCCAAGCCAAGATCCTGATCCTGCACCTCGGGCAAGCCCTGCTTCTCGGGAAGGCGCAGGTCCAGAATGACCACGTGAAAAATCTTGCTGCCGTCGAGGATCTCCACGGCCTGCTCATAACAGAATGCGTAACAGGGAGGCGCCATCCTGAAGGGCAACGAATTGCCGATTTCCTGAGAGATCGACCCGAAAATGCCCTCGTAGACATCCTTGACCTTATCTTCGTCTTCGATGACGAGCGGCTGGATCGTAAGAGGGTAGCTCATCGTGCCTCCAGGGGCAGCCGGATCTGCAGCCGATATTCAGACGGCTTTTCTTCGTAAAGCCGCACTTGTCCGCCAAGGCGCTCCACAGCTTCCTGGATCTCAAGCAATCCTCGCCCTCGGCCCGGCGTTTTTGTGGAATACATCTGCTGGAAGGCGATGTCCTTCAGATCCTTTGAGAAGCCCTGACCGCTGTCGACGATTTTCAAGATCAACTCGTTTTTGGTCGTTTCGAAGACCACGGTCACGCTGCAGTCGAGGCCCGCCGCCTGGTGCGCATTCAGCCAGATGTTCCAAAACACGATTTCCAGCAGATAATCGCTCGCGACGATCCTCTTTTCGGGATTATCAGCGTTGATCAGCTTGAGGTTCACGGACCTATACCGGCTTGTGTAGCGCAAGTCCATCTGTCGGAGCCAGTCACCAAGCGCGATCGACCTCTGCACAAAATGCTGAGGATCAGCATCGGTGGCTTCCAGCTCCCGGCTCAATGACAGTAGAGCGTCGTCGATTTTCGCGAGCGTAACCTGAAGATCTGGCGCGGCGCCATTCGTGGCGGCGGCCCTTAAGCGGCTCGCTTGCGCCTGCGCGGAAAGCATCGTGTTGCGCAACCGATGCTTCAATCGTCCCGACACGTAGCGATACGCGTCGATCACTTCCCTCGGCAACGCCTCGGCGGCGCTTCCCTTCGGAACCTGAAGCGCCGAAGCATCGACGTCGGTCAGTGCGCCTGCGATGGCCCGGCGCGTGAACTCGTCCGTTTCGGAATCCCGCCACAATAGCAGTTCGGGGACAATGCGCCTTTTTTCAGGGTGCACGCGAACCGCGTTCGCGACGACCTGGCGCAGCCTTGCCTCCCCAGGCCTTCGCAGACGGTCGAGGAACTCCGGCAGATCGCTGCTGTTCGCCTCGAACGCCTCCAGAAAAACCTTCCGGGCCATTCTTGGGTCCTCGACAGCAAGTCTTATGAGGCGTTCATACAGCGTCTCAATTGCCGCCATAACGCTTCCTGCGCAGCTCAAAGGCTTCTCTACCTCCTTCCAGGAGATCCACGATCTGTTCCCGGCAATCGTCGACCGAACCCGACTTTTCGATATACCCGATCTTCCCGTCCGAATTCATGACGATCACGAGATCGGCGTCCGCCAGCACCGGGATGTTGGCATTGTGCGTAATGAAAATCATCTGGCGCTTCTTTTTCAGGCGCTGTATGGAATTGACGACGGTCTCATAAATGAAGTGGTTGTCAAGGTTGTCTTCCGGCTGATCGATGACGAGCGGATTCCGCGTACGAGCCAGCAGCAACGGGAGGAGAGCCGTGCACTTCTGCCCGCGCGAGAGTTCCGCGGCATCCTTGAAGATGGCCTCCGCGCTCGTCGCCACATTGAGCTCTATGCGCACGACATCATCGATCTCGACGACCTCTAGTTGGAGCGGATCGACGTTGAGGCGGAAGGCGCCCAGAATCTTCTTCGCGCGTTCCGAACCGAACCCGCAGGCCTCATCGAATCCGTCATGGTCGTCGGTCTGGATGAGTTGCGCGAACTGTTCGGGCCGGAGCTGCAGAAGCGAAGCCAGGATCTCGTCGTGGTTGCGGACGCCAGCGCCTTTCAGGCCTTGCGTCAGCAGGTTGCGGTATGCGAGGTCATCGGCGTTCCGAAGAACGCGCACCCGGATCTTTTCGCCGGTTTCGCTCGTCAGCTCGTTAGCAACCGTCTCGCGAAGCGCCGATATCTTTTCGTGTTCCAATAAAAAACGCGCCTTCAGCGTCCGCCGGCTCTCAAGCAGCAGCGCCAGGCGCTCTTTTTCGCGCGCCTGTTCCGCTTCGGTTTCCTCCAGGCGCGCCACGCGCTGCTGCAGATCGAGGCGGGCACGAGAGCGTTCGTCCGCCTGCTGATGCACTTGCTGCAGCTCAGTGAACTCGGCGGTTTGCTTCGCATGAGGCTCGCCCAGTTCGGAGCGAACTTGTTCGACCGTCGCGATCGCGGCCTCAACAGCAGTAGCGGCGTTCCCCAAATACTTGACTGCATTCGCAAGCGATTTCTGAACGTCCGGCTGTCGGCGTTGCAAAACCTCCGCGTTCGCCGAATCGTCCTCCGCAATTTGTGTCGTGCGCGCCTGTTCGATGCGCGACTTGAACTTCCCTGCATCGTCTGTCAACAAACGAAGCGTCTGAAGAAAGTCCTCGACGCGCTTTTTCTCCTTCGCGTTTCGCTGCTGCTGCTTCAACGCCTTGTCATACACGGTCGAGGGGCCCTTTTCCGCCACGGGCTCAAGCACGGCGAGCTGCGCCCGAACATCGCCAAATTCTTCGATCCGCTCCGCAAGGTCGCCGATGGACCTCCGCGCGGCACGAATCTGGTCGGCGTTGGCGTCCAGGGCCCTCCTGTGTTCTCCGAGCGAAAGATGAATCGCCGAAAGTTCCGAGCCGCGAAGTTCGTCCAAAAGCGACCGGCGCGTCTCGCCCAGAACCTGATCGGCGATGCTTTCGATTTCCTCGCCATTGTAGGCGTCAACGGGCAGATACGTGCCGCGATCGAGATCGACGCCGGACACGGGGCGGCCTTCTCCTGTCAGCAGAACCGCCGGCTGTTTGAGCCCGCGCCTGAGGGTATTTTTCAGCCCCGCATCGGTCGTGAGCGTCAGCGTCACCAGCCCGTTATTGCCGACATTCGCCTGGAGCAGGTCAATCCGTTTCTTGGACGCGCCGGTGCTGCCCTTTACGGCGAAGCGCATCGCTTCCGCCAGCGTCGATTTACCGCTGCCACGGGGGCCGATAATGCAGATCAGTCCCGTCGGTAGCGCTGTCTTCAGTCCCGGTAAAAAGCCCCCGTTGATTTCTACCTCGTCTATCGTCCACATGCGGAGCCTCAATTCATCGGCGCATCAAAATGAGCTCTGTTGCGTATGTTTTCGAGCCTAGCATCACGCGAGACGCTATCCAAAGGGGCGTTTTGAAAGACCGGATTCATGCGGCGGGGTGCTCGCTAGTGATACCAGCTTTCGAAAAATGACGGGCCTTCTCCGTTCGCGACGCACGCGCGCGCTCTATGTTTTTCTGGCGCGAGCAGACGCAGCCGGTCCGCCGCCCCTGCGGCAGTTCCTGGCCGTAGGCAGGTCCCATCAGAAAGTCGAACTGGAAACGAGGGGCCAGTACGGACGGCCATTTCATAGCGTGTCCAATCATCTCGGCCGCCACCATGCAGGCGCTAAAGCAAGCCGTAAACGGAACTGACGGCTCGAAACCCTTCTGCTGTTGGTCCTCCGAAATCTTCTGAGCGATTCCTTCCTGAATGACCGAGCAAATCGGCCGGCCCAGACGGGCCCGCAGGAAATCCCGCTTTTCAACGGGTGCGTTTTCCACGTCGGATGTGCTCACGAGGGCCTCCGGTCGCAAGACGCGTTCTAACGGGAGCCCCGTGGCCTGCATCTGCAGCGCCTCGGCCCGAGCGCCGGCCTGCTCGCGAAATAAACAAATCAGACAGGCCACATCGTCCGGCCAGGGGTGCCTGCTGACCTGACACATGAAATCGCCGATCGCACCATCCACGACGACATCCGGCCATAGCGCGCGCTGAACCTGATGGCGCGCGGAAATGTTGTCCAAACCGTTAAGCACGACCGCCGGAAGAGCGCGAGCGCCCTGCGCGTACTCCTCGAACGTCACCTCAAAGCCCTGCGCCTCCAGAAGAGGCCTGCGCAGATGGGCTGCCAAGGTCTTGGCTTTTGATGCGCCGATATCTTGCGTCCCCATCAGAATGCAGGTTCCGAGGTTCTCTTCCCCGTAGGTCTGCGGATCGACAATGTCGACGCGACCGTGGCAGGGTAGCTGCGACAGTAGTCGCCCAGCGCCGTTCCCGATCGCGCCGCCGCCGACAAGCAGGAGGTCGAGGTCCAGGGAGGATGGCAGCTCGGGGCCGCAATCGATCTCTCCGGCCCGATAGCTCCGCAACGAGAACGACAGGCCGTCGAGCAGCTCGCCCCGCTCGGGTTTTAATTTGATCAAGCGCTTGAAAACTTCGCCCACGCCGAGGCTGGCGGCCGCGAGCGCGCCCACAGGGTTCTCCATGGCACCATCCGCCGGGAGGCCGTGTATGCCGGAACTCACGCGCGCAAGCCAGCCATTTGAATTGATGGTCGTCCAGGGCAGGCCGGGATTCACGGCAGTCCCGACGCTCAGAATGGCGTCGAAGAAACCGAGGCCATCGACATGACCGCGATATTCCACGCCCGGTCCGAAGGAGATGCGTTTTGTAAACTTCTGGGATACGGCCCTGAGGTCATCGCAACCTGACGGGATATGAATCGTGATGTTTGGGCAAATCCTGACGAGCAATCCGACGGCATCGAGGAAGCAATTCTGGCCGTTTACGGTTTTGAGAATCTCAGCTTCCCCGGTGAGCAGCACCTTCTTGTTCAAGAAACGGTGGCGATCCACGGCCTGTTCCGCCAGCTGCGCCGCGGTTTTTGCCGGGCGGCTATAAACAAGGTCGAGGTTCATGATTCGACTCCCACGGTCAGCATCGGCGGACGCAGACCTTCCGTGATTTGCAGGCGCCCCCGCGCCTCGTCGCCGCTGAGGCGGATGTATCCGGCTTCGTCGGTGTAGACGTGGACGCCCCAGTCATGGAGGGGTGCTCGGGTCCGTGCGTAGTCGGGCGCCACCAGCGAAAGATAGGAAGGCACCTGAATTCCGTAGAGACGGTCGGTGGGCGAAAGATCCACACCGTAACCGGCACCATGGGAATGAACCTGACCGACCAACCGGAGGCCGCGCTCGATCGCCACGTCGGCAACGTCGTTGAAAAGCGCCGGGTGGATGTTGATATAGTCCTTGCGCTTCTCGACCAGGGGCCCGCGCAGGCGGATCAGGTGCGTGACGTCGGCAATCTCGCCGGTATCCTTGCCCAGCCACAGGACGATCCCCTCATCGCCCTGGGCGCCGTCGCGCGCCATTTCATCGAGGGAGTCTTCGATCGCGGCTTTCGGGAGCCGCCAGAACTGAGTTTGTGAAGAATACTGATTATTCATTTGAAGCGACCTTGATAATGTTCATCGAGTTCCTCTTGCAGCTGCCGCAAGACCCACAGCAGGGGGTTGCCACTGGGATTCCACTGAAACCGAGCGTCGTTTTTCCACTCGGGGTGCGTGACGAAGCCTTCAGCGCACCAGTTCACACAGGCGTCGAGGTTTTGCGGCCTGAAGCCGCGTCCGACGGGCCACGCCTGAGGCATGTCGAGACGCCCGCTTTTCGGATCGCGAAACTTCAGCGATGGCGGACAATCCGGGTAACGGGTCCAGAGGAGCCTTACCTGAAAAATCTCATCGGGCGGTCGCGCGGGCGCGAGCGTCACGAGCACTTCCAGACCGGAAGGCCTCTCCAGTTTCCACCGGCTGGCCTCGGGCACATCGCCCGCTTCCGTGAAATCATCGCTTAGGTTCAGAAGGGAAAGCTCGTCGCTCACCCTTGCGTCACCTGCTGGCTGAGCTTGAGCACGAGGCTCTCAGCATGGCCCGCGAGCTGGCCGAGCGTTTCGCTGAGGTTCTCAAGCGCCGTCTTGTGGTGGTAAAGGGTGTAGGTGTAGGTGCTGCCGTCGACCTGTCCCTCCGTCAGCCCAAAAGCATGGAGAACCGCCGATTTGAGGACATTCAGGGTTTCCTCACGGCTCGCATGCTTTTGTTCGAACGGCTTTTTGACCGCCGGATAGTGAACGATCATTTCTAGGTGTTTATCGCCAGTATGTTCAGACATCTATTCTCGTCTCTTTCTCCACCTGTAGGCCCGGTGGCGGCTGTGACCATGCTCACGTCCTTCAGTGAAGAAAATGAACATCTCATGAAATTTTTTTACGCCATAACCTTGTACACGAACTGCTCCCGGCCGCTAGCCGACGAACTCTTCTCGCGCCTTACGACTCCCATGCTGCCGAGCTTCGCGAGCCGTTCATTCATGGCTGTGAGACTGACTTCGAGCTTTCGGCTGAGAGCGCCGGCGGAGACCGCCTCTCCGGCAGCAAGAATTTCTGCAAAGGTTGCCGCATCCGCGGGATGCACCTTGCCGAACAGCCGGGCGCCGTCCGCTTGCCGCTCGATCATCAGCAAGTTCAAACCCTCAAGCGCCTGGTTAAGATTCTCGCGGGCGCAGTCGGTGAGCCCCTCTACGATCAGGAAACGGCCGGGGTACTCCACACCAAGCGTCGACAAGGTCTTCCCAAAGAGTTCCGCAGCGAAGGAAAAATCGAAGACCTCAACGCCGGAGGCGTCGATCGCCAGAACATCGCCAATCTTCAGGCTCTCAAGTTCGTCACCCACGCGGCTACGGATCGGTCGCGCCTTTTCGCGGGTCCATAGTTGAGGGCCGAATTCGCGCAATGGGAACTTCTTATCCATCATCTTCAGTGTAGATGATGAATTAAAACTTTGTCAAATGACGGGAGACCGTGATGTTCGGGTAACACCGCGCGATCAAGTCATCGACCAAGGTGGAGGCGCTTCCACCTGAATCGATGATCGACGACGGGCGCCGGGGCGCCGCACGCTCGATCAGAGCAATCGAGTTCCAAATCAAAACGGAACCAACTCACTTCGGTCGGAGCCCTGGTATCCCGATACTCCTGTTCACCCATAGCGGATCTCATTCAGAGGAAATTCAACATTAGTCACGGCGATCCGCTTGGACTTCAGGAGCAGGTAGCGTAGATTCTGATAGCCGCGCCCGCGGTTGATCAGCATACGAATGTTCCCGTTGACTGCCTCGACCACCCCAAAGCGAACCTTGGTCCGGCAGTAATTCAAGATGCCGTCCAGGTGCTGGATCAACATTGCAGCGAGTTTCTGAAATGAGGGCAAGCGCTGCCACCGCAATTGATCCATCCACTTTCCCAAGTATTTGGCCGTGGCTGCTTCGTAGCGATAGCCGTAAAGCCTTTCCCAGGCTCTCCTTGAGCATGTAGGCTTTGAACACTCCGGTTCAACTGAAACAGTCGGTTGAGCACGCCGTTGTCTTATCGCCAGGTTCTTCCAACGGCTCAACAGCAACCGGCGTGCCGCATGATGTGGAACTTGTCGCAGGAGACTTCGTAACGCGGGAATATACCAGTTCTGGTTCCGATGATGCATCGGAATATGAACATAATTTGTGCGGATTTGGCAAGCTCTTCGTGATCAGCTGCCCAGCAGGTATAAAAACGTACATCCGCGCTATCCTATTGATTTATGGACCAGAGCGAAACGGGCCGCTTGCGCAAAAAGCTTAATAATCTGCTGAGCCTTAAGAGCCAGCTTGACCAGCACGAAGCCATTCTAAGAGGGGTCCGTGAGCGCAGCCAATCATGGGAAGGCGCAGCCGACGACACAATGGCTGAATTAGGCCATCTGTTCGCCGAACTTTCCCAGACACTCCCGGAAAAGGCAATCGCCTTCGACAAAAGCGCCAATAATATCGACGGGCTGCTGGCAAAAATTGTATCTGCGCGCTCAAAAGTGGAAGCGCGGATTGCCGAAATTTCTGAAGCCATCGACGACAAGACGCCCGAGACGAACGCGGCAGACGCAAGCCAAGGGACAAAACCCGAATCTCAGGCAACCGACACACGCCGGGTCTTCGTCGTATATGGTCGAAACACGAGCGCGCGGGACGCCATGTTCGTCTTTCTGCAGGCCATTAACCTCGACCCCATCGAATGGACTGAAGCTATCCAGATGACAAACCATGCGGCTCCCGAGACAGGCGATATTCTCGATGCCGCCTTTTCGAATGCCCGCGCCGCAGTGGTCATGATAACCGGTGATGAAATCGCCTGTCTCGGAGAACAATTCCTCGGGGAAAGTAGCCCTGCGGATGAAACCATGCCGGCCCCGCAGGCTAGGCCCAATGTTCTTTTTGAAATGGGGATGGCTTTCGCAAGATTCCCCAGCCGCACGATTATCGTGCAATTTCTTAAGACGCGGCCCATCTCCGACGTCATAGCCCGCAACGCCATACAGTTCTCGGGCGATGCGAAGAGCCGCACCGAGTTGGCCGACCGCCTCAAAGCTGCGGGCTGTCTAGTCAAGACCGCACATAAATACACCTGGCTCAAAGCAGGCGATTTTTCCTCGGCCTTTGAATTGCCCAAACATGCCTTGTTAAATTCGGACTCAGCTATCGCAAGTCTCAAGGAACAGATAACCAGACTCCAAGACAATGAACAGCGGCTGCAAACCGGAATCAACACCATTTTGGACCAAAGGCAGGAGCAGGACAACAAGATCGAAGCGCTTTCAGCCACCCTTCGGGAGCGCGACACGGAAAATACAGAACTTCGCAATGCCCAAAAACGCGAGCAGGAAACAGCGAAGGCATCGCTTCATGAACACCAGCGGCAGCTAGCGACTGTTCAGCAAACGATTGAGCACCTCAAAACCCAAGTCGCGGAAAAAGACACGCAAATAGCCGGCCTGGATGCCCTCATTGCGGCCAACATGAGGCTTGTCACGTCCGAACATGATCTCAACCAGACTGAAGCTATCGACGCACAGCGCGAGCATGATCTCGTATTTACTTCTCCGGACGACTTCCTGGTGAAAATCTTTCCTCACGAAGACAGCGATACGAAAGGCTTCATTCTAACTGTCATCAATAACCGACTTACCGCGATAGGCCAATACCGATTGCTGGTCCGGACTGGGCAGAGCTACGATTCTCGCCATAACGATTGGCGCGAGAATCGGCTCAACGTCTTCAGCGGAGTCAGCACGCAGCCAATCCCGGCCTCGTGCACCGGACAGAACATGTGGCTGCTTCGCAAAATCAAATCCGGCGCCGAGTTGCTGGTTGGCAACGACAACGGCCATCCTCTTCCGTGGCCCGAGAACGACAAGTCCGTTATTCAAACGTGGCTGCTTGCAACCGAAGTCACGGCGCAGACCGTTTCAAAACCCAACACCAACCCCACTCCTCTCGCAGCCGTAAATCTGAAGCTCATAGTTCGCTGGAAAACGACTGACAACGACCTTGAGATAAAGGAAGCCTGAAATGCCCATCGAATTTCGTGCACCAAAGAAGCGGCTTCTACCGCGCCGAGATCGACGGTGTCGAGGTGAAGGCGTGCAATGTCGGGTATGAGATTCGGCATGGGACCGACAACGACTATGTCATGGAGATGGAGTCGTTCGAGGAAGTCGAAGCCAAGATACGCAGGACGGCTCTGAGCGAGAATTGGACGAAGTGCCCGATTGTCGCGGGTTTCGCGATTCCTGGCTTCCCACGGACGTCGGCGATGTTGGCGACTGCCTCTGTTGGTGACAAACCGACGAGCGGCGCGTTCCAGCTCAAGGTATCACGGGTACTGGGCGAGGGCCGAAATGCTTTTATTCTATGAAGGTTAAGATGATGCCACTCTCATGGAGGCCTTCGACGATCTGGACTTTGGATCGTTGTGGCAGTTGCGAGGAGGCAGGAAGACAGCGTAAGTCCGGGACAACACCGTCGTTGGTCGTACAGCAGTCCGGTCCCGTAACCCCAGGTTGTCCGGGGACTGTGGAATCTTATGAAGTGCCCGTCAGTATTGGCTTCCGAATGCCCCAGCGGCCTTCACTTGACGGCCGACCAGGATCTCTCCCTTGTCTAATCCGATGACAGCCACTTCTACGGTTCGCCGACGAGACGCCGTGTGGATGAGGGTACATGACATATGGGCCAGCTAAAGCGGGTCCCAGGTTCAGTTTTCAGAAATCGTGCTGGGCCCGGACTCGCAACTACTATCGGCAAATGCCAGAAGGCTCTCTCTGTGTCCTTAATTCATCTGCAGCCCGGCTGACAGCGCGCTGGTAACGCCCCAGCCAGCCGGCCCAACCGTCCTCCACGGGTGTGATTCCCTTGCGGGAAAGCTGCTGCGCCGTTTGCCGCAGATACCCGCGGTTCTCCAGGATGCTCTCTGCCGATCCCAGTTCCTCGACTTCGATCCTCGGCCGGCCTCCCGCAAAAACTTTACGTAATCGAGCAAATGTGTTCACCCGCAAGCCCCCGGCATTCCGCATCTCTTGCATCTGCCGGGTGTGATAGATCGCGTACACCGTTGCGTCAGTTGCTTCCAGCATCACGTAGCTGCAGCCGTTCTCTTCTTCGCCGTGGACCAGTATTCTACCTTCGACAGTATCTAAGGCCCGGTGATCGAGTGGCAGGATTGGCAAACGCTCGTCGGAACGTAGCACACCCCCCGCGCTCAAGGTCTTCTGTCGGTCGGCCATCTTCTGCATCCCGCGCAACACGCCGGCAAAGTCACGGCGCACCTCCCAAGTGCCCGCGCCGGACCTCCACGCTAGCCCCATGCCCTCAAGGACAACCAGTCGACCGACCACAAACTGCGTTCTGCCACCAGCCCCGTAATTCACCGGAAAGTGTGTGCCAGTATCGGTGGCCTTATTGGCGCGCGCGATGATTCTGTCCAACGACGTGTAGCGCAACTCGGTCACCTCCCGCCGCTGTGCCTCCATGGCCTGCGCTCTGGAGCGGTAGCCCAACTCCTTGGTGCACCAGTCCTCGGCGATCTGGCGGATGCCGTACTGCACGAACTCTCTCGGCAGGCGGATCTCGCTACCCTGGCGGTCGATCCCCCGCATGGCGATGTGCACATGCGGATGCCCAGTGTTGTAGTGTGCCACCGCAACCCACTCCACCCTCGTACCGATCTCCTTCTCGACCCCCGCCATCACGGCACGGGCTAATTGCGGCATGTTCAATTGCTCGCCGAACTCTGGGGAAACGATGATCTTCCACAGGCGGGGATCTCGCGCGCGCTGCCAATCGTCCAGGCACTGCGCTACATCCAGCTTCTCTCTAGCTTCATCAAGCCCGGCCTCTCGCTGGGCCGCCCTCTGCGTAGCGCTTTCCCGCGAGAGATACTTTCCATGAGCCTTCCACTGCCCAGAGGTCCGGTTCCCCACGTAGGTAACCCGAACGGCGCAACGCTGCCGATAGGGCCTGATCGCGTCCTTGATCCGGCTCGCGCTACGCGCCGTTTGCCTCGCGTAACCGTAGATGACGCCTAAAGCCGCCGGGACCGATACTCGCGGCTCTGCGGCCGGAAGTGGGCGCCGCGGCCGGATGCGGAATTCCTTCTCTTCATGCGGCAATGGCGGAACTGGGCGCGAGCTCTTTTTGGTGCGGTTTGGTTGGTTGGAGAATTTAGCCGGTCTGGCCATTTCGTCCAGCTTAGCCCGACAGATCAGTAGACGGCAAGGAGTGCTTACCGAGGCCCTTCTGGATGTTACAAACTGTATCCGAGTGTTACCAGCTGTTCCCGTTGACCCAAAACCCGAAAATGAGACAGCTCGGCGGTTGAGTCCGGCACCCGGATGTGGTCCTCTGGACGAAGGCGGAAGGAGGAAGAATGCCGAGGAAAGGACACACCGAAGAGCAGATCATCTA
>Ga0302325_10007225_pt1 | contig 24697 bp, 24 predicted proteins | sample Palsa_T0_2_FD_201948 | JGI IMG/M metagenome (GOLD analysis project Ga0302325, IMG submission 201948) | Peat permafrost microbial communities from Stordalen Mire near Abisko, Sweden - Palsa_T0_2 | ecosystem: Environmental > Terrestrial > Soil > Palsa > Peat permafrost | place: Sweden: Abisko... | reverse complement strand
GGGCGCGACCCCGGCCAGGTGCTCGTCCTGCCCGCGCTCATGATCACCCTCGGCGGGACCGAGGCCGAGGCCCGGGCCAGGGCTAACGAGCTGGACGAACTTGCCAGTCCCGAGTTCCGGTGGCAGAACGCGCTGTACATGACCGGCCACAACCCCGACGACTTCGATGGGGACGCCCCGTTGCCGCCCGCGCTCTACGACGGGCGCCCGCTGCCGACCAGCGGCGCGCAGCGCCTCTACGACGCCGCCCGCGAGCACCCCGACCTGCCGCTGCGCGAGCTCGCCGGGCAGCTGGGGTGGGGCTCGAACCAGACTCAGTTCGTCGGAACCCCCGAGCAGCTCGCCGACCACGTCATCGCCGCTCAGGACGCCGGAGCGGTCGACGGCTTCACGATCATGGGATCGACCCTGCCGTACGAGCTGCGGGCGTTCGCCGAGCAGGTCGTGCCGATCCTGCAGGCCCGCGGGCGTTTCCGGACCGAGTACTCGGGTCGCACGCTCCGCGATCACCTCGGCCTCGACCGCCCGGCTGGCCATCAGACGCCGGTCGCCCGAGCCGCGCGCTAATCCGGCCCTCGGTAGCGTGATCACGAATGGTTTTATCCTGGCGAAGGATCCGAATCTTATAAGTGCCAAAACCCTTCGTGATCACGCGGCCGCGCGGCGGGCGAGCACACATGGGCACCAGGCGTACCTCGGCTAACCGAGCCGAGGCCGGGCCGAGGCCGGGCCGGGGGGTGGACCCGTGTCCCCACTGGCGCGGCCGGCCCGCCCGGAGCGAGAGCGTGGTCGGTGACGGCGTCACGACCGTCGGCGGCCGAGCCGAAGTGGGAGAACGTCTTGACAACGACGAACGCACAGCACCCGCAGCCCGTCCCGGAGCAGGCCTGACGTGCGGCACATCCTGCGGGGCGAGCAGCGCTCGGGCAACGCGCCCCCGATCGGCAAGGCCGCGCTGGTGGCGTCGGCGGGCGGCGAGCGGGGCTACGCGGACTGGACCAACCCCAATCACCGGCTGCGGCGGCTGCTGTCGGAGTTCATCGGGGTGGCCGGGCTGACCTTCATTCTCTCGGGCGGGGCGGCCATCCTGGCCAAGTACGGCGGCCACTCGCTGGAGCTGTGGGAGAAAGGGCTGGTGCTCTCGGTCATCTCCGGGCTGTGGCTGGTGGTAGCGGTCTACTTCCTGGGCGACATCTCCGCCCATTTCAACCCGGCCGCCACGCTGGCGTTCGCGCTGCGGCGGGACATGGAGTGGGGGATGGTCGTCGCCTACTGGATCGTCCAGTTCGCGGCCGCGGCCGGCGGGTCCCTGCTGGCCCGCGCCTTCTTCGGGCCCGAGGGCAAGATGGCGGCCACGCTGCCGCAGCCGGCCCAGGACTGGCAGGCGGTCGGCTTCGAGGTGGTCATCACCTTCGGCCTGATCCTGATGATCGTGAACCTGGCCGACGGGCCCAAGCTCAACGGCCCGTTCGTGCCGCTGGCGGTCGGGGCCTACGTCATCGCGTTCGCGACCATGGGCGGACCGTACGAGGGCGCCGCGATGAACCCCGCCCGCGCCTTCGGCCCCGACGTGGCCCTCGGGAACCTCAGCACCTGGTGGATCTACCTGCTCGGGCCTGCCATCGGCGCCGTCGCCGCGGTCGGGGTCGCTTACGTGCTGCGCGGCCCGGCCAACGCCGGGGAGGCCACCGCCGTGGAGGGGACGCCGCTGCACCGTGGCACCGGGAACCAGGAGGCGCCCGTGCCTGCGTCGCGCAGGGGACCGACTTAGTAAGAAATTAACTACTTGTGGGAAAATCCATTACTTGTGTGCCACGAAGCCGCCCCGTAGAGTGACCGCTGGGGGACTAATCGTGGTTGACCGGGACGTCCTGAACCGGTTCGTGAAGCCTTCCCCCGCAGCCGGCTAGCAAGTCGGCGCCAGATGACGGCCGGAGGGCTCGACTGGGGATGACCCCACACGGGGGGCGGCCGACCCCAGGTCCTGGAGTGAAGGATGCACCATTGGATCGCGCCTTCTCCAGCGGGAGGCTCGCTATATGAATAGAGACCAGCAGGGATACCTGGGCGCAGGTGCCGCGCGGCTCGCCGGGCGGCGGGATGAGCTGAGCGTGCTCGGCGGTCTCATCGACGCGGTGGGGGAGGGAGAAAGCCGAGTCCTGGTCGTGCGCGGCGAGCCCGGGGTGGGCAAGACGACGCTGCTTGAGCACGTGGCCGGCCAGGAGCATAGCTGCCAGGTGGCGCGGGCGGCCGGCGTGCAGTCGGAGATGGAGTTGGCCTTCGCCGGTCTGCATCAGCTCTGTGCGCCGATGCTCGGACGGGCCGAGCGGCTGCCGTTGCCGCAGCAGGACGCGCTGCGGACCGCGTTCGGCCTTGTCGCCGGCCCGCCGCCGGACCGGTTCATCGTCGGCCTGGCGGCGCTGAACCTGCTCTCCGAAGTGGCCTCGGAACATCCGCTGATCTGCCTGATCGACGACGAGCAGTGGCTGGACCAGGCCTCGGCCCAGGCGCTTGGGTTCACCGCCCGCCGCCTCGGCGCGGAACCGATCGGCCTCGTGTTCGCCACTCGCGAACCGGGCGCGGAGCTGGCCGGGCTGCCCGAGCTTGAGGTCGACGGGCTGCCCGAGGATGAGGCTCGGGCGCTGCTTGACTCGGTGCTCGCCGGGCCGCTCGATGCGCAGGTCAGGGATCTGATCGTGGCCGAGACGCGGGGGAACCCGCTGGCCCTGCTCGAGTTGCCGGAGGGGCTGAGCCCGGCCGAGCTGGCCGGCGGGTTCGGGCTGCCCCGGGCCGTGTCGCTCACCGGCCGGGTCGGGCACGTTTTCGACCGCCAGCTGGCGGCGTTGCCGGCCGAGACCCGGCGACTGGTGCTGCTGGCCGCGGCCGATCCGTCGGGTGACCGGGCGCTGGTCTGGCGGGCGGCCGCTCGGCTGGGGATCGGAGCCCAGGCGGGAGAGCCGGCCGCGGAGGCGGGCCTGGTCGAGTTCGGCGGCCGGGTCCGGTTCCGGCACCCGCTGGCGCGCTCGGCGGCCTACCAGTCCGCCTCGCTGCGGGACCGGCGGGAGGCGCACGCGGCCCTGGCGGAGGTGACCGACCAGGTTGCGGATCCGGACCGGCGCGCGTGGCATCGGGCCCAGGCCTCGGCCGCCCCCGACGAGGAGGTCGCGGCCGAGCTGGAATCGTCGGCCGGCCGGGCGGAGGCCCGCGGGGGCCTGGCGGCGTCGGCGGCGTTCCTGGAGCGGTCGGTCGCGCTGACCGCCGACCCGGTCCGGCAGGCCGCCCGCGCGCTGGCGGCGGCGCAGGTCAGCCTGCAGGCCGGCGGCTTCGGCACCGCCCTCGACCTGCTCACGACGGCCGAGGCGGGACCGCTCGACGAATTCGCCGGCGCCCGGGTGGGACTGCTGCGCGGCCAGGCCGTCTTCGCCTCCGGTCGTACCCGCGAGGCGGCTGCGGCGCTGCTGGGGGCGGCCCGCCGACTGGAGCCGTTCGACCTCGACCTCGCCCGCGAGACCTACCTTGCCGCCTGGGGCGCGGCGATCTTGACCGTCGGCGGCCCCGTGCACGGCGCCGGGAGCGCGGCGGCGAGCAGCGATCGGAGCGGAGACGGAAACGGCGATGGGGACGTGCTGCTGGAGATCTGCCGCTCGGTGCTGACGCTGCCGCCGCCAGCGGATGGCCCGCGCCCGCTGGATCTCACCCTCGAGGGCCTGGCCCTGCTGATTACCGAGGGGCACGGCGCCGCCGCGTCGACCCTCCAGCGGGCGGCGAAGGTGCTCACCAGCATCCCGGTCGAGGAGGTCCTGCGCTGGGGCTGGGTGGCCACCAAGACCAGCAGCGCGGTCTGGGACTACGAGGGCTTTCACGCGATCTCGGCCCGCCAGGTCCAGCTCGTCCGCGACCTCGGCGCGCTCGCCCAGCTGCCGCTGTTCCTGTCCCAGGTGGGGGTAGCCCGCGCGTGGATGGGCGACTTCGCCGGCGCCGAGGCGGTGGCGGCGGAGAGCGCGAGCGTGGCCACGCGGACCGGGAACCGCTTCCCGCCCCACGTCATGCTGCTGCTGCGGGCGATGCAAGGCCGCGAGGCCGAGGCCAGCGCCGCCATCGCGGGCGCGATCGAGGAGTCGGCCGCCAGCGGGCAGGGGGCGGCCGCGACCTTCGCCCACTGGGCGGCGGCGGTCCTGCGCAACGGCCTCGCCCACTACCAGGAGGCGGCGTCGGCGGCACGGCAGGCGGCCGCGAACCCCTTCGATCCGTGGAGCGCCCTGTGGGCCCTGCCGGAGCTGGTCGAGGCGGCCGCCCGGCTGGGCGACGACGAGCTCGCCCGGCATGCGCTCGACCGGCTGGCGGTCATGACCCAGCCCTCCGGCAACGATCCCGCGCTTGGCATCGAGGCGCGCTGCCGGGCGTTGCTGAGCGACGGCCCGGACGCCGACGACCTGTACCGGGAGGCGATCGACCGGCTGGGCCTGACCCGGCTCCGTCCCGAGCTCGCCCGCGCGCACCTGCTCTACGGGGAGTGGCTGCGCCGCGAGGGGCGCCGGGTCGAGGCCCGCGAGCAGCTGCGGACCGCTCACGACATGCTCGCCGCGATCGGGATGGGGGCGTTCGCCGAGCGCGCCCGCCGTGAGCTGATCGCAACCGGCGAGAAGGTACGCAAGCGCGGGGTCGAGACGCGGGACCAGCTCACCCCGCAGGAGGAGCAGATCGCCCGGCTGGCCAGGGACGGGCGCACCAACCCGGAGATCGCGGCCCAGCTGTTCCTGTCCGCGCGCACGGTCGAATGGCACCTCGGCAAGGTGTTCGGCAAGCTCGGGGTCAGCTCGCGCCGGGAGCTGACGGCGGCGCTGGGGCAGCGCGGGCAGGACGGGCAGGCCTAGCTCATGGAGGCGACAATGGCAGCAAAGGTCCGGGTGCGCCGGGCGTATGAGGAGCCGGAGCCGGACGACGGCGCCCGAGTGCTAGTCGACCGGCTCTGGCCGCGGGGGCTGAGCAAGGCCAAGGCGGCGCTCGACGAATGGTGCAAGAACGTCGCGCCGTCGGGCGAGCTGCGCACCTGGTACAACCACGACCCGGACCGCTTCGAGGAGTTCAGCCGCCGTTACCGGCAAGAGCTGCACGACCCCGAACGGGCGCAGGCGCTGGCGCACCTGCGCGGGCTCGCCAAGCAGGGCCCGCTCACGCTGCTGACCGCGACCAAGCGCGCCGATATCAGCGAGGCGGCCGTGCTCGCCGCTATCGTGGCGGATCCAGATGCGGATGGAGGCTGAGCCCGTCCCCGTAGTCGAACAGCGGGTCGGCCGACTCCCTGGGCACGTCGGGCCGCCCCCGGCGCACGTCGTCCATGCTCCGCGGCAGCTGGACCGGCAGCCGGCCGCGGGGTTCGGCCGTGCCGAACACGACATCGAGCAGGGCCGCGTCGCTGGCGCCGAACACCGCCAGCAGCGCGCTCGCGGCCGAGCTGATCTCGGGGATGACGGCCGGGCGTTCCAGGTGGATGGCCACCACGGTGGGCACGGCGGCCAGCAGCGCGAGTATCTCGGACAGCCGGTCCGGCTCGAAGGCGAGCGGCCCGGTGTGGAAGAGCGACTCGAAGCGACCGGGTCGCTCCTCGTAGGGCGTCGACAGGCGCAGCAGCGCGAGGTCGGCCTGGGCCGGGTCGGTCACGACGTCGGCGTAGTCCGCGGCGACGGCCGGGTCCACGCCCTGGACGAAGAGCCGGGTCCTGGCCGGCGCCGGCAGGCAGCGGTCCCGGTTGGTCAAGACGGTGACGGACGCGCTCTGCGCCCGCCGCCCGGCCGCCCGGAAGTCGGCCTTCCCGGCGGTCCGGTCCGCTAGTTCCGGGTCGACGAAGCGCCGGTGGTCGAACAGCCCGAGCCGGAACTTCTCGGTCAGCAGGCGCCGCACCGACTGGTCCAGCCGGGAGGCCGGCAGCTGACCGGACCGCGTCAGCTCAACGATCATCTCCGGCCGGGACTCCCCGCCGAACTGATCCACCCCGGCGTTGACCGCCATCAGCATCCGCTCGGCCGGGCGGAGCTGCTCGACTCCCCAGGCCCTGGCCGCGTGCGCTTCCCCCATGATCTGGTGGTCGTTGATGATGCCCCAGTCGCTGCAGACGATGCCGTCGAAGCCCAGCTCGGTGCGGAGCAGCCCGTTGATGATGCCGTCGTTGAAGCCGAAGGCGACCTCGTCGTACCCGGTCCCGACGGGGACGCCGTAGCCGGGCATGATCTGGGTGACCCCGGCCCCGATCGCGGCCGCGAACGGGCGCAGGTGATCGTCGAACCGGCCGCCCGGGTAGACCTGCTCCTTCCCGTGCGGGAAATGCGGGTCCTCCCCGTCGCGCTGCGGGCCGCCGCCGGGGAAGTGCTTCGCCATCGCCGCGACGCTGTCCGGCCCGATTGAGGGACCGCCGCGCAGGCCCTCCAGGTAGGCCACGCCGAGCCGGGCGGCGAGCTCGGCGTCCTCGCCGAACGTCTGCGCGATCCGCGCCCAGCGAGGCTCGGTCGCGAGGTCGAGCTGCGGGTGCAGCGCCACCCGGAACCCAACCGCGAGGTACTCCTGGCGCGCGACGTCGGCGAACTCCCTGACCGCCTCGACGTCGCGCAGAGCGGCCAGCCCCAGCGGTTCCGGCCATTCGGAGAACGGGCCGGCCGCCATCGACGTGCCGGCGTTGTCGGTGAACGCGTGCCGGGGGTCGGTCGACAGCGTGACCGGGATTCCCCACCTGGTTCCCTCGACGGCCAGCCGCTGCAGGGTGTTGTGCCACTCGGCCGTCGCCCCGGCCCCCGGCGCGCCCGGGCCGCGGAAGCTGAGCAGGTTGAAGTGGCTGATGGAGCGGTCCGCGACCAGTTCGCTGGTCGACGCCTGCGACGGCGCCGCCGCCGGGTCATCGACCAGGGACCCGTCGGGGTTCATCGTGATGATCGGATGAAACAGCAGACCCGCCTTCTCCTCGACGCTCATCCGCCCCATCAGGTCGGCGACCCGCTCGGCGATGTCGACGGCTGCATCCTGGTACGGGTATTCAGTCATGGTCAAAAGCTTTCATCTCGAACGGTCGCGTGGCGCCTCTCTACCGGCCCGTCGCATCGCAGCCAGTGGCCGACCGGATCGGGCGAGCTTACGCGAGGCACGTCAGCCGCCTGCCGCCGTTGTAGGCGACCATGTCCGCCAGCGCGCGGGCGACGTCGATCGGCCCGCCGCGCGGGGTCCCGGCCAGCTCGGCGTAGGCGCGGTGCAGGTTGCCGACGATGCGCTCCGCGTCCGGCCAGCCGGCGAACCGGCCTAGATCGGCCTCGCGGGCGGCCTCAAGCGGCGTCAGGTCCGCCGCCCGGCCCTCGGCGGCCAGCTCGAGGACGAAGCGCAGATAGTCGAGGGTCGCCTCGATCGGGGCGGTGCCCTCGAACACCGGACCGTGCCCGGGCACGACCGTCCGGGCGCCAAGCGCGAGCACGACCCGCTCAAGCACCTCGACGCAGCCGGCCACCGACCCCATCAGCAGGAACGGCGTGCCGCCGTTGAACACCAGGTCGCCGCAGAACAGCACCGACTGCTCCGGAAACCAGGCGAGCACGTCGTTGGTGGTGTGCGCGGCCGTGCCGACGTGCCTGACGGTGATCCGGGTGTCACCGGCGTGCAGCGCGATCTCGTCGGTGAAGGTCAGGAACGGCGGCTCGAGCGGCAGCTGCCCCCAGTCCGGGTTGTCCCAGAACGGCTGGTCGCGAGCCGGCCCGAACGCGATCGCCTCGGCCCGGGCGCGCTCGTGGGCGACGATGGTCGCGGTCGGGAACAGCGCGTTGCCGAACGTGTGGTCACCGTGATGATGGGTGTTGACGAGGGTGCGAACCGGGGCCGGGGTGACGTCCCTGATCGCCGCGAGGTAGGCCCGGGTGCGCCGCTCGGTCGAGCACGCGTCGATGCTGAACACCCCCTGCGGTCCGACCACGAACCCGGTGTTGTTGATCCACCAGGTCCCGTCCGGCTGGACGTAGGCGTAGACGCCGTCGGCGACTTCGACCGTCCGCGGCCGGCCGGGCGAGGTGATCTCGTGCGCGTGCTCCGGGCCGTCGCTCATCGCCCCGCCTCCCTGTCGATGCTCCGTCACCCGCGATCTTAGGGGTCAGCCCGCACCTACCCCTCCATGGCCAGCCGGGCGGCCCGCGAAACTGCTCATCTATATGGCATTGCTTTCACCCCCGAAATGTGCATGTCGAACGGTAAGCAGTTCTGCCGGCCTGACGCCCACGTCGGCAGACTAGTCGGATCAAATAGCACTTCGTCACTTCGGACGATCCGGAACCCACCGATTACCGTTTATAAACATAATGATGATGACGCGCAAATTATCTACGTTTAGCGATCTTGGTTAACGGTATCTCATCAGGCACCCCCATTCTGTGTGCGACAAGGAGCGTTATGCAACTCAAAACACTCAATCATGAGTCGGTTGGCATGTGTGTATCAGGAGGGCTGTCATCACTCGCTGTCTCGGCTTTCCTGGCGGAGGCGGGGATCGAGACGACAGCCTTCGTGGCTGACATAGGCCAGGCCCCGCAGGGTGAGATCAGCGCGCTCGCTGGATCGCTTGAGAGAGCGGGTCTCAAGACCGTTGTGGTCGACCTGCGCGACGCCATGGCTCAGTTCGCCCTGGATTTGGTGTACTACCAGGCCCAATACGAAGGCGGCTACTGGAACACCACGAGCGGCTCGCGCATGATCCTGGTATCGGGGCTGGCCGAGGCCATCCAGAGCGCTGGCTGTACCGCGCTCGGGCACGGTTGCGTCGGCGGCGGCAACGATCAGCGGCGGTTCGACCGTTATACGGCCAAGTTCGCCCCGGACCTGCACGTCATCGCGCCGTGGACGGAACCTGAACTGCTTGAGCGGTTCCCGGACCGGTCGGCCATGGCGCAGTACGTAGCCGCGCGCGGCCTGGCCGGCGATCCGCGGTGCACGCCCGATTACTCGGTGGACGGGAGCGTGGCCGGATTTGCTCACGAGGGGTCCGAGCTCGAGCGCCTCGAGACGGCCGACTCGGCGGTACGCCCGATCCTGATGGTTTCGCCCGAGCAAGCACCGGACCGGGCTGAGCCCGTCCTGGTCAAGGTCGACGGCGGACGTCCAGCCGAGGTCGGCGGCCGCGGCGGCAGCGCGCATGAACTGCTGGCCCAGGCGAACGCGTTCGCCGGGCGTAACGGCGTGGGCCTGCGGAGCGTGGTGGAGGACCGGATCAACGGGACGAAATGCCGGGGAATGTACGAGGCCCCCGGCCTTGAACTACTCGGCTTCTGCGTGAGCCGGGTCCATCAGGTATCCATGGATAAACCGGCACGACGGCTGATGAGCACCCTGTCCGAGCTGATCGGGCAGGGTGCCTACGAGGGCCGGTACCTCGACTCGGAAATCAGGGCCGCGCGCGCCGCGGCGGACGAGCTGATCGCCCAAGCTGACGCTAGTGCAGATGTCGATGTCATCGCCTATAAAGGCGGGCTGTCCTTCGGAGGCCTTACCTACCGGGGAAGCGGCGTCTGGCCGCCGAGGCAGACGCGCTTCACCGGTGGCGGTCATCAATGGCAAGTCACACCATGAACGGCCAGAGCCCAGTGCCAGAGTCGCCACCCGTTCACGGCAAGCCCGTCCTCGTGGCCGTCAGGAACGAGCCGAAGGAGACCCGCGTGCTGCTTTGCGGGGACACTCCTGTCGCCCGCGACGCGCTGGCCCTGAAGCTGAACTCGGCTGTCGACATCAATGTGACCGGGACCACCGGCAGCGGGATGGAAGCGATCATCCTGGCGCGGAAGCTCAGGCCCGACGTCGTGGTCACCGACCTGAAACTAGGCGGCATACCCGGGTTGGACATGATTCGCCGCCTGCGCAGCGGAGATCAGGACCTAGCCCCGCAGGTGGTGGTGTTCGCGGTTACCGACACCGATGAGATCATCGGCGGCGTGCTGCGCGCCGGGGCGAGCGGTGTGCTGGACCAGAACGCGAGCCCGGAAGACCTGATGTCGGCTGTCCGCCTGGCCGCGCGCGGCCAGGTCATGCTGGCACCGAGGATCGCGCAATGGCTGGTCGACTGGTTTGTTGACCAGCCATGCAGTTCCCTGGCCGCGCCGCAGCCCAGGCACCCGCTGACGCGGCGGGAACAGGAGGTGATGCTGCTCGTCGCCCGCGGCCTGGGCGCGGAAGACATAGCGGTCAAGCTGACGGTCGGCGTAGCCACCGCCAGGACCCATATCTACCGGGTGCGCTGCAAGCTCGGCGTGCGCGACCGGGCGCAAATCGTCGCGTTCGCTTACCAATCCGGCTTGATGCAGCCGCCCGCTGGTGGTGCATTGTAAGGGTTTGCCGGTTTTCGGCGGTGCGAACCGGCGCTGGCCGAATGGCCTCGGAGGCGGACGAGCCCGTCACCCTCGACCGGCTCGCCGCCCTCGCCGAAACCTAACAAGGCACTCCTAGGACCCGGACAGCAGCACGGTCAGTTCGGTGAGCGCGTCGGACAGCACCGCGATGGACAATAGGTAGTCGTCAAGGTCGATGCTCTCGTCGCTGGTGTGATCGAGCTTGCTGTCACCTGGCCCGTACGAGGCCATGGGGATGTCCCATACCTCAGCCAGGGTGTTCATGTCCGAGGTAGCCGTCTTGAGCACGAGCGACGGCGTTGCCGACTGCCGGCGGATGCCGGCTGTCAGGGCCTGGATGACTGGATTACGGCGATCGGCCACACAGGGCTTCCTCGACGCTGCCACGCTGAGCGTGCCCTGCGGCAACCGCTCGCGCAGTTCAGCCACGAATGCGTCGGCATCGAAACCCGGCGGGGTGCGGACACCCATCGTTGCCTCCGCTCGGACGGTGTCGCCTGAGATCGACTCGAGTGTCGCTCCGGGCAGCTTGAAGACGGTGTGATCAGTCCGGCCGAGGATCTCGTTCAGCGCCGCCCAGCATCCCGCGGCCAGTTCGGATGCCTTCGGATCCGGGCTGGTGGTGTGCACGGACGGGCACTCAACCGTATAGCGCAAGTCGAGCTTGCCCTTATAGCCGATCACCACTGACCGGCTGCCGCTCGGCTCGCCGATGATGCACGCGTCCGGCCGCTGGTGGGTGTCGCGGACCGCTATCGCCCCGCGCGCGCTCGGCACCTCCTCTTCGACTGCCCCGATGACGCAGACGCGCCCGCCGAAGCCGCTAGCGCCGGCCGCCGCGCAGATCATGGCGGCCAGCGGGCCCTGGGCATCGGACGCGCCGCGGCCGTAAAGCCGTCCGTTCGCTTCTCGCACGGGAAGCTGGTCCGGGACCGTGTCGAGGTGGCCAAGCAGCATCACCTGGGGTCCCGGTCCACGGTCGATGACGCCTACCGCGTTGCCGGCATCGTCCGTCCAGGCCTCGAACCCCAGGTCGGTCATGGCCCCCTTGAGGTACGCTGCCAGCTTCCCCTCGCCGCCCGATGGTGAGGGTATCTCCAGCATCTCGCGGAGCAGTCGGATGGCGGTCTCCTTGCTGAGCCGCTCGTTCGCGGCGAGCCTCCCGCTCATCGGGCGCTCCCGTGGGCCGGAGCCGGCGAGGTGCCCAGGCTCATCCGGGTGGCCTTGCCCGCTAGGGCCCGGCGCACGGGCTGCGGGCCGTTGCCTCCGGCGATGAACACCGTCGGCACTCCCGCCGTGAGCGCGTCGCGCGCCGCCAGCAGCTTCACCGCGATGCCCGCCTCCCGCATTGGCGGCGGCCCGTCGCGAGGGACCACGCAGACGGGCATGACCGACTGCGGATCAGACGAATCGGCGAGGACACCGGGCGCTCCGGTGAGCAAGACGAGCACCTCGGCCCGCACCGCGCCGGCCACCGAGGCCGCCACGCGGTCGGCGTCGGCGTTGACCACGTTGGCGTCCTCGGCCAGCACCGGAGGCGAGATCACGGGCGTGAAATGCGCGTCGAGCAGGGTGTACAGCAGCTTGACGTTGACGCCGGTGATGCGTCCGCTCCGGTCGCCGCGGACGATCACCTGCCGGGAACCGACCAGCACGCGCTGGGCACGCCGGCGTCGAGCCCGGATGAGCGCCCCCTGGACGCCGGTCAGGCCGACAGCCGCGACCCCGTTCGATATCAGCTCTGACACAAGCCGGGGCTGCACGACTCCGGCCAGCGCGAGCGACACCACTTCGAGGGCAGCGTCGTCGGTGTACCGGGCGGACAGGCCGTCCAGAGAGGTCATCCGCTTCAGCCGCACGTCGAGCCGGTCGGCGAGATTCTGGATATCGGCCGAGCCGCCGTGTACCAGGATCACTCGCCTTCCTACCGAGGCCAGGTACGCTATGTCGGCGCAGATAGCCGCCGGGTCGATGCTGGCGTTCCCGCCGCATTTCACGACGATGATGTCACGTGTTTTCTTCACTTGCGTATTCCCTAGGTTGGATGCAGACCGGCGAACTCCAGGCCGAGCCCTTCGGGCCAGCCGTGCCGGATATTGAGGCATTGCACCGCGTTTCCGGCGCCGCCCTTCATCAGGTTGTCGAGCGCGGTGATGATTGTCGCGTGGCCGGTGCCCGACGCCAGCGCGAAGCCGACGTCGCAGAAATTGGAGCCGATCAATATCTTCGGTTCCGGGAAACGGTATGCGCCCCGCCGGTAGGCGACTACCCGGACAAATGGTTCGCTGTGGTATGCCTGCCGGTACGCGTTCCGGATCGCGGGCTCATCTACGCCCGGACGGGTCTTCGCCCGGCAGAGCATCTGGACTCCGCGCACCGCCTCCACTCCCGTGGCGGACATGTACACGGTCAGGCCAGTGGCCTGCGCGATTTCCGCCTCGTGCCGGTGGGAGGTAGGAGCGAAGACGCGCATGGCGCCGCTGCGCTCGGCGTGCAGATTGGGTTGCCCCGCGGTGGCACCCGAGCCGCTGGAGCCGGTACGGGCGTCGGCGTAGACCGGGCCGTCCAGCAGACCGGCCAGCGGAGCCAGGCCCAGGATGCCCGCGGTGGCCATGCAGCCGGGGACGCTGATCCGGTCCGCGGTTCTCAGCTCGTCCCTGTGCAGTTCCGGCAGGCCAGGCACGAACGTGCCGAGCAGGTCGGGTGCTTGGTGCTCAACCTTGTAGTAGCGGGCGAAGACCTTCGCGTCCCGCAGCCGGAAGTCGCCGGACAGGTCGATGACCTGTTTGGCCTGCTTTAGCAGGGCCGGCATGGCGGCCATCGTCTTCGTGTGCGGGCTGGCCAGCATCAGCACGTCTGGATCGCCCAACTCGTCCGGCGCCGCGAACCTCAGATCGGTCAGCGAGCGCAGGTTGGGGTGCGCTGTATCGATCCGTTGCCCGGCCAGGCGGCCAGAGGTGACGGCGGCTATCTCGACCTGCGGATGGCCCAGGAGCAGCCGGGTCAGCTCACCCCCGATGTAGCCGGATCCGCCGAGGACGCTGACCCTCACCACTGGGCGGACCTTGTCGCTACGTACTCGACGATCCGGCCGGCCACATCCACCCGATCGCCTACCGCCTGCTGGAAGCCGGAGAACTCGACGCGGTGGTTGACCTCGATCAACAGCAGGCGGCCGTCCTCGTCCTCGATCAGGTCGACGGCGGCGATGTCGGCCCCCGTGGCCGCGGCCGCGGCCACGGCGAGCTTCGTGAGCTCGGCCGACTCGGGGCACGGCCGCGTGCGGGCGCCGAGCGCCACGTTAGTCCTGGTGCCTTCAGCGATGCGATACACCGCACCGATGAACTCACCGCCTACCACGATGGCGCGGATGTCGCGGCCCGGCTTCGCGATCAGCTCCTGCACGTATATCAGGTGGGACTGGGGCCCAGGCAGGGCCCGGACGTAGTCGAAGACGTCCTCGGCCATCTGCTCATCACGCAGTGTGACGATCAGCCGCCCCCACGAGCCGACCAGCGGCTTGATCAGCGCCGGATACCCGATCTGGGCCAGCGCGGCCAGTGCGGCCTCCGGCGTAAGGCCTAGGACGGTCCGCGGCGCGGGCAGGTTGGCGGCCGCGAGAGCTTGCGAGGTCTGCCATTTGTCCCCGCACACCTGGATGGCCGCCGCGCTGTTGAGCACGGGCGTGCCGAGCGCCTCGCAGATTCGAGCGGCATAGAGCGCGCGAACCTGGCCGATTTCCCGGTTCAGGACGCCGCGCCAGCGCGGCAAGCGCTCATCAGCGAAGCTCCACATCTCGCGGGGATCGACGTGCTGGAAGCGGACGCCTTGTCGCTCCATCGCGTCGAACAGCCGTCTTTCGTCCAGGCGCACCTGGGAAGCGAGCACCGCCACGGCGACCTGCCGCGACTGCCCGCTCACTGGCCCCAGTCCTCCTCTGCCTCCGGCGCTACTGCGAGCATGACCGGACCGACGGCCACGACCTCGAGTTCGCTTCGGCAGTCGGCGCATTCCACGATCTCGCTGAGCCGCGAGGTGTCGGACGTTTCAACGCTGCTCTCGCAGATAGGGCAGGCAGTCATGATGAGCTCCTTGGAGAGAGATTTGTTTCGAGTGCTTTGCGGATCTTGGCCGCGATCCCGACCGGATCCAGCCCGTGCCGCTCGAGTATGTGATCGGGGCTCCCGGAAACGGGTTGGAACACGTCAGGCAGGGCGATCCGGAGCAAGCGGCGCGGCAGGTGCTCGGCGAGTATCTCCGCTACCGCGCCACCTAGCCCGCCGAACTCCCGGTGCTCTTCGACCGCGACCACGAGCCGGGCGGATTCTGCTCGAGCCAGCAGCGTGGCTTCGTCGAATGGCTTCAGCGTGTGAGCGTTCAGCACGCTCGCCTGGATGCCTTCCGCGCCGAGTTCGTCCGCGGCGGCGAGCGAGGACAGCACGGGATGCGGACCGCAGCAGACGATCACGACCTCGGCGCCGTGCCGGAGCGGCTGGATCCGGCCGATCGTGGCAGGTCCGGGGTCGCCCGGCAGGCTTGGGGTGGGCTTGCGGCCCATGCGGACGTACAGGGGCCCGTCCATGGCGACGGACTGCTCGACCACGCTGACGGCGGCGTTCGCATCGGCTGGCACCACGACGGTCATGCTGGTCAGCGCGCGCATGATGGCGAGGTCCTCGAGAGCGTAATGGGTGGGGCCGAGGTTCCCGGCCGAGACTCCGCCGTGAGTCGCCATGATCCGGACCGGTAGCTGGTTCAGCGCGATATTGATCTTCACGGCCTCCACCGCGCGGGTGCTGGCGAAGGCCGCCATCGTGTTGACGAAGGGCATATAACCCGATGCGGCCAGGCCGGCCGACACGCACATCGCAGTGTGCTCGGCGATGCCCAGGTCGATGTACCGGGAGCTGGCCGTCTGGAAGTCACTGCCGGCGAACAGGCCCGTATCAGTGTCCACGCAGATAAGGCGCGGATCGCCGAGCATCAGCTCCAGCAGGCGGTCTCGGTAGGCTTCGCGTACGGCGAGTTCGGTCATGGCGCCTGCTCCTCCACGAACGCGTCCAGCGCCGCCTGTGTCTTGGCGTGCATGCGCTCGCTCATCTTTACGTAGTGACTGGCTGCCTGGCCGGCGATGAACGGAACGCCGTGCCCCTTCTCGGTCCGCGCCACCACCACGCTGGGCCGGCCGGGCTGCCAGGGCGCGGAGGACAGCGCCTCTCGCAGCTCGCCTACGTCGTGGCCGTCGACTTGGCGCACGCTCCAGCCGAAGGCGCGCCAGCGATCCGCCAGCGGCTCGAGCGGCGCTATCTCCTCCGTTGGCCCTGTGAGCTGCAAGTAGTTGCGGTCCACGATCGCGATCAGGTTGTCGGTTCCGAGCGCCGCGGCACAGCTGGCGGTCTCCCAGCACGAACCCTCCTGGAGTTCGCCGTCCCCGGTGATCACAAAGGCGCGTCGGCTACTTCCTGCGAGCCGCCCGGCCAGCGCGAAGCCGAGGCCCAGCGCCAGCCCGTGGCCGAGCGAGCCAGTAGGCATTTCCACACCCGGCACGATGGGCAGCGGATGGCCCATCAGCCTGCTGCCCGGCCGGCCGTAGGTCTCCAGCTCCTCGATCGTTATGAATCCCCGCTCCGCCAGCGCGGAGTAGAGCGCGAGAGCTCCGTGGCCCTTGCTGAGCAGCAGCACGTCCCGATCGGGTCCTTGCGGAGCATCAGGATCGATCCGCAGGACAGATCCGTAGAGGACGGCCAGGATGTCGGAGATCGACATCGAACCGCCGAAGTGGCCTCCTTCGGGGCCCGCGCACATGTCGACGATGTGCTGGCGAATCCGGTCCGCCATCTCCCGCAGGTCGCTGAGGTCCGGCCGCGTCACCGGTTGCACGGTCACCCGTTTTCCCCCGCCATGCGGGCGACCACATCGAGATGCCGCCATACCTTCTCGAAGCCGTCGGCGTAACGCTGCAAAGCCGGGCCCGCCTCGGGATTCAAGTGCCGCTTCTGGAGCGTCAGCGAGTCGGCGAGTACCGCCTTGGCGACGGGGCAGTCCGAGACCGGACCGGGTTCCGCGACGGCCCAGGGGTAGTCCTTACCGAAGCCGACGTGGTCAGCGAACACCTTCTGCTCTGGAAGGGTCAGTTTCTGGTATCGGGAGACCGGCACTCCCTCGGCGCGTAGCAGCCGGTGAATCACGATGCGGAAGCGTTCGGGAGTCACCCCGGACAGCCCGGCCGCCCCGGGGTCGAGCCGGAACCGCAGCATGTACCAGGAATGCTCGGTGCCGGCGGCGGGCACCGGCACGACCAGCCCGGGAAGCGCGGACACGCGGTCGAGGAACGCGGTTACGTTGGCCCCCCGCCGGCGGGCATAACTCTCGAACCGGTCGAGCTGGGACAGCGAGAAAGCGGCCTGGACGCTGCTGAGCTTGGCGTTCCAGCCCAGCCGGTAGGACATGTAGTCGCGCGGCTTACCCGGACGGATGACCTCCCCGAACTCCCTGGCCATCCGGGCCTTGGCGGCGAGTTCCTCGTTGTCGGTGGTGAGCATCCCGCCTTCCCCGCAGGTGGGAAGCGTCTTGGTGTACTGCAGGCTGAAGGCCGTCATGTCTCCGATGGAGCCCATCGGCCGGCCGTGATAGGTCGCCCCCTGCGCCTGGGCGGCGTCCTCCACCACGGCTAGTCCGTGCTGCTTGGCCAGGGCGCAGATGCTGTCCATGTCACAGGGCTGGCCGTGCATGTGAACCGGCATGATCGCGGCGGTCCGCGGGGTGATGGCCGCCCGCACGGCTTCCGGGTCTAGATTGAAGGTCACCGGGTCGACGTCCACGAACACCGGGATGGCCATGTTGTGCAGCGGCGCCAGCCCGCTGGCGATCATCGAGATGGCCGGGACGATCACCTCATCGCCCGGACCGATGCCCAGCGCGGCCAGGCAGATCGTCAGCGCCGCAGTGCCGTTACAGGTCGCCACGCAGTATTCGGCCTGGCAGGTTTCCGCCCAGCGCTCCTCGAACTGGCTGACCGGGGTCGCTCCGTCGGTGTCCGAGACCAGCGGTCCGCTCAGGGCGCCGATGACGGCTTCCCTGTCCTCGTCGGTTACCACCGGCCATTCGGTGCCAGGCTGCGACCCGGGGACGGCGCGTTCCCCCCCGAGGATAGCCAGTCGCTCGCCGGACCGGGCCTGAGCGCTGTCGGCTATCGCTGACTGGGCGGCCTGGGACGTGTCCATGCTGACTCTCCTCATCAGAGTTTCTCCTCATTTACCTCACTCCAGCGTAGGGATACCTAGAGAAATGGTCGTCATCCAGATGATGAGATTCGCTGGCATATTTTATGCATACGAGATGCCGATCAATCATCGAGTTGCTGACGTATTCACGGCGTCTGCATATAATACTTACTTTGGGGTTTTAGGCTTCCCTCGACTATGCGGGCGCGCGTACAGTGAGGTTTCACGTAACAGCTCGCCAGTTATTCAGAGGAGTCCGGGTATGATCAACCGGGAACGTTCCCGTATCATCGGACTATGGAGCGCACCGCGATGCCGCTCGACCGCATTCGCGCGCATGATGTCTGAGCGGGGCGACTACGCCGTGTTGCACGAGCCCTTCTCCCATATCATGAACTTCGGCGAGTCTAAAGTCGATGGGCAGGTAACAAGGTCCGAGCGGGAGCTCATCCCGGCGCTGAGGCGCATGGCCGTTGACCGTCCGTTGTTCTTCAAGGACACGACGGATTTCCATTACCCGCTGCTGCTCAACGACCAGTCATTCCTGGCCGAAGCCACCCACACGTTCCTGATCCGACACCCCGCGGAGGCGATCGCCTCCCACTTCGCTTTGCACCCGGGCCTCCAGCGCGACGAAATCGGATTCGCCTGGCTGGCTGAGATCTACGACGCGGTGGCGGATGCTACCGGAAGGCCCCCAGTCCTCGTTGATTCCGACGACCTGGTGGCACATCCGCATGAAACCGTCCGGGCTTATTGCGCGGCCGTGGGTATTACGTTCATTCCCGAGGCACTTTCGTGGCAGCCGAGGATGGAAGACTCATGGCGTCGCACGAGCAAGTGGCATCAAGCCGCCAGCCAGACCGATGGATTCGTGCGGACAGATACGGCAGGCTTGGCTGAGATCAAGGATAACCCGCTGCTGATGAGCTATCTCGACTACCACCTTCCCTTCTATGAGAAGCTTCGGGGTGCCGCGATCAGGATCTGACCGGTGCTTGCGTGACAGGACGCCGGTCTCCGCAGTAATGGAGGAACGATGCGCGACAATGACCCAAACGCGAAGTCGCAGCTCAAGACCCTAATCGACCAGTCAATCCATATCATCCGCGAGGCCACGGCCGAACTGGAGCAGCCGGCACTACTATTTTCTGGAGGTAAAGACTCCACGGTGCTAGCGTACTTGGCTCGGCAGGCGTTCTGGCCGACGCCGATTCCGTTTCCGGCCTTGCACGTGGACACCGGACATAACTTTCCCGAGACGCTTGAATTCCGCGACAAGCTACTGGCCGATTTTGGCATGCGCCTCATCGTCGTCTCCATGCCCGAGATGATCGAGGACGGCCGCCTAGCTGAAGAGCCGGGTGCCGCCAGCCGGAACCGGCTGCAAGGACAGGCGCTGGTCGACACGGTCGCCGAGCACGGATTCGATGGCCTATTCGGCGGCGCTCGCCGCGATGAGGAAAAGGCGCGGGCTAAGGAGCGGATATTCTCGGTGCGCGAGGAGTTCGGTCAATGGGATCCGCGCGACCAGCGCCCTGAGCTGTGGGAGCTATACAACACAAGGCTCGGGAGCGGTCAGAGTCTAAGGATCTTCCCCCTGTCGAATTGGACCGAGGCTGACATCTGGCGGTACATCGAGCAGCGCAACATCGAGCTCCCTAGCCTTTACTACGCCCACCAGCGCCACGTATTCGAGCGCGCGGGCATGCTTTTCGCCGAGGGTCCGTTCCTGCCTGCGGCCGAAGGCGAGCAGATCCGTGAGCTGCAGGTCCGGTTCAGGACCGTCGGCGACATGACGTGCACCGGGGCGATCGAATCCACCGCGGGTACCCCGGCGCAGGTGATGGAGGAGCTGGCGGTGTCCCGGCTGAGCGAGCGCGGCGCATCGCGCGCGGACGACAAGTTCGCGGAGTCGGCCATGGAAGAACGCAAGCAAGAAGGATATTTCTAATGGAACTGTTGACACTCGTCACGGCCGGGTCCGTGGATGACGGGAAGAGCACGCTCATCGGCCGCCTGCTGTACGAGACCGAATCGGTGACAGATGACCAGCTCGAGGCCGTCGCCCGGTCCAGCGGCCGAATGGGCCTTCAGCAGACCAACCTTGCCCTGCTGACCGACGGCTTGCGGGCCGAGCGCGAGCAGGGAATCACGATCGACGTCGCCTACCGTTACTTCACCACGCCTAGCCGCAGCTTTATCATCGCCGACGCGCCCGGTCACCTTCAGTACACCCGGAACATGGTGTGCGGGGCCTCTGTCGCCGACTTGGGGCTGCTGCTGGTCGATGTCCGCGCGGGTCTGACCGAGCAGACGCGGCGGCATGCGTTTCTCCTTTCCCTGCTGGGCGTGCCGCACTGGATCATCGCGGTGAACAAGATGGATCTCGTCGATTATGCGGAAAATGCTTTTCGGCGGGTCCAGGATGAGTGCGTCCAATTCCTTTCACAGATGCGAGTCCCCGACCTGACCTTCATCCCCGTCTCCGCGCTGAACGGCGATAATGTGGTGACGCGGTCTGAGCGGATGAGCTGGTACGCCGGCGGCTCTATCCTCGACCGCCTGGAGCAGGTGCACATCAGGTCGGACCGCAACATGGTCGACGCGCGGCTGCCCGTCCAGTACGTTCTGCGCCCGCAGCCGGGCGAGCTGCAGGACTACCGCGGATACGCGGGCCGCCTCGCGAGCGGAAGCCTGCGGGTCGGTGATGATATCGTCGTGCTTCCATCTGGCATGTCCGCTGGCGTCAAGTCCATCGACACCCCCGACGGAACGGTCTCCGAAGCCTTCGCGCCTACGTCCGTGTCGCTGACTCTTACCGACGACGTCGATGTTGCCCGCGGCGACATGATCTGCCGACCCGGCAACCAGCCAGCGGCCATACAGAACGTCGACGCGATGATCTGCTGGATGGACCGGGAGCCAGTGCGGAAGGGCTCCCGGCTGCTGCTCAAGCACACCAGCCGGACGGTGCGCGCGCAGCTCACTGAGATCGCCTACCGGATCGACGTGAACACCCTGCATCGGGAGGCGGTGGAATCGTTGGGCGCCAACGATATCGCGAGGGTCAGGCTGCGCACCGCCCAGCCGGTGATGTGCGACGACTACCAGCGGAACCGGACGACGGGCAGCTTTATTCTCATCGACCCCGTCACCGCGCGGACCGTGGCTGGCGGGATGGTGCATTCCCGCTCCTCAGAGCGGTAAGCGCATATTACAATCACTGTTTTCGCTCGGTGAGCGCTGCAGTTCATCGTGGCGCGTGATTCCGGGCGCACGGCGCCAGAACAAGGCGCGGGCGATGGCCCCCCTTTAAGTCCGCGGACTCGTCGACCGCGACGCCCTGGCCGTGACTGTAATACACGCCGATTCACCCGTGGCGATTCACCCGCTTGGGGAGCGGAGCTGGACCAGGTACATCGCCGCGACGACCAGTGCGCCGCCGACCACCGCGATGACGCCGAGCCTTTCCCCGCCGAGCACGACCGCGAATGCGGCAGCGAATACGGGCTCCAATGTCAAGATCACTGCCGTCTGCGTGGCCGACAGACGACTCTGCGCCCAGGTCTGCACGGCGTAGGCGATGGCGGACGCGAGGACGGCGGTGAGCAGAATGGCGAACCATTCGCCGATCCCGCGCGGCACGCTGATTCCGCTCGTGATGAGCGCGCAGACGATGGTCAACACGGCCACGGACCCCATCTGCATGACCGTCAGGGCCCAGGAATCACGACCCGGTGACCATTCGCCGAGACCGACGATGTGCAAACCGAAGAGTACGGCGCACGCCAGCGTGAGCAGCTCGCCGACGCCAAGGGCGAACCCGCCGAGCGTGATCAGCGCGAGGCCGATCCCGGCGAGCGCGACTGCGAGCCACACCACGCGAGGCATCCTGCGACGTAGCAAGAGCCACGACAGGACGGGCGTAAAGACCACGAACAGGCCGGTAATGAACCCTGAGACCGCGGCGGGAGTGTGCTGAAGGCCGATTGTCTGGGTGATGTAGGCGGAGCCGAGGGCAAGGCCAAGCAGGATCCCGTAACGCGTCCCCCGTGCATCGAGCGTGCGCACTGCCCGCGGACGCACGAGAATCATCAGGCAGGTCGCGATTGTGAAACGCCAGGCGAGAAAGTCAAAGACAGGCATGTGCGCGACGGCGTCCTTGACCACCAGGAAGGTGCCCCCGAAAACGGCCGCCACTGCGGCCAATCCCAGCATTGCCGTCAATCGATTCCGGGACCTGGGCGGACTTGTCTGCTCAGGGGACTGAGCCTGTGTTGCCGTATCGGGCTCTGGCGGCGCTGGATGCTTGTTTTCGGTGGTCACATGGACGCCTTCCAAAGCGCGATGATGTTCTTTGGTTGGGCCAATTGCCTGAACACTACCCGTACGGCCGCAGTCAAAACTGAGAACTATTACCCCACCCGCAGTTCGGCGTATCCTGTTCGAACCGCGTAGGCAAAAATGTTTTTGGTCAAGTCGGCTGCAATGGCCGTCCCGGACATTTTGGAGGCACTTTCTTGCCGACGTGATTAACTTACCAGTTTTCATGATGCGCCGCTGGCCTGCGCCGGTGCACGATCTGTCTGGAGTGATTGCTGCCTGGCTCTGCGACGGAGACCACTGCTGGCCGTGCTCGGTCCCGCGAGTGGGGTTGCGGCTGGCGTAGATGTCCGATCCGTCCGCGATGCCGATTACAGTGATCGCTTTTCATCGTCGACCCGGTACCCGACACGGTAATGCCTGCTATCTCTCGCTCTCGTGGGTGCGATCGAGGCTCCAGTGCCTGCTCGTGGAGGCGAGCCATCCCGGCCGGGCTGGCTCGGCCTGACCCTGGCGGTCGCCTGGCTGCGCCACGATCTGGTGCTCTACCGGCAGCGCCTGGAAGCGGCTGATGGCCCGCTGGCCGCCCTCGTGGTCGGCGTAGAGCAGCTCCACCGACCACGGCTGGCGCGCCTCGACAGTGGCGCGCGCCTGCTCGTAGCCGGGCGCTGCGGCGTCCCGGAACGCCCCCTGCCAGAAACCGACGTCGCCCACCGGTATGTACAGGTCCCGGGTCTGCGGCTGGAACTCCTCCAGCGGCGCGTGATCCCGGTCGCGGCGCGCGCCCGGGAAGAATCGCCAGCCTTGCAGCACCGCGATCCCGTTGCCCGCGTTGCGGAGCGCGATCGCCAGGTAGACGACCGGGGTGTTCGCGCCCAGCGAGCCATCGCCCGGGCCGACCGCGCCGACCGCGCCGCCGCCGGGGATCTGCACCCACTTCATGTCGCCGAAGCTGACCTTCAGCGTCGGGTCTTCGCGCCGGGACGGGCTCAGCACCGGCCGCAACGGATCAGCAGCTGCTGCTGGGCCACCTTGGCCATCAGGTTGGACGATCGGACGGCCGAGAACGTGGCCACGGCCAGGATCAGCGTGCCCAGCGCGGTGGCCAGGTTCGCGATCGTGCTCCACTCTTGAACAGTCATCGGCAATCCCGCGTATCCATCTCCGCGATCCTACGGGGTGTAGATTCGGCCAGGCCAGAGCCGGGTACGGCGCAACAATGAGCCTGGCCGACGGCTTCGGTGAGCAGAACCTCGAAGACGTCGTGAGCGTCCTGGTACGGCTGGTCGAGGCGGCCGGGGCGGCCATCATCTTCGTCGGCGCGGTGATCGCGTTCGCGCGGTTCCTGCTCGTCGCCTTCCGGCGGGAGGGGCTGGACCCGTTCGCGCGCCTCCGTCTCGACTTGGGGCGCTTCCTCGTGCTCGGCCTGGAGTTCCAGCTCGCGGCTGACATCCTGCGCACCGCCGTCGCGCCCGATTTCACCGAGCTGGCGCAGCTGGCCACGGTAGCGGCCATCCGGACGGCGCTCAACTTCTTCCTCGGCCTGGAGATCAAGGAGGAAACCGAGCTCGTCCGAGCCGATAAGGCCGCCGCCGCGCCGCCCGGAACCGGCGCCCACCCCCCGTGATCGCCACTGTGAGCCGCGACGCGGCCGTGCTCGTGACAGCCGCCGGCCTCGTCGTGGCAACCGCGGCGCTCGCCAGGACCCGGCGGTCCCCGCTGGCGCTGGCGCTGACGCTGCTGCTCGACTTCTTCACCGCGGCGGCCCTGCTCCGCCTAGCGGCGGCGCCGAGCTGGGCGGCCCTCGGCGCCGCCGCCCTCACCATCGCAATCCGCCAGCTGGCCAGTCGCGGCCTCGCGGCCGCCCGGGGTGCGCGCCATCGATAGACTTCGCCCCGTGCGCCACCCCGTCCCCTGGATCACCCAGTACGCGTCCCCGTCGCTGATCGAGGCCATCCTCTACCAGGGGCATCCGCGCGGCGACGACCCGCGCTGGCGGGAGAGCGGCGCGCCCGACCAGGAGACCTACGCAGCCTGGTGCTGGCGCTGGTGCGGCATGGCCTGCTTCCGGATGGCGCTGCTGGCCAGGGACGGCGTGGCCCCGACGCTATACGAGCTCGGGCTCGGCTGCGCCGAGTACGGCGCCTACGTCGACGAGCCGGGCCGTCCGCGCGGGCTCATCTACCGGCCCTTCGCCGAGTACGCCCAGGACAAGCACGCGATGGAAGCCGAGGTGATCACCGAGCTCGACTCGGCCCGGCTGATGGCCGAACTCGACGCGGGCAGGCTGGTCATCGCGTCGGTGAGCTCCGAGATCAGGCTCCCGCAGACCGAGCCGACCCGGACCGGCGGTCACCTGGTGCTGGTCACCGGTCACGCCGACGGCCACGTCACCTTCCACGACCCAGCCGGCCACACCCCGCAAGCGGGCATCGCCACGCTCCCGATGCCCGTCTTCGACCGCTTCGCCGCCCGCCGCGGCGTCGCCCTGCCCGTCTAACCCCGCAACCGGCGGCTTAGACGTCCGCGAGGCCAGGTGGGGCGACCTGGAGATCGTTCACTCCTGGCGCGGCTTCCACACCGACCCCGCGCAGTATCTTCGCTACCCGCGTGCTGACGACGAGTAGGGCCACCCAACCGGGCATCGGGCGCCTTCCTATCAGTTCTGACCACGAGAATTGGACAAATCAGGCAGAAAAGTGGTCACATCCGATAGGAAGGCGAAAAAGTGGTCAGAACTGATAAGAAGCTGACGGCCAGGCAGGCAGGCAGGCAGGCAGGCAGACG
>Ga0302325_10007224_pt1 | contig 24697 bp, 20 predicted proteins | sample Palsa_T0_2_FD_201948 | JGI IMG/M metagenome (GOLD analysis project Ga0302325, IMG submission 201948) | Peat permafrost microbial communities from Stordalen Mire near Abisko, Sweden - Palsa_T0_2 | ecosystem: Environmental > Terrestrial > Soil > Palsa > Peat permafrost | place: Sweden: Abisko... | reverse complement strand
CAGAACCGCACAAACCAAACGGGGCACTTAGACCTAAGTCCTAGTTTCTACAATAAGATTGGAAAAATGGAAATCCGACCAGAGTTTTTTGAGTCCGCTGCGTCTGCCAGTTCCGCCATCCCGGCTGGTGGGTAAGTGACTGAGACTAAAGCTTAATTCACTTTTGTCCCGTTGTCATCTGCCCCCGTTTTAGTGCTCATTATGGCTATTCTATGGCTGAACTCCTTCGCCTGTTGCTCGATCCGTTCCCGACCTTCGCGAATTTTGCGTCCTGCATCTACGAGGTCAGCATAGTTTCGAGCTATTCACTTGCTGAATCTGAAAACGCACGAACGATTCAGCCCTCACGGGCTCGGAGGGCCTATACTCGCCGCGCTGGTCCCCGAATGGCCGCTATATCGCTGCCGTTACCATCGACGGGGCGAGTTTGCAGCTTTATGACGTCGCAACCCAGCTTGGGATAGCCTGAAGTCGCTGGATTTGCCCCTCTCACGCGTCCAGCAATGTGCCCCGCGTTGACTCGGCTTCCTCACATCCTTACTATTGCAGCCTGAGTCCCAGCGCCAGTCATGATCGGCCAAACCATCTCGCACTACCGCATTGTCGAGAAGCTGGGTGGTGGCGGCATGGGGGTGGTCTACAAGGCAGAGGACGTGAAGTTGCACCGTTTCGTCGCCCTCAAGTTCCTCCCTCACGAGATTTCCAAGGACGCACAAGCTCTAGCCCGCTTCCAACGCGAGGCGCAGGCTGCCTCTGCGCTGAACCATCCGAACATTTGTACCATCCACGAGATTGACGACGAGCACGGCGACGCCTTCATCGCCATGGAGTTTCTGGATGGCATGACCCTGAAGCATCGCATCGGCGGGCAACCGATGGAAACCGAGTTGATTCTGTCACTGGCCATCGAGATTGCGGATGCACTAGATGCTGCTCACTCCGAGGGCATTGTCCACCGAGACATCAAACCCGCGAACCTCTTTGTGACCAAGCGCGGACACGCCAAGATTCTGGATTTTGGGCTGGCGAAGGTCATGGTCACGGCCAGTTCCTCCAGCAATATTGGGTCTCTTAACACGCAAACGGGCTCGGTGGACGCGGAGCATCTGACCAGTCCGGGCACAATGGTAGGCACGGTTGCTTATATGTCGCCGGAGCAGGTGCGGGCGAAAGAACTGGATGCGCGGAGCGACTTGTTCTCGTTTGGTTCCGTACTGTACGAGATGGCGACCGGCGCATTGCCCTTTCAGGGAGAAAGTTCGGCGATGATTTGTGAAGCCATCGTGAACCGTACCCCAGTGGCCGTTGTACGCCTCAATCAGGACGTGCCGCCCAAGATGGAAGACATCATCAACAAGGCTCTAGAGAAAGATCGCAACCTGCGCTATCAGCACTCAGCCGACATGCGAACGGATTTGCAACGGCTGAAGAGGGATACTGAAACGGGGCGAGCCATGGCTGCGAGTTCCGGCACCGTGGCTGTGGCTCAGCAGTCCGACTCTCACGTCGCTCAACCGCCATCGCCAGCATCCGGTTCCTCGCCTGCGCTTGCTCCGTCTGCGTCATCGAGCGTCGTGAAGGTCGCCGAAGTTCCCGTCGCAGGCAGGAAACTCTGGAAGGTTCTGGTTCCCGCTGCCGTGATACTTGTTGCTGCTGCAATCGCGGGAGCGTTCTACTTTCGCACACGGCAGACCACACACCGCCTGACGGAGAAGGACACCATCGTTCTCGCCGATTTTGCCAACAGCACGGGCGATGCGGTCTTCGATGACACGCTGAAGACCGCACTCAGCGTTGCCCTCAACCAGTCGCCGTTTCTGAATGTGCTGTCGGAGAATAAAGTCGCAGCGACCTTGAAATTGATGTCCCGTCCGGCGAGCACAAAACTCACGCCTGAAGTCACCCGCGAGCTTTGCGAGCGGGCAGGCAGCAAGGCATACATTGACGGGTCTATTGCCAGTCTGGGCAGCCAATACGTGCTGGGATTGAAGGCGGCGAACTGCCAGAGCGGAGACCCTCTGGCCGAGAAGCAGGTGACGGCGGCATCCAAGGAGAAGGTGCTGGACGCGCTGGGCGAGGCAGCATCCAAGCTGCGCACTGAGTTGGGCGAATCGCTGGCGACGGTGCAGAAGTTTGATGTTCCACTGGCAGAGGCCACCACGTCTTCGCTCGAAGCTCTGAAAGCGTACAGCCTTGGAGTTAAGGCGGTTAACGAGAAAGGCCCCGCCGCAGCCCTGCCTTACGACCAACGTGCCATTGAACTTGACCCGAATTTTGCCATGGGCTACAGGGCAGTGGCAATCAACTACTCGAGTCTCGGCGAGGTAGGGCGGGCCAGCGAGTACTTCACGAAGGCATTTCAGTTGCGGGAACATGCCAGCGAACGGGAAAAGCTGGCGATCACAGCCAACTACTATCGAAGTGTAACCGGAGAACTGGACAAAGCGGCCCAGACGTATCAGGAGGAGATTGAGAGCTACCCGCGAGAATCCAGAGGTTACGGCAATTTGAGCGTAGTGTACTGCGCACAGGGGCAGTATGAGAAAGCCGCTGAGATCACAAGGCAAGCCTTGCGCCTTGCACCGGATCAGTCAGCTAATTACGCGAATCTCGCCAACTACGCTCTTGCCTTGCAACGCTTTGATGAAACGCGGCAGATCATCCACGAGGCACAGGCGCGAAAGCTGGATGTTTTCATATTCCACAATACTCTCTATGCTCTTGCCTTTGTCGGGGCGGACTCCGGGGCGATGGCGGAACAGCAACAGTGGTTTGCCGGCAAGCCCGATTATGAACACATCGGGCTGGCACTCGCATCCGACACCGAGGCGTATGGCGGTCATCTGGGCAAGGCACGGGAACTGACCAAGCGGGCGGTAGACTCCGCAGTGCGAGCGGACAGCAAAGAAAATGCGGCGACATGGCAGGCGAATGCCGCTATCCAACAAGCGGCTTACGGCAATGCCACAGAAGCCCGGCAGTCAGCGCCAGAGGCTTTGAATCTTGCTCCCACAAGTCAGAGCGTCGAGGTCGAAGCCGCGCTAGCGTTTGCCATGGCGGGCGACACGGCTCGAGCCGATTCCAACGCACAAGACTTGGGGAAACGCTTTCCGCTGGACACGCAGATGCAGTCGCTCTGGCTGCCCGCGATTCAGGCGCAATTGGCGCTGGATAAAAAGAATCCGACTTCCGCCCTGAATGCTCTGCAAGCTGCTTCATCCATCGAGTTGGGGGAAATTCAGTTTGTCATCAATAACTCCTGCTTGTATCACCTGTATGTACGCGGGGAGGCGTACTTGGCAGCCGGACAGGGCACCGCTGCGACCGCCGAGTTTCAGAAAATCATCGACCACAGCGGCATCGTCTGGAACTGCTGGACGGGGGCGTTGGCGCATCTGGGCGTGGCTCGGGCGAATGGTTTGCAAGCGAGAACCTCGCTGGGAGCGGATGCCGACGCCGCCCGCGTCCGGGCGCTCGCCGCCTACAAAGATTTCCTCGCGCTCTGGAAAGACGCCGACCCCGACATCCCCATCCTGAAGGAAGCCAAAGCGGAATACGGGAAGCTGCAATAGCGCCTTTTGACCCATTCACAAGAAACCGAACAAGTTTGGCAATACTTCTCCAGCTTTGCCCAATGCCAGCGCCAGCGACAACCCCAGTACCGTCACTACCCAATCCTTTGCTCTTTTCCAGTCCATACTGTCGGCTCCAAAGGGCGGCTGATACGACGCCGAGTGTTCGCAATAATAAATGCAACAACCTATCAAGCCGCCCAATCTTGGGGGACTGGATGGGTGGGTCGGTTGGCGCTGGGATAGGCACGCTAGGCTGCTTCAAAAACCACTCGGGGGATTTCGTTGGAGAAGGTGCACTTGGGGTGGCTGGGATGCCAACGAACCGCTACGGGCGACTGTGGCTGTACTGAGGCTGACACCCTGCGAAAACACGTTCCAGAACCGCACAAGCCAAACCGGGCGCTAAGAGCTAAGTCCTATGTTTTGACAACAAGATTGGAAAAAAGGAAATTCGTCCTACCGTTTTTGAGTCCGCTGCGTCTGCCAGTTCCGCCATCCCGGCGTGAAACTTTCAAGCCGTTCTGCCTGAAAGAAATAACACCACTTTCTACTGCAACATCTGCCCCGATTCCGAAGGTGCGTTTTCGGAAATGTCGGTTTTCGTGTCGGTGCTCGCGTTCGGGCCGCACCCTCCTCGATCTTCTGGGCCGCGTCCTTCAGGTCGTCGACTGCTTGAATATTGTAGCGGGAAAACACGTCGTCCGTGAGATGCCCGCTCATTTTCTTTACCGTGTCTCAGTCCACCCGCGTCGGATGGCGTTCCTGACGGCGCTGCGCCTCATGTCGTGGAGCTTGCGCATTTCGACCCCAGCATCCGCGAACATTTTCGCCCACGAGCCCCGAAAGTCCTTCACTGGGGTGCCGTCGTCGTGCGTGAAGACAAAGTCGTCCAGCTGCTTGTCTTGAATCAGCGCCGTCACGAGCGCCAAGACTTCCGCCGTCATCACCACCATTCTGGCTTTCCCGTTCTTCGTCGCGCCCGCTGTTAGGTAATTGTCTTGTCGATCAGGTTGATCTGGCGAACGCGCAGGATCAGGAGTTCGCTCCTGCGAAATCCGAAGGTATGGTAGGTCGCCGATAGCGTGCGCAGCCACAAGGCGTGGGAATGTAGGCGCAGCTTGTCGTACTCGACCTGTTCAAAGGAAGCCAGTTCTGGGCTCGCTCTCCTTGATCTTCGGGAAGTGTGGCACTCCACGCACTCGTGGCGGCGTGGTGCGCTCGCCCAAGTGCATAATTCGTGCGATGACCGCCAACTCTCGATTGATGCTGGCTCCCGCTGCCTTCTCCCGCTGCCGGAGAAAGATATAGTCGTTAATGTGGTCGCTGCTGAGTTCGCTCGCGCGGATGTCGGCGAAGTGATCCTTGAGATGCAAGTTCCAGCGGCACAGAACGTCATCCCACTTTTCTTCCCAGTCCTGAAGTAGTCCTGCTCTATGAGTTCGAACACAGCTCCGACCTTGGTTTTCGCGCTGGCTTCGATGACGCCCGTTCTCTCTTCTTCGAGAATCTGCGACTGGAGCTTTATCAGGGCGCTGCGTGCCAATTCCAATACAGGATGCTCAAGCCGCGTCGGAGGTACCGGCACACGTCACTCGCCAAGCAACTCCACGTCACTATCAGGCGCACGGGCTTGCCCTGTCGTGTGACATACATTCGGTAGTGTTCGTCTCCCGGAATCCGATGGATCCCGGCGAAAACGGAAGGGAGCATCAAGATGAGCGACGAAACGAAAAAGAAGCTGCCACGGTGCTCACGGCGATTCCGGCCTGCTTCCCGCAATGTCGATGCCCCGGACTGGGACGATGACCAGAGTATCGAACAACTCTGGACGAGAAGTTTCCCCGCGACAAGACGGCCAGCGAGGAATTACCCCCGCTTTCGGATATAGCGCCCCTCATTTGGGCGCCAGAGGGACTTTAACCCTCCTGGACGACGTGCTGCTCAGCACGCGCTTCGCGTACTCCGCTTTGGCTTGCTTCAGGATGGGGATGTCGGGATCGGCGTCTTTCCACAGGGTGAGGAAGTCTTTGTAAGCGGCGATTGCCTGGACGCGGGCGGCATCGGCATCCGCTCCCTCTGCTGTTCTCGACTGCAAGGCATTCGCACGAGCCACACCCAGATGCGCTAAGGCTCCCGTCCAGCAATTCCAAACGATGCCGCTGTGGTCAATTATCTTCTGAAACTCGGCTGCGGAAGCGGTGCCTTGTCCGGTTGCTAGATATGCCTCTCCACGAACGTAAGTTGGATAGAGGCAGGAAATATTGAGAACGAATGCAATTTGCCCCAACTCGATGCGTGAGGCCGCCTGCAGGGTAGTCAAGGCAAGAGCCGGGTTCTTCCTATCCAGCGCCAATTGCGCCTGAATCGCGGGCAGCCAAAGCGACTGCATCTGCGTGTCCAGCGGGAAGCGTCTTCCTAGGTCTTGCACCAAGGACTCGGCTCGCGCCGAATCACCCGCCATGGCAAACGCAAGCGCGGCTTCGCTCTCCGTTCCCTGACTCGCGGGAGCAAGCTTCAAAGCCTCTGCCGCTGTCTGCCGCGCTTCCGCAGGATTGCCAAAAGCCGCTTCCCGTTGAGCAGCAATCGCCTGCCATATAGCCCCATCCTCCTTGCTGTCAGCCCGGATTGCGGAGTCTACAGCCCGTTTGGTCAGTTCCCCTGCCTTGCCCAGATGTCCGCCGTAAGCCTCGGTATCGGACGCGAGCGCGAGTCCATAGTTCTCGTAATCGGTGTTGCCCGTAAACCACTGTTGCTGTTCCGCCATCGCCGCGGAGTCCGCCCCGAGAAAAGCAAGAGCGTAGAGAGCATCGCGCATTACAAAATCATCCAGTTGTCGCGCCTGTGCCTTGTGAATGATCTGCCGGGTTTCGTCGAAGCGCTGCAAGGCAAGGGTGTAGTTGGCGAGATTAGCGAAAAAACCTCGGACATCTGGTCCAATGCGCATGCCTTGCCTAGTGATCTCCGCGGCCATCTCATACTGCCCCCGTGCAGCGAACACTATGCTCAAATTGTACCCTTCGTATAGCCGCGGGTAGCTCTCAATCTCCTCCTGATACGTCTGACCCACTTTATCTAGTTCCCCGGTTACAGTCCGATAGTAGGCGGCTGTGATCATCAGCTTTTCCCGTTCGCTGGTATGTTCCCGCAACTGGAACGCCTTGGTGAAGTACTCGCTGGCCCGCCCTAGCTCGCTGAGATTGTAGTAGTCCACGCCGACTCCCGAGTAGCCCAAGGCAAAATTCGGATCGAGTTGGATGGCACGTTGATTGTAAGGTAGGCCTGCGGCGGGGCCTTTCTCGTTAGCGGCCTTGATACCGAGGCTGTACGCTTTCAGGGCTTCGAGCGAGGACGTCGTGGCTTGTGCGAGGGGTACATCAAACTTCTGCACCGTAGCCAGCGATTCGCCCAGTTCGCCGCGCAGCTTGGACGCCGCGTCACCCAGCGCGTTCAGCACCTTCTCCTTGGATGTCGCCGTCACCTGCTCCTGCCCTAGCGTGTCTCCGCTCTGGCAATTCACTGCCTTCAACCCCAGCACATATTCGCTACCGAGGCTCGCAATCGATCCGGCGACATAGGCCTTGCTGCCCGTGCGTTGACAAACCTCACGCATAACTTCAGCCGTAAGCGGCGTGTCGGCTGGGCGGGTCATCATCTTGAGAGTGGTTCCCATCCGGTCCTCAGACAACACATTCAGGAAGGGCGACTGACGAAGGGCGACGCTGAGCGCCGTCTTCAGCGTGTCGTCAAAGATGGCATCCCCGGTGGAATTGGCGAAGTCTGCAAGCACGATCGTGTCCTTGTCCGTTAGCCTCGGCGCACGCCGCGAATACAAAAACCCGCCGATAGCCAGAGCACTGACTAAAGCCAGCAGCGCCCCCACTGCCGCCGCTGCGTCTTTGTGCCGGTGTAGGAACTTCGTTCCACGATAGATGATCGTGCTCGGCCGGGCTTTGACCGGCAATCCTTCCAGATGTCTTCGAATATCCTCAGAGAATTCATACACAGAGGAGTATCGCCTTTGCGACTCCTTTCTGAGCGCCATCATCACGATCGCGTCCAAGTCTCCGTGCAGTCTGCTGGACAGCTTTTTAGGGTCGCCTTCTCTGGTGCGGCTCACCGCCTCCGGGGTCACAATAATCGATGTTCCATCCGCTGTCGTCACCTCGTGAATGCACGTCACTGCAGTACTTGGCCTCACCGGCTCCTCTTCGCAGACAGCCCGCTCAATCTCCAACCGAGATTGAACCTTGAAACGATAGGGCCGGTTTCCGGTAAGCAGTTCGTAGAGCACCACGCCAAGTGAGTAAATGTCTGTGCTGTTGGTAAGGGGTTCTCCCCGTACTTGCTCTGGGCTGGCGTAGTCAGGGGTCATGAGCCGTTGTCCGGTTCGCGTGACTACAAGAGTCGCTGCTGCCTCTGGGTTCAACAGTTTTGCGATTCCGAAGTCCAGCAGCTTGGTTGTGCCATCGGCGGTCACCAGAATGTTTCCGGGCTTCAGATCGCGGTGGATCACCAAACGCTGGTGAGCGTAACTGATGGCTCCACAAACCGTGCGAAACAGGCGCAGGCGTTCGGCTATGGACAACCGATGAGCATCGCAATAATCGGTAATGGGCCTGCCGTCCACATAGTCCATCACCAGATAAGGGAGCCGATCTTCGCTCTCCCCGCCGTCGAGTAACTTCACTATGTTCGGATGGTCGAGCGCAGCAAGAGTCTGGCGCTCGTTGCGAAAACGCCGCAAGAGATCATCGCTGTGCAAACCGGGAAGGATCAGCTTTATCGCAACACATTTCCGGTACTGGTCATCGGCGCGAGTTGCGAGATAAACCATCGCCATCCCGCCCTCCCCGATCCGATGCATCAACTGGTACGGTCCGATCCGGCGCCCTGCCAGGGAATCCTTTGCGGCAGAACCTGCGGTCGTGCCCGCCTCCTCATAGGCCGCAAGCAACGATTCAATCTCGTGACGTAGCGTCTCATCTCCGCCGCATGCTTGCGCCAGAAAGGCGGTACGTTCCGCTGGTTCATGTGCCAGCGCAGAGCCAAAAAGCTCTTTTGCCCGCTGCCATTTGTCGGAATCCAAACAGCCTCCCCAGCAATGCTGATTCTAGCTCGCAAAACTAAAAGCTTTGAAACTGGTGGCGCAGGACTCAGGGTGCAATCTTAGGGTGGAGGTGAGGGCAAGTCAATGAAACGAGGAGTTGGCAGTGGCTCAAGAAAATTGTTGTTCATAAATCGCCATCTCTCCGAGTAGAGGAGATCCCGCCTGTTTTGCCGGGCTGCCCGCCAGTGATGGCCTCCTTTGTGAGGCACTCCAGCCAATCAAAAAAAAATCGTCGAGTTGAGCTCCTTTCTTCCCGGCTTCCGCGTATTGGAGTGAGGCCGAACACAGTCGCCCTCCAAAACCTAAGACTTCGAAAGGATGGCATTCCATGAACTCCAAAAGCACAAGCTCCCGATCTCAGGCCCTGCGCCGCATGATGGCGCTCATGCTTCTTTTGCTGTTGATTCCGGCAGCGCAATTGGGTCTGCACGCGCAAGCCGCCGCCTCCTCTGCATACGTCGATCTGGACGCGGTGCAATTGGATCAGCTCGTGGCTCCAATCGCTCTTGATCCCGATTCGCTGGTCGCTCAAATCTTGACTGGAGCCACCTATCCCGACGAAATTGCCGCGGCGGACACCTGGCTGAACCAGAACATGGGACTGCCTCCGGACCAGCGTGCAGCCGGGGCCAACGCCATGTCATGGGACCCGGCCATCAAAGGTCTTACGGCGTTTCCGTCCGTCCTCGACAATCTCGCGAAGAATAGCGCCTGGACGTCGCAGCTCGGCAACGCTTATTACAACCAGCCTGGAGATGTGATGAACGCTATCCAAGCCATGCGGTCGCAGGCACAGCAGTCGAATACGCTGGTGACGACGGCAAAAGAGCGCGTGGTTGTAGACGCTGGCGTGATCGCGATCGAGCCAGTCAATCCGGCCGTGGTTTACGTTCCCTATTACAATCCTTGGCACATTTGGGGGACCCTATTTGTCGCCTATCCTGGCTTTGTCGTGCTGCCGCCTCCACCCGGCATCGTGGTTAGAGACGACGTTGCCTTCGCACCCGTCTCGATTGATGTCTATGCTGACTTCCGCTGGGGGTTCAGCGCATGGGCGCCAGCATGGGGTGGCGCTACGGTGCTTTTTAATCACGACACATACATTTCAAACAGCTTGACGGTCGTCAATCACGGTAATTTTGGCGCTCACGACAGCGGCGCATTTGAACATGGTGGTCGCGGCGTCCCTGGAGGCTTTCATGCCGCCGCCCATCAGGGGAGCGCTCGCACGGCAGCTAGTCGTTCAAGGTCCTCTGGTCATTCGGCGTCCGCTGGTCGCTCGGCATCTGCTGGCCGCTCACCTTCTGCTGCTCGTTCGACGTCGGCTGGTCGCTCGACGTCCGCTGGTCGCTCACCTTCTGCTGCTCGCTCGACGTCCGCCGGTCGCTCACCTTCTGCTGGCCGTTCGACGTCCGCCGGTCGCTCACCTTCTGCTGGCCGCTCGACGTCCGCCGGTCGCTCACCTTCTGCTGGCCGTTCGGCGTCCGCTGGACGTTCACCTTCTGCTGCTCGCTCGACGTCCGCCGGTCGCTCACCTTCTGCTGCTCGCTCGACGTCCGCCGGTCGCTCACCTTCTGCTGCTCGCTCGACGTCCGCCGGTCGCTCACCTTCTGCTGGCCGTTCGACGTCCGCCGGTCGCTCACCTTCTGCTGCTCGCTCGACGTCCGCTGGACGTTCACCTTCTGCTGCTCGCTCGACGTCCGCTGGACGCTCAGCTTCTGCTGGCCGTTCGGCGTCCGCTGGACGTTCACCTTCTGCTGCTCGCTCGACGTCCGCCGGTCGCTCACCTTCTGCTGGTCGCTCGACGTCCGCCGGTCGCTCACCTTCTGCTGGCCGTTCGGCGTCCGCTGGACGTTCGGCTTCTGCTGGTCGCTCGACATCCGCCGGTCGCTCACCTTCTGCTGGCCGTTCGGCGTCCGCTGGACGTTCAGCTTCTGCTCGGCGCACGTCATTTAACAGGGGTTCGGCTTCCGCTGGTCGTTCCAGTGGTGGTCGCGCTTCAGGGCGAAGGCGCTGAAGTGAGACGAGACCTGTCGCGAGTCGCCCTTCCGAGGAATGACGACTCGCGTCTCTTTTACTAATCAGATCGACGCTGTCGCCATCGGACTAATCAAGTACGCGGACGTGGAGCGGCACCTTTTGTCTGAGAGACAGCAGCACGGACTTTCTTATCCTGAGTTCATCGATGCCCTCCCGGCAGAAGTTAACCCACTCCGACCGAGGTCTGGCAAATTGTTGAGTTACTTCGTGCCTGAACAATTGCGAGAACCGAACTTTGCGTTTGAGCATCTCTTTAATCAAGAGGTTCGGATATAAACGCAGGAGCCCATACCGACGAAGGCTTGAGCGCAGTTCCCCTGCTCGACGCCGTGTTCTGCGCTGATTGTGAAACCATCAGCAACAGCCCGCACGATACAGGCACTGTTTGCGCAAGCCCTTTTCTGATCAACCTTTCCCGGATTTGGGAGGGACTCTGCGGAGTCTAAAACCATAATCCGCCGAAGGCCACACAAAAACGGCGAAGTAACCTAACAAGATGCTTTAGCGGGTGCCTATCCATCGTCACACTGCGACCTTGTTAGGTAGCGGCAAGGTTGTGGTATTACCAGTAAGGCTGCCCGATTGATTTGCACAGCTTCCGTTCGCGGGAGAGGAGCGCTGGCACATCAAGGCGAAGCGCGTGCCAATGCTTTGAAGTCGAGAACATCGCAGGGAGGTCCGGGCGCTCGCCGCCTACAAGGATTTCCTCACCCTCTGGAAGGACGCCGACCCCGACATCCCAATCCCAATGCTGTAATTGACCTTCCGCTTATCCTGACCTAGTATTCCGCCAATGGGCACACCGTCCCAACTTGTGGGCCAAACCATCTCGCACTACCGCATTATCGAGAAGCTGGTGGTGGCGGCATGGGGGTGGTCTACAAGGCAGAGGCCAACTGCTGCAGTTTGATCCTCCGCGGCCGGAGGAGCGGCGACGACCCTGCTCTTGCGGCCATACCGCCCAGTACTTAAGCTGCGGAGCAAACCCGTGCTGACTGCCGTAGGGGAAGCCCAACGCCTGCGCCCTTACTATCTCTGTAGGCATTGCCACAAGGGGCAGTTTCCCGCGGATGTGGAACTAACTTCCCATTCAGCGTGCCTCGTTCACCGCTTGGAAGACTGCGGTCAGAAGTGCATAATCCTTCCAACGCCCATGGCCGACCAATCCCTAGCGGAGATCGCGGTAATTCCCGATAACACGCTGGCGCCGACCCAGTATCGCGTTCTCTATGACGGACAGTGCGAGATTTGTCAGGCGTGCGTGGCATGGCTGAAGGCTCTCGACCGCGAGAACAAAACCCTCCCGTTGGCAATCAGCCCGGAGGTTCTATCCAATTTGGATTCTCGGCTCAGACTGGATGAATGCCTGCGGCAGTTGCACGTCGTCACTCCTAAAGGCGCAATCCTCGTCGGCTGGGATGCCGTCGCGAGTCTTGCTCGCTTGTTCCCGTCCACGTGGATAATTGGCACGCTGGGGCAGTGCTTTCCATTTCGGAATATCGGGCGGCTGCTCTATGGCTTTGTAGCGACGAATCGATATTCGCTCAGCAAGTGCCGAGGCGGTGCGTGCCGGGTCGCTAAACCAGAAGCAGTACGGCGCCAAGCTCGACTCGGAGCCTTCTGGTCATGCTACACGCTGGGATTCTTCACTCGGTTGCCGCTTGTCTTGTGGGCAGGCATAATGGCGGCGATCCAAAGGCTCAGCATCTTCGTCCGGACATATCATCAGCGGCTCGATCTGCTGGATGGCAAGCTCACAATTTTGTTTCTGAATGGGTTCTTACCCAATACGGTTCCGTTGCTGTTTGGCGAACTGTTCACGGCCGTGATCTACGATGGAGTGGCGGTCGATCCCGGCTCGCCGAAGATGCGCAGGTCGCTTCAGAAGCACCTTCGCCGAATAAAACCAAAGATCACAAAAGTCATCGCCACACACGCTCACGAAGAGCACGTCGGCAACCTGAACTGGCTGTCAGAAGTGACTGGCGCTCCCGTGTCCGTATCCGAGATGACCGTCCGATTCCTGACGCCGTTTAAGAAGCTCCCGTGGGTTCGGGCGACGATCATCGGGCAGCCTCCGGACTTAAAGGAACCTTATCAACTGTTAGGCGACACTGTGGACACGGTCTCCAGACGGCTGGAGGTAATCGCGGCACCGGGCCATTGCGATGACCACATCGTTCTTTACGATTCCAAAGAGAAACTGCTGCTGGCGGGCGATGCGTTCATGGGGAGTTATTTCGCAACACCCAATCCCGACGTAGACAGCCACAAGTGGCTTGTCAGCCTTGAACGCCTGATGGAACTCGACATCGAGATTCTGGTCGAGGGACACGGGCACATCCACACATTGCGGGCCGATATCCCTGATTTCCCCGGCGTTGTCATCCGAGAAGACCCTAAGATCGCAGTTTCCCAGAAGCTCGACTATCTGCGATGGCTTCGTGAGCAGATTGAAACTGGGTTTCGAGAACAGCTTCCGGTTCGTGTCATCGAGGCAAGCTGCTTTCCTTGGGGAAGGCGCACGTCATGGGAGAGCTGCGCCACGGACGAATGCATCAGGCTTCTCAGTTTCGGTCATTTCTCGCGCACTGAACTCGTTCGGAGCTTTGTGCGCACAAATGCAGACGTACTTCCCACCGTGTACGAAGTGCGGTTGTCGGGACCGGAGTAAGTGCCCGTGTTTCAGCTAACAGCGCCTTCAGAAGACCAGATTCGGCGCTTCATTTCCGCTCAACACGAATTGCCGTTCTCGTACCCAAAGGTCGGCGCGTCTGCTGGAAACCCGCCCACAGAGTACAACGTGAATCACAATCGTATCGAGCTTGGATATGGTTTGATCGCATGGCAGCGAGCTATTGAAGCAATCCGAGGGTGGCAAATGTTCAACATACCGTGGTTACGGCTCTGTTGGCCGACCGCGCCAATACGTGTGGGAACCGAAGTGGCGATATTGGTACGCCATTTTGGATTCTATTCCCTGAATGCGTGCCGTATCGTCTATCTGATCGATAATGACGCAGGAACCAAACGGTTTGGATTCGCTTACGGCACATTGGAGGAACACGCAGAGAGGGGAGAGGAGCGATTCACTGTCGAGTGGCATCAAGCCAGCGACAAGGTCTATTACGACATCCTTGCTTTTTCCCGACCCCGGAAGATGTTGGCGCTACTCGGATACCCGCTGTCGCGGTTCCTTCAGAAACGATTCGCTGAGGATTCACAAGCTGCGATGTTGCGATTCGTAGTTGGTGACTCAAAAAGGGGCGATCACTCATGAACAGGCATCTGCGCATAGTCATTCCCGGTGGCAACGGACAAGTCGGCACCCTCCTGTCGCGCCATTTCCACGCTCAAGGACACGACGTTGTGGTGCTCGCTCGCAAGTCACTTTCGACGCCGTGGCGCGTTGTCAATTGGGATGGAGAGCATCTGGGCGACTGGAAATCCGAACTCGAAAAGTCCGATCTGGTCATCAATCTGGCGGGCACAAGCGTAAATTGCCGATATCAGCGGCAAATCGTAAGGCAATCATGGACTCCCGAACCGACACGACGCGCCTGTGAGGTAGGGCCATTGGTCAATTCACACATCTGCCGCGCCTTTGGCTCAACGCAAGCACCGCGACGATTTATCGTCATGTCTATAACCGACCAATGGACGAGCAGACAGGGGAAATCGGTGGCAACGAAGCCGATGCACCTGCCAAATGGAAGTTCAGTATCGATGTGGCGACTAACTGGGAGGCAACTTTCTTCGACGCAGTGACTCCAAATACCCGCAAAGTTGCGCTGCGCAGCGCCATGATTATGAGCCCGGATCGTGGTGGCATCTTTGATACGTTGCTTCGTCTCGTTCGGTGTGGTCTCGGAGGGGCGGCGGGCAGCGGTCAACAATTCATTTCGTGGATTCATGACGCCGATTTCCTGTCCGCTATTGAATTTCTAATTACCCGCGAAGATTTTACAGGCTGTGTGAACCTTTCATCTCCAAATCCCGTGCCTAACAGAGAATTCATGAGGGCTCTGCGACAGGCGCGGGGCACGCGCATTGGACTCCCAGCCCGAAGTGGATGCTGGAAATCGGGACGATTTTTCTGCGAACTGAAACCGAACTTGTCCTCAAGAGTCGCCGCGTCGTCCCCGGTCGCCTTCTCGAAGCTGGTTTCCAATTCAAATTTCCCGATTGGTCTGTCGCAGCACAAGATCTGGTTGCCCGCTTGCGGGCCTCGAAAAGTTGAAAGTTTCGGTACGGTCACTGACATCACGCGCCCCTTCTCCGGCCGTAGGCGACTCCGTCTATGACCTCAAAATCGAAATCGTCCGGGTCATAGCCACTCGTGAGAATCTCAGCCGCAGTGATAAGGCCGGGGCGGGGAGGACGCACGAAAAAAAGCGTAATGGCTCAGCCAAATCGACATGAGCAGTGTGCTAAAAGCTACGCCCTGGTTTTCACAACAAAATTGGAAAAAAGGAAATTCGTCCTACCCCTTCGGTTGAAGGTGCGCATTCACTTCCAGCGGAATCGCCTCGTAGCCAGACGCATACAATGACTCCATGAACGACCTCAGGGATCGAGTTGCTCTTGTAACCGGCGGGAGTCGCGGAATCGGAGCCGCCATTGCAATCGCACTAGCCAAGTCTGGTGCCGATGTCGCCGTTAACTACCGTCAGCGCGCCGACGCTGCGAATGCGGTCTGTGCCGAAATCAGAGGGATGGGGAAGAAGACAATTTCAGTTCAAGCCGATGTGTCAGTCGCTGTCGAGGTGAAACGCATGGTCGCAGAGGTTGAGGCGCAAGTCGGTGGCATCGACATCCTCGTCAACAACGCGGCGATCGCTCATCCCCGCAAATTGGAGGAGATTACAGAGGCAGAATGGGACGAAGTGCTCACCGTCAATCTGAAGTCGGTGTTCTTGGTGACGCAGGCGGTGGTTGGCGGTATGCGACGACGAAAGTGGGGACGCGTCATCAACCTGTCTTCGGTTGCCGCACAGACGGGCGGGGCTGTCGGAGCCCATTACGCCGCGTCCAAGGCAGGAATTATAGGGCTGACGCACTCCTGCGCTTCATCGCTCGTTCGAGATGGAATCACCGTCAACGCCATTGCGCCTGCGCTGATTGAGACCGATATGGTTACCAGCAACCCGAACGCCAACCCGAATCTTATTCCGATGGGACATTTTGGCTCGGTGGACGATGTCGCATCGGTGGCTGTGATGCTGGCGTTGAATGACTATATGACCGGGCAGACGGTTTCAGTCAATGGTGGGTGGTATATGAGCTAGTCCCGCCAACTCTGCCCGGCGGTCGCAGTCACGAACCTCGACTTCGCCTCGTTCGCCATCTTCAGCTAAAGTATTACCCGATGAAATTGACCTTCTGCGCCATGTTCTTGCTCTTCACGATGAGTGCTGCCGCCCAAGAGACAGGGGAGTTCGACGCCAGAGCGGCTCAGCGCTTTGCAAGTCTTGCCCTTGCCTGCGTACACAAAGAGTACCCCAATCACATCAGCCACACGTTGAAAAGCGATGCAGACGTGGCCCCCCCAAGGAAATTGACGCCTGCCTTTTATGGTTGCTACGACTGGCACTCTTCTGTGCACGGGCATTGGCTTCTCATTCGCCTGGTCAGGACTTTTCCTAATGCTCCGTTTGTTCAAGCTGCTCGCGAAGCGCTCGGCCAAAGTCTCACCGCAGAAAACATCGTGCAAGAGGCTGCATATCTCCGGGGAGAAGGACGCAGCAGTTTTGAGCGCCCGTATGGGCTGGCATGGCTTCTTCAACTCGTTGCGGAACTACGCGAGTGGGACGATCCCCAGGCTCGAGAGATGGCGGCTAATCTGCATCCGCTTGACGAAGCTGCACTCGAGCGGCTGAAGAACTGGCTGCCCAAACTCTCCCACCCTGTGCGGATCGGCGAACACGACCAGACTTCGTTCGCGCTGGGGCTGATGCTCGATTATGCGCACGGCCATGGCGATCAGAAGTTCGCCGAATTGGTCGTGTCCAAAGCCCGGCAGTTCTACCTCAGGGACCAGAACTGTCCGCTGACGTACGAACCTTCGGGCGAGGATTTCCTATCGCCGTGCCTCGGCGAGGCGGACCTGATGCGTCGTGTGCTGCCCAGCCAAGAGTTCGCTCGCTGGCTTGGGACGTTCATGCCCCAAATCTCCACATCGGGCGACGATAAGTGGTTACAGCCTGTTGTGTCGCCTGATCGAAGCGACCCGAAGCTGGCGCATCTCGATGGACTCAATCTCAGCCGAGCGTGGATGCTGCAGGGAATCGCGGCTGGTTTGCCTGAGAACGACAAGCGGCTGCCGTCGATCATGGCGACCGCCGAGGCGCACAGGCGAACTGGTTTGGCTGCCGTGACCGGCGAGCATTACGAGGGTGGTCATTGGCTGGGGAGCTTTGCGGTCTATCTGGTCACAAAGCGAGGAATTTCAGGCTATCTGCCGCTTCCGGTTGACCGCCCGGCGCCTTCTCTTAGATGATTGTCACGCATGGACGTTGAACGCACCATTCACGAGATTGAGCAGCTGCAGGAAATGTTCGAAGCGCCGGATACTCGACCGCTGAGTTCGAGCGACCTTAAGGCTGCAAACCGACGGCACGACGAGATGCTCGCGCATAGCCCGTGGTTTCGTCTTTGGCAGCGGTACGGCGTCTGTTGCCGAACCGAGCCTCCAGTGCTTCGACTGGGCGAAATGGAGAGCTAACCTCATCGCCGAACCGACGGGAACAAAGTGAAGAAGAAAACTGCTAATCTCCTCACGAAACTCACGGCGGCTGAACAAGACCTCCTCTCGCACATGCAACAGGGTTACCAGCTTGAAACTGATTCGCTCGGCGGCAACCTAGTCCTGCGGCGTTTGAAAGACAATAAAGACCATGAAGACATACGCCCTCTGTCGGCGAATCGCAATACCATCAAAGCGTTGGAACAGCGCGGACTCATCGGTCCCGGCAAAGGTCGCGACCCGCTCACCATCCTTTGGGTCTTAAAACAAAATAAACTAGGACCTCTGGGATTCCGGCAACCCTAGCTTCAAGAACCGTCTCTCAAGCTTGCCGGCCAGATGAACCGATCGGAAGAATACAAACTCTGCCACCGCCAGGAAGCATCGTCTGCGTCCTTCCCGCGTTCGTTCTGAGGCAAGTCCAAGCTGTCTACACCTCAGCCTCTCTTCTTAAAAACACGACCTCCCTCTACCCGACTCGGTGTTAGACACGATTCGATACGCTTTAGAAGAGAATTCCAGCGACCTGCTCCGCCACGAGACTCGCCCTCTCGCGACGCGTCTCTGGCGTCATCGACGGGTCGTTCTGAATACTGGAGCTCACGCGCACGACGAAAGCCCGATCGCGCACCCGGCCCACTACCATCTCGACGTATTCATCGCCCTTGCCCTGAACGGCGGGCTTGCGCTGCGCATCGGCTTCAACACTCTTAATAAGAAAATCGCTTTCTGGTTAGCGCCCGTTTGCTCGTACGCCAGGGCGAGGTTGGTCTGGGCGGAAATATCGCCGGGCTTCAGCCTGAGCGCCGTTTCCAGTTCTTTGATGGCTTGCGGAAGTTTCCCGAGATGCGCCAGGACCGCGCCCAAGGCGCTGTGTCCCTCTTCGATTTGAGGCACGAGACGTACCACCTTCTCAAACTGTGCCTCTGCGGTCTTGAAGTCGTTATTCGCGGCCGCTGCGGTGCCTGCTTGATAGGCTGCCTGAGCCTCGTTGTTGATGTCGGCCTGTGAGGCGGACGATGAAGCGCTCTCGGCCGCGAAGCAGATCCCGGTCCCGAGCCCCACGAGCAGAACGAACACGATGCGGAGTGAATCGGTTGTCAAAGGTTGCCGCCGTGCGAGTGCGAGGGACATGGCCAGAATACACATCGCACGTTTCCGCAAACCTATCTGAGGCCATCGGGGCTCAGACGATTCGTTGGAATTAAGATATCCGGAGGGTATAGCAGCCCTGTCGCCGCAGCCGTCCCGGCTGATCGCCACTTTCTGGCAGCTTCTGCGCCCTTTTATTTTGTAAGCTCACCGATAAAAACGCCGAAAGGTTCGAGCGAAACCTCACTTCCGTTCGCTCCCGATTTTCCTGTTGCCAGCAGGCGTCTCGCCGCGGCGAAGCCGTTGCCCTTGAACTCGAGGTTCACCTTCTGCGGCGTGTCCGACATATTCAGCGCCACTACCACGCCGTGGTCTTTATAAACGCGCAGGTAGGAAAGAACGTTCGCATCACTCTCATTGATCGCGGTATAGCTTCCGTCCACGAGCGCCGGGTTGGTGTGCCGCAGCTTCAGCACGTTCTTGTAGAACACCAATATCGAATCCGGATCCTTCGACTCATCCGCTACGTTGTGCGTGCTGTAAGTCGGAGGCACGGGAAGCCACGGCGTCCCTTTGGAGAAGCCCGCGTTTTCGCCGCTGTTCCATTGCATCGGAGTACGCTCGCCGTCCCGGCCTTTCTCTTGCGGCCATCCCGTACGACCGATTGGATCCCTCACATCCTCCTGGCGCGTCGGGGGCGTAGTCTTCATTCCAATCTCTTCCCCGTAATACATGATCGGAGTTCCGCGCAGCGTGAGATAAAGCGCCGCCATCAGCTTCGCGATCTGGTCGTTGTGCTGGCCATCGCCGTAGCGGTCGTAGGAGCGCACAATGTCGTGGTTGCTGATCACGAACGTCGGCCAGCCGGAAGCCGCGTTTACCGCGGCAATCTGCTTGCGGAATTCCGCAGGGGACAGTTTGTTGACCATGGTGAAAAGAAAATCCATGGGCAACTGCAGTTCGTTATTGCCTTCGCCGTAATACCGGTTGAGTTCGGCGACATCAGCCGTCCAGGTTTCGCCGACCAGGACCGCATTATGTTCATCCGCCACCTTGCGCAATCCGCGCAAGATGTCATGCACTTCAGGCAGTTTCGTGTTGTATTTGTTCTCCTCGATCGGGTCTCCAAAGGCGTTCGTGCCGGAACGGGTGATAGGGTTGTCCTCGAGGTTTGGGTCTTCAAACAGAGTATCCACCGCATCCAGCCGGAACCCCGCCACACCGCGCTTGTACCACCAGCGGGTCACGTCGAACATCGCATTTTTGACCGCCGGGCATAGAAGTAATGGTAGTAATACTGATTCGTGGTGGAATCAAACTTCCACGCCGACCCTCCAAACCCCGACACCCAATTGTTGGGGGGGGCGTCCGGCCCTTTTCCATCGCGCCAGATATACCAGTCGCGATGTGCGGACGTGCGCGACGACTTCGAGTCCAGAAACCACTGGTGCTGATCGGAGGTGTGATTGACAACAAAGTCGAGGATGATGTGGATGTCGTGCTTCTTGGCCTCGCTGGCCAGCAGATCAAAGTCCGCCAGCGTTCCATACATGGGATCGATGTTCTCGTAATCGGAGACGTCGTAGCCGAAGTCCACCTGCGGCGAAGGAAAGCAAGGTGAAATCCAGATGGCATCCACGCCCAGATCCTTCAGGTAGTCCAGCTTCGATGCGATCCCCTTCAAGTCGCCGACGCCGTCATTGTTGCTGTCGGCGAAGCTGCGCGGATAAATCTCATAGAACACCGCATTTTGCCACCACTGCTGGCCCGCTGCATCCACGGCATGGGAGGATGTCTGCGCGGCCGCAGTCAACCCTGCAATGCAGGCACACACCAGAAACCTTGCTGTCCGCGAAATGATGCTGTTCATCCTTAGGACCTCCATCGAGGATAGGCACCGCAGCGATGCCTTGTTGAGATTGAACTCTTCTGCCCGGCGAGTCAAACTCTCCGCAGCGCTTCTTGCTTATGGCGTGTCGAGGTGGATCACGATGGTGTGGTGCAAATAGTCCGCATCTTTAACTCTGTAGGGATCTCAATTCGAAGATTTCCCTGGTCAGAATAGCGCCGTCCACCGAACTGATCTGTCCCGCGAGAGCCGTAGCTGGCAAAGTGAAGGTTCATGGAATAGAGAAGCAGGGGCGCATTCTAGCACGAGCCAAAACTCACCGCTTCTTCCCGGCTGGCAGCGCCCCACCCGATCCTTCTTTCAGGGCGTGGATGGCGTCGACCGGCAAGTCCGCGAAATGTTCGACCAGGCCACTCGGCCAACGAATCTCTACCCATTCGATTTTCGTCGCCATTCCCAACCCGAAGTGCACCCTCATATCGCTACTCGAAATGTAGCTGGAGCCGCTACGAACTTCATCCACCAGTATTCGCGACCCCGTCTTCACCAAAATCCGCGCCCCGATTCCGTCACGATTCGACTTCGTTCCCACGGTCCGAATCGCGATCCAATGATTCGGCGTCCGGATCTGATTCACCAGCAAGCTGGGCACAGCATTCATATTGCTGATTACCGCTGACATTCTGCCATCGTTCCACAAATCCCCCACCGCCAGCCCGCGCGACGAAGCGGCAGTGGTAATGCCCGATCCGGCAGATGCAGAAATGTCGCTGAACGTTCCGTCGCTATTATTGTGGTAAAGAATGCGAGGCTCTTTGTAGCTGCTGCCCAAGTGCTGGCTGTCGACTTCCGGATACACGTGCCCGTTCACCAGAATCAAGTCCGGCCAGCCATCGTTGTCGAAGTCGAAGAACGTAGTGCCCCAGCCCAGATACTGGGTGTATAAACCCAATCCCGCTGCCGAGGTCGCATCCGTAAAGGTTCCGTCTCCATTGTTGCGATACAGAGTGGAAGTGTCGTCGGAGAAATTCGTCTTGAAGATATCGAGATGGCCGGCGCCGTTATAGTCCGCAACAGTGGTTCCCATGCCGGCCTGCTCGCGCCCGTCTTCATTGAAGGCCGCTCCGGCGGTGACCGCGACATCGGTGAACGTTCCATCATGATTGTTGTGGTAAAGAATGCTGGCCGTGCTGTCGCAGGCGACATAAATATCCGGCCAACCGTCTTCATCGAAATCCAGCGTCGAAACGCTAAGCGAGTAGTGTCCGTCCGTCCGGTCGATGTGCGCCTTGGTGGTGACGTCTTCGAACCTGCCATCGCCCCGGTTGTGGTAGAGAATGTTCTTCGCACCCGACAGCCCGCGCGGGCCGCACATCACAGGAACTCCCTTCCACACGCAGTTCGCACGCTGTCCTGGTGCGGGCGCCGTGGCCAGATCAAAGTCCACGTAGTTTGCAACCATCAGGTCGAGCTTCCCGTCGCGGTCGTAGTCGACAAAGGCGCAGCCCGAGCCCCACGCTTTCCCCGAACCTGCGACTCCAGCCTTCTCCGCGACCTCGGTGAAGACTCCTCCTTCATTGTGATACAGCCGGTTCTTTCCATAGTACGTAACGTAGAGATCTTCCCAGCCGTCGTTGTCATAGTCGCCGACGCACACCCCTTGCCCCCAACCGGTTGCCGTGAGGCCCGCTTTCACGGTCACGTCCGTGAAGGTTCCATCGTGATTGTTGCGATACAGGTGATTGCTCGGCGCTTGCCCGGAGGGCAATCCCCCCAGCCTCGTTCCGTTCACCAGAAAAATGTCGGGCCAGCCGTCGTTGTCATAATCGAAGATAGCCACGCCCGTGCCAGTCGTCTCGATGATGTATTTCTTGGTCTCGACGCCGCCAAAGATGTTCTGCATGGTCAGCCCGGCGCTCTCGGCGACATCGGTGAAATTGGCGATGGGTTTGGCAGGGATAGGGGTCTTGCCCTGTTCACCCGGACAGAATGAAACACAGAACAAAACCAGAAATAGCAAGGCCGAGGCTCGTACAAATTTGCGGAAGGCGCGCCGGAAGGCAAAACCACACGTGAGTTTCAACGGCATGACCGGGTTTCCGAATGTTAGGTTGGTTCACTGACAGCGGTCAATGCCGTAGAAAAGGATTCTCCGGGCTAATTTGCCGCCAGCGCAAGAAGCAGCGTGAACAGGTCAACCCAGCCGTTAGAATAAATAATGAATGACGATGTGCGCTTCCCGATTCTCCGCCAGTTTGATCGTGGTCGCAATTCTCTGCCGCATGGTGATTGCCTCGCCCCAGGCTAAGCTCCCCGACAGCGCGGTCTCCACAGCATACCAAACTGGCCGTGACGCGATGAGCCGTGGTGACTTGCCGGCCGCCCGCGATGCCTTTGAAAAAGCGGTGAAGCTCAGCCCGCACAATGCTGATGCTCAGAACATGCTGGGCCAGGTTTTGTTACAGCAGGGCGAAGTGGATGATGCCATCGTCCGCTTTCGCGCTGTGGTCGAACTTCAGCCCTCTCTGGCCATCGCCCATGCCTACCTCGCGCAGGCGCTCGAAACCAAAGGCCGACTCGACGATGCCATTACCGAGTTCCGCATTGCCGTACAGCTCGCCCCCAAACAGTGGCAGGCTCATCAGTCGCTCGGACGCGCTCTCAGTTTGCAAAATAAAACGGACGACGCGATCGCTGAACTCAAACAAGCCATCGTGCTCGCAGCGGGCGAAGCCGAACTGCATGACGAGCTTGGGTCGCTGTTCGCCCAGGAGTCGAGGTTCGCCGAGGCGGAAAGCGAATTCCAGGAAGCTTTGCGACTCAACCCAGACTATGAGCCGGCCTATTTCCATCTGGGCGCGGCACTCTCCAGCCAGGGTGAGACGAAAAAAGCGCAAGAGATGCTGGACCACGCACTGCAGCTCGATCCCAAGAATGCGACGGCCTGGTATTACCGCGGGGTGGTAGAGGAGGCAGAAGCCAATTCCGATGAGGCGCTGCGCTCCTACGAGCATGCCGTCGAACTTCAGCCCAATGTCGCGCTCATCGAGACACGCTTCGGACTCCTGCTCGAGCGACGCGGCGATCCAGAACGCGCTGCGGCTGCCTTCAGCAAGGTGCTGACTCTCACTCCAAGCGACGCGGAGGCCCATAACAATCTCGCACTTGCCCTACTCGAACGCGGAGATGCCGAGACTGCCCTTAAGGAGTTTCAGGAAGCCATCCGCCTCCACCCCGATGACTCCGGTTTCCAGCAAAACCTGGGCACAGCCTACCTGCAGAAAACGGACTTCGCCGCTGCCATCTCCCAGTTCCGCGCCGCGCTGAAGCTCGATCCCGAAAAAGCGAGTTTGCATCACGACCTCGCTCTGGCGCTCAAACTCTCAGACGACCTGCCCGCTGCAATTGCGGAGTGGAAGGTGGCGATCCGCCTCGATCCGAAGTTGGCAGACGCTTACTACAGCTTGGGAGTCACCTTGTGGCAGTCGGGAGATTTCCCCGCTGCGGCGCAACAGTTGCGGCAAGCCATCCAAATTCAGCCGGACTATGCCGAGGCCCACTACACTCTCGGCACGGTCTTGAAACAGATGAATCAACTGCCGGACGCGGCCGATGCGTTGCGCGAGGCGATTCGACTCGATCCGGATTTTGCTGGCGCTCACACCACGCTGGCAGCGGTTCTGCGCCAACTGGGCGACACCGCCGGTGCCGCCGCCGAGAGCAGGGCTGGCGCCGAGATGGTCAACCGGAAAAACAATCTGCAGGCCGCCACGTTCGCCACCAACTCCGGCCGCCGATTGCTCAGTGCTGGCGACCTCGATGGAGCCATTTCCCAGTTCCGCAACGCGATTCGCGTGATGCCCGCCTACGCGCTGGCGCACTACGAACTCGGCGCGGCATTGAACCAGAAAGGTCTAAAGGACGAAGCAGGCGGGGAATATCGCAAAGCCGCCGAACTCGACCCTCATCTCATTCCCCCCGCCCCGTCCGGCCACTAAGGAGCATTGCGGATGCAAGGGCGGGCGCTTGTTCCGGTGGAAAATCCTAGTCACCTCGCCTGCGCACGGCCACGAGCTCGGTGATCACTGGAACCCCGTGCGTCACCTTCACGCGCAGCAGCGCCTCAAACGGCTTCAGGTCCGCCGCCTTGGAGACGCCTAGCCGCCGCACCAACTCCGCCAGCGAATCTTGACGACACACGTATTCCGCCGCCGCTTGTGTACCGAAGGTGGTGGTTCCAGCCAGAATCAGGACGGACCGTGCAGGATCCATGCCGGGCACCAAACCGA
>Ga0302325_10007223_pt1 | contig 24698 bp, 19 predicted proteins | sample Palsa_T0_2_FD_201948 | JGI IMG/M metagenome (GOLD analysis project Ga0302325, IMG submission 201948) | Peat permafrost microbial communities from Stordalen Mire near Abisko, Sweden - Palsa_T0_2 | ecosystem: Environmental > Terrestrial > Soil > Palsa > Peat permafrost | place: Sweden: Abisko... | reverse complement strand
GCTGGTCGAGCAGCACGGCGCGACTGCCGCTGGCCACCACCAACGCGGCCGCCGCCCGCACCGCCAACGCCGACGCCGCGGCCCGGGCCCGGGCCAGCGCCTCGGGATCGGCCGCCCGGTCCAGTGCGTCGCGACAGTCGGCCAACTCGGCGTCAAGCGGTCCCGGCCCGAGCAGCCGGCAGCACCGTCCGATCACCCCGAGCGCCAACGAGCCATTGCGCCGCATGCCCCGGACATCATGCGCCAGCCAGTCGTCGTACTCCTCGCGTTCCATCACCCGCTCGTCGGGGACGAAGTGGTGGCGGAAGCGCACGGTGACGGTGACGCTGGACTGGACGGCCACCAGTGAGAGCCGATCAACGGTCAAGGTGGCCGACTCGACGGCATCGATCAGGGCCCACACCACCTCGCCCTCGGGGCCCCGGGCGGCGGTTCGCAGCACGTCGATCAGGCCCCATCCCGTCACCCAGGGCACATCACCGTTGACGACCCAGCCGCCATCCACGGGAACGGCCGACACGGCACTGGTTCCAGGGCGGATACCGGCTACCGCGATACCGGCCCGCCATTTTCCCCGACAAAGCGGTTCCAACCACCGCTCCCGGATCCCCGGGATGTCGCACGCCGCCACCGCCCGCACGGTGGAGTGATGCTGGATCCACACGAAGGTGGTGCTCAGGCAGGCGCCGGCCAGGATCTCGACTACCTGCAGCCCGGTGGCCTGGTCGCACCCCAGGCCCCCCGCCTCGGCAGGCCCGTACAGTCCGTACAGACCGGCCTCGGCCAGGGCGTCGAGGATTCTGCGGGGTACCCGGTCAGCCTGGTCGGTGGCCAGCGCGGTGGGGAAGAGGAGGTCGTCGGCCAGCCGCTCTGCCACCTCAAGGGGGGAAAAGGAGCCCGTCTCGACCGTCACGGACAGGACTTTCGCACACCCGTCGCGAGGGTCTGGCACGCTGGCCGCGATTGAGGAGGTACGGAGGCGGGGCAGCGCTACCCTCTCCCGCCTGCCTCGAGCGCAGGCGGGAGGGCGCTCTCAACTTGATCGTGTGGCGCGGCGGTAGCCGAGCTCGGACAGGACGGCTGCCACCTCGTCCTGGCGATCCCGGCAGGCGGGGCAGCGGCGCAGGTGTTCGCCGGCCCGGCGTCGTCCCCGGATGGCCGGTCGCCGGTACGGCTCCTGGCACAGGATCTCTGTCGTCTGGGCGCACGCTCCGGACGCGGGCTGGAGATGGCGGGACAGGAACTCCTGCCCGGCCGCCTGGCGCGCCTCCACACAGTGGCGGCGCACCGTCCCGGCAGGCTGTCCGAGCGTCGCTGCGATGCGCTCGACCGACAGTCCGGCTTGGTAGCGCAGCTCCAGCACGACGCGATGTTGCGGCGGCAGGGCCCGCACCACCTCCGCCATGGCATCACGCTCGAGGACCGACAGTGCCTGCTCGGCCGCTGAGGCGGTGACGCTGTGCGGGCGCTCGCAGGCGCTGTGCAACGTGGCGACGAGCGATTGCCGGGAACGCTGGCGCGACAGATCGATGGCCGAGCGCACGACGCAACGGATCATCCACGACTCCGCCGCCGCCGGGTCGCGTAGCTGCCCGATGCGTTGTAGTGCCCGCGACAAACCCTCGGACACGGCGTCATCGATGTCGTCTGGGCGACAAAAGGCGGATGCCGCCCGTCGCGCCCGACCACACGTCCGGCGGTACAGCTCACCCGCGGCCGCCGTGTCACCCGATCGGGCGGCGATGGCCAGTTCGCACACCGGCCGGGCGGCGAGCGACCAACGGTCAGGGCGGGGCGACGATCTGCCGTCGCGGTCGAGCGATAGGTGGTGGCGGGCGGTATCGACGGGCACGGCCGTATCGGTGGGCAGAGCGGAGAGGGTCGGCATGGCCCCGACCCTCTCGACCGCCCGCTTCTACCGCCTTACCAAGTCCTTGCACACTCCTTGCAACCGCCGATTTCGACGACGGCGCACCGGCACGACGCCGTTAGTAGTACTGGTATGCCCCTGGCGTTTGACCTCGCCCTTGCCCTTGCCCCTGGTACTGGGCCGCTCCGAACCCAAGGATCGGAACGAAGATGGGGGTGAGTAGCACGAGACCGACAGCGAAGCCTCCGGACTTACCGAACTTCGTTGACACGTCGATCCACATGATGATGTCTATGACGAGGCTGACGATAGGAATGAAGAACAGAATCAGCCACCAGCCCGGCCGTCCCGCGATCTTCAGGAGTACGTACAGGTTGTAGAACGGGATGATGGCCGCCCATCCGGGCCGACCCGCCTTCACGAACACCTTCCAGAACGCCGCAATCTCGAAAACGATCAGACCGATGTAGATGAGTACACCAATTGCAATCAGCACCGCTCCCATGAGCTACCCCTTATTCTTCGTCCAAGTGGATCACCGCGGAGGGTAGCGGTTCTCGGTCGAGCACGCGCAGGAGTCGGGCTCAGGAATCGGCCCGACATACCGCATAGGGAGCAATCAGGTCAACGAGGTTTATACGTTCGGATGAGTTTCGGGACCTTCGCCCGGACGGGTGTCCTGCGGCAGGACCGTCATGGCGCCCTCCTCGACCACATACGAGGTCATGGAGAGGCTGCCGTAGGTGTAGCCGTCCACCAGAACCTTGGCCTCTTGGTTCGCCTCAGCGGCGAGCGCCGCGATGTACGCGACGGGGATGAAGTGCTCCGGTGTCGGCACCGCCGATCGGAAGTCTCGGTGCTCGGCCGCCACCAGCACGTCGTCCGGCGCCCCGGTCATCGCCGCTCGCACCGCCTCGTCGAAGCGCTGCGCCCAGTCGAAGCCGGTGTCGGGCCGGCTCCCGTCCAGACGGCCCAGGTTGTGCACCACGTTGCCGCTGCCCAGGATGAGCACCCCTTGGCGGCGCAGTGGAGCCAAGCGGGCACCGAGGTCGAAGTGGTAGTCGAGCGGTTTCAGGGCATCGATCGACAGCTGGACGACGGGAACGTTGGCTTCCGGGAAGATGTGGGCGAGGACTGACCAGGTTCCGTGGTCGAGGCCCCAGCTGTCGTGGTCAGCGCCCACCCAGACCGGCTGGGCCGCGTCCGCCACCGCCTCGGCCAGCCACGCGTCGCCCGGTGCGGGGTACTCGAAGGCGAAGAGTTCGGGCGGGAAGCCGTAGAAGTCATGGATGGTGTGCGGTCGGGCCATGGCCGTCACCGCGGTCGCCTGGATGTACCAATGGGCCGAGATGACGAGCACCGCCCGGGGTCGGCGCAGCCCGGCCCCGAACGCTCGCCAGGCATCGGTGTAGCGGTTGCGTTCGATGGCGTTCATCGGGCTGCCGTGCCCGATGAAGGCGGCCGGTTGAAGGTCGACCTCAGTAGCGCTCACAGCAGTACGCTAGGCCTGCGCGTTTTCAAACAAGCGCGCAGAGGAAGTTACGGGTTCAGACGAATGGTGACGATTCTCACGATCCTGGCCGCTTGGTTGGTGGTGTCGGTCGCTGTGGGCCTGGTGATCGGCCTGGCGCTGCGCCGCCTGGGCCGGGGCGATCCCGACGATCAGACTGATGGCGGCATCGCGCTTCGCTCACAGGGCAACGTGGCGTCGAGCACCAAGCGGGCGGGCCGGCCCGTGTTGTCATTCGCCCGCTCGGGCAAGGTGCCCCCCGACCCAGCCCATCGGCAGTAGCCCCGGTCTGCCGCATTAGCGGTGGTGGGATGAACTGCTCACCACCCATTATGATCATTGCTCGGGCTACGCAGGTCGGTTCGAGGGCGGGCCGGTCATGAAGGGGATCGATGACAGTGCACACGGGGCGTATCGACGCAATTGCACTTTTACCCGATCGCCAGCCGTCCGATACAAAAGAAATCCACTCGAATGGCTAAAGAGATGGTAAAGCCGATCGAGCTCAAGGGGCCGAAATCCAAGACTCGCCGACCGCTGCTGACCAGCCCCGTGCTCATCGTCATGGGCGTGCTGGCCGCCACGTTCTACTACCGCGATCCCAACACCAATGTTGCCCAGGCCGCCGTCTACCTCACGATGGCGTGGGCCGCGCCGCTCTCCATCCTGCTGGGACTGCGCCGCCATCGCCCCGTCATGCGCCAAGGGTGGGTGCTTATCGGCCGGGCGTCGGCCCTGTGGGCCATCGGTGAGACCATCTGGTACTTCGAGGCGCTGGTCCTGGGCATTCCCGAGCCGTTCGGGTGGCCTGACCTGTTTTATCTTTCGTCTGTTGCCACCCTGATTTGGGGGATTCGAACGCTGGTGCGGGCCAAGAATCCTCGGTCCAGCCTGGAAGGCGCATTCGACGGGGTGGTGCTGGCAACGGCGGGCGCCGCTGTCCTGTGGTATTTCTCGCTGGGCCAGCAAATTGGGCCAACCGGTTCGTCGATGCCCGTGCGGGTGCTGGTCGTGCTTTACCCGCTGGCCGACCTGATTCTGCTTTCGTTCGCCGCTCGGTTGGCCTTCTTGGGTTACGACGGGAACCGGTCGAGCGTGATGCTCACGATGAGCATTGTGTCGCTCCTCACTGCCGACCTTGGATTCGCCATCATCTTGCAGCACGTCGGCTCCGAGCCACCCTGGGTGGACGCCGGATGGATCATGTTCTTCGCCTTTCTCGGCGCGGCGGCCCTCCACCCGTCGATGGCCCGAGTGGCGGAAAAGTCACGGGCCACCGGACCACCGGGAATCGTGCACGTCATTCTCATCTCGTTCGCCGCGCTGGTTGGACCGTTCCTCGGGCTCTACCGGGCCATCGGCGACCGCCGAGGCTTAGGCGTCGGTCTCGAGATCTTCACGATCGTCATCGTGGGCGCTGTGCTGGTCCAAGTGACCTTGATCGCCCGCGACCGGGCCCGCCACGTCGAGCACAACCGCACGGCGACCGCCCGACTGGAGGCGGAGCGGGCGCTGCGTGAGTCGGAGGAGCGGTTGCGCACCGTCGCCCGTCAGGTCGCCATCGTTTTGCTGGCATGCGAGGCGGACGGCACCTGCACCGTGTCCGAGGGCCTGGCCTTGGCCCACCTGGGGCTGCGGCCCGGCGAACTGGTCGGCAAGCCGTTGAGCAGCGCTCCTCCATCGTGTAGGCCGATGGTCTCGGTGTTGGAGGAGATGCTGACCGGATCGCAGGATGTGACCTCGGTCGACGTGGTGCTCGAGGGTCGGACCTTCCAGCTGACTGCCTCGGCGGTCGGTCCCGATGGTGGCCCCCGGGGCCTGCTGGCGCTGGCCACCGACGTGACCGAGCGGGTACTCCAGGAGAAGAGCGTCCAGCGTTCCGCCCTGCGCCAGCGGGCCAGCGCCGAGATCTCAGCCGCCATCGTCGAGACCACCTTCGAGTCCGAACGCCTGATCGCCGCCGTCCTGGAAAAGATCTCCGACGTTCTTGGGGCCACCTGCGTCATGGCGTCTTTCGGGACCGAGGGCGAGATGGCGATCAAGGCCTCGCCTCAGGCATCGACCACTCTGGTCGATGCCATACGTGAATTCTTGCTGGGCGATTCGGCTATTACCGGTCCCTCGATGCTCACGCCGAACGGGGTCAGAGCGTTCGACGAGGCGGAGGGTTGCTGGTCGGTCGCCTTCCCCATCCACAGTGAGGGCGAGTCGTTTGGGATTTTCGTGGCCAGCCGCGAGAAGGCACAGCCCCCATTCGATGCCCAGGACTATGCGTTCTTGCTCAACGTCACCGAACGGACCACATTGGCCTTGGAGAACTGCCACCTGTTCGGTGACCTGCGTCACGAGCTGGGTGAGCGGCGCCGGAGCGAAGAGCTTCTGCGGGAAAGCGAACAACGGTGGCGGGCATTCGGGACTGAGGCGTCGCACCAGTTGCGCACGCCACTCACCGGCCTGCGCCTGCGCATCGACAACGAGCTGGCCGACTCAACCCGCAATGGGCCACCGACGCCAACGCAATGGCGTCAGATCCTGGCCGAGACATTGCAGCACCTGGATAATCTTGAATCGACGGTCCACGACTTTCTGGCCCTGGTCCCGAGCCGACACGCCTCGGTGGAGCCGCTCGATGTCGCCGTCTTGCTGGACGAGATCGGGGCGTCGTGGGGGAGCCTGATCGAGGCGTCGGGCCGCCAATTCGTCCTCAATGCCGAGAGCCGTCTTCCCTTGGCGCTCATCTCGGGCGCCGCAGTACGCCAAGTGCTCGGCGTCCTGCTCGACAATGCGCTGCGCCACGGCGCGGGGCGCATCACGCTGGTGGCCAAGGAGTTGGCGGGCAGCGTGGCGTTGGAGGTACATGACGAGGGTGTCGGTTTTGTCAACAAGGGCGATCCCTCCGAGCCCGGCCCCGATGGGCGCCAAGGGCACAACATCGGCCTGTCCCTTGCCCGGTCACTGGCCGAGGCCGGGGGTGCTCGACTGCAGCTGTCCAATCCAGGACCGTGTCCCAGCGTCAGCTTGTTCTTGCCGGGATGCGCGACCGACATTGGGGCGGCGACGGGCTATCGATGATCGGTAAGGACGCGCTTGTTCGCGGTTGGGGCGATGCGAGACCGTGGCATGCTCGAACATGGAGCGGTTAGCCCACACGATTACCGGCATTCGCCGTCCCGTCGGGTGGCTGGTGGTGGCGGCGGCGTGCTGGGGCGTGGACACCACGCTGTCGGAGTACGCGCTGCGCCAACTGCGCCCCGCCGATGTCCTGCTCGTCCAGACGGTGGTCGGCGCTGCCGGGTTGTGGCTCCTGCTGCTGGCCAGCGGTTCGTACCAGCGGGTGGCCAGTACGCGCCCCTACCTCGGGCTTGGCTTGATCGAACCGGGCGCGGCGTATCTCTTGCTCGACCTTGGGTTGCGTCGTACCAATGCCGTCAGCGGCGGCATTCTGCTGTCGACCGAGACACTGCTGGCCATCGCCATCTGCGTCATCGTGCTGCGAGAGGCGTTCCGGCTCCGCACCGCCGTTGCCCTGGTGGCCGGCGTGGCAGGGACAATCCTGGTCGTGGCGGGCGGCTCGCACGGTACGCAGGTGCTGCGCGGCGATCTGCTGGTGCTGGCCGGAGCGGCCGCCGCGGCCAGCTACTACCTGGTCGCCCCGGGACTGCCGGTGGGGGACCACGTGCTCACGGGCACGGCGTACCAGTTGCTGGCCTCGGTGGCGGTGGCGGTGGCCTTCGCCGCCTGGACATGGTCGACCAAGGGTTCTCTGCTCCTGGCCGCGTCGGCCGGCCATCTGTCAGCGGCCGGAGCGACGGGCATTATCGGGATCAGCATTCCCTTTTTCCTGCTCAACCGGTCCCTGACCTCGACATCGGCGTCGACGGCAGCGTTGGTCCTCAACCTGGTGCCCGTCTTCAGCGTGATCAGCGCCATGTTGTTGCTGGGCGAGCGGCTCTCGCTGCTGGCGGCGGCGGGCGGCGCGGTGATCATCGGTGGCCTGCTCATCCTCCTCGGATCGACGGTGCGCGATCTCCTCGCTCCCACCCCTGTCGACGGCGGTCCGCCCCGTGTGGGCGAGGTCCGGTAGAGGCCCGGTAGACGCCCGTCGAGAGGTCGCGTTCAGGAGCCGAGGGCGACTTGGACCGTACCCACGACTCGCCGCAACGCCTCATCGACCACCGCCGTCTCCGGGTGGCGCACGATGACGTAGGGATCGGCCGGCGGCCCCCGGCGGTCGCCTGCTGGGGGGAGCACGGTGTCGACCACCAAGTCGCCCAGCTCGGCTCGCACGTCATCCCATACGCGGTCGTCATTCCCGGGCGGCGGGAGATAGGCCATGCCCGCGGCGTAGACACGGTGTATCGGCGCGAACTGGCCGCGGATGGTGGCGTCGGCCCATGCCTGGTACATATCGGTGTCGTGGGCGCGGTTCATCAGCAGCATCATCGCCGCTGACGGCGGGCGAACCGCAACGTCGACAATGGCGGCGCCCCCGTTGGCAGCAACTGACAACGTGACGCTGGTTATGCCTGACGACACCCCGAGTGTCCGCAATGCCGCCAGCCCCATCCGTCGAACCGAGGCGTCCGCCGGGTCGTCCACCTCGCGAGGCAGCGTGATCGTCCGCAGCGCGGTAGCGCCCGCCAGTGGCTCGCTCTCGCGGGTGGCCGACCACCACGCCGGGATCCCGCCAATGCTCATCACGTCGAACGAGCACCGGGTGGCACCCTCGGCTCTCGCGGCTGCTTCATCGATGGCCAGCGGTAGGCCGGCGTGGCGCAGCAGGGCGACCATCGCCGCCTTGTCGCAGTAGCGCCGCGCCGCTCGCCCGCCTTGCCCGGCGATACCCAGGGCATCGCGGACCTCGCCCAGCATGACCGCCAGCCCATCCTCGGTCGCCAGCAGCACGTCGGGATTCCCGTGCTCGGCCGCGATGCTCCGCACGGCTTCCTCCAAGGGATGGGGGCCAAGGGTGTCGGCCAACCGCCAGTAACCGGTCAAGCGATTGTGAATCGCCTCCGGAAGCAGGTAGTGCCCGACCTGACTGACCAGCCAGACCTTCACCGCGGGCTGGTCCAGAATCGACTGTACGAGGCGCAGGGCATCGGGTGTCAGGTGCGGCATGACGGCGACGACGGTGGTACGGGCTCGCTGCCGGGGCGCCGTGTGTGGTCGAAGAGCCGGGTGCATGGTGTGCAGGTCGGGAAGAGGAAGCGAGCGAACGGCACCATTGCGCAGGAAGAGACGGCGCCAATCGGAGGGATCGAGGGGCAGCAGCGAATGGCGCTGCCGACGGGCCGCCTCGATGGTCACCGGGCTGTAATCGCCCGACGCGCCGTCCCGCGCAGCCAATTCCGCGATGCGCTCGGCGCCGAAGTTGATGGGAGCCGCCTCGCGGTACTCCCGGGCGCTCACCTCGAGCCATGCCTCGGTGTCCACCTTGATGCCGTCGGCCAGCGCGCGGATGGCGGTGGCGGCGTCGGTTCCGCCGTCGCGGTCGCGCCAGTAGCGAAGCACCCGCGCGCTGTGTCCCACCATTCCCGTGATTGCACCACCGCTGGTCAAGAAATGGCCGTTACCGAATGAGTCGCCGGCCACGACGCCATTGGCCGCCACCAGGGCGTCGTCGCCCACCCGCTCGATCAGGCTGAAAAGCTTCGGGCCGTAAACCATTTCGATCTGCTTGAGCTCGTGCTTGGGGATCTCGAGAATGTCAGCCGCCTGTTCCAGGTAGTAATCGTGGAGCAGGTTCTGATACGCGGCAAAAAACGCGGGCGATTCGCGGTCGGTGTCTTCGGGCAGGATTCCCGCCTCGACCGGGTCGAACGACTTGAAATCGGGGACCTGGACCAGCACCCAACCGACCTCGGGGTCGTCCTCGTGGCCCACCGCGATCTGCCGAACCCAGTACTCGTGGCCTTTGTCGTCGAACTCCGAGGAGATGCGACGGCGCAGCCGGCCTCCGACCAGGGCCTCGATAAGGCCGGCCAGGAAGTCGGCCTGGGCCACCACCGGTCCTCGGCCGTCGTGATGGTCGATCTCGACGTCGTGCTGGTGGAAACCGAGCCGGAGGGCGTCGGTGCTGTGAAATCCCTCGGCCACCATGAACAGCTCGGGCACCCCGACGTCGATGACGGCGCTCCCCGGGGCCCGCACGCGCACGAATTTGCCCTTGAAGTCGAACTCCTGCAGCTCTTCCACCCGTACCAGCAGCCGACCGTCACCGACGTCGACAAATCCGTCGCCCTCGGCGATGATGACCCGATGGTGGTTGAAAATACGCACCCGGGGGATACGTCCGCGGAGCTGGTCCAACCGCTCGATCCGTTCCAGATAGCGGCGCAGGAGTACGAGCACCGAGGCCGCCCCGGCCTGGAATGTCGAGGGGCCGTCCAGGACCTGGCCGATATCGGTTCGGATACTGCGGGGATCGGGCCGCTGTGGTGGGACAGGCGACTCCAGCATCGTGATGACCCGGTGGGGGAGGCCGTCGCGCCACCGATCATCGACGAACTCGACCTGCTGGATGGTCCCCGTGGTCCTCGCCTGCCTAGCCGCCACCCTCACCTGTGGCGTCGCCTCCATACGTTTGCAGGATCAGTTCACTCTGGCAAGTGCTTCGCGTAGCTCAGGGATGCCCGATGGTCAGCCTCGGACGATGAAGTGGGTCTCCACCCGGCCCGCGCCGAAACTCGCCTGGGCGAACTTCGCCACCTCGTCCTCGGAGAAGCGACGGCAGGAGAAAACATCCAGGTAGGCCGCCCGCCGATGGGGGCTGAGGTGGCCCACCACGCTCGAGGTCTCGATCAACTGCACCAGGGAAAACCCCTCGGTGTCGATGTCCTCGGCGCCGAACCAGGTGATGAGGCAGTCGCCGTAGCGGCGCATTTTCAACACATCGTCACACAGGGTCTCGACGAAGCTGCGCAGGCGCGCCTCGTCGGAAAGAATGGCTTCCTCGCACTCGAACAAGTCGAGGAGAAGCTCCCAACCGAAGGGACCGGTCATCAGGTCGAGCCACCAAGGAGCCGATCCATCACTTTTTCCGGGACAAAGAACCACTCGTGCTCGGTCGAGACGTACAGACGGGTATCAAGCTGGGGCCGACGGGCCGCAATCCTCGGATCCTTGGCGTTGCAGCCGAGGGTAAAGGTCCACCAGGCGCCGGGATACGTGGCCATCGAGCCGGTCACGGTGGCGGCGAAGCCGAACTGACGGTGAGCCGCCGATCGCACCCGGCGCACCGTGTCCGGATGAAAATGCAATGACTCCGACTGCATGGCCAAGACCCCGTCGCGGCCCAACACCGATGACACCCGAGCCAGGAAGTCCTCCTCGAAGAATCGACCCGCCTGGCCGATCGGATCGGTCATGTCGCTGAGCAGAACGTCGATCGGGCCGATGTCGGACAGGGCGCCGTAGGCGTCGCCGTAGCGCACGGTGACCCGGGGATCGTCGAACGCCGCGGTGGCGCCAAAGGTGGGCCGGCACGCCTCGACCACCGCTTCGTCCAGGTCCAGCACGGTGACCCGGTCGACGTCGTGCTTCAGCACCTCGGCCGCGGCGTGGCCATCGCCACCGCCCACGATGACCACCGATCGGGGCGCCGGATGGGCGCACAGCGCGGGATGGACCAACATTTCGTGGTAGACGAAGGCGTCGACGTCGGCCACCTGAACGATGTTGTCTATGGCCAGCACCCGTCCCAGCACCGGGCTCTCGAATACCAGGATGTCTTGGAACTCCGACGACCGCTTATCGATGAGTTGCGTGATTTCGTACGAGCGCGTGCCCGGGCTGCCCGGTTCGGCCTCGGAGAAATCACGAGGCGTCGCCAGGCTCCCTTTGCCCCGGTCGAGTATCTGCGACGTAATCCGGGTGGGGTCCCAGGCGGCGACCACGACCTTGGTGATGGCCTCGAGATCCACGGCGGAACTGCAGGTAAATGCCTCGACCGAGGCGAATCCCAGATTGGGCCAGGTATGAATGGCAATGTGGCTCTCGCCGATAATTGCCACCGCCGACACACCATGGGGCTCGAACTGCTTGACGAACAAATCGAGCAGCGTGGCACCGCTGGCCGATATTGCCGCCGTCAGCACCGGCACGACGTCGCCTGTCTCGGCGATGGCGGCGTCGGTCCACACGTCGCACAGCAGCTCGGTGCCCACCAGATCCGAGTCGTTCACGGTCGCGCCTCGGTCGCGACGAGCAAGGGTTCAGACCGGTTCGACCTGGCAAGTCCCAACACCTACGACCCCTTCACAGCGACGGCGAGTGCGATCCGATCCCGGCCCACAGCATGGTACTGGCGTCGGGGAACGCCCAAATGTAGCCGCCCATTGGATCCCGGTCCGCTCGGTTCGGGCCGCCCGCTCCCGGTCCATGTCTCACCTCGTTCAGGTTCTCGTCCCACCCCGCCGTTACTGTCCGAGCATGCAGTGGACCGAGGCGCAGCGGGAGGTGTTCGGCCACCTTGCCCCACGGGTGGCGGTGCGCGGGCCAGCGGGTTCGGGCCGGACATCGACGCTGGTCGAGCGTTGGCGACACCAGGCCGGGAGGTCACTGCGGCCCGACCGGATGCTGGTGCTGTGCCGCTCCCGCGACGCAGCCGACCGCTTCCGCCAAGGGGCGCTGGCGGGACGGTCGTGGGCCGCCGAAAGCCTGACCTTCACCACCTTCTATGGCCTGGCCTTCGATCTGGTGCGACGACACGGCGGCGAGCGCAGGCTGCTCGGGCGCGCCGCCCAATGGAACCTGGTCCGGCGGATGTTGGCCGAGGACGGCCCGGGACACTGGCCCAGCTGCCCCGAGTTTGTGGGCCGTGCCGCGTTCGTGGACGAGGTGGCCGACGCCGTCGTGGCGATCGAGGGGGCAAGCGACGAGGAGCTGCGCCGCACTTCGGTGAGCTGGGGCCAGGGGGAGCGATGGGACGACCTGCTGGCCTTTCGCCGTCGGTATCAGCGGGCGACCACCGCGGCCGGTGTCGTCGACTGGGCCCAGTTGGTGACCCAAGCATCCGCCATCGCGGCTGATCCACTGGTGGCGGCGGCGGAGTCGGCCCGCTGGGACGAGGTGCTCATCGATGACGCTGACCTGGTCACGCAGCCCATGGGTGCCCTCCTCGACTGGTTGGACCCGGCGCGAGTGGTGGCGGCAGGCGACGACCAGGCGGCCGGGCGGAGTTGGGCCCGCTGGCGCGACACCGCGGCGTGGGTGTCGGTCGCGCTGGATCGACACGACCGGCCGACTACCGCCCTGGCCCAGATCGTGTGCCGGCACCCATCGGTCGAGCCGGAGGCCATCGCCGGGGTGCTCCTCGATGCCCATGAGGGGGGCGTGGCGTGGCGAGACATGGCCGTGCTGATGCGCAGCGAGCGCCGGCGAGCGCAGGGCATCGGACGGGCGCTGGGCCGCCACGGCATACCGGTACGGCTGACCCCGGGGTCATTGGCGGCCGAGCCGGCCGTGCGCACCCTGGTCGATTTTTTTGCCTGGGCGGGCGGGGACCCGGCCGCGTTTGATCGCCTGCTGGTCTCGCCCGCGCTCGACATCGGGCCGGGGGAGCTGCGTCTGCTCCGGCGGCAAAAGGCCTCGGGTGTCCCCCTTCCCTCGCTGGCCAAGCTGGTGGCCCTGCGCGACGCCATGGCTCCCCGACTCGGGTCGGCAGACCCGGCGCAGCTGGCCTACGAGGCGTGGATCGAGCTGCTTGGCCCGCTTGTTCCCGATCCGGACGACGACTCTCCCGACAAGATGGGGTCGCGGGCGGTCGACGCGCTCGCCTCGTTCCTGGCCGGCATGTCCGAGCGCGCCGCGGGCGACCCGACGTGGCGGATGGCCGACGAGTTGGCGCTGATCGAGGGCCCGGAGTTCGACGCCGACCCGTGGACGCCGATCGGGCGGTTGGACGACGACGAGCGGGTCACGCTCACATCGATCCGGTCGGCCGCCGGCCGGACATGGGACACCGTGGTCATCGCCGGGTGCCTGGAGGGCGAGCTGCCTCGGGTGTCGGGTGGTACCCGGTTCTTCGACCCCGCCATGGCAGGCCAGGGGAGCCGTCCACCCACCCTGGGCGAACGGCGGATGGAGTCGCTGGAGGAGGAGCGACGTCTTTTCGCCGCCGCCACGTCCCGGGCTCGTCGCCGACTGGTAGCCACGGCTGCCCCCGCGCCCGGCCAAGTCGTGAGCCGGTTCCTAACGGCTGCCTCGGCCCCGGGGGTTGGAGCGCCCTCGCCGGCTCGCCCGCTGGGCGCGACCGGCGGAGGTGGCTTGGCGCCTGCCACCGAGACCGACGGCATCGCCGCCATCTCCCCCGATGGCCGGCTCAGCCTGTCGGCCAGCCGGCTGACGACCTACGACGATTGCCCGTTGCGCTACTTCTATCAGTACGCCCTCGGCGTTCGGGGCCCCGGTGGGGTGGCGGCCTCAATGGGCACGGTGGTGCATTCCGCACTCGCCCTGTTTCTGGAGCCCGGTCGGGGTGCCACGGGCGATCCGGGCGAGCGCTCGTGGGCTGCGCTAGAAGGGATGGCGCAATCGCTGTGGCAGGGCGGATGGCGTGAATCCATCGCTCCCTACCAACCCATGCGCGACCAGGCCGAGCGGGACATCTTCGCCATGCTCCTCGAGTGGTGGCGCCGTGAAGCCGCGCAGGCAGAAGCGACCGGGGCATGGCCCGATGTCTTCGCCGTCGAGTACCCCTTCACCATCACCGTCGCGGGCCACCGGATACGGGGCTCAATCGATCGCATCGATCGGGTTCCCGGCGGGATCGCCATCGTCGACTACAAGACCGGTTCAAAGGTGCCCCGGCCTGAGGAGGCGGCAGAAGACCTCCAGTTGGCCACCTATCACCTTGCTGCGGAGCGAGACCCGGTGTTGGCCGCCCTCGGCCCGCCCCTCTCGCTGGAGTTGCACTACCTGCGCGCCGGTCAGTCGGTCGCCCAACCGATTACCGCTGATCACGCCGAGCGCACCGAGCAGCGCATCGTCGACACGGCCAATCGGATCCTGGCTGAGGAATTCGAGCCGTCGCTGGAGGCCCAGTGCGACTACTGCGATTTCTGGCGCCTCTGTCCTCTGCAGGTCCAGGGTCGCCAGGTCGGGGGCGAGTGATGGACAGCCCGCCCTCCATGTCCGGGACTCCGGCGGCGACGCCCATCGTGCCCACGGCGGAGCAGGCGGCGGCCATCACCTTTGACCAGCGGCCGTTGCGCATCATCGCCGGGGCGGGCACGGGCAAGACCATGGTCATGGTGGAACGCATCGCCCACCTGGTGGCGACGGGCCAGTTCGACCCGGCCCAGGTCCTCGGCTTGACGTTCACCAACAAGGCAGCAGCCGAGCTGAAGCAGCGGGTGGATCGTCGCTTGGGAGCTGACGCCGATGTCATGGTGACCACCTACCACGGTTTCGGGGCGGGCCTGGTGGCCCAGCATCTGCTCGAGCTCGACCTGCACCCCCGGACCCGGCTACTCAACCGGGCCGAGTCGTGGCAGCTCGTTTTCCGGGTGTTCGACGATTTCCGGTTCCAAAAAAAACGGGTCTTCCGGCCGGGGACGGTGGTCAACGATGCGTTGGTCCTGGCCTCGCACTGCGCCGATCACCTGGTTGACATCGAGGCGGTGGAAGCCGATGCGCTCGTCATGTCGGAAGACGCCCGATGGAAGGCCAGCCGGAGCACGGCGCAGAGCCGCTTCGAGCTGTGCCAGGTGGTGGCGGCCTATCAGGAGCAAAAGCGGCTTCGCCACCTCATCGACTTCGACGACCAGATCCGGCTGGCCGTGACCCTGCTGCGCGACCGGCCGGACCTGGCCCGGAGCCTGGCCACCGAGCGACCGTTCGTACTGCTGGACGAGTACCAGGACACCAACTTCGCCCAGCGTGTCCTGTTGCAACTCATCTACCCCCCCGGGTCGGTCATCACCGCGGTGGGTGACGACATGCAATCCATCTACGCCTTTCGGGGCGCCCATCTGCGCAACCTGATCGATTTCGGCCGCCACTTTCCCCCGCCCGGCGAGCTGGCCCTGACGGAGAACCGACGGTCGGGCGACGCCATCGTCGTGCTGGCCAACCGGATCCAAGGGCAGGTGACCGAAGCCCTGCCCAAGCAACTCACGGCCCGCCCGGAGGCGCCGACATCGGTGGTCGAATGCTTCCTGGCGGCCGACGATGGGGAGGAGGCGGCCGAGATAGCCCGCAACGTCGGGGCGCTTGGCCCGCCGTGGTCCGAACACGCCGTTCTGTGCCGCAAACGTCGGCTCATCCCGGCCATCGCGGCGGCGCTCGAGGAGGCAGGGGTGCCGGTCGAGGTGGTCGGCTCCTCAGGGCTGCTCGTTCGACCCGAGGTGGTCGACCTGGTGGCCTGGTTGGAGCTGCTGGCCGACCCGTCGTCGGCGGTGGCGTTGCTACGCATCCTGCAGGGGCCACGCTATCGCCTCGGGCGACGCGATTTGGCGGCACTGGCCCGCCATGCATCGCAGATGCGTCGGGCTGAGTCGTCGACCGACGGGTCGGACCGAACCGGGGACCGGGATCTGCGAGCCGTGCCCGATGACCCGGAACACGTGTCGTTCGCGCTGGTCGACGCCCTGGGCGACCTTGGGTCGATCGATGACCTGTCGCCCCGAGCACACGCTCGGCTCGTCCATTTGGTGGCGCAGTGGGACACATTGGCGAGCGCAGCGCGACGACTGCCGGTAGTCGACCTGGCCGAACTGATCGCTGAGCGGTCGGGACTGTGGACCGCGATCGGGCCCCGGGGCCAGGAAAACCTGTTGCGCTTCCTCGACCTGGCCCAAGAGTTCGCGCCCATCGAGGGCGTGCCCGGCCTGGCGGCGTTTGTCGACTACCTCCGCCTGCTCGAGGAGAGCGAGGAGGACCTGGCGGAGGCGCATCCGGGCGACCAAGACGCCGTCACCGTGCTGACGATCCATCAGGCCAAGGGTCTGGAGTGGGATCACATCTGGGTCCCTGGCCTGGCCGGCTCGTCCCGGTCGAAGATCTTTCCTGACGAACGAGGTGGGGACAATCCGCTCAGCAAGCAGACGGCCTTGCCATGGTGGCTGTGCCAGGACGACCCAGGTTTCGGCGACTGGCGGACGACCAGCAAGGACACGATCGACCGGGCCGTGCGCCGGCGGGCCCGAGAAGAGGAGTGGCGGCTGCTGTACGTCGCGTGCACCCGGGCCCGCCGCACGCTGGTGTGCTCCGCCGCCCAGTGGTACCCCGGTCCCGCCACCCCGCAAGGCCCCTCGGAGTTCTACACCTTCGTCCGCGGCCAAACCGACGTCGTGACCGAGCGCTTCCATCACGATCCGCCCGCTACCGACCCGCAGATCGGCCAGATGCAAGCGCGCCGGGCGGCGGTCGATCAGATCCACCCGCCATCGGCTCCTGGCGCGCCGTCGCAGCCGTCGCAGCCGTCGCAGCCGTCGCTGTTCGATCACCCAGCACTGCTCCCGGGGCCGGTGTTGGCCAGCAGCGTCTCGGTGACCAACCTGGTGAGCTTTGCCCGCTGTCCCCGGCAGTACTACTGGCTCGCCATCAAACCCCTTCCTCGCCGAGGATCGGCTGCCGCTCGGCTCGGGACCGAGACGCACCGGTGGATTGAGCAGCGGGGCCGCGGGCAGGTCGGCCTGCCCCGGCTTTTCGAGCCCGTTCCCACGCCTGTCGAGATCGACCCGGGGGCGGGCCAGGCCCGATCGGTTGAACCGGCGGCAGCGGCATCTGCCCTGGCCGGGTTGCAGTCGGCATTTCTCGCCACTCCCTATGCCGCTCTCGAGCCTCGTCGTATCGAAGCGCCGTTTGTCCTGGGCCTGGCGGGGCGATTGGTCACCGGTAGGGTCGACGCCATCTACCAGCGCGACGGCGAAGTCGACGTGGTCGATTTCAAGACGGGCCGGCCGCCGGATGCGGGCGACCTCGGCGCCAGTGTGCAGCTCGACACCTACGCCGTGGCGGCGGTCGACGTGTGGTCGGAGGATCCCGCACGATTGCGGACCACGTATTGCTATTTGGCCGTCGACGGTGGATTTCGTTTGATCTCCTCACCGTGGACGGCCGAGCGGGTGGCAGACGCCCGCCGGGCCCTCAAGGCGACACTTCGTCGGCTCGACGATGGCGCCTGGCCGGCCACTGCCGGCCCATGGTGCCGGCGCTGCGAATGGCAACAGGTGTGCAAAGCGGGCCAGTCCTTTCTGGCCACGCTGCCCGACACTTCTTAAAAGCGGTCGACAGCAAATCACACCACCTTTATCCTTGCTGGGTGTCTGACATCGACCCCAGGATGGGACCCGGTCCCCCTGAGGGCGATGTGGTGGCCGAGAACGGCGACGGCGGTCGGCGTGGTTGGCGCGGCCTGACCCTCGACCTCGGCCCGCTGCGCCGGCACCGCCAGTTCCAGCTGCTCGTGATCAGCTGGGGCGTCTCGTTTTTCGGCTCGATGATCACCTACGTGGCCGTGCCGTTCGAGGTCTTCCACTTGACCCATTCCTCCCTCGACGTCGGCCTGGTCGGTTTGGTCGAGCTGGTCTGCTTACTGTCCACCGCGTTCCTGGGTGGCGCTTTGGCCGACGCGGTGGACCGGCGGAAGCTGGTCCTCGGCACCGAGGCCTTGATGGCTATCGGTGCTGCGTGCCTGGCCCTCGATGCCAGCTTGATCCACCCCCGCGTCTGGCCCTTCTTCGTCATTGCCGGGCTGGAAGCCGGCATCGACGCAATACAGCGCCCGGCGTTGACGGCGCTGATTCCCCGGCTCGTCGACCCCTCGGAAATGACGGCGGCGGCCGCCATTCACTCGTTCGAGAGCACGATCGGCCAGATCGCGGGGCCCGCGGTAGCCGGCCTGATTATCGCCACAGCCGGCCTCCCCGTTGCATTCCTCGTCGATCTGGGCACGTTCGCCCTGTCGTTGGTGGCCTTGGCCGCCATGGTGGCCGTCCCGCCCCCTCCCGACGCCGCCGGTCCGAGCATTCGTCGCGTCCTTGAGGGCTTCGCCTACGCCCGGAGCAGGCCCGAGCTGATCGGCACGTACACGGTCGACCTGCTGGCCATGTTCTTCGGCATGCCGATGGCGCTGTTTCCCGCTCTGGCCAGCCGGTATGGCGGCGCCGGGGTGCTTGGGCTGCTGTACGCCGCGCCATCGGTAGGGGCTTGCCTGGCCACCGCGACCAGTGGGTGGACGCGGCGGGCCCACCGCCACGGGCGAGCGATCCTGGCCGCCGCGGCTTCGTGGGGCGCGGCCATCGTGATCTTCGGGTTGGCTCACCCGCTGTGGTTGGCCGTCGCCGGGCTCATCGTGGCGGGAGGGGCCGACATGATCAGCGGCATCTTTCGCACGACCTTGTGGAACCAAACCATTCCCGACTCTCTCCGGGGCCGGTTGGCCTCAGTCGAGTTGGTCAGCTATTCGGCCGGCCCTTTACTGGGCAATGCCGAGTCGGGCGCCGCGGCCAGCCTGATTGGCGTGGGACCAGCCATCGTGGCCGGTGGCGCGCTGTGCGTGGTCTCGATAGCGGTGTGCGCCGCCGTTTTTCCGTCGCTGCGGTCCTACGACGACCGCTGAGCGGTCACCCCACTTTTGCCACGACGTCGCCCACCCGCACCGTGCCGCCCACGATGACCCGGGCGTTGAGCCCGCGCAGGCGAAGGCGTCGGCCGCTGGTCGAGTTGACGAAGCGCAGGGCGTCGACGCCATATCGGGCTGAGAATTTGGCGCACCCGGTGTGCGGCTGTGCCGTCACCTCGATGATGGCCGAGCCCAGGTAAAGGCGGGTCCCGGCTGGCAGATTGGCCTCGCTCAGGTCGAGATCAAGGTAGAGCTGATCGCCGGCCAGGGTTCGCCGATCGATCGGTAGGTGATCTGCCATCGGCCCATTGCCCACCGCGTACACACCCACCGCGCGGTCGCCTGCCGTTTTGTCCCCGAGTGGGGTCGGAGGTCCCGCGACCAACGCCGCCACCCGTGCATTCATGACGTTCAATTGCATGTCCGGGTGAGGTGACCGGTCAGGCGTTTGGCTGCTCGGCCGGACCGACCAATTGTCGCCTACCAGCCCGAGCGTCGGATCCAGGACGGCCTCGGCCAGCACTTCTCGCACGCCGCTGGCGGGGCGGCGCACGATCAGAGCGAGCCGTCCCTGGTCGAGCGGCGAATGAACGACGTCAGCCAGCCCGGCGTCCAACTGTGCTCGTGATCGATACGTCATGGCTGACCAGACTGCAATACCGCAGGACGGGGGGCCATCGATTTCCTCTCGCTCCGGCGGCTGGCGCATGTACCTAGAATCCCCGCGCCCGCGGAAAACAGTGGGCTCAACCCGGGAGGACATGAGATGATCGGCTTGAAGCGGCGGACAGCCTGTCTCGTAGCAAGTGTTGTCATGGTAGGTGGTGGCGTCCTTGTGGCCGCGCCCGGGACGGCGTTGGCTGCTCCCACCACGGTGCATGCCAAGGGGGTGACGACGTGCTCCAACGCCTTCCTGGATGGCGATAGCCGCCTCGGGCCGGAGCAGCTGCCGACCGCCGGAACGATCTACCCGATCGTTGCGGGCTACCAACCCCTGGCCGGTCTCACCGCGGCGCAGTTCATTGCCACCTACTGGAGCACGACGGCCAACGGCGGTAGCGGTGGGTGGGACTACCCCCCGGACAACGGTTTCCTGCTCAACCCCGCCGGTCAACCGGACGAGGTGGTGGAGCAACTGCCCAAGGGGCAGGAGATAGACCGCTTCGGGAGCGTGTACGGGGCATTCCTGGCGCCGCTTGACACGCCATATGCATCGCGTGCGTTGCCCCCCATGAGCCTCGACAACTTCAACGTGGGCATCACCTGCAACTACACGATCTACAAGGTCGTGAAGCCGTTCGACGTCGAAGGCGGCCCCATCGCCCCTGGCTTCGGGCAACACGGGCTGGGGCGCCAGTACCAATTGGTTGCCTCGTTGCTTCCGCCAGGTGCCAGCGCGCAGGTGCTGTGGCTGCTCAACAACGGCTACCTGGTCAGTGTCCCTGTCTCTGCGAACGCGTAGCGCTCGTTAGGCGCACGACGGCTGTCGATGTCCTGGGCGGGGCCGTCCCAGGACAGAGACAGCCGCCGCTGTGGGGTCGTCTCGTCCCAGGATCATGCGCAACGTGGTGGGGTGGCGCGGCTGGACTTGGGTCTCGCCCCGGTTGCGCTTGGTCAGGTTGTGGGGTCCGATCATGGCGAGATTCCTTCGTGCTGGCTGGCCCGGCCACCTTGGCGCGGGGACTTTCCGACCACGATGCGCCGAATTGTCAGCCGTGTCGTCCACCCACAGGAGGTTCGTCGATCATCCCCCCGATGGATGGCGCCCCCGGTGCGTGCCCGTCGGGTAGTTGAAAGCGCAACTAGGCGAGATCTGGGGCTTTGGGCGTGTTAAACGGCTGTTTTCCGACCCGAGGCACGCCCAAAGCCCCAATCCTCGCCCAAAGGCGCAGGGCTGCCGGGCTGCCGAGCCGCCGAAGCGGCAGGGCCGCCGGACGGTCAGGCGCTGCGCCGGTAGGCGCCGTCCGCCGCGGCCCGAGCGAGGGAGCAGACGGCGTCGGAGTCGAAGCGGCCGGTCAGGGGCGGCAGGACCATCGCAGTACGCAGCACCCCCGCTTCGTCGACCACGAACTGGCCGCCTGCCCGGGTGAGAATGCGCCGCATGGCCACGTTGTCGTCCAGGACGCGGGCGTGGAACTGCTCGATCCCGTTGTCTCGGGCGACGATCGTCAGCAGTTCGAGCAGCATCGTGGCAATGCCATGCCGTTGATAGTCGTCGCCCACCACGAAGGCGACCTCAGCCCCGACAGCCCCGGTGGCCCCACCAGGGGCGCCGCCAGCCCCGAGGGCGATGTAGCGGGCGACGGCGACGACAGGCTGGCCAAGACGATCGACGTCGACCGCAACCCAAGCGACGTGCGATCGGTAGTCGATCTCCGTCAGGTAGATCAGGGTCGGCTCGTCCAAGGACTCCTTGGAGGAGAAGAAACGGTGGCGGCGAGCGGCTGCCGAGAGCACGCCCATTCCCTGGCGGAGCTTGGACTTGTCGTCGGGCACGATGGGACGCAGCACGAGGTGGGTGCCGTCGGCCAGGGTCACTGGAATTCCGGAGCGCCTGCACAGGTCGATGACGGTCATATCGTCCACCTACCCATCTTACCGTCCGCGCTAACTGTAGCTAGCAATACCCGCCAATGTCACCGGAGGCCTAGCGTGATGGACGCAAGCACTGAAGGAGCCCGAGATTCCCGATCTACGTGACATCCTGGCCGAGGAGCACCGCGAGGTATTCGGACTGCTGGACGATCTGGCGACCAACCGGCACGACCGCTTTCCCTTGGCCCACCGCCTCATCGATGCGCTGGCCGCGCACACCGCGGCCGAACAGCAACTCCTCTACCCGGCGCTGCGCGACATCGTTCCCGGCGGCATCGCCATGGCCGATCAGGCTCAAGTTGATCACCAGGCCATGCGCAAGTTGCTGGTGGCGGTGGAAGAGAGCCACCCCGGGGACAAGCCATTCGAGCAGGCGCTGGTGGATCTGCGCACCGCGCTGGCAGCCCATGTCCCGGTGGAGGAGGAGCAGTTGTTGCCCGCCCTCACGGAGGTGATCGGGGCCGACAAGATGGAGGAGCTGGGCGTCCTTTACCTTCAGATCCGCGACAGCCTGCCGACCGGTTTGCAGAGTCTGGCCCCCGACATCCCGGAACCCGAATTTCGTCCCTGGTAGAGACGCGTGCGTCAGGTAGCGGGCAGCTGCTTGTTGAACGCCAGCTCGGTGGTCACGCTGAGGTCGTGCAGCTCCCGGGTCGCTCCGGTGGCGCGGTAGCCGCAGCGTTCGTACAGCCGGTGCGCATCGTGGAACCGGCTGTCGCTCCACAGCTCGATTTCGTGGGCGCCCCGAGCCTGGGCGTGGTGGTCCACCATTTCGACCAGCGCCCGACCGAGCCCCCGGCCCCGAAGATGGCGGGCCACGTACAGCTTGACCAGTTCGAACCGCTGTCCATCGCCCGGGCGCAGGCCGACGCACGCCCCGATCCAGCTCCCTTCGGGCAGCACCCACAGCTCGCCGCCCAGACCGTGGTAATAGCGCGCCGGCGCCAGCAACTCAGCGCACTCGCCCCCAATGTCCATGACGCACCCGGGGTACTCCGCCCAGCACGCGCCGACCAGGGCGATCAGGCCCCAGGAATCGTCGTCGGTCGCTTCCCGAAGCCCGGCCACCGCGGCACCCGCTCCGCCCGCGGGCAACGGGATCAGCTCGACGGGTTGGCGGGGCGGCCGTGGGGGACCCCGTCCACGAACAGTTCGACCTTCTCGTTGTAGAACGACGCCATGCCCGCGATCTTCTGGCTCTCGGGGAACGGCGCCCGGTAGATCCACACCAGGTCCGGGTAGACCGCCTCGCCGATCGCCACCGACCAGTAGCTGGCCGCGCCCTTGTACGGGCAATGGGTCACCGTGTCGGAAGGGCGCAGGTGCTCCAGCCGGATATCCCCCAACGGAAGGTAGTAACGCGGCACCAGCCCGGTCTCGAACAAGATCCGCGGTTGATGGCTGTCGGCCACCGTCACGCCGTCGATCACCACGGAGACGTGGCGGGTGCTGGCCAGGATGTCCACCCGGTGGTACGGGTCGCGTGGATGGGTGTAGACGGGCTCATCCTCCTCCATCCATTCGTCCATGGCGTCCCATTGCAGCCGGACCACCTGGCGCAGCTCATCGATGCCAGACGCGGGATAACGAAGCCCCGCCCCCGCCGCCGTCCCATTTCCCACCTTCACGTCGTACAACTCCGACTCGCCCCGGCTGGGGGAGCGTTGGCCCGGCCCGATCGGCACCAGTGTGGCTCGGACATCGGCCACCGGGATGTAATAGGTAGGGTAATGGGGCCCCTCCCACACCATCAACGGCGCCAGTGTGTCGGCCACCAGTTCGCCGCCCAAATAGGCGCGTACCCGCTTCTTGCTGACCTCGACCTTGACCCGTCCAGCGCCGCTCACCGGTCACTCCCGACTGAGCGGGGCAACAAAGGCCCGGAAGCAGTCCCCGTGCCCACGATGGCGCCGGTCACCCCGGGGCAGGCCAGCAAGCGTCTGTCGGTCATGGCAAAGAAGCCTACGCCGGGCTCGCGGAGTAGCTCCTCCGATGGTGCATACCGTCGCCGTTGACATACCGTCACCACGGTGAGTCTGGTTGACGATCCTTTCCTGCCCAAGTTGCTGGGCGGCCTCATTGCGGTCGTGCTGTCGGTCGCCGTCTTTACCGTGGCCACGGCGCAACAGGGCACGCCGCTGGGCACGTTCGACAACGGGGTCGCAGACAGTTGGGCGGCCGGTCACCGCAACCTCACGATCGTGGACCGGACCAACGATCCCGATTGGCACCAAGCCATCGAGGCTGCCATTGCCACCTGGAATGCTGGGGGCTCGGCGCTGCATTTCACCCTTGTCTCGGCCACCGGTCCGTGTGCCCAGGTCATGGACCACATCGAGTATTGCCAGGCCACGAGCGGGCAGATCGCGGCGGTGGGGACCGATGGGGACCAGGGTTTGTTCATACCGTTCGTCACCAAGCACCACACCTATAAGTCGGCCATTCTGCTGGTGTGCTCGGACTGCGGGTTCGGTCAGGACCGCAGAGTGATCATTGCCACCCATGAAATGGGACACGCCCTCGGACTGGCGCACAACCAAGACCCAACCTCGGTCATGTTCCCCTCCGGGGGGTCGCCCCAGCCCGACTCCGCCGATTACCAGTTCCTACGGGAACGCGATGGCGTGGCCGGCCCGGCGCAGCCGACCTGACGCCGGCGGTGATCGAGATCGGGTACCTGGCCAAGAGCCATTGGCGACCCGACGAGTATGCGGACCTGGTCACGCCCGACGAGCGAGCCCGGGCCCAGCGGTTTCATTTTCCCCAGGATGCGGGCCGGTTCCTGGCCTCCCGGGCGCTGTCGCGGGTCCTGCTCGCCCGCCGCCTCGACGTCGCCCCCGACCAGGTGGTGTTCGACCGTCGCTGCGCCCACTGCGGTGACCCGAGGCACGGCAAGCCGACCGTCGGCAACCCGACCGTCAGCAACCCGTCGGTCCATTTCTCCCTGACCCGAGCCGGTCCGGTGGTGGCCGTGGCGTTGGGCCCGTCGCCCCTGGGCCTCGACGCCGAGCCCGACCGCCCGGGCCTGGAAGACCTCATCGAGGTGTTCTCCGAGCGGGAACGAGCCTGGATCGCCCGCGGTGAGACGCGTGCGCTGTGGCTGTGGGTGGCCAAGGAGGCGGTGGGCAAGGCCAGCGGCTTGGGCCTGGAAC
>Ga0302325_10007222_pt1 | contig 24708 bp, 25 predicted proteins | sample Palsa_T0_2_FD_201948 | JGI IMG/M metagenome (GOLD analysis project Ga0302325, IMG submission 201948) | Peat permafrost microbial communities from Stordalen Mire near Abisko, Sweden - Palsa_T0_2 | ecosystem: Environmental > Terrestrial > Soil > Palsa > Peat permafrost | place: Sweden: Abisko... | reverse complement strand
TCCAGGAGAAGCTGAGCCAGAGATTCCCCGAGCTGGCCTTGGAAGGGTGTTCGGGCGGAGGGCACATCAAGGACTTCGGGTACATCCGCCGCGTACATTATATCGTCACCACTGACACGCTCTCCTCCCTGGCGGATCGCCAGAGCTTGTACGACTCGACATTCGCCCTGCCGCCCGCAGTTTTGCAGGCGTACACTTATGAGAATTATTACAACCATGACGCCGACCGGCCGCTGCCCTATCTTTGGCGCTCTGCGATGATGGGCGCCTGGCAAATCGACCCGACGAAATCCGTGGATTGGACGCCTGAGGAGCGCGCCGAAGTGAAGAAGGCGACCGCCATTTACAAGTCGTGGATTCGGCCGATGCTGCGCGATGTCAAGGTCCACCACATCTTGCCGCGCCCGGATGGCTATCACTGGGATGGCATGTTCTACTGGAGTCCGGGCCTCAAACATGGGACCTTGTATGTCTTTCGCCCCAACAACGACCAGGTCGAGCAGCGCGTGCGTCTCCAAGGACTGGAAGCGGCCACACACTATCGCGTGCGATCGCAAGATGGGTCCGTTGCCGAAGAGACGCGCACGGGAAGCAGACTCATGCAAGACGGCCTGAGAATTAGACTACCGGGCAAATACACCAGCGATCTGGTTTATGTCGAGGAAGGCCGCTAACTTGACGATCAGACTTGCGCTCCACGGTGTTCCGCGGCGCCATCCGTTATAACGTACCTGGCACGAGAGGCCTCATGTTCCCATTGAGAAACGCGAACCGTCCATCATGCGCAAACATTTATGTCGCTCTGTTTAGTTGCAAGTACAGCTCACTTCCGGGGCGTTGAGCCTGTGTCGGACGAAACGCCTGGACGAAATGAAGGGAGCGCCTCCCACAGACTTTTGTCGGCGTTTTCCAGGCATTCCTCAATTTCTTCAATGCCCGGCACCTTATTCGGATCGATGCGCTTCAGCGAATTTGGTGACCGATTGGACCTTCAGTCGGCTCTCTGTGACTCGCGTTTTCTCGGCTCTTGTCAGTGCCATCGGCACCTTGTCACATGGGGGGACTCGACATGTGCGATGAATCATCCCCTTTTCGCTCATGGGCCATGTGCAGCAAGGGTTTGCTTGATTCTGGCGTTTTTTCGGCGCCATCCAACAATTTTCGCATCATCGCCGCCATCCTATCAACTGCATCAGAGGGGCAACTGGATGGTCAGTGGAAAATCTTATCCGGAATTTCCATTTTGGCATCCAGTCTTTCGTTGCCGGCATGGTTCTGCGGTTGACTTGTCGAGGTATTTTACGTCCGCCGCTAATTACTATTTTTTGAACTGCGAAGCCGTGGCCTCGGAACGGAGAGCTCTTCGGCGTTGACCTGGCGATGCGGCAACGGTGTAGCGGGGTGAGGGAGCGTCACAGCTTTGGCAGCTGCGTTGTGCCAGCCGCCACGATCGTGCTATCTGTTGAAGCGCATGGATGCGCGTTTATCCTCTATCGCCGCCAAGAAAGCACGGCTCGACAAGCTGCGGCCTTTGTCTCCGGAGGCGCTCGCCAATCTTGAGCATTACTACGATATTGAACTTACCTACACGTCGAACGCTATCGAGGGCAACACCCTCAGCCCGGTCGAAACCACACTGGTGATTGAAAAAGGCGTAACCATCGGCGGTAAACCGCTCAAAGATCACCTTGAAGCGCTCGACCACTATGGCGCTATCCGCTATGTGCGCGAGCTCGCCCGGCAAAGGAGGCCGTTGACCGAAAGCGATGTGCGCAATCTGCATCGGCTGGTTATGCAGCGTTCCCGCCCCGACATTGCCGGACGGTATGCCGATCTTCCCCGATACGTCCGCACCGAGACCGGAATGCATGCGTTTCCTTCCCCAGCGGAAATCCCGTCGCTGATGGGCGACTTTGCCGCCTCGCTTCGAACGGCACCCGATACGCCGGATACAGCCTTTACGGCGCATCGCCGCGTGGTGGACATTCATCCATTCAACGACGGCAACGGGCGCACGGCACGGCTTCTGATGAACCTGATCCTAATTCGGGGCGGCTATCCCCCGGTTGCCGTGCGCCCCGAAGACCGGCTGGATTATATACGCGGCTTGCAGGAGGAACAGGCAGGGCAAGGAACGGAGAGATTTAACGCCCTACTCTATAATCGACTGGACGCCACTTTGGTGGAATACTTGAGCGCCTTGCAGGAGGCGCTGCCACCGGAAGCCCGACGCGATGAGCCGGCTTGATCGGTTGGAAATGCCGCTTTGTTATACACTCGAAAGTGGATGCGGAAGTTCTACAGCCGTCCGGAACTGATCGAGCAGCGCGCCGACTGGAAGCTCGCGGACAAAACCGTAGTTTTCACCAATGGCTGCTACGATCTGCTGCATCCCGGTCATGTGCGGCTACTGGAGAAAGCCCGCTCCATGGGGGATATTCTGGTTCTGGCCCTGAATTCGGATGCAAGCGTGCAGCGTTTGAAGGGGCCAACCCGCCCGCTGATCCCGGAAATGGAGCGAGCCGAATTGGCGGCCGGTCTTCAGGCGGTCGACGCAGTCACCCTGTTTGGCGAAGATACGCCCAGGGAGCTGATTGCCGCCCTGCTGCCCGATATATTGGTGAAGGGGGCGGACTGGGCACATTGGATCGCCGGTCGCGAAGAGGTCGAAGGTGCCGGAGGCCAGGTGCTGGCGCTTAGCTTGGAACCCGGCTATTCAACTACTGGAATAGTAGAAAAGCTGTTGATCCGACCTTGATTCACCCCGCCATACGTGACCTTTTTCTGGGCCTGGGCCGTCATCCGGCCTTTCAGGAGTTGCTGGGGCGTTTGCCATCCGGGGGCTCGGTGTCCCTTTCCGGCTTGACGACCACTGCAAAGGCAATCTATTCAGTGCTTCTCTGGCAGCTGACAGAGAGGCCTCTGGCAATTGTAGTAGATGGCAATAAACAGGCTGAGGCTTTGTTCGAAGCCGTGGAGACCTTTTATCACCTGCTGACGGCCGGCCGCGACCAATCGGGGCCCCAACTGCTGCCGGCGCTCGACGTTCTACCCATGCAAGGCATGTCGCCCCACGCCGAGATCTGCGAGCAGCGTGCCATAGGCCTATGGCGACTTGCTACGCGGCGCGTGCCGGTGACCATCATGCCGGTGGCCTCGGCACTGTTGCGCGTCGAATCAGCCGATTTCTACCGGCAACTGGCTCTGACCCTGCGAGTGGGCGACGAGGTACCTCTCGAAGATGTGGTAGCTCACCTGGAGAGCGTCGGCTATGAGCGCCGTGAGCCGGTAGAAATGGTAGGCGAATATTCCGTTCGCGGCGGGATCCTCGACATATTCTCGCCGGAATCCGGCAAGCCCGTGCGCGTGGATCTTTTCGGCGATCTGGTGGAATCCATACGGCGCTTCGACGTGGAATCGCAACGCTCGGTCCTCAAGATCGAAGAGAACACTCTACTACCCTTGACGGAGTATCAGAAGTCTCGGGCCTTGCTGGCGGAACTTGGCGAACGCATGCGCGCGTCCGGGGTCCCCTCACGCGACCTTCCCGGCATCGGCGAGGCTTTCCCCGGCTGGGAATTGCTGGTGCCCCAGGTCCGGCCGCGCACGAACTCAGTCTTTGCCCTGCTTGATAGACCCCTGGTGCTCTGGGACGAGCCCGAACAGACACGCGGCGCCGCTGAACGCCTCTGGAAGCGGCTGGAACAAACGCCCACGTCCGCGATATACGATCCGAGTGGTATTTTCTATCGCCTGGAGGAGCTGGAAAGCCTGGCAGCTTCCGCCCCGCAAATACAGCTCCAGGAACTGGAGGTTATCTCCGGGCCGTCCACGGCGAGTTACTATATCCCGTCACGGCCGTCGATGGCCTTCCATGGCAACATGGCGGTGGCCATAGCCGAAGCGCGAAATCTGGCTGAAAAAGGTTCGCGAGTGGCATTCTTTGCGGAGTCCACAGGCGAGCTCGAACGCGTAGCGGATATCTTCCACGAGTACGGCGTCCCCTACCAGCTCGGTCTGGACCAGTCCGATTCGCCGCCTGAATATTTGGCCGAGCGGGCCTACATGGCGGGATCGGCGGCATCCATTTATCTGATTCGCGGAGCGGTACGCCATGGTGTGGTCTTCCGCGATGCCGGGCTGGCTATCTTCGGATGCGAAGATCTGTTCGACGCTTCCGAACTGGTGGCGCGCGCCCCGGCCGGCAAATCCGCGCTGGCCACTTTTTCCGCCGACCTGATCGATCTGAAACCCGGCGATTATGTGGTGCACGCAGAGCATGGCGTGGCCCGCTTCCTCGGCCTCCGCGAAATCGATCGCGGCGAAGCCCGCGGCGACTACATGGTACTCGAATACGCCGGCGACGCCAAGCTATACGTGCCCCTGACCCGCATGGATCTGGTGCAGCGCTTCCGCGGCGCCGGAGAATCCGCGCCCGCGCTGGACCGTATGGGCGGCGCCACATGGAGCCGCACCAAGACCCGCGTCAAGGCCAAGATGCGGGACATGGCAGACGAGCTGCTCAAGCTCTATGCCACGCGCAAAACCGCCGAGGGCTTCGCCTTCTCGCACGATAGCAACTGGCAGCGCGAGTTCGATGATGCCTTCGAGTTCACCGAAACGCGCGACCAGCTCAGCGCTATCAAGGACATCAAGCGCGATATGGAGAGCCTGCAGCCCATGGACCGTCTGTTGTGCGGCGATGTGGGCTACGGCAAAACGGAGGTTGTCATGCGTGCCGCGTTCAAAGCCATGGGCGACGGCAAACAGGTTACGGTACTTGCTCCTACAACTGTCCTGACTTTCCAGCACTACGAGACCTTCAAGCGCCGCTTCCAGCCCTTCCCGATTCGCGTCGAGATGCTGAGCCGTTTCCGCACCGCTAAAGAGATCAAGACCGTCCTGGCCGATCTGGCTGAGGGGAAAGTCGATCTGGTGGTCGGTACACACAGACTGCTCTCCGCCGATGTGGTCTTCAAAGACCTTGGCCTGGTGATCGTGGACGAGGAGCAGCGCTTCGGGGTCAAGCATAAGGAGCGCCTGAAGCAACTCAAGAAAAGCGTGGACGTGATCAGCATGAGCGCCACTCCGATCCCCCGAACATTACATATGTCATTGCTTGGCTTGCGGGACATGTCCGTGATCGAAACGCCGCCCAAAGACAGGCTCTCCATACAAACGAATGTCGCCCATTTCCAACCGGAACTGATCAAGTCCGCTATCGAACTTGAGCTGGGGCGCGGCGGTCAGGTCTACTTTCTGCATAACCGCGTGGACTCGATCTGGGCGCGCGCCGCTATGATCCAGGAACTGTTGCCGCAGGCCCGCGTAGGTGTGGGACATGGCCAGATGGGTGAAGCCGAATTGGAAAAGACCATGCTTCGCTTCATGCGGCACGAATACGATGTCTTTGTCTGTACTACGATTGTGGAAAATGGTCTGGATATTCCGCTGGCCAACACCATGATTATTGAAAACGCAGAACGCTACGGCTTGGCTGAACTCTATCAGCTCCGGGGGCGTGTAGGCCGTTCGAACCGCCGGGCGTATGCATATCTGCTGGTACCTCCGGACAGCGAACTGACTGAAGTCGCCCGCAAGCGGCTGGCGGCCCTCAAGGAGTTTAGCGATCTCGGCGCGGGGTTCAAGATCGCCGCCCTCGATCTGGAGCTACGGGGCGCTGGGAACCTGCTCGGAGGCGAGCAGCACGGTCACATCAACGCGGTGGGCTTTGATATGTACGTTCGTCTGCTCGAAGAGACGGTTCGCGAGTTGAAGGGCGAAGAGGTGCCGGCGGAGATTCACTCGAGCCTGAACCTGGGACTGGACATACGAATTCCGGCCGACTACATCGCCGACGAAAATCAACGGCTGCGTGCGTATCGCCAGATCGCCAATGCCGCCACGCCCGCGGACCGCGAACGGGTGGAGAAGGAACTGGAGGACCGCTACGGTCCGGTGCCCGGCGCGGTGCGCAACCTGTTGGAGTATTCCGCATTGAAGACGGCGGCCGAAAAGCTGGGCATCGAGGCGATCGACCGGCGCCACGCCTTGTTAAACGTCAAATTCCACCAGGAGACGCACATCGATCCGGCGCGCCTGATGAATCTGGTCAGCCACACCCGTGGCGCGCAATTCACACCCGCCGGCGTGCTGATCCTGCCGCTCGATGGGGCGACTGCGCCCGGCGATGTGCTGGAGTTCCTGAAACAGCGGCTGGAGCAGTTACAGCAGTAAGATGGCCGACCAAATGCTAGAATATCGGGTATGTACCGTAGTCTCTCCCTGCGTCCCGTTTCAGGTCTCTTGCTGCGGCTCTCACTGATCGGTGCGGCCACCCTGTCGGCCGCCGCCGCGGCGGACGTACACATCGTCGAAGAGATCGTCGCCCGAGTGAATGGCGAGATCATCACGCGCGGCGACCTGGACCACAAGCGGCTGGAACTCGAGGCGGAGTTCCGCCAGCAGGGCCTCACGGGCCCGAAGCTGCAGCAGGCCGTACGGCAGCAGGCGGCCGATGCGCTGCGCGATCAGATCGATCAGCTTCTGTTGGTCCAGAAAGCCAAAGATCTCAACCTGACCGTGGATGCGGACGTGACCAAGCGCATCGCCGAAATGCAGGTGCAGAGCAAGATCACCGATCCGGATAAGTTCCACGATTTCATCCACGAGCAGACCGGCATGCCGTTCGAGGACTGGAAACAGCAGATGAAGAACGCGCTCCTGACGCAGCGAGTCATCGGCCAGGAGATCAGCTCGCGGATTACGATTCCGGAAGCGGATAAGAAGAAGTACTACGAGGAGCATAAGAATGACTTCATGCGCCAGGAGCAGGTGTTCCTGCAGCAGATCCTGATTTCGACGGAAGGTAAGACGCCCGAGCAGGTTGCCGCCGCCGAAAAGAAGGCCAAGGATTTGGTCGTGCGAGCGCGAAAGGGCGAGAAGTTTGGCGACTTGGCGCTCACCAATTCCGATGACCTGGAAACGGCCCGCAACGGCGGCGAAATGCCTGCGTATAAACGCGGCCAGTTGATCAAGCAAATCGAAGACATAGTCTTCGCCCAGAACAAAGGCTACGTGACCGATCCGATCCACGTGCCGGCAGGGCTCCTGATCCTGCGAATAGAAGAACGGTACGCCGCGGGATTAGCCACCTACGAACAGGTGGAAGGCGAGATCAGCGAGCGCCTGTCGATGCCGCAGATGCAGCCGAAGGTGCGCTCCTATTTGACCAAGCTGCGCGAGGACGCGTTTCTGGAGATTCGCAAGGGTTACGTCGATAGCGGCGCGGCCCCCGGCAAGGACACCAGCTGGAAAGAGATCGAGCAGTTGAAGCCGCAAACGGTCACCAAGGAAGAAGTGGCGAGGCACAAGAAGCGCAAGAAGCTGCTGTTCATCCCCATACCGTTTACCGGCGGTACAGTTAAAACGGCGAGCGCCGCCACGAAGCCTGCGTCCTCTACGCCTGCATCCGCGACGCCTGCGTCCTCTACGCCCTCTACGCCGGCGCCCTCTAAGCCCGCGCCCTCCACGCCCGCGGCGGCGCCGGCTAACCCATAGACATGCGATTGCCTCGATGAAATCGCCGTATGTGAAGGAGCTTGAACCGGATCAAACCATAACCGGCAGTTTTCTGGTTTGCGCCAAAGAGATCCGTCAGAAGAAGACGGGCGATCCTTACTTGTCTCTGCTGATTGGCGACCGCACCGGAGAGCTGGACGCCAAGATGTGGGACAACGTCGCTGAAGTGATGGAGACCTTCGAGCGCGATGACTTCGTCAAGATCAAAGGCCTGCTTCAGGTCTTCCACAACCGCCCGCAGTTGACCATCCACAAAATCCGGCTGCTGAACGACAGCGAAGTGGATTTTACGGACTACTTTCCGGCCTCCGCGCGCGATCCCGAAGAGATGTGGCGGGAACTGCGTCAATTCGTCGCGGAAATCGGTAATCCGCACTTGCGAAAGCTGCTGGAAGCATTGCTGGACGATGACGACATCGCGCGCCGCTACCGCATTGCCCCGGCCGCCAAGCAGATCCATCACGCCTACCTGGGGGGGCTGATCGAGCATGTGCTGTCGCTTTGCCATCTGTCGCGCATGGCGGCCGGACACTACCGCAACATCGATGTGGACCTGCTGGTGAGCGGCGCGGTGCTGCACGATATCGGTAAGATCCACGAGCTCAGCTACGAGCGCGGCTTCAGCTACAGCAGCGAGGGCCAGCTGCTTGGCCATATGTTGTTGGCTGTGCGAATGGTGGGCGAGAAACTACGCGATATTCCCGATTTTCCGCCTCGGCTGCGATCGCTCGTGGAACATATGATCATCAGCCACCACGGCCGGCTGGAGTTCGGGTCGCCCAAAGTCCCGGTTTTCCCGGAAGCCATGCTGCTCCACTACCTGGACGACATGGACTCCAAGATGGAATGCATGCGCCACCTGCTCGCGTCCGATCGCCAGGTGGATGGCTGCTTCACGGGCTATAGCGCGCCGCTCGAGCGGGTGCTGCTGAAGAAGGATAAATATTTGGACGGCGGCGAAGTCGAGGCTCCGGCCGCGACGCCACAACCAGTGCGTCCGGAACCGGCGCAGCCGGACCTCTCCGCGCAGGCGCCGAAAAACAATTCCCCGTTTGCCAGTAAACTGCTCCAGGCGCTGCAGCCGGCGGAGCCGAAATTGGGGGCCTGATGCGAAAGGCCCGCGCCGCGCGCGACATTCCGCCGCCGCTGGAGCTCGCCTGCCTGACGGCGCTCTGGGCGCTGGGGAAAGGCAGCGTGAAGGACGTGCGCCAAGCGGTCGCCGAGAGTCATCCGCTGGCGTACACCACGGTGATGACTGTGCTTGACCGCCTGGCGCGGCGGGGGCTTATCACGCGCGCCAAAGCGGGGCGCGCTTTCGTATACGCGCCGGCCGTTTCGCGCGACAGGCTGAGGCGCCTGGCTTTGCAGGAGTTTCTGGATTCCTATTTTGAAAGCTCGCGGGATGAGTTGCTCCGGTTTCTGCAGGGCGAGCCGCGAGTTATTCCGCAGGTATCGCCGGTGTCGACGGTATCGCTATCGAACGTTCTGGATCCCGCGCTGTTATAGGCGGTGCCGGAGGAAATTCGAGAGCTATAATCATCAATAATCATCCGTAATTGTGGCAGGTGCCTCAGTGCGCCCGGACGAGCGATAATGGAGTCGTGTACGTTCCAGCGGCGTTTACCCAATCAGCCCGATTCGAGGCGGCAGTAAGGCGAGCCGCGCAACACCTCCCTAACGAGGTCGTCGACGTTATACCCACGCTTGGGAACGATTGAAGTGGAGAGCCGGCGGTTTTCTTCATGGTGATCCTCGAGGATGCGGCTACCCGACGCGATCAGCTCTTGCACATCAGCAACCAAGTCTCACAAGCCATCGTCGAACAAGTTCAACCCCTGGAACAATGGGACGTGCTTCCCTACTTCAAATTCCGCAGCCGGTCCGAGCAAGCCAAGCTCAATCAACCAACCTTTGCATGACGCATGGCGTTTCCCGACGACCTGCTCGAACTCGCCCAAGGTCTTGCAAATTTGCACCCTGAGAGCCCGCATCAGGCCAGTCTCAGGAGGGCCGTTTCCACGGCCTGCTACGCGCTCTTCCATCTCCTGATATCCGAGGCAACAGCCAACTGGGCTCGACCCGAGCTGAGAGCGATACTCGGTCGCTGTTTCGATCACGGCCTGATGGAGACGGCGTCTGAAACGAAGGTCTCTCAGATCAATAGCGCTTTCAAACGCAATCCCCCTGAAGGCGCAGAGAAGACGGTGGCCATCTATCTCCGCACCGTAGCGAACGCATTCATTCAAGCTCAACAACGGTGCAACGATGCAGATTACAACATGGCGTGGGAGTGGACGCCTGTCGAGGTTGATACGCAAATTGCCTCAGTGAACGAAGCGTTCGACGCTTGGAATGTTATTCGCGACGAAGCCGTTGCGCAGGCTTATTTAGTTTCGCTTCTAAGTACTAAGGAACGACGGCCAATCGAGCCGAAACTACCAAAAGCCAAAGTCGAAAGAAAAAAGCAACGTCGCGACCTAGAGACTCCGCCAACGGCTTAGGACAGACCGCCAGTCACTAACGCCACATCTCCACAGCTTCCACAATCGCATCCAGTGTGGCCCGAGCGGTTGCTCTCCACGAAAACAGCGCGGCGCGGCGCGGCCCTTCCACAGCCAGCCGGCTGCGCAGCGCGTCGTCGGAAACCAGACGGAGCAGCGCGTCACGTAAGGCGACTGGATCGTGTGGATCGAATTGCAGGGCCGCCTCTCCCGCCACGCTGGAGAGCGGCTCGATGTTCGAGCATCCGGTGGGGATACCCGCGGCCAGGGCTTCGAGGATGGGCATGCCAAACCCCTCGAACGTGGAAGGATACAGGAAGGCCCAGGCCCGCGCGTAGAGATCGTAGAGGTTCGCGCGCGGAATCCAGCCGGTGAACTCGACCGCATCTTCCAACCCCAACTGTGCCCTCCGCCGCTCCAGGGCTTCAGCGTGAAACCCGCGCAGTCCGGCAATCACCAGCCGAAACTCTGGCCTCAGGCGCCGGAATTCCGCGAAGGCTTCGAGCATCGTATCCAGGCCCTTGTGCGGATGCAGCGTGGAAACGATCAGCAGTAGCTTTTCGGGTGCGCGCCGCAATCCGAAGAAGACCGGATCGACACCCAGTGCGGCCACACGCACCTTTTCGGGCGGAAGGCGGTAATAACGCAGGAGGTCCGCGCGGGTGGCCTCGGAGTCCGCCACCAGCAGAGTTGCAAGCTGCGCCGAAGCATACAGCAGCACCCGCCAGAAAAACAGATCGTGCGCGCGGAAGTGCTCGGGATGCCGCTTGTGCTGAAGGTCGTGGAAGACGGTGATCGCCGCGCAAGGGCAATAGACCGGCGCGGTGAAGCCGGGGTTCAGCAAAGCATCCAGGCGCAGTTGCGCAGCCGATACCGGCAGCACGGTCTGTTCCCAAGCAATGCGAGCCGGCCGGAAACTGGCGCGTACGCGTTGCGGCAAGGCCCGGAAATTCGGTTGCGTCGGGACCGGTTCGACGCCGGTCTCGCGATTGGTAAAAATAAAATACTGATTGCGGGAGTCGATTTCCGCCAGCGCCTCGAGCAGTGCGTGCAGATAGATCTCCGTGCCGCCGACGCCGCCCGGGATGAGGTAGAGCGCGTTGACGCCGATGCGCAGCGGCCGCATGTCAGCGCTGGCTGCGAAGTAACTGTTGTTGCGCGAAGGCCAAGCCCTGGCGCACGGAAGGTTCGGCGGACGGATCCACCCCAAGCGCCAGCGCATGCTGGTAGTCGGCCACGGCTCCCGAGAAATCGTTGGTCTTCGCCCGAATCCCGCCGCGGTAGTAATATATCATCGCGTAGCCGGAATCCAGTTTCTCGGCTTGGGCCAGCGCATCCAGAGCTTCCGGCCAGCGTGACTGCTTGGCATAGACTCTGGCGATTTGCGAATAAACATGCGCGCTAGGATCGAGAGCGGCGGCTTGCTTCAGCTTGGCCAGTGCCTGATCGGGTTGCCCCGCGTCATCGTAAGCCAGGCCCCAGTCCACCAGCAGATCATAATTGGGCTGCTGCAGCCGGGCAGTTTCCGCATACGACGCCGCGGCGGCCCCGAAGCGGCCCGTCATGTAGTAAGCGTGGGCCAGTTGGAAATGGGCGCGGGCATTCCAAGGAGCCTTGTGCGCCGCGTCTTCCCATAGCGCGACATCGCTGGCCCATACCTGGTTGCGCTGCCAGGTGGCGATCGCCAATATCACGGCCACGGCGCCCATGGCCGCTGCCAGCTTGCGGCGACCCATATGGAGGCGATCTAGGTCGATGCGATCTAACGCGGCGACCACGATCAGCAGCAGGCCGATCATCGGCAAATACATGCGCCGCTCGGCGAGCGCATCCTTAATGGGCACAAACGACGAGGTCGGCGCCATCAGCAGCAGATAGACCAGAAAGCCATAAGATGCCAGCGGATACTGGCGGCGGAAGTAAATCGCAGCGCCGGCCAGAAGCAGGATCGCCACCAGTCCGAAGATAGCGCCGTGATCCAGAATGTTCCGTGAAATCGAATAGTCGTAGTCCAGGTTCTGGCCGATTGGAAATACAAACAGCCGCAAGTACACGAAGAAGGCGCGGCACTCGGTAAAGAAATACTGATACCAGGTCAGGTCCTTGATGTGAAAGCCGGCGCTCGGCGCACCTGCCAGCAGTTTCGCGATGAACGCCAATCCAACCAAACCACCCGCCGCGAGCGGAGTGTAAATGCGCCAGTTCCGCCGGATGCCGCTGAACGAAAAACCAGGATTCCAAAAATAATCGGTCAGCAGAAGCAAACCGGGCAGCACCAGGGTGTGCTCCTTGGAGGCGACCGCCGCGCCGGACAGCGCGAGAACGGCGACCGCGACTCCCCAGGACGCCGCGGCAGATCGCCTGTACAGGAAGACCGTGAACGCGGCGAAGAAGAACAACACGCTGAGACACTCCGAGCGGCCGGCGACGTAAGATACGGATTCGGTCTGGATGGGATGCAGGAGAAAGACGGCCGCGGCAAAACCGGGGAGCAAAAAATCCTTCGAGCCGCGCGCATTCCCGAGCGCCAGCAGCTTGCGCACGATGAAGAACACCAGGACGCCGTTGCATACATGTAAGGCAACGTTCAATACGTGAAAGCCAAAGGGTTCTTTAGATAACTGATAATTGATCCAGTAAGTGAACATCAGCAGCGGCCGCACACCAGTTACCCAAGCCAGTATGTCGTTCGGGAAGTTCGGCAGGTAATAGGGCGCGCGAGTGTCATCGAAGAGGAATGGCCCGTACAAGGCGGGCCCATAAGCCTGAAAAACGACATACAGGGCTAGCCCGGCACCGGCGGCATACATCCACCAGCGCGGTCCGGCCTTAGGGGGAGGCGCCGTGACGGCAGGCTTAGCGGCGGCGCGCCGTTTGGCCCTGGCGCGCACCTCAGGCATGCGACCCGTCACTCCTCAGGCTTTGTAAGTGATACTCCAGAATGGCCAGCCGCTGGGCCAGCGCGATGTTATCGTCGCGCAGCTTCGAAAGAATGACGGAATACCGGAAAAACATGAGTACGAAGACGCAACCGACCACCAGCAACAGGACGAACGGCGGGTAGGAAATTCCCAGCAGTTGCGCCGCGGCATCCAGCATTCGGTGGGAGCGCGACAGGACCAGCAAAGCAGCCGCCGCCAATAACCAGCTTACCGAATATTCGACACGGATGTGCGCGCGCCGCAGCGAGATCAGCACCAGCAGTACCAACAGGCCGCTGGCCAAAGTCAATACGTTCAAAAGGCGGTCCATCGAATTCTCTCCGTCATGATTTTCCGGTTTCGCCCGGGCGCCCCGGCCGACGCGCCCGGCTGTCGAACTTGAGCAGGTTCACCAACACTCCCAATAGCACGTGCACGATGTAGTAGATGGAACGAACCGCGGTGATCGACGAGCGGCCGGTGGTGCGCGGATGCATCTTGCAGGGGACTTCCTGAAAGCGAAAGCGCCTGCGTTGAAGCACCACCAGCGCCTCGATCTCCGGATATTCCAGGGGAAAGCTCTTGCTGAATACCTGCAGGGCGTCGCGGTTTACGCCTACGAATCCGGAAGTCGGGTCGCGCACGGGCTTTCCCAGAATAGGGCGCAGCACCATACGGAAAAAGCGAATGCCCACCCCGCGCATGGCGCCGGGGCGAGAACCGTTTTCGGCCACAAAACGCGAGCCGATCACCATCTCGCAGCCGGAGCTGCGCAGCGCTTCAAAAATGCGCGGGATGTCGTTGGCGTCGTGCTGCCCGTCGCCATCCACGCGAATGACATATTGATAGCCGAGCTCGAAGGCCAGCTTATAGCCCGCCTGCACACAACCGCCGAGCCCGAGATGATGGGGCAACGGCAGTACGCGGGCGCCGGCCTGGCGGGCGGCCTGCTGGGTGGCATCGAGCGAGCTGTCGTCAATCACTAGCACGGGGGCGTCGGGCAGGACCATCCGAATCGACCGAACCACGCCGCCCACGGCGCCTTCCTCGTTGTAAGCGGGGACGATGATGAGCAGCGAATCCTTCCCGGTGGGCGCCATCAAAGCTCCGCGATGCGCCGGGCCGAGATCGAATGCGCGCGCAGCAGCCGGCGGTAGATATGCGGGGAAAGGCGTGCCGTGCGCCTGATTTCGCGGCGCTGGCGGAGCAGGCTGGGAGCATCGATCAGAAGCGCGGCGTGCGCCCGCAGCACGTAAAAAGGCATACGCCACGCCGAGGCGCCCTCCAGGCGGAAGCGGGCCGCCGCGCCGCGCCCGCGCAGCATCATCCGGAAGTGCCAGGCATACCGGGCCAGCGAAATGAAGGGCGCCGCCGCCAACATCCGGGCCGGGAAGTTCTTGGCCAGCACGCGCAAGCGGTTGCGCTCCACATAATAAGCTTTCAGCGGCGAAGCGCGGCCCGCCGAATGGGAATAGTGGTGCTCGACCACGGCTTCCGGCACGTAGAGACACCGCCATCCGGCCCAGCGCGCGCGCAAGCCCAGGTCGGTATCTTCGCAATACAGGAAAAAGCTTTCGTCGAACAGCCCAATCCCACCGAGCATGGCGCGGCGATAGAGCGCCGCCGAGCCGCTGGGAAACAGTACTTCTTCGGCGACAGGAAAGAACTTTGGCGGGCGCATTTGGCCGCGCTGTTTGCTGCTTCCATCGCCCGACACCAGCATGCCGGCTGAATCCAGCGCGTCCTCACCGAACAGGCGCACCTGCGAGGCGCACATACCCACGTCGGGCCGCGCCTCGATGGCCGATACCAGGGCGGCCAGCCAGCCGGGGTGCGCCACCGCGTCGTCATTCAAGATCGCCAGATATGGGCTGCGTGATTGGCGGAATGCTTCGTTGACGGCCGCGCCGAAGCCCGTGTTGCGGGGCTGCTCGATGACCCGCACACCCGGCCGCCCGGCGCCGCTCGAGCGCGCCAATCCCCGGCCGCTGTTGTCGACGATCGTCACTTCAAAGTCGCGCTGCGTCTGTTTTTCGAGCGCCGAGAGACATTCGAGCAGGCGCGCATCCGCTGCCAGGGTGGGAATCGCGACAGTAACGAGGGAATCGGGCAAGCTTCGATTTTACGACAGGCGCGGGAGCGAGCGGCTTTTTGCGGCAGTAAACCAGTGCTATTTGACTTGCGGGCCCAGGTTCTCGTACCACTTGAGATTCGCTGTAGCGGATCCGATACAAGCGATGTCCGGGCGGCCGTCGCCGTTCAAGTCCACGATGGCGCAGGCGGCCGCGGGAATGCTATCGTCGAGTACCTGCTTCGACCAGCGCTCGCCCTGGGGATCCTGCGCATAGTAGATATTTACACCTTTGCCGCGATAGCCGGCGATCACTTCGTCCGAGCCGTCGCCGTTCAGATCCGCCGTGAGGATGGTGTGGCCGTCCAGCAGCGAATCGTCGATCACGCGGCGCTGCCACTGACCCGCATTCTCCCGATAAATGGCGACCTGATTCCCATGCCATGGCTCGATGGCGGCGAGGTACCGCTGTTTGCCCAGTTGCCCCACGGCCACATCGCTCGAACCGGATTTCGGCCAGGGCGCGGGGTCGCCCCGGGTGATTTCCGTGCGGCTCCAGCGGCCGTCTTTGCCGAGCTTGTAGAGATGAATGCCCACGAAGCTGGCGGTCAGAATATCGTCGCGCCCGCCGTTGTCCCAGTCCACGATATAGATGCAGTGGACCACGCCTTCGTCCTGGTCGGCGATCTGCTCCCGTTTCCACTCGCCCGGCCGGTAGAAAACCAGCGGCGTGTGGGCGTGGTCGTCCGGCCGCTCCACCTGCGCGCCGGTCAGCGGCTGATTGATCAGCACCTTCCGGCCGCTGCCGTCGATGTCAGCCCAGCGCAGCCGGTGTGAGGTGGGCAGGCGATCGATCTCCTGTATGCTCCAGGGCCGTCGCGGGTCGCCGTTGTGGCGCAGCACCGAAACAGTGCCGGTGCTCTTTTTCGCTTCCATGGAAAAGCCCGAGGCCAGGACGATTTCGGGGATGCCGTCGCCATCGAAGTCCCAGGCCGCCAGATTGATCATGCCGGAAAGGTTGCCGGCAATGACGTGCCGCTCCCAGCCGGGGTTTTCGAACCACACCAGCTCGGTCATGCCGCTCGCAAGCGCGATCAGGTCCGGCTTGCCGTCGTGGTTCACATCCACTGCGACGACCTGGTAGCCGCCCTTCAAACCGGTTGCGACGGTATGCTCGATGAACCGCGCCGGGCCGGCGGCAGAACAGACCGCGCAGCACAGTACGGTCAAACAAAGGAAGCGCATGAGCAGACTATTTCTCAACCAGCTCCGATACAGGGCCGTCTACATCCTCGATTCGGATCGTCAGGCTTTTGCGAGCGTCGAGCTGGGCCACGGGGATTTCGAAGCGGGCGACGATCATACGGTCCTGCGTCGTGCGTCCTGCAATCTTGTCGCCCATGAGCAGAGAGTCGTTGAACTTCTGCCCGAGCACCGGATAGAACTGAAAGAGCCTTTTGGCGTCCACCTCGGAAACCGGCGACCCGGGATGGTCGTCGCCGGCGGATCCGGTCTCGGAGACATCGACGGTGCGTACCACAAAAGGATAGCTGGAGGGGTTGGCGAAGCGGAAATCGACCGCCGCTATGGAGCTATGCTCACTCATGGCGAGGGTACGCACTTTGAGGATGGCGCCCTTGAGCTCGATGTGCGCGCCGCGCTGCAGAAACAGGACGATACCGACGGCGATGAGCACCACCACCATCCCGACACCAAGGGTGACCCGGAATTGGCTGCTCAGGATGGTCGGCCGGTCGCCCGGCTCATACCCGCTCATATATGAGAATAATAGCAGCAGGGCAGGAGACACGCGTTCGATGGTGTGGACGGCGCCGGCGGCCAAGACACTGAAGCTGATGGTGGGAGATATCACAGGCGTGCCGGCGGACGCCATAGTGAATGCGGCTAATTCCGCATTGATGGGCGGAGGCGGAGTGGACGGCGCTATACACCGCGCCGGCGGTCCGTCGATCATGGAGGAGTTGCACCGTATACGGGCGCGTATCGGGAGATGCCCGACAGGCAGCGCGGTGGCAACCGCGGCAGGGGCCCTGCCGGCGCGTTGGGTGTTTCACGCTGTGGGGCCGGTCTACGCGGGCGGGCGGCGGAACGAACCCGATCTGCTGGCCTCCTGCTACCGGAAATGCTTCGAGCTGGCGGAGGAGCTCAACGCGAGCTCCATCAGCTTTCCTTCGATCAGCACCGGGGCGTACGGGTATCCGCTGCGGGAGGCGGCGGGCATCGCCATACGGGAGGTGAAGCTCCAACTGGAGCGCGCCGAAGGCTGCGTGCGGGAAGCGATCTTCGTGCTGTTCGACCAGAAGACTTACGAGATCCATGCGCAGGCCCTGGCGGAACTGACTCGGCAGCAGCCGGGTTAGGGATGGTAGCATCAAGCCTGATGGCTCTAAGCGATCTGACCAAACAGTTTGCGGAGCAGGCGATCCGAAACGTCGCTAGCAAGGCCGCCGCTCCTCCGCCGCAGACGGATAACCTCGGAGCCACTATTCTGGGCCAGGTCCAGGCCATGCAGCGGGCGCTCAAGGAAGACGAGGAACTGGTGGTCTTATTGACCGCCGCGGGCGAAGTGTTGCGTGTGCTGGAGTTCTTTCTACCATCGTGGCAGGTTGCCGTAGTCACGGGCACTGACAACCGCAGGCCGGATCAGGGCGATAAAGACGACAAGAACGATAAGAGTGTTACGCGCGTAGTGTCGCCCGTGGCGTCGCTGCAACTGGTCTGCAGAGTGGTAAAGGTGCCACCGCCCGGCAAGCCTGGCCGGATTGGATTTGTTGCGCCGAAGCCGAAGGGTGACTAGGCGGCGTACCTACGCCGGATAACGTCCCTCGATGTAGCTGCTTAACTGGTCGATGGTATGCGCCTGCGCGGAGATGATCGATTTCACCAAATCTCCGATCGAGACCATTCCGACCAGCTCCTCTCCAACCATCACCGGCAGATGCCGGACGCGGTGCGCCGTGATGATACGCATGCATTCTTCCACGGTGTGATCGGGCGTGACGGTAACCACCGGGCTGGTCATGATCTCCCGGACTTGGATTTCGTGGGAGTGCTTCCCTTTCAGAATGACTTTGCGGGCATAGTCCCGTTCGGACACTATACCGGTGAGTTGGCCTTCTGCAAGCACCAGCAGCGCCCCCACACTTTTATCAGCCATCATGGCGACGGCTTCATAGACGGTCGCTTCCGGAGCGAGCCAAAAGATTTCAGTTCCCTTGTGCCGCAGCATGGTACGAACAGTTTCCATGGCTACAGATCCCCTTCCGTCTGCATAATCTTTCAGTGCATGGCCTTCTGTCAAGATTTATTTTTATCTGGTGTAGTTGAGAGCTACTGTAACTGGCGTCACACCTTAGCCGATGATTCACTTGAAACTCCCCGGTTCTCCCTGTAACTTGGATGTAACGGCGGCCGCCGCGGTATCTCTTCATGCACACCGTGATCCTGGGGCTCTTGCTGCTCGCTATTCTGGGTTTTCTCTCCCCTGGGGTTCAGGATCGCATGCGGACTGGATTGCAGGCCCGCCCGGCGCTGCTGTTCGCCGTACCGGCCGCCCTGACGCTGCTTTTCTGCGGCTTGGCCACAGCTAACGGCGCGTTCAGTATCTCTCTGGCCCTGCTCATTCTGGCATACACCTGCGCGCCGTCGGTGGCTGCCTTCGTACAGGGCGCCCGATTGGTGAAGCGCCCTACGTGGCTCGATTTCGCCATTATCCTGATGCTCTGGCTACCCCTGGAGTTCTCCGCCGGAGCGCGACTTATTCCGAAACCCGCGCAGGGATTCCTGCACAGCGTGGCATACGGCATCGCCATCCTGCTGGCGCTGGCCATCTTTCTGGGCTTCCGGGTGCTGCCCGGCATGGGCTACCGCGTGCCGGCCGCGCGCGATCTGATTTATGGCGTAGCCGGATTCCTGGTAACCGCTCCAGTCCTGATCGTGGTCGGGCGCCTGCTCGATTTCATCCCACCGTTTCATCTTCCGGCGCACGCTTCGGCGGGGCGCATCGGCTTGACGTTCCTGGTTATTTTCGCGGGCACGGCCTTACCCGAAGAGATTCTGTTCCGGTCGCTGATCCAGAACTGGCTGATGCAGCGCTACGGTTTTACCACCCGCATGCTGCTGGTTTCCGGTTTCATATTCGGCTGCGCGCACCTGGATAACGGTCCGCAGCCCCTTCCCAACTGGCGTTACATGATCCTGGCGACCATCGCCGGAATCGCCTATGGCAAAGTTTTCCAGAAATCCTCCAGCGTGTTTTCGTCGGTTACTTTTCACGCGCTGGTGGATGCCACCAAACATGTTTTTTTTTGATCGGGGGGATACGAATGAAACGCGCGTGCTATCTCAAGCTTGCCGAGCCGGCCACGGTGTTTGTGCTGATCATGCTGTACATCTGGCGGCTGCGCTACACGACGCCGCGCGCCTGGATTTACATTCTGGCAGCCGTCGTGGCGACTCACATCCTGCGTCGCGAGCGAACGACCGGCCTGGGCTTCGGCTGGCGTAACTTCAAGCAGTGCATGGAGACGCTGGCGCCGGCAATCGCGCTGCTGGGCCTGTCGCTGTTCGCCTCCGGAGTGCTTCTGCAAACCCGGCGTCACATCACCCTCGATCGGGGCCTGCTGTGCTTCCTGGCGTACTGTCCGTGGGGTCTGTTCCAGCAGTATTTGCTGAACGGCTACTTCGCCAACCGGCTGCTGACCGTCTCCTCCGCGCGCCACGTGCCATTGATAGCCGCCGCGCTTTTCTCCGGGACACACCTCCCCAACTGGTTTCTGATGCTGGTGACCTTCGCGCTTGGCTATTGCAGCACCAGGATCTACCTGAAGTACCGCAATATGTATTTTCTGGGGCTGGCACATGGCACCATCGGAACTCTACTATTCGTGGTGGTACCCGACTCGATCAGCCACCACCTGACAGTTGGACCAGGATTCTTCCTGCGGTAGTAAGTCGTTCTGGCGGGCTTTCGAGCGGTCTGGAACAGCGAAAACGGGCTAAACGGCACGACTAGCGTGGCTTCGACGGGCAGGCATTTGCCTTGTTCAATGGTTTAGCTTTGCTTGTAACGCGATAATAGTTCAGCGCCCATCGTCCAGGCGTTGGCGCAAACGTGGCCACCAAGGCTCTGGCACCCGACCGTGGTGGTGACGCACGGTGCGCTGTTAACGTGGTGCTGCGTTGATTCGCAATGTGTGTAGCGACAAGCCAATCTTTCGCGTATCCGTGGATAGCCCGAAAGCGGCGGCGTTGTGCCGGGGTAAAACATTTGCTTCGATCGATAGGACCAGATCGCTGGTGGGCGCCGCAGCCAGTTGTAATACCAGTACGGAGTGGCCTCCGACCGTCCGTGAGCCTCCCGGCTCAGGACTATCCCACCTTTCGCCTTCAAAATTTAGTGCATTCCCGCCTTTGCGAAAATCCAGCACTGCGCCGAGGGTATATGGGTTGTTCTGCTCGCGACCTGTCGAGTATCCCATTCCTCTGAGGAACTGGGGATCATGCCAATTCCACAGGCGGTAGGGTGCATCGTCAAGATTAACAGGATACTGTAGCCACATGGTTGCCGGTTGGGCGACGGCCCCACGCAAGTGGATGGCAACACTGAGTGCTCCGGTCAGGACAAAACCTGTCGCGATAAGCTGCAAGACCCAGCCATCTTGCAAGGAGAGTTCTTGCACTACAGGGATCAGGAGGATCACCGAGCACAGCATTACCTCGGAGAGCAGCCGTGGGCCAAAGCTGCCGCCTCCCCACCAATTAGGCATGCGGGTCACCCCCAACCACCACACTGCGCAGAGCGTCACGAGCATAAGTTCGAGCTTGCTTGGTGGATGTCGCCTCCGAAAGTGTTTCGTAGCGCGCAGCGCCAGCCACAAGATAAACGGGCAAAACACGAACAATCCCCGGGAGGGGCTGATGAGCGTCCCGAAAATGGGTTCCCAATGGAAGTGGGTTTGCGATGAGGCGCTCACTAACTGGCGGTCGTAGTTATTGGTCCAAGTACCAAAGGCCGACAGGTTATACCAAAACTTTGGAGCGGCGCCCAAAATGGAACCGCAAACATATCCGACCAGTCTTGAGCGGTGCTCAATTGCGAGCAGCACTGCAAGGCCAATCAGGAACAGCAGATTTGACGGCCGAACGGCCCAGGAATATCCGGCCACGATCCCAAGCAGGACGGTCGTCCAGCGTCCCGCCTCAAGGCGGTCATACAGGACGATGGCAAGCATGATCACTAGCATCGCTGGCCCATGCTGCCAGAGTCCCCGGCTGGCGGTGGAATACGCGGAGGTCCCAAAGGCAAAAAGAGCTGTCAATATGATGGCACGCGGAAGAGTCAGCCTTTTCCTGCAGTGCCAAAACAGAAGCGTCGCCGCGAGGGCCGTAATGAGGCTCGCTAAGGTCTCCTCTGCAAATACCGGACGACTGTGCAGCATGATCGCTTCAAGATCGCGACCTTCGCTCGCCACCACGCGATCCCACACCCAAACGATGGGCAGCACCATGAGAGGTGTTCCGATAGGATAAAGATTCCAGTCATGACCCCGTTCATGATAGACAGCCCAGGGAGACTCCCCGAACCGCCCTCGGTATTCATCAATATTGGCGTTACCGTGCCGAATTATGCTCATAGCGGTGGGCAACACGAAACTGGAATCGACGGCGTTCCAAGTGGGGCTGGCTATATAGACGACGCTCACAAGGACGAACACCAGCCCGGCCTCAACCAGCGCAGTCGGGGCCGCATTCATATCGGGTACCTCCGTGACACGTCGATCACAGAGCGCGCCATGGAAGTAAACAGCGGAGAGCCCGTCAACCGCCTGTGGGCCGACGATCTGGAAGCGGCGGCGCGCATCCTGGCTATCGGACGTGGACCTGGCGCTTGTATCCGGCCGGCGGTGCTGCTCTCCGTGCCCCCACCTCGCGGCCTGCTCATTGTTGCTTTTCGAGGGACATGCTTAGCTGAAAGTTTTCCAGATTATATGGGGCAGCAGGCGTTGCGGCAGACACGACGACCATATCCCCGGCCTTGACCGATGCTGCCTGAGAGTTGTTCGAGCAACGCACAGGTTGGCCGATAGCCGTCAAGTCAACCAAGCAAGAGATTCCTGTTAGTGTAGTATTCACCCCAACAGGCACCTTAATTATAAATGGATAAACCGTTCCTCCACTCGGCAGGCTCGTCATAATTGCTGATATGGTAAGTTTTTCAATGCGCCAGGAGAAGGCATCAACAGGCCAGCCGGATAAAATGCTGGCAAGGCGATATATATTCCAGTGAAGCATGCGCCAGCAGCGCTTCCGATGTATCCTAATCCTGGAAGTAGCCCCATGGGCTCATACCCTGCGGCGTCAGATGCGGTACCAGTACATTGCGAATTGATAATCGCTGGAGCGGCCGTGTTGGCAAGCGCATGCGATCCGAAAACTATCGTGAGCGGCAAGGCTAAGACCGTCAGTTTCACGTCATCTCCTTTAGTAGTTTACAATGGCCAGTTTACGCAGAGCGCGCTTGGGCCGGAATAAGGAACGGAAGCCGCGCGGCGCGCAGCCTTGCTAGGATTCAATAAAACAAGTACTTCCGCCATTGCTCGTCGCTCTTGCCGAGCAGCCGCATCAGGTGGCGGCTGGTGTGCAAGCTGAACGGCCTGGGCGGCCGCGCCAGTCGCATGCCGGCCTCGTCCGGCGTGCGGCTGCCCTTCCGGTTATTGCAAGGATTGCAGCACGCCACCAGGTTCTCCCAGTTGGATTCGCCCGAGCGCGAGCGGGGTACCACATGGTCCAGCGTGAGCTCCCCGGAAGGCAGCGTGCGGTGGCAGTATTGGCAGGTATAGCGGTCCCGCATCAGGATATTCTTCCGGGAGAGCGCCCGGGTCTGGTGCGGAATGCGCCGGTACTCAAGCAGGCGGATCACCGACGGCAACTTCACCGTGTTGCGCGCGGAGCGCACGTGCAGCGTGGACTCCTCCTCCGCCGATGCCACCCCTTTCAGGACCAGCACCAACGCCCGCCGCGCCGCGCAGATATTGATCGGCTCGTAACTGGCGTTGAGCACCAGAACCGGTTTCTGTAATCTGTTCAAACTGGCCATTTAAACAGGTCCCTTTCGTACGTCTATGTCCGCTTTGTCCAACAATCTTCGCCCGACGCGCGCCAGGGCCAGCAGGGAGACGGATTTGGCGCCTGCCCTTTTCAGCGCCACGGCGCAAGCTCCGGCCGTGGCGCCGGTAGTCATCACGTCGTCGATCAACAGAATTCGCAGCCCAGCCACGCTGCGCCGGGCGCGGAAGGCGGCGGTTACGTTCTGGCGCCGCTGGGCACTGGTCAACCCTGCCTGCGCCCGCGTGGCGAAGCCGCGGCGCAACGCCCGAATCAACGGAATGCCGCGGCGCCGTGCGATGACCCTACCCAATAACTCGGATTGGTTGAAGCCACGCTGCCACCACCGCCGCCAGTGCAGCGGCACCGCCGTTACGGCGTCGAATTGCCGGTCGCGCGGCAGTGCGTCCGACAGCAAATTGCCCAAGGGGCGGGCGAGCCGGCGCATGCCGCTATATTTGAAAAGATGGATCAGATCCCGCAGCGTGCCTTCATAAGCGCCGTAGCAAAATGCCTCGTCGAACCCGCGGCGGCCGTTTCGGCAAAGCATGCAGCGGCCTTCCGAGTCCAACGGAAAACTGTTCTGGAAGGAAGTGCGGCAGTTGAGGCAGAAATATTCGGAGATCAGCGGCGCCGGCTCTCGCAGGCACTCATCACAAACGGGAACGCGCGATAGCTTGCGGAGAGGGCGCTCGCAGATGGCACACTCATCCGGAAACACCAGCGAAAAAAGGCCATAGGAGATCGTGCCGAAAATCGGAGGGATGAACTCAGGGAACGATAAGGCTCGCCTGCTACTCGAGAAGACCCACCTCCCGCGAACTTCTATTTTACACTAAACATCACCCTTGTCTAAGCAGGGTCTAAGGCAGGCGAACCAATCCTTCGCTGGCGCCGTGTGTTACAGTGCTGAATAATATGGGATCCGTCAATAAGGTGATCTTGATCGGTAATCTCGGTCGGGATGCCGAAACGAAGTACACCCCATCGGGCGCCTCGGTCACGAACTTTTCGCTGGCGACCACACGGCGGTGGAAGGACCAGCAATCCGGAGAGTGGAAAGAGCAGACCGACTGGCACCGCGTGAAATACTGGCGCGCCGAGAATGTCGCCAACTACCTGCTCAAAGGCAAGCAGGTCTACGTGGAGGGCCGCCTCGAAACCAGAAGCTACGACGACAAAGACGGCAAGAAGGTCTATACCACCGATGTGGTCTGCGAACACCTGGTGCTGCTGGGGGGGCGCCAGGAAGGCGGCGCGGCCCCGGAGGAATATAGCCAGCAGCCCGTTTCGATGCCCCGCGGCGCGGCGCGTTCGGCCGGCGGTCCGGTTGCCGCTCCCGCGCCATCGGCTGCGGCATCCGAAGACTCGGGCTTTAACCAGGGCATTACCGATGACGACGTGCCGTTCTGACTCTGGTATTTGGGAAAAGTGAACGGAACGCCTGCAAAGCTGTTGTGGGCGTGATCCTGTGCGTCAGCACTACGATTACGTTCGCATTGGATGG
>Ga0302325_10007221_pt1 | contig 24709 bp, 19 predicted proteins | sample Palsa_T0_2_FD_201948 | JGI IMG/M metagenome (GOLD analysis project Ga0302325, IMG submission 201948) | Peat permafrost microbial communities from Stordalen Mire near Abisko, Sweden - Palsa_T0_2 | ecosystem: Environmental > Terrestrial > Soil > Palsa > Peat permafrost | place: Sweden: Abisko... | reverse complement strand
CGGCAGGTGACCGGCCAGGCGGGCGACTGCCAGGTCGACGGGGCCAGGACCTTCGCCACGCTGAACATCGGCGGCAGCCTCACCACCGCGGTCAGCTTCGTCGTCACCCGGGAGGACTGATCATGGTGGACGTCGAGGTCTACGGCAAGATGCTGAGCACGCTGCCGGAAGACGACGACCATCCGTACCGGTCAGGTCCGTGGCGGCCGCAGAGCGTCGAGTACGACGCGACCGACCTGGACGTGACGGGCGAGCTGCCCGACGACCTGTACGGGGTGTACCTGCGCAACACGGAGAACCCGCTGCACCCGGCCATCGTCAGGTACCACCCGTTCGACGGCGACGCGATGATCCACATGGTCTCGTTCTCCGGCGGGAGGGTGTCCTACCGGAACCGGTTCGTCCGGACCGACGGGCTGCTGGCCGAGCAGCAGGCCGGCCGGTCGCTGTGGGCCGGGGCGGCCGAGAACCCGCAGGTGGCCGTCCGGCCGGACGGCTGGGGCGCCCGCGGCCGGATGAAGGACGCCGCCTCGACCGACGTCGTGGTGCACGCGGGGGTCGCGGTGGCCAGCTTCTGGCAGTGCGGCGACCTGTACCGGCTCGACCCGCTGACCCTCGATGACCTGGGCAAGTGCAGCTGGGGCGGGTCCTTTCCTGCCGATCTGGGCGTGTCGGCCCACAGCAAGGTCGACGAGGCCACCGGCGAGCTTCTTTTCTTCAATTACGGAACGAACGCTCCTTACCTGCACTACGGCATCGTGGACGCGGGCAACCGGCTGGTGCACTACGTGCCGATTGACCTGCCAGGACCCCGGCTGCCGCACGACATGGCCTACACCGAGCACTACGCGATCCTCAACGACATGCCGCTGTTCTGGGAGCCCGAGCTGCTGGCCCGCGGCCGGTACGCGTCGCGGTTCCACCCGGACCTCCCGTCCCGGCTCGGGGTGATCCCGCGCCGCGGCGCGTCGGCCGACATCCGCTGGTTCGAGTTCGATCCCACCTACGTGCTGCACTGGACCAACGCGTACGAGTCCGGCGAGGAGATCATCGTCGAGGGTTTCTTCCAGGGCTGTCCGGAGCCGGCCAGCGCCGGGTCTAACGGCCCGAAGGACAAGATGTTCCGGTTCCTGGCTCAGGACACCATGCAGACGCGGCTGCACCGGTGGCGGATGAACCTGGTCACCGGGCAGACCCGCGAAGAGGACCTGTCGGAGGCCTGCACCGAGTTCGGCACGATCAATAGCAGGTTCGGCGGCCGGCCCTACCGGTACACTTATGCCGCCACCAACGAACCAGGCTGGTTCTTGTTCAACGGGCTGGTCAAGCACGACACCCTGACCGGACGCGAGGAGCGGTACCAGTTCGAGCCAGGCGTGTTCTGCAGTGAGGCCGGCATCGCCCCGCGGGTCGGCGGGACGCAGGAGGACGACGCGTATCTCGTGACGCTCACGGTCGACATGAACCGTGATCTGTCCGAGTGCGTCGTGTTCCGGGCCGATGACGTGGGACGCGGGCCGATCGCGCGGGCTCAGCTGCCCGAGCGGATCGCGAGTGGCACGCACAGCTGCTGGGCGCCGGGTGAGTCCATCCAAGGGTGGTGAAGGCCTGGCTTGGCCACGAGTCGGAGATGTCTGAAACGCCTGAGAACACCGAAACGCCTGAGAACACCGAAACGCCTGAGAACACCGAAACGCCTGAGAACACCGAAACGCCTGAGAACTCCATTGCGATCGTCCTCGGGCTGCTGGGCGATGAGTGGAACCTGGCCATCGTCAGGCTGGCCATCATGGACGACGTGCGCCGGTACAAGGACTTCCGCGACCGGCTGGGCATCGCGAACTCGGTGCTGGCGGCGCGGCTGCGCCGGCTGACCGAGGCGGGCGTGTTCACCATGGCGCTGTATTCGCAGCGGCCGCGCCGGTACGAGTACGCGCTCACCGACTGCGGTCGCGAGCTGTGGCGGGTGCTGCTGACCATCTGGTCGTGGGAAGCCGTGTGGGTGACCGAGCACATCGAGCCGCTGCCGCCGATGTACCACGTCGGGTGCGGTCAGGAGTTCTCCCCGGTGATGTGCTGCCGGGCCTGCGGACAGCCGGCCAGCCCCCGCGACGTGCGCGGCACGTTCGGTCCGAGCGGCGGCTTCCCCCGGTCGGTGCCGCAGGCCACCACCAGGCGCCGGTCCGCGGGCGGGTCGCCTGGTCCTGGCCTGGTGCCGCAGACGATCGAGCTGATCGGCAACCGCTGGTCGGCCTTGGCCCTGGCGGCCGCGTACTTCGGCGCCCGGCGGTTCACCGACATGCTGGTGATGATGGGCGCCCCGCCGACCATCGTCTCGGACCGGCTGCGAACGCTGCGCCAGATGGGCGTGCTGAAGACCGTGGCCAAACCCGGCTCGGGCCGCGTCGAGTACCGGCTGACAGACAAGGGCCGCGCCTTTTTCCCCCACATCATGGTGATGCTCGACTGGGGCGATCGGTGGTTCCGCGCGCCCGAGGGCCCCGCCGTGCTGCTGACCCACACCGCTTGCGGCGGCTCGTTCCGCCCCGTCCTGCGCTGCGGCGTCTGCCGCCGCGAGCTGCACGGTTCGCAGATCCAGGTCGGCGGCGACCCGCCCTTGGCCACCTCGGCACCCGCCGAACGCCGGATGAGCTGAATCTGGCATGATCACCGCGTGCCGGATTCGCCGGGCTTGCCGATCCTCCGTGATGGGCTGACCATAAAAGAAAGGCGGGCAGCCGACCATAGGGGTGCAATGCCGGTCGAGTCGATCGAGCGCGGGATTCAGGTGGCCTGCGCTCAGTTGTCCGCCGCGGTCGCGACGGTGCGCCATCAGCACGAGCATTACCTGGACCGACCCGGAGACCCGGCGGCCCAGGACCCGTTCCGGGTCGTCACGGCGCTGACCGCCGCGCATCCGTGGGCGCTGGCCGGCTTCGGCGAGGCGGCCTGGGATGCCTACCAGCCCGACCCGGACGCCCCGGCCCCGGAGGGGCTGCGCGTCGGGGTCCTGCGCCTGGCCGGCCGCGCCGGGCCGCCGCTGCCCGCCGTGGCCCGGTTCGCCCGGCACGGCCACCTGCTGATCACCGAGAGCGGGTTCGTCCACGGGGCCCGGTCGCTGCTGCAGGCGCTCGCTCTCCGGCTGGCGACCGCGACTGGGCCGGGTACGGTGCGGTTCGCGCTCGCCGATCCGGTCGGGCAGGGTCAGCACCTGAGCGCGTTCCTGCGGCTGCCTGTGCCGATGCGGGTGAGCAGTAACGGCGGTGGGGTCGCGGCCAGCCCCGAGGAGATCGAGGACCTGCTGACCACGCTGACCGCCTACGTCGTGGAGGTCACCCAGACCCGGCTGACCAACGTGTACGACTCGGTGGAGGCCTACAACGCGGCCACCACCGGGGCGACGATTCCGTATCACGTCCTGGTCCTGGCCGGTTTGCCGGCCGGCGTCAGCGACCAGGCCGCGGAGCTGCTCGGCCGGCTCGCCCGGAACGGGCCGCGGGCCGGCCTGTACCTCCTCGCTACGGTCGATCCGGGGCTCCCCCCGCCCCGGGGCTTCGACCTGGCGGCCCTGTCCGCGCTGGGCACGACCGTGGGCCTGGACTCCCGCGGCGATCTGTCCTGGGATGACCCGGAGTTCGGGCCGGGCGTGATCGAGCCGGACCAGATGCCGCCGGCCGCCCGGGCCAATCCCTGGCTCGACGAGGTGAGCGCCGCCGCCAGCTCGGCGTCGCGGGATCTTCCCTTCGCCCGGATCGCGATCCCGCCGCCGCGGCGCTGGGCCGGTGTCAGCACCGACGGCCTGGACGTGCAGATCGGGGTGGACAGCAAGGGCGAGCCGCAGCACTTCGTGATGGGCGTCCGCGGGGTGCACCACGGCATGGTCGGCGGTGATGTCCGGATGGGGAAGACCAACCTGCTGCACGTGCTGATCAGCCAGCTGGCCCTGACGTACCCGCCCGAGGAACTGGAGCTTTACCTGCTCGACTTCAAGGAGGTCGAGTTCGATGCCTACCTGACCGAACGGCTGCCGCACGCCCGTGCGATCACCTCACGGACCGACCGCGAGTTCGGCCTGAGCATGCTGCGCCGCTTTCACGACGAGATCGACCGGCGAGCCCGGCTGTGCCGCGAGGCGAAGGTAACCGACCTGCCCGACTACCGCGGTGAAACCGGGCAGGTGCTGCCGCGGGCCCTGGTCATCATGGACGAGTTCCAGGTGCTGTTCAGCGAGGAGGACCGGCTCGCCCGGGAGGCGGGACGGCTGCTGGCCGACATCGCCAAGCGCGGCGCGGCGTTCGGGCTGCACCTGCTGCTCGCCACCCAGTCCCCAGGCGGGCCGCTCACCGCGTACCTGCGGCCGGTTTACGAGCAGATGGCGCTGCGGATCGCCCTGGGCTGTACCCAGCCGAGCGTGTCCCAGGCCATCCTGGGCGAGGGCAATGACGCCGCCACCAGGCTGGTCCGGGCCGGGGACGCGATCTATAACGACCGCCGCGGTGAGGGCGCTAACCCGGTGATGCGGATTGCCGTGCTCCCGACCAGGGAACGGCTGGAGCTCATCGCGGCGATCCGGTCGCTGGCGCCCGGCCGGGACTACCCGCCGCCCGCCAGCTTCGACCCCGACACTCCCGCGAAGTTCGACCCGAACACCCCTATGGCCCCGGCGGCCGCTGCCTGCCACACGGTACAGGCCAGCACCGTGCAGGCCTGGCTGGGCGAGGCGATCGAGATCAAGCCGGCCACCGCCGCGACGTTCGAACGTTACGTCCGGTCCAACCTGCTCGTGGTCGGCGGCGAGGAACATGGCCACGGGCTGCTGCTCGCCACCTTGCTCAGCGCCGCGGTCCAGCGCGCCCCGGCCGACCTCCGGTTCACGATCGCCGAGTTCGCCAGGCCGTCGTCCTCGTTCCACGGCTTCTTCGCCTCGGCGGAGCGGCTGCCCCACGAGGTGCGGATCGCTGACCGCAAGTCCGCCGCGGCGGCGCTTGACGACCTGCTGGCGGAGCTGGACGCCCGGCTGGCCGAACCCGACGAGCCCGATGGATCACCGCAGCCGGAGGTGTTCTTCCTCATCGCCGGGATGCACCGCTGGTATGAGCTCGTGACCGAAGGCGACTACGGCCGGCCCAGCGAGACCTCCGCGCGCCTGGTCCGGCTGGCCGAGGCGGGACCGGACGTCGGCATCCACGTGGTGGCCTGGGCCGACAGCTACACCACCGCCGAGCGCGCGTTGCGGCGCGCGGGCCTGGCCCACTTCGGCCTGCGCGCGGCCGCGCGCATGCTGTCGCCCGCGGAAAGCGACGCGCTGCTCGGCGTCTCGGCTGCGGCCGGCCTGGACGACAACCGTGCTCTGTACCGGGACACCGAGTGGCCCGCCGAGCAGGTCGAGAAGTTCAAGCCGTACTCGATCGTTTCCCTGCACGCCTTCGCCCAGGCCTTCGGGAGCACAGCATGACCAAGCCCGCTACGTCGCCGTACCTCTCCCTGCGCCAGGCAGTCCGGCCCGCCATCTTCGCCCACCGGCTGCTGGCCGGGGACGCCGAACGGGCGGGCAAGCTGGCCGCCGAATGCGAAGAGGTGCTCCTGCTCACCCGGGAATTGCTGAGGGTCGCCGGGCAGGCCCGCATCCTCGGTCCCGAGCCCGGGTCTGAGCCGGGGATCGGGGCCGATGAGCATGGCGCTGACCGGCACGCGCGGTTCCTCGACGCTTACGCCGACGCGGGGATGGCGTGGGCCGAGGTGGTCGGCAGCTCCATGGCACTGGGCCGGGCGCTGCTCGAGGCGGGGGCCACCGAAGACGCACGCCGGCTGGCCGGATTCCTGGCCAGCGCCGGGGAGGAAAGCGCGGCCGCTGACCTGCAAGCCGAGCTCGGAAAGGCGGTGCTGGCAGCGCATTCCGAACAGCTCAAAGGCATCAGCAATAAAATGCCGCCGGAGGAAATCGAGAAATCCATCAAGGCCCTGCGGGCGGTGCTGCTTGAAGTCCCGAACAACCTGAACCGGGAGGTCAATCGCCTGCTTGTTCCCCTGGCCGCCTCGATATACGCCATTATGCGGCAGCGGGATATCGAAATACCTTACACCAGCCGGGTCGAGCACATCGCGGCCGGGGGAGTGGCGAAATACCCGGATATCGTAACGATCAGCCTCGATGAAGTAGCGGCCGAATTCGAAGGACTATGCTAGGAGAACGGGCATGGCTGGGGTAGTCAACGATATTGAAGCGCTGGCTGAGTTCAGGGCTCACCTTAAGCAATTCAATCATGACCTGGCGGAAAACTTCGCGACCATCCGGGGTCATTGGCGTGAGCTCGGCGAGGTCTGGCGAGACGACATGTACGGGCGTTTCGGCGAGGCGCTTGAGGAGGTCACACCGGGTATCAGCCATTACCTGTCCTCGACGCAGGCACACGAGGCGCACCTGGCCGCCCTGATCGAGCAGCTTCGCGGCTACCTGGAGACGGGCCTGGGCGGCTCCGGGACGGGCGCGGGCCACCAGGTGAGCCGACGTGACCGCGATCCACGCTGACATCGAGGCCTTGACCGAGTTGCGCGCCGCGCTGACCCGGTTCCGGTACGCCCAGCGGGAGGTGGCCGACCGCGGCGGCGACGCGATCGAGGCGACCCGCGCCAGTTTGGAGGCCAGCGCCAGCCGCTGGCGAGCCCGGCTGGAGCAGGGCCAAGCCGAGCTCGCGGCCTGCCGGGACCGGGCGGCGGCCGCGGACGGCGACCAGGTGGACTGCTCAGGCTATGGCCGGGCCATCAGCGAGGCCGACGAGCGGCTTGAGCACATCCGGCACTGGCAGCAGCGGATCGACCAGCAGGTCATGGAGTTCCAGGGTGCCAGCAGCCGGTTCAAGGACCTGCTCGAGACCGACCTGCCCCGCGCAGAAGAGCAGCTGGCCGCGATCATCGCGAGCCTGCGCGCCGCCCGTCGCGTCCAGCCGCCCGGCTCCTGAACCGTGTCCTCCATGTATCCCGTGTCGCCAGGGGCCGCCCGGCCGGATCGCGACGGCGATCACCAGCTCCGGCTGCTCAATGACGCCTGGGAAAAGGCCGTGCCGTTCTGGCGAGATGACATCGCGCGGCAGTTCGGCACCCACCACTGGATGCCGCTACGCGACGAATCCCGCCTGTACCTGGAGGCCCTCCGCGTGATGATGGACCTGCTCGACGCCGCCGAACGCGACACGGAGTAACAACCCCAGGGGATCAGCCGGGCGCCACCAGCGCGTTCAGGCGGGCCACGCAGGCCACCGGATCTACCGCAGCCAGGACCAGATCGTCGAACACGCCTCGCCCGGCCGACACGCTGACCAGCTGAGCGCGGGACGGTTGGCCTGTCGCCGGGTCGATGGTGGTGACACGGCCGCGGAAGGTCACCGCGGCCACCACCTCGGGCGGGGTGACGGTGAAGATCTCGTGCAGCGTGCGGAGCGCGACACAGGATACGAGCCGGTCGTAACGCTGGCTGATCTCGGTTTCCTGGCGCGGCACCGGCTCGATAACATCGCGCGCCCGGACGTAGCGGTACGCGCGGACGGCAGGCACGACGTTGATTGGCGGGAGCTCGGCATCCACCGTGAGGCTCCGGCTCTCCGGCTGATAGGCGACCTGGTGTTCGCGGGGAAAGCCGTCCGGGTACCGGGACGCTTTGAGCACGCAACTCGCGAACCACTCGACGGCGCCGGGATCGCCGGCCGCGAACGCCGACTGGCGATCCGCGACGTAGGCGTTCCGGCGCGCCGCTCGCGCACGCTCCTGCGTGACCTTCTTGTCGTATGTGGCCTTCGCGACGGACAGCGCCTGCCGCCGTTGCGATTCTCGCTGCCGATGTTCGGCCTCGGCCACCCGGAACCGACCTTGCGATTGGGCCAGCTGGCGGTCATAACGCGCGCGCAGGAAGCGGTTGAGCCCGTGCGGCGGGGCCGGCGCGAACTCGCTCCAGTCCGGCGCGGCCATCACCTGACCGAGTTCGCCCGGATCGAATGGCGCCTCCTCCGGCTCGGTCATGAGCCGTTCGAAGGTCAGCGCGGGCCGGGGCAGGACGCTCGTCAGCACCTCCGCCAGGATCGTGACCTGCTCCTGCACGGCGGCGCTCTTGGTGTCTGCTTCCTGCTGCCGGGACTCCAGCTGCGCCTGTTGGCGAGCCTTTTCCTGCTCCCTGTCCTGCTTGCGCTGTTCTCGGTCCAGCCGGTCGTCTTCCCGGCGCTGCGCGGCCAGGCGGAACTCGAACTCAGACAGGCTCGTGCTGCGGGCCATCGTTCTCCCGGTCCTCGTCATGACGGCTACGGGAACGACGATAACCGCGCTCGGGAATCAAGAAAAGCGACCCCCATGGCCTGGCGTGGCCGCGGCCCGCCGCGGCGGCCGGGGGACGAAGCCGCTGGTGCGCTGCACGTAGTCGGCGTACGCTGCCCCCTTCGACCGCGCCATGTGCTTCTCGAGCAGCTTCTTGCCGGTGTGCCGGACCAGCATGTTCGTCATGTAGATGGGCGCCACGACGGTCAGCACGCCGAGCCAGTACGAGCAGGCCAGCAGCCACAGCCCGAACCACACGACGGAATCACCGAAGTAATTCGGGTGCCGGGTGTAGCGCCACAGCCCGCGGTCCAGCACCAGGCCGGCGTTGGCCGGATCGGCCCGGAACCGCCGGAGCTGCAGGTCACCGACGGCCTCGAAGCCGAACCCCACCGCCCACACCGCCACGCCAAGCCAGTCCACCGCGGAGGCCGGCGCACGGATATACATGGCTACCTGCAGCGGGAGCGACACGAACCACATGGCCCGCCCCTGCGGCCAGTAGATGTGGCGCAGCACGAAGGCCGCCAGGCTCCCGCGGTTGCGGCGCAGCAGCGAGGCGTACCGCTTGTCCTCGCCCTGCCCGAAGTTACGGGCGAAGATGTGCCCGCCCAGCCGCAGCCCCCAGATCGCGGTCAGCGCCAGCACCAGCACCCGCCGGCCCGAGGCCCCATGCCCCGCCGAGAGGCCGAACGAGACCGCCGCGATCGCTACGAACCCGAGCGGCCAGATCGTGTCCACGATCGCGTGGACCCTGGTACGCATGGCGTACAAGAAGGTCGCAAGCATCGCCGCGGCGACCACCCCCGCGCACACCGCCAGGTTGATCAGCAGTGGCTCCCAGCTCACCGGGTCTGCCCGCCGGCCCGCAGGTTCCGGCTGGCGCCGTCCATCAGGTCGGCGAACGCGTCCACCGACACCCGGAACTCGCGGGGTTTACCTCGATGGCTCTCGGCCAGCAGTTCGGACAGAACTTCCGGGCTTAGGTCCGGATCGGCGGGCAGCTCGACCGTGTCCCACTCCACGACCGACGCCCGCCGCAGCCGCCCGCCGCCGGTGACGATGTATTCGCCGTTCAGCTGGCAATCCTCGCTGGCCAGCGCGGTCAGCACCGGCGCCACCACCTCCGGGTCCAGCAGCGCCTTGCCCTGCGACGGCATGCTGTCCTCGGTCATCTGGGTCAGCGCATACGGCAGCAGCATGTTGGTCAGGACGCCGCGCGAAGCGCCCTCGGCGGCCAGTGACCGCCCGAAGGCCAGCAGTCCGCCCTTGCTCGCGGCATAGGCGGACAGCCCGATGTCGCCGTGCAGGCCGCCGGTAGAGGACACCAGGATGATCCGGCCGTAGTTCGCCGGACGCATCACCATCATCGCGGCCCGGGCGAGCCGGATGCTGCCGTGCAGGTTGATGTCGAGGACCTCACCGAACTGGTCCGCGGACTGCCGGTGGAACATCCCGCCCACGCCGATCGCCGCGTTGGCCACACAGATGTCGAGCCGCTCCCAGCGCCCGAGGGCCGCCGTCACCATCGCCTCGCCGCTGCCGGCAGCCGCCGCGTCGGAGTAGTCAGCCACCGCATCTCCGCCCGCCGCGACGATCTCCGCCGCGACATGATCCGCCGGGCCCAGCCCGTCGCCGTCGACCACCCGGTTGCGGTTGTTCACCACGACCCGTGCCCCCTGCCGCGCCAGCGCCAGGCAGAACGCCCGTCCCAGCCCCCGCCCCCCTCCGGAGACGACCGCCACCCGCCCCGCCAGCGGCAAGTCCCGCGTCGCCCCCGTCATGACGCGATGCGCTCGATCGTGCCGCGGGCCGACGCCTTGGTCTGGGCGGTGCGGAGCGTCTCCAGCACGAAGGCGTCAGGCACCTCAACCTCAGCCACAACGGCTCCTAGCTTTCTTAGCTGTAGCAACTCTCAGCCCGCCCGCCCCTGCCGTCAAGATCCTGTCGGACCAGCTGGACTCCCAGCTGATCCTTTCCTGTGTACCTGGTGCCGGCCAAGAACGTCAGGCCCGCACACTTCGGCGCAGGTGCTAAGCTATCGCTCTGCGGCGCTGGTCCGGTTTCTCCGTAAGAGACCTCTCCAGCAATGTGCATAAGGGGCTATGGCGCAGCTGGTAGCGCGTCTGCATGGCATGCAGAAGGTCAGGGGTTCGAATCCCCTTAGCTCCACGGCATTTTTCGAACGCTTGTCTAGCGCTTAAGTGACTAACCAAGTGACTACGGGTTCCCGGCCTCATCGCCGTGCCCGCTTGCGTCGTCATCGTGATCGCGGAACACGCTGTCCATGACGCTCGCGCCTCCCCGGATGGCGGGAACGATCACGTGCCGGTACACGGTCTCGGTGACGTGGGTGGACTTGTGCCCGACCGTGTCGCTGATGTCCTGAATCGGAACGCCGTTGGTGCTCATGATCGAGACGGCTGTGTGCCGTCCTTCATGTGCGTGCCAGTGGCCGATGCCAGCTCGCCTGGTCATCTTGCTGAACCGCCAGTTGAGCGCGTCGCTGCTGTACTGGCGCCCGTCTTCGTGACAGAAGACAAGGTTTTCGTCGTGCCATGCCTGGCCAGCTGCGAGCCGTTCGGCGCCCTGGTGCTGCCTATGCACCAGGAGGGCTTCGATGGCGCGCTTAGGTAGCACGAGCGAGCGCCTCGACTTCGGCGTCTTGGTGTCACCGTCTCGCCTGGTGGAACGCCAGACGTGGATCACTCCGTGGTCGAGGTCCACGTGGTCCCAGGTAAGCGCACGCAGCTCGCCAGGTCGCAGGCCGAGCGTGATGGATAGCACGAACAGAGCTTCAAGCCGCGGGCTAGCGTCCGTGCTGTCGTCAATGCCGAGCTGGGCTCGGCAGGCTCGGCAGGTCGTGTCGTGCAGGTCGGCGCTTATCCCGGCTGGTTTCGCGTTCTTGCGCGGCTTGTTGCCGCACGCGACCTGGTCGTCCTCAGTCGCTGCGTGCGTCGCGGCGGTCCTGGCCTCGCCGATCCTGATCACCTTGACGTACGCGTTCCCGGTGCCCTTGGCTGTCGCGAGAACCTTGCCCGCCTGTTCCTCGGTCATGGCCCGAGACGGGCGTCCCGGCTGGCCTTCGGGCAGGTCAACGAGTTCAGCGACATTCTTTCCGATGAGGCCGTGCTTCTGGGCGCGCCGGATAGAGCGGCGGAGAGTGCTCTTGACCATCATCAGTGAGCGCTTGCTGAGCACCTCGGCGATCTCCCGAAAGAACCGCTCGGCTTCGGCCACCTTGAAGTCCTTGAGCTTCGCGCCGCCGATCTTCGGATAGATCCACTTCTCGGCCTGGCCGCGATAGGTGGCCATGGTATGCGGATCGAAGGTAAGTTCATCGAGCCAATCGCTTACGCATTCTCTGATGGTGTAGCTCGCCGTTGTGCGAATGCCCGCACTGATCTCCTCGTGCAGCTTCTTGAGCTTGTCCTTGACCTCTGCCTTGGTCCTGCCGCGTACCGTACGTCGGCGACGTTGGCCCTGGCCGTCGTAGCCAAGCGAGACCGTGCCGACATAGCAGTTGTTGATCTTGTCCCACGAGATGCCGTCGTGGGCGCGGTCGCGGCGTCTCCTGGGCTCGGATGGCTGTGATGTGCCCATCGGCCGTAGCCCCTTTCGACTGGCCTCCCGTTTCCCTTCAGTCTAACTCAAGAAGTCCCAAGACGTCCCTAGCTCATCCGGCGTGGTCGAGTGATGCGATGAACTCGGCCAGCTGCTGTTCGGTGATCCGGCGCAGCTGGCCGATCTTGAGGCTGCGCAGCTGGCCCGTCCTGAGCAGGTAATAGACTTTGTCGCGGCCGACGTGCAGCATCTTCGCTACTTGCTCGACGGTGTATGCCTGCAGTGGTTCTCACCTCCTTTGGTCTGGCGGGCGGCTTCGTGCGGTGACTGATCGCATGTCCGGTGACCCTTCCTCTTGCCAGTCGGAGGTGTCTGCTGGGGGAGTAGGTCTGCGCACGTAGACCCCGAGCAGTCGCCGAACCATGACGGCGATCAGGCTCGGCGCAACGTTGCTCATCTCCGTGTCACGCGCTTCTTGCCGTATAGCGACGACCACGACGGTGAGCAGGATCAGGACGAGCGCGGCTGCGGTGATGACAACAATGATCAGCGCGGTAAGCATCAGCTCTCAGCTCCCTTGCCGATGATCTGGAGCAGCGACGCCACCCGTGCGAGGAGCCGAGCTTTAAGGGTTCCTGTACGAGTCCAGTTGGGAGCGCCGTGGCGCCTCGTCCGTTGGGCCTCGCGGCGCCAAGCGGCGACTGCCTGGCACGCGCTGCACAGGCGGCCATATCCCTGCGGAGCAACCGCTCCGCAGGGATATCCTCGGCGCTGGTCCTCGCTAAGGGCGGCGACAAGAATCGGGTGGTTCATCGGAATTCCCTCCCTCGGTTTGTCCGCCCCTCGAGCGGGATGGATGCGCAATCATGCATGCCAGAATGCGCCGGAGTGTCAGGACCCGGTTACTACGCGGCAGGACCGCTACTGGACGTCCAGGACGTCCCGCGCAAAGTCACAGCCGTCCTATATGTCCTGCGGGCAAGGGTGGACTGCCGGGCCAGAGGCTGCGAGCACTGCGGCTGAGCCTCGATACACCGCGTTAACTCGGGTCCGTTATTGTGTGTGGGCGGGCGCCGACGAAGGTGATCTTGTCGTCCACTATCTCGTGACAACAAAGATTGCTCGACCCGTGTCGCTGGCCTGGCGGGCAAGTTCAGTGAGACGTGAACTGCGACGAGGTGGCCGTCGGCGTAGCTGCCGTTACGCTGATGCAGGTTGTCTCAGTTCGTTTTTTGCTCGTGCTCGATGCGGGAACCGGTTGCATCGGCGGATCCACTGATGCTCGCAGCGAGCGGCGCCGGTGAGGTGGACAGCGCGTGGTCGGAACTGCGCCGTCTGCTGCAGCACAGCTTGTCGAGACGCTCGCGCAACTCTCGGAGAGAACATCCAGGCCGACGACACCATCTAGGATTTCAAAGTGCCTTACCACGTCAGGATCACGTCCAGGGACCCGCGGCGGCGCTCCCACGATGCGCTCGCTCTCGACAAAGACGCGGACTGGATCGAGGAGCACATCGCGGCCCCCCGACGCGAGGGACGCGATATCTTCATAGACGGCCAGGTCTTTTCTTGGGAAAGCATCGACCAGATCCACATCACCGAGACCGAGCAGGCCTCCGATCAGCTCCTCCCGCAGATCCGTGCCCGACGGCAGATGGACCGCGTGGTGACGCCTATACCGGATCGCTGGTATGCCGCGAGAGACGGCCGAGAGGTTACCGAGCAGTTCATCAGCGGGCCGCCGGGTACAGGCCCTCGTCCGGCCCCGGGTAGAGCCACTAGCTTCGCCGGGAACCGCAAGGCAGTCATGGTCATCTACGGCCACGACAGGCAGGCCAACGATGCCCTGTTCGCCTGGCTCCGCGCGATCGGGCTGCAGCCCGGTGAATGGAGCCAGCTCATCCGGGCCAGCGGCAGTGCCAGCCCTTTCATCGGCGAGGTACTCGACAAGGCACTGCGCGATGTCCAGGCCGTCATCGCGTTCTTCACGCCCGATGAGTACGTCACTGCTGTAGGGGCCCGTCAGGACCGGGGCCGGCTCCAGGCCCGGCCCAACGTTCTGATCGAAGCGGGGATGGCGCTCATAACGCATCCGACCAGGACGATCATCGCTGTCCTCGGTGACCAGGAGCTTCCCAGCGACCTCGCCGGACGCCACTACGTGCGCCTCAGCCATACCGATGTCGAACCGCTCAACGACCTTGCCGGTCGCCTCGGCGACGCCGGCTGCGACATCGACCTGTCCGGAAGTGACTGGCTCCATCCCAGTCGATTTCCCGATCGCGGTAGCACCACTCCGCCCGCCGAGGCGCGTACGGCCAGTCAGAACCGCCAGGCGGGAAGTGCGGCCGGACCGCTCGGCGGCAAGGACCCAACCCGTTATAGCGATGCCGAGGATCTGGCCTCAGGACCGGCTGCCAGCGCAGAGGCAGCCACCGAACCACAGGACGCCTCAGAGCAAATGTGGTCGCGCGAGGCAGCTCAGCGCGCCGCGCAAGACACCGAGGCCCGCCAGGTGATCGTAACGATGGAGGCGAAACCCGGTGAGCGCTTCACGCACCTGATCACGGTCAGCACTCCCATCGCTTACCCCGTCAAGCAGTTGGAGGCGGAAATCGCCTGGCAGGCGAACAGCGGCCTGGGAATGACCAGCACCGGCTTCAGCGGCGACCCGCCCCGCGCCGACAGCCAGCGCAGGCGCTACACATTCCGGGCATCGGTCAACCCGGAGATCCGTCCTGAGCCGGCCATCCGGTTCGTGGACCTCCAAGGCAACCGCTACTACCAGTTCCGCGACCACACCCAACGCTTCCCTGCGAATACCGAATGGCAGCAGGCTCTGACTGCCATCGAAGAGTGGCTCAGGACAGGTCCAAGTGCATAAAGGTCAGAGACCATCGCGGACCTTACGCAAGGCGAGTTGCATCGCAACGGCCGTGGGAAAGCGGTCGGCGTTGGCTGAGGCGCATGCCTTGACGAGAAACTCTGCCAGCTCGGGGTTGAGGTCAGGGCGGATTGTCCTCGGGTCGATGACGGGCTCGTCGACCATGGGCATCTTGTTCGGGTACGGGTGGTGGCCGTCGCAGAGCAGCTGGTAGAGCACCACGCCAACGGCGAACAGGTCGGGCGAGACGTCCCACCGAGCGAGGTTCGCGTCGGGCGGCTGGTAGGGCGGCGTGCCGGAACGTGTCTTTACCTCGTCGCCGACCCTGGAAGCGATGTTGAAGTCAAGCAGTTTCGCCCCCGTCCGGGTGAGCATCACGTTGAACGGCTTGATGTCGCGGTGGATTAGCCCTTCGTCCGTCAGCTCCCTCCACTCATTGAACTCGGCTTCGGACAGCTCGCCGTCGCGGCGTTTCGCGTCCAGCTGGCTAAGACGCTCCGAATCAGGATGAAAAGCGGCCAGTGCGTCTAGCAGGTCGAGGGCGACATCGACCGCCTCCCGGTCGCGAAGGACCTTCGTGCCGCCGACGAACTCGCTGAGTGGTTCACCCTCGATGAGCTCGGTGATGAGGTACCAGTCGCCGACACTGGTCCTGTCCGCCCAGTAGACCTCCACGACGCTCGGATGACGGATCTTGCGCAGGGCGCCGATCTCGCGGCGCACGGCCTCGTAGCCGGCGGCGTTGTCGAAGAGCTTGAGCGCCCGCTCCTCATCCTCGACCTCGTCGCGCACCCGGTACACCTTCGAAAACCCGCCCTGCCCGAGGATGCCCAGGATCTCGAAGCGGCCGTCGACGACATCGCCGATGGCGTAGTCAGCGGCCTTGGCCCCGACCGACGCTCGCAGCTCTGCTGCGTCAGGCCCCGGCAACGACTGGCTGTCACGTGGAGTCCGCGTGGCCTGGGCCACGCGAAGATCCTCTAGGCGCTTAACGACTTCCGCCGCGCTTGCTGGCCGCTGGTCGCATTCGGCTCCAAGAAGGCAGAACACGAGATCCTTCAACGCCCCGGGCAGGTCGTCCCGCTCGAACGGCGGGGGTGCGCTCGTGCGGCGTGCCGCCAGGATCTCCGGGCGGGTTCCGGTGAACGGCGGCCGTCCCTGGCACATCTCATAGATCGTGGCGCCAAGAGAGTACAGGTCAGCGCGTTCGTCAGCGCTACCGCCGTCCGTCAGCTCCGGAGCCATATGCTCGATCGCCGGGCGGTGTGACAGATCGCTCATCTCCGGGTCATCAAGCCACACGGCGGTATCGAAGTCCACCAGATGGACCGTGCCCCGCTCATCGAACAACACATTGCGCGGCTGCAGGTCGCGGTACAAGATGCGGCGCGAGTGGATGTGCTCAAGCCCGCTCGCGATCTCCAGCGCGATCCGGAGAATGTCCTCGACCGGCAGGCCCGTACCGGATTCCCGCGAGCCCGCAATGCGCTCCACCAGGGTTCCGCCGGAGAAATAACGGCTGACCATGACAGCCGTTTCCCCCTCTTCCCAGTAATCCTGCGCGGTCGCGATGTTCGGATGGTCATCCAGCCGCCCCAGCACTCGCGCTTCCCACGCACTCACGGTCAGTCCGTTCGGCATGATCGAGTTGTTGGCGAAGACATCAACTACCACCGGGCGGTCAAGCACCCGGTCGTGCGCGAGATAGATGCCCTTGTCAGGAGCGAGCCGCAAGAGCCGTTGAATCTCGTACCTGCCTCGCAGGATGTCCCCTGCCTGGATCTCCATGATCATTCGTATCGCGACAGGCCCGGGCCCGTCCCCCTTCCAGCTGCATGGTTTCCGCTGCATGTTACTTTCCGGCAACTCGGTATGGGTCACCCTCGAATCGGGGATTGTGCCGATTCATGGCAATGCGTTCGGCCAGGTCGCCTATCCCGGTGAGCAGCCCGTCGGGTAGCTGATCGAGATCGATGGCATGGGACAAGATCTCGATGCCGGAACGGCGCACGACGTGACGCACAGGTTTTTCGTTGCCTTTGGCGTATACCAGGTGGCCGCTGCGCAGGCCAAGGACGGTGCAGTAGGCCAGTAGCTGGTACAGGTCGGCGTTTGGGTATCCGGCTGGCTTTTCGGCCTTGTACTTGGCGTCGATGACGGCGACGGGTGACCCGCGTATCTTCCACACGATGTCGGGTCGCAGGCCGACTTGCCCTGCCTCGTCGAAGTGATTCCAATCCTGATCGTGCACGCGCCCGCCATATGCCGATACGAGTGCCTCGCGCAGGGCCACAGTGACGAAATCCTCAAACAGCCTCGGCATGTCCAGCAGGAAGCCGTTCACGGCCACTGTCCCGGATTCATGCTCAACAGAGGTCGCGCGCAGGACGAGCTCGGCCAGCCGCAGTGCCGCGTGGTACCGGGCGTTGAGCCTGGTCGCCTGCCAGCCGGGGATCTGCTCGCCGCGGTACAGCGGGGTGACATTGGTGAAGTCGCGGAGCAGGCGTCGCAGCATGCGCTGCGACTCGGCATCCACGCGAGGAACGGTGAGCATCCGCTCGCATGCCGTCCGCAGGATCTGGTTCTCCGGGATGTCCATGGTGAACTCGTCATGCTGGATCTCCAGCGGGAGCGGCAGGCCATGGTGGCGGCGCAATTGCTCGCTTTCGCGTAGCCTGCCGCGCAGTACCTGGGAACTCTCCTCCACGAGGATGTAGCCGGATAGCAGGCCTTGATGGATGGCCCGTTCCGTCTGTCGCCACAACGCCTGGGCCACGGCCGGTATCAGATCCGCGACCTCGGCCACCGGCACCGTCTCCGGCCGCCAGACGGCCGCGTGCCGGGCATAGCCCACCAGGAACAGCAGCCGGGCGATGGGGACCTTGGGCTTGATGTGTATCTCGACGCCGCCGACCCTGGCCGCGCCGACTTTCCCGGCGGGACCGATCTGCCAGGCTCCCGTGCGGAACGGGGATGGCGTAGCGGTGACGATGCCGGAGGCAGCCAGGGATCGTCCCTGTTCCGGTGTGAGCAGCCGCTCGACGCCTGGCCCTAGCTCGTCGAGTTCTATGGGTGTCACGGTTCATCGGGGGCGGCGGCGATGGCCTTGCGGAGACTGGGCAGGCCGTAAAGCTCGTCGAGGTCACGCTGGCCGTAGAACAGGTCCTCGAGCAACGGCATGATCTCGTACTGCCACACCCGGTCGATTCCGTCCTCGCGCTGGTAGATCTTCTCGTCCATCAGGTACGAGGGGCCGATGGCCGCGTCGGAGTCCGCGATCCGCCTGTTCAGTTCATCGAGCAGTAGCGCCGCTTCCTGGGGAAGTTGATGCTCGTCGAGCCAGCGGCTGAGCAGGCCCTCTACCGGAGGGATGCGCGGGTCCAGTTCCACGAACGCGAAGCGGCGGCGCATGGCCGTGTCGATCCGCGCGATGGACCGGTCTGCGGTGTTCATCGTGCCGATGATGAACAGGTTCTGCGGAAGCGTGAACTCCTTGTCCGGGGAGTACTGCAGGCTGATCGACTCGTCCCGGTACTCCAGCAGGAAGTACAGCTCGCCGAACACCTTGGCCAGGTTCGCCCGGTTGATCTCGTCGATGATCAAGATGTAGGCAGTCGTTGGATTATCGGCGGCCACCTCGGCGAAGTCACGGAACGGCCCGGCGCGCAGTGTGAAGGTCAGGGTGCCGCTGCCGCCTGGTTCTGGCCGGAAGCCTTCGAAGAAGTCCTCGTAGGTGTAGGACGGGTGGAACTGGACGAGCTTGACCGCGCCGTCGTCGGTCAGGTGCCGAGCGAGTTTCCGGGCGAGGTAAGTCTTGCCGGTCCCGGGTGGCCCGTACAGGATCATCTGCTTGCGCTCCCACAGCAGATCGGCGATCTTCGCCAGTTCTGACTGGTCCAGCAACATGTCCCTAGCGAAATCGAGATCGACCGGGTTGAACCCGAGGGGACGCCTGGCTGGTTCGGCGAGCACCATGGTCGGCTCGGGTGCGGGGCCGTGCGGGACGAGGGCGGCTAGCTGTTCGTATGCTTCAGTGAGGTCGACGATGTAAGCCTGACTCTGCAGCAAGGCCGGGACTGGGGCTTGCAACTGGCTCCCGTCGATAGGCTCAGCCGGGTTGAACCACTTGACGGAGCGGCGCAGGTTGGAGTGCGGGGCCGCTGACTCGACCAAATGCGCAGGTCCGGATACTTCGCCGAGGTAGACACCGCCGCGCATGGGTGTCAGCACCAGGTCACCTTCGTGCATGCGGCGCAGGAACCGGTCGAATTCCTCGAGCCTCTGGCCACGATAGGCGTAGGACTTGTGCTGATACCCAGCCTCCACAGCCTGCCTCAGTTCGTCATAGTCGGTACCGGGATCGAGACTGCCGAGTTGAGAGGCACTGAGTGAGACAAACCCGTCGCGAAGCCAGTCCGGAACGAGGTTGTAGCCGTCGACGTTGGACCCGCGCACCATCCACGCTCGCTTCACGGCTGCCGGCGTTTCCGGCTCCTCCGTGCTCGCGCGATCGGTAAGCAGCTCTTTCAGAGAGTCGGCGGTCAGCCGTTGATTTTGAGCAGCCTGTCCTTCTGGGTCGAACTCGACGCCTTCCGCGGCGAGCCGACTTCGGAGGTCGGTGCCGCGGTACGACGCATTTAGCATCCCTTCGTCCGGAATGCTGCCGTCGGCATTGAGAACACGGTATGCATTGGGAAGCTTGACCTGTCCGCTGGCGAGGAAGTCGGCAACCTCCTTTGCGGTAGTTCCGGCCAAGGCCGCGAGATCGTCATGCGCGGTCCAGGCGCCGGGCTCGAGCAGGCGCAGTGTCGTGGCGATGAACTGCTGGACGTCGCTGAGGATTTCCTGGGCCGCTTTGCGTCGCTGATCGATCTCCCGATACAGGCGGGTCATCTCGGCAACCAGTTCACCCGGCGCCGGGTAAGTCTCCAGCGCCTCTATCCCGGCCTCGGTGATGGCCCAGCCGCCTCGCTTCGTCATCCATCCGACCGTCGCAGCATCCCCGGAGTACCAACCGAGATGGACCCTCCACCGCGACTGCCCGTCGGCAGAACGCTCCACCTCATACGGTGTGAACTGGACTCGGCGCTCGATCCGATCGACCGCCTCGCGCGGCTGGAGCGGACCACCGGCGTCCCTGAGAACTTCCAGGGTCGTGCGGACAAGCAGTGCCCGCTGTACTCTCTGATCGTCCACTGTTCCTCCCCGCCCGCTCAGGTGTTCCGGAGGGCAGAATGGCGGGGCCCGCAGCCCGGTGGCGGGTCGAGAATCGTCTGGTATGGCACGCCGGTTCGCGCGGTCTCGGTCATCGCGTCGTAGACGTCCAGAATCAGCTCCTTGGTGCGGAACGAGCCGAATCGCTGTTCGTCCTTCCGCTTGACAATTGGGAACGTTTCCATAATGTAGTCCACATCATCCCGCTCGATCCCGTACAAATGGAAGAACGCAGCATCCAGCTCGGCCCGCATTGCGAACCGTCGATCTTCATCCCATCGAAACGGCGTCCCCGCATCTCTGAGTTCGCGCGCAAACGGCTCCATATCCCATGCCGTATAGGTCAGCTCAAGAACACGCTCTCTGATCCACGATTCGATCGGATCAACGCCACTCCAGGTGGCCGGATGGCCGAAGACTTCAGATCCGGGTACGGGAAGTTGTTTGAGGCTGAAGTAGTTCATGTGTACACCCGATATCTTCTGCCGCACCACATAATCCACCGCGAATGAGGAAAGTGCTGCACTCAGAAGGTCGCCGTCTCGGCCCGGGAGTGCAAGTGGTAGGTTATTACCAGTAGCGTACCTTGGAACCAAAGCACATACGAGGGTTCTCTCGTCGGTGCTGCGGCAGATGTCGCGCCACCCAAAAAGCCAGCCGCGATCCCAATGGATTGCTTCCAGCCTGGACGTAACACCGCGATCATAGGCCGCTCTGTTGGAACGCGACCTACGCTCATCGCGCGTGTCGAAGTCCTGTACCCAGTACCGGGGAAGTACAAAACGATCCGGGTCGTTCTTTTCTTCGAAATCGAGCCGCGGCAGTTCGGTATCCTGGCTCCCCTCTGGACGCTTACTGTAGCAGGCTAGTCGATGATCAAAGTCATGGATCAGTTTGGCCTCATAGAGTGGCAACATCTGTTTACCGTCACGGACGAAGATATTTCCCTCCAGGGTCCACCCTTCACGTTCCAGCTGTTCACTGGTCCGGAACAGGCCAGCGTCATTAGTCATGTCGAACATCCGCATGAACAGCAGGTCTCGGGGGTTCTCTTCTGGATCATCACGCCAGAGAACGGGAAACCGCCTGTAGATGCCTATCGTGATATTGGCGTCTCGTTGGGTTTGAAACATCGGGCAAGTGCCGGTATTCGGATTAACTAGGAGAAGATCAACTGCTTGAACCCGGATGCGGCGGCCTCGTGGCGGAAGCTGGCTCGGGTGCTTGGTAAGTGTGGCGAACTCCGGCTGCCCGATGGTCCTTGATCGTCCCGTGACAGTGAGCAAGGAGAATCTCATCCGACCGTGGCCGATCTCCTGCCAGAACTCTGGGTTAGTGACGAAATCCAGAAGTGAATCGAGTCGACGTTGCTCGATAAGATCCCGGAAAAAGGGAGACGTCGTCTGGTCAGTTGCGATTCCAGTCGGCACTACGATACCAAGGCGGCCTGTGGCTCCGATGATCATGCGGGCGGTCTCGGCGAAGACTGCATATGTATTGATGTCCCCGTGGCCCGTGAGTGGGTAGCGGCCGGATTCACGAAGGAAGTGGCTCCAGCCTGCCGCTATTCGCAGTTCGGCTTGAAATGCGTCATAGAGTGCGCGCTCGGCGGGGCTGTCGCCCCCGGCGAGGGCAGCGATCAGTTTCTTGCGTTCTGATGCATTCTGCGTGTTGGCGATTATGGCGCTACGCGAGGCGAAAAATTCCTGTTCCTGGAGCTTTACCCGCTCCCAGGGCGGGTTTCCGATAACGCAGGAGAAACCGCCTGACCAGCCCGTGGCTGGGTCGATGTCCCTAGCGCCATTGCCGACGCGGAAGATGTGGGGGAACTCGACGTGCCAGTGGAAGAAGCGGTATTGGCGGGTGAGGTTGATGACTAGGTCCTCGGCTGCAGCTAGTTCGAGCGTGCCTGCGTCCCCAACGAACTGTTCCAGAACCGCCTGGGTGATCGCGGTGCCGCGGCTGACGGCGGTCTCGGGCTGCACGAAAGCAGCGCACCAGGCGTCGGCAAGGAACTTCTGGACGCGGTGTTCTGGTGATTCGGCGAGCTCCAGCGCTTGCCGTTGCTGGTGGATGTGCAGGTCTTCCAGGCTGTCGGGGAGCGCGTGGGCGATCTCGACGGCTCGTTTGGCCAAGACGGCGTTGGTGACGGGGATGCCGGACTGGCTGAACAGGTCGTACTGGCCTTGATCACGTTCGGCGGTGTTCTGCTTCTTGAGGGATGCGGCTACCTTCCGGTCGTCGCCTTCGATCGGGGTGAAGGCCGCGTCCGGGAGACCTTCGGCTAGAAGAGCTGGGGTGGCGCCGAGTAGGGAGTTGCCGACGCGGATGTTCTGGTCGAGGTAGGACAGCGGCCTGCCTGGGTCCAGCGCTTCTATCCACAGCGACACCTTGGCTAGCTCGGCGGCCATGGGGTTGATGTCCACGCCGTAAATGCACCTGCCGGTGACTCGGCGCAGAGATGCCCGGACGAGTGCGTCGGGCGGCTCGGACTCCCCGGTTTCCTCGGCAGCGATGCGTTTGGCGATCCGCCGCGCGGCGGCGACGAGGAAGTGCCCCGATCCGCAGGCAGGGTCGCAGACGGTGATGTCCAGCAGCGCTGATACCCGTTGCTCCGGCGTCTCGCGGGCGCAGGCTTCATCTAGGAGGGGGTCGAGCGCGGAGTCCAGCAGGCACTCGACAAGCGACGTTGGGGTGTAGTAAGAGCCGGACTCTTTCCGCTCGTTACCGGCCAGTGTCTCCAGCGTGTAGGCGAGCTTCTCATCGTCGTAGCGAGGGATCAGTTCCAGTAGGGATTCGTAAACGCTGCCAAGTTCTTCGGCGCCCAAGTTGCCAAAGTCCACTCGGCGCCAGGCGCCGCCATCGCGTGGCTTCACCAGGGACAGCGCGCGGACGGCGCCGAGCAGGGCCTCGTTGGACAGGCGGGCTCCGGCGAGTGGTTCGTCGAGCGGCAGCGGTGTGCCGTCGTCGTGCTGGGATTCGAAGATGCCGCCGATGCCGGGCAGAGCGAGTTCGGGGACGCCGCCCTCGGTGCCAAGCGCGTCGAAAACGAGTTGCGTGGCGTCGAACAGGTCGCCGTGCCTGCTGCCGCGATGACGGCGGGCGAGCTGGCGTAGCCGGGCGGAGGAGAAGTATGCGGCGTACCGGTCGCGGGCCTCGCGCAGGCTGGCTTTGGTCGCGGTGCTGGCGTCGCCGGGATCTGGTTGCAGGAGCGCGCCTCGGTCTTCGGCGACGAACCAGAACAGCAGCCGGTACACCAGCCGCAGCAGCGCCCGGTTGAAGTCGTCCAGCTTCAGGTCCGCGCTGCCGGGATCGAGGCGGCCGCGCAGGTGCGGGTTGGCCGGGTGGGAGAGGAATCCGGTGCCGAGGATGGCGATGGCCTGCTGGACGCCGTTGCGGAGCTGGTCGAGTGCCCGTTCGCCTTGCTGCGCCGCGAACCCGCGCCACTGCTCCAGATAGCAAGAGGCGGGGCCGCCGTCGCCTTGGATGGCGAACCGGGATTCGTGGCAGGTCAGGTAGAGGAGCACGAAGTCGGAGAACAGTTCGCCGTCGAAGATCGCCTCGAGGTCGAACTCGACGTAGGAGGAGCCGACCAGCGCGGTCGAGTCGCGCAGCAGCCGCAGCGTGGCGCCGTTGGACAGGATGGCCCATAGGTAGGCGTCGTCCCGGTTGAGGAGTTCCTGGAGCATGGACTGGGGTGCGCGGGCGGCGACGTGGGGTGTCTTGTGGTCCAGGTCGGTGGCCCAGCCGAGCAGGTGGACCGGCACGTGCCCGGCCCGGTGGCTGACCGGGAAGCTCTTGCCCTCCAGCTCGAAGCCGCCCCCGGCCATCTCGTGGAAGCCGAGCTCGCGCAGCAGGATCCGCAGCCACCGTTCCCTGGTAACCCGCGCCGAGGTCGCCTCGGCCGCGCCCGGGCCTTCGACCCGGCGCTTGAAGTCCTGCCAGACCTCCAGCAGGTACAGCCACGACCTTGAGGCTTGCCGCCGGACTGACTCGCCGCGTTCCAGGCCGTAGGTCTGCGGCCCGGTGCCGGCCACCTGCGGGTCGCCGGCGGACACGCGGCCGAGCAGGTCAGCGGGAAGCAGGCCGCCGACGATCTTCAGGGAGCTGAACGCGGTCATGACGCGGCGCCTCCCGCTGCTGGCAGGTAGACGTAGACGCCGAGGATGTCGGCGGGTTTCTGGGCCCGGACGGCGATCTGGCGCCGGGCATGCTGGCCGCTGGCCTCGCGGACCCGGATGTGATCCTCACGCAGCCGGCCGGCGAGGGTGTCGGCGACACCATCCAGATGTGCCAGCAGGCCAGGCACATCAGCCACCGCTCGTTCGGCAAAATCTATGGCTTGATCTGGCGGCACGTTCCCGGATGGGCGGGCAGCGAGCAGGTCCTGGACCTCCGCCGGGGAGATCCATTCCCCGGTGCCGGCCCGGCCCCGGTAGGCGAGCACCTGGGCGTCCTCGGCGATCACCTGACGGCGGTCATCACGGCCGGGCAGCTCCAGGTGCATCCGGAACCTGACGAGCAGCAGCGTGGTTCGGCGGCTGACCGCGGACGTGCGCATCACGCCGCACCGCCGGGCGGGGCGCACGTCGGCCGGGACCATGGGGTCGAGCGCCGATTCCAGGACGTAGCGGGCGATCGCGGCGACGTTCGGGTCGGTGCGGTCCAGGTACGCCTCGCGGGGCGGAATGGGAAGATCACGGCGGAACGGCAGTGGCTCGACGTGTCCGGTGACCAGCGCGTCGC
>Ga0302325_10007220_pt1 | contig 24711 bp, 24 predicted proteins | sample Palsa_T0_2_FD_201948 | JGI IMG/M metagenome (GOLD analysis project Ga0302325, IMG submission 201948) | Peat permafrost microbial communities from Stordalen Mire near Abisko, Sweden - Palsa_T0_2 | ecosystem: Environmental > Terrestrial > Soil > Palsa > Peat permafrost | place: Sweden: Abisko... | reverse complement strand
GGTCTACAACGGCCCATTCGACGGATACACCGGCTACTGGCGGCTCAGCGGCACCTTCTCGCCCTATTGACGCTCTAGGAGTCGGTCGCCTCGTAAGCGTCGGCAGCCACCAGCTCGGCTGCCGACGCTTCGCCGAGCGCCGCGTCAGGGTGCTCAGCGACCATGTGCTCGCGCAGCCGGCGCACGAGCTCCTCATCGGTGTCCGCGGACAGGACCTCGCCGCAGGCGTTGCATTCGATCACTCGCATGCTCACTCGCCTCCCGTGCGCTCGATCTCCGCGACCTCCGCGCGCCGCCGTACGTGGCGCTCGTCGCCTGAGAGCTGCGCCGCCAGGAACGCCTTCACGATCTCGGCCGCCACCTCGATGCCGATCACGCGACCGCCGAGGCAGAGCACGTTGACGTCGTCGTGCTCGACCGCTTGGTGCGCCGTGTAGGTGTCGTGGATCGTTGCGGCGCGGACACCAGTGATCTTGCACGCGGCGACCGATACGCCGGCACCAGACCCGCAGACGATGATCCCTCGCTCCGCGGCACCGGAGACGACCGCAAGACCTACCTCGAGCGCCTTCACGGGGTAATCGACGGGCTCCGTCGAGTCGGTGCCGAAGTCGAGCACCTCGTGGCCGGCGCCCGCGATCTCCGCGAGCAGCCGCTCGCGAAGCGTGACACCGGCATGGTCGAACCCGCAGGCGACCCTCATCGCCTCACCTCCTCCAGCTCGTGGACGGCCAGCAGCGCTGCGCCGAGGACACCGGCCCTGACTCCATGGCGGGCAAGTCGGATCGTCGTCTGCCGGCCCACCCCCGGGAGCGTATAGCTCCGGGCCACCCGCTTGGCGGGTGCGAGCAGGAGGTCCCCGGCGCGCGCGGCGCCGCCTCCGATCACGACCTCCTCGGGGTCGAAGGTGTTGATCGCGTTGGCGATCCCGAGCCCGAGGCGCTGACCCCACACCTCGACCATGCGCGACGCGGCCGGATCGCCGGCTTGCGCGGCCCGCACCGCGTCGGCTCCGAGGACCGGCCTACCTTCGGCGCGCACGTGGCCGAGCGGTGACTCGGGGTGCAGGGCCGCCGCCTGACTCGCAAGCGCATCCAGCGCGTGGCCGGACGCAACGAACTCGAGCGACCCGGGCTGCGGAAACCGCATCGGCGCCGGCACCGACCCGGCGAGGTCCATGCCGACGATCGTATGGCCAAGCTCGCCGGCGGCTCCGGTCGCGCCGCGATAGATCCTGCCGCCGAGCACGATGCCGCCGCCGACACCGGTGCCGACCGTGAACATGACGAGGTTGCGCGCGGTCGGCCGCAGCTGCTCGTCGTGCGCCTCAGCGAGCGCGGCGACCGTCGCATCGTTGTCGACGAACACCGGCACTCCGAGCCGGTCACCGAGGATCGCGCGCAGCGGCACATCGGCGAGCGGCACGTTGACGGAGCTCACCGCACGTCCGGTTTCGAAGTCGACGACGGACGGCGTTCCGATCCCGACCGCCTTCAGGTCGTCCGCGCGCATCCGCCTGACCATTCCCACGAGCTGATCGATCAGCCCCTCCGAGCTGGTCGTCTCGGTCGGCTCGATCACGGACTCGTCGAGCGAGCGGTCGCGCAGGCCCGCGACCAGCACCTTGGTGCCGCCGAGGTCGACGCCGAGGACCTGGCCCGTCAGCTTGGAGTCTCCTCCGCGGGGCTTCCGGCCCCGCGTTCTGACTGCGCGGCTCCGCGTCCGGCTTCGCTTGATCGTGCCGCTGCCGGATCGAGTAGCACGGTCACCGTCTCCGCGAGCGGCGCCAACAGCGACGCCGGCACGTGTGGATCGGGCTTCGCGCCGGGACCGAACGCGGCCGCGACGGCATCCGCCTTCTCCGCACCGGTAACCAAGAAGACAATCTGATGCGCCGACGCAAGCGTCGCCAGCGTCATCGTCACCCGCGGCACGACTGGCTCGCGCCCCGGCTGCTCGACGCCGACCACCAGCTTCGTGCGTTCCGCGAGCGCCTCCTGGTCGGGGAACAGCGAGGCGGTGTGCCCGTCGGGACCGAGACCGAGCAGGAGCAGATCGAACCGGGGCGTCCCGGCGGCCAGCAGCTCGCGCTCGTAATCCTCGGCGGCCGCGGTCGGGCCGAGCTCGCCCCGGATCCGCTTGACCACCGGCCCCGCCTCGCCCAGCGGGTCGAGCAGGGCAGCCTTGGCCATCGCATAGTTCGAGCGCTCATCGTCCGGAGGCACGCAGCGCTCGTCGCCGAACCACACGGTCGCACGAGACCACGGCGTACCCGCGCTCGCGGCGCGCTGGTAGGCGGCCCGCGGCGTCGAGCCGCCCGCAAGGACGATCTGTCCTGCGGCGGCGGCGACGTCGAGGAGCAGCTCCGCGCAAGTGGCCGCAGGGTCCTCGACGATGCGCAGCTCGACGCTCATGCGAGAGCCGGGTAGAAAGCCCGGGCGTGGGCCAGCGCCGGGCCGTATGTCGGGTCACGCAGGAGCGCCTGCCTGACCCCTTCACCGAGGATCCCGCCCTCGCCGCGTGAGGCGCCGAGCACCTTCCAGACGGACTCCGTACCGCCGGCCGACACTCGCCGCGCGCAGAGCCCCCCGGGCGCGCGGTCAAGCGACAGCGACCAGCCCTCGGGCACCGCCACGGTGACACCGGTCAGCCCCGGCACGAGTTGGTCCGAGCTGTCGAGGCACACCTCGACATCGCGGTCGCCGGCGTGCGCGACGGCGCGCAGCTCACCGACGTCGCGCGCGCTCAACGGGGTTGCCCGCCAGTGCAGGCGCGATGCGAGCCAGCCCGCCAGCAGCACCGCGCTGGCGGTCGAGCTCGCCTGGTGGCGGGCGTCGAGCCGGCCGATCTGCCACAGCAGCTCCCGCCGCCCCGGCGGGTCGAAGGTCGCGGCGAGCCGCTCGCGCCAAGGCGTCGTGCGCAGCCACGCGAGGTCGACCACGTACGCAGAGGTGAGCAGCTCGTTCGCCCGCGCGAGCGCGGCCGCGGGCTCCGGCTCCTCGTCGGAGTCGAGCAAGATCACGTCCGTCAGCGGGAGCAACGACTCGACCGCCTCGGCGTGGCCGTGTGGGCACCAGATCATCGTCGGGATCTCGGCGGCCCTGATCGGGTCGACGACGCTGTGGAGGTTCTGGAGATGGCCCTCGCCGAGGTCGATCTCGACCTGCTCGAGGATCACTCCGAGCGCATCCCCGGTCGGTTCGTCGTACCTCATCACGACGCGGGCGTCCATTGTGGTGCGCCCCGGCTCGACCGCGCACAGCACCGTACGCGACGCGTGATAGCGGCCGACGCGCTCGAGGCGATTGGCGATCTCGCCTTTCCAGGAGCGGTCGACGACGACCACGAGATTGAGGACCCGCGCCGGCACCAGCGCGTTGTTGGCCGCGTGTCGCTCGTGCAGCAGCTCACGCAGCGCATCGTCGATCTCGTCGGGCGTGGTGTCGCGCGCGCTCCAGACGTCCTCGCTCAGAGCCGCCTCCAAGAGTGCCCGGGGTGGAGCAGCGTGTTCGCTTCCAGCGGGCCCTGAGAGCCGGCCGGGTATTGCGCGATCTCGCTGTCGGTGTCCTGCTTCCATGCGGTCAGGATCGGGTCGACGATCCCCCACAACGCCTCGATCTCGTCGTTGCGTGTGAACAGCGTCGCATCGCCGCGCATCGCGTCGAGGATCAGGCGCTCATACGCCTCAGGCGACTGCGACAGGAACGAGGTTCCGTAATGGAACTCCATGTTGACCGGACGGATCCGCATCCTCGGCCCCGGGATCTTCGCTCCCAGCGAGATCGAGACCCCCTCGTCCGGCTGGACGGTCAGCACGACGAGGTTGGGCTGCACGCCGATCGAGCCCTGGCTCTGGAACGCGAGGTGCGGCACCGGCTTGAGCTGGACGGCGATCTCGGTCACCTTGCGCGCGAGGTGCTTGCCGGTGCGCAGGTAGAACGGCACGCCGGCCCAGCGCCAGTTGGAGATCTGCAGGCGCAGCGCGGCGTAGCTCGCGGTCCGCGAGTCGGGAGCGACGCCGTCCTCCGCTCGGTAACCACGCACCGTCACGCCACCCTGCACGCCCGAGCCGTACTGGGCGCGCACGGCCATCGTCGGCACTTGCTCGGGCTCCGGCGGCACGATCGCCTCGAGCACCTTGAGCTTCTCGTCGCGCAGCCGGTTGGCGTCAAACGCCGTGGGAGGCTCCATCGTCAGCAGCGCCACCAGCTGGAGCATGTGATTCTGGACCAGGTCGCGCAGCGCGCCCGCGCCCTCGTAATAGCCGGCGCGGCCCTCGATCCCGATGTCCTCGGCGGCGCTGATCTGGACGTAGTCGACGAAGTTCCGGTTCCACACCGGCTCGAACAGCGCGTTGGCGAAGCGGAACGCCATCATGTTCTGGACGGTTTCCTTGCCGAGGTAGTGGTCGATCCGGAACACCTCCGACTCGTCGAACACCTCGAGCACGTCGGCGTTCAGCTTGCGTGCCGACGCGAGGTCGTATCCGAACGGCTTCTCGATCACCACCCGGGTCTCCCTCGCCTCGGCGCGGTTCAGGCCCGCCTTGCCAAGCTCGCCGACGATCACGGGGAAGAACTGCGGTGCGGTCGAGAGGTAGAACACCCGCGAGAGCGGATATCCGGCGCTCTGGTCGAGCTCGTCGAGCGTGCGGCCGAGCTCGGCGTAGACATTGTCGTCGTCGAACACCCCGGGGATGTAGCGCATCTCCGCGAGCAGCCCGTCGAGCACCGCGGGGTCGGGCTTGGTGCGGGAGAAGCGCTCGATCGACTCGCGCGCGATCGCCTGGAACTCCTCGTGCTCGTATGTGGAGCGCGAGACTCCGATCAGCTCGAAGCGCTCGGGCAGCGCGCCCTGGTGAGCGAGGTTGTAGAGCGCCGGGAGCAGCTTGCGGTGGGCGAGGTCGCCGGTCGCGCCGAAGATCACCAGTACGGTCGGATGGACGGGGAGCCGCTCGAGCCCCTCGACCAGTGGATTCTCCGCCACGGCGGTCATGGCTAGTTTGTGATCTCCCGAATCGTCTCGGTCAGCGATCGGACGGCCGCCACCGCGTCACCTTCGAGCTTCACACGCTCGGCTGGGAGGCCGTGGGCGCGCAGGGTCTGCAGATCTCCGGCAGCCTGCGCGGCGATCAGGGTCCCGAACGAGAACCCGGCGCCGGGGATCTCGAGGTCGCCCTCCGGGTCGCAGACGAGCTGCAGAAAGCGACCGACGGGTGGGCCGCCCTTGTGCAGCTGCCCGGTCGAGTGCTGAAAGCGCGGACCGTAGCCGAACGTCGTCGCGGCGCCGGTGGCCGCGCGGATCGTGCTTCGCAGCTCGGCGATCGCGCCGTCGAGCGCATCCGACGGCGGCAGGTAGCCGAGGATCGCGACGTAGTGCGGCGGCCCGGCGTCGTCCAGCAGCGCGCGGAGCGCGTCGTCGTCGGCCACCGCGAGGACCGGCGCTTCGCCGGACTCGAGCACCCGCTTGGTGTTCTCCTTCGCCTCCTCGACGTCGGGCTGGTCGAACGGGTTGATCTCGAGCGCCCATCCGGCGACGGCGGTGGCGAACTCGCCCAGGAAGAAGATCCTGCCGAGGTCGGCCGCGCCGTGCGAGGCGAACGTCAGCGTGGGGTGCCCGGCGGCCGCGAGCGCGCCGACCGCCTCGTCGAGCTCCCCGTTCGGAGTGTCCGCGTTGCGGAAGTAGACGAAGACGCGATCGTCGCCGTAGACGCTCGGGGCGCCCAGCGGCTCATCGACGACGGGCAGGATCCCGCGGCCCCGCTTGCCCGTCGACTCGGCGATCAGTTGCTCGGCCCACAGCCCGAAGCTCTCGATCGGCTCGGACACAACGAACGTCAGCTTGTCGCGGCCCTGCAGCGCGAGCTCGCCGAGGACGGCACCGGCCCACAGCCCCGAGTTCGACTGGCTGGAGTCGTAGTGGGCGCAGGTCTGCTCGGCAACCTGGCAGCGGTGCAGCAGCGCCTCGATGCTCACCCCCATCAGCGCGGCCGGCACGAGGCCGAACAGCGACATCACCGAGTAGCGCCCGCCGATGTCCGGCGGGTTCAGGAAGCAGCGGCGCAGGCCCCCGGCCTTCGCAGCCCGCTCGAGCGGGCTGCCAGGGTCGGTGATCATCACGAACTGCCGGGGGGTCGCCTTGACCTTGAAGTAGCGGTACTGCGAGAGCGTCTCGATCGTCCCCCCCGACTTCGAGGAGACGATGAACAGGGTGCTGGGGATGTCGAGCGCCGCCTCCAGATCTCGGATCACGTCCGGGTGGGTCGAGTCGAGCACATGCAGCCGGAGCGCGCCCTGGACATCCCCGAACGAGCGGCGGATCACCTCCGGGCCGAGCGAGGAGCCACCCATCCCGAGCAGCACGGCGTCGGTGAAGCCATCCGCGAGGCACTCCTGCGCGAACGCATGCAGCTCCCCGGCGTGCTCGAGCATCGGCTCGGACACGGTCAGCCAGCCGAGCCGGTCCTCGATCTCCGCAACGTCGGGGCCGCCCCACAGCGTGGGGTCCTGCCGCCAGATGCGCTGGGGGACGTTCTCCGCCAGCGCACGTTTCACGCGCGCGGCGACGGGCTCCTGAAGCTCGTGCGGGATCGTCGCCTGAATCGTCGGCGGGCGGCCGGTGATGACGGCGGCGCGCCGCGACTCGATCCCCTCGAGCAGCCTCCGCATCGCGTCCTCGAACTGCTTGATGCCGTCGATCAGCAGTGCCTCGGTCACCTGGTCGAGGTCGATCCCCGCCTTCGCGAGCGCGTCGAGGTCCTCCGAGGGGTCCTGCTCGACCGTGGGGCCGTGGATCTGCCCGTGCTCGGCGACCGCAAGCAGCGTCGCCAACGGCATCGTGTTGACCGTGTGGGGACCGACCAGCTCGTCGACGTACATCGTGTCCGGGTAATGCGGGTTCTTGACCCCCGTCGAAGCCCACAACGGCCTTTGGACCGCTGCGCCGGCGTCGTGCAGCACCTCCCAGCGGGGTCCGGAGAAGATCTCCTGGAACCTGTGGTAGGCGGCGCGCGCGTTGGCGATCGCGGCCTTGCCCGCGAGCTCCTCGTGACCGAGCTCGGAGAGTCGCTTGTCGATCGCGGTGTCGACGCGCGAGACGAAGAAGCTCGCGACCGAGTGCACGTCGAGCGACTTGCCCTCTGCGAGTCGCTGCTCGAGTCCGCGCAGGTACGCCTCGGCGACGCGCTCATACGCGGACACGGCGAACAGCAGCGTGACGTTGACGTTGATGCCCTCGTAGATCGCCTTCTCGATCGCGGCCACACCCTCGATCGTGCCGGGAATCTTGATCATCACATTCCGGCGGTCCAGTCGCTGCCAGTAGGACCGCGCCATCGCGATCGTCCCGTCGCCGTCGTGGGCGAGCTCGGGCGCGACCTCCATCGAGACGAAGCCGTCGTGGTGATGAGACTCGCGGTTGACCTCGGCGAGGACGTCAGCCGCCAGCTGCACGTCTCGCATCGCCAGGCGCTCGTAGATCGCGCTCGCGTCGAGCTGCTCTCGTGCGTCGGCCTCGAGCTCCTCGTCGTAGTCGGTCGAGCCGAGGATCGCCTTCTCGAAGATCGACGGGTTGGACGTGACGCCTCGCAGCGACTCCTCCCTGACCATCCGCGCGAGCTCGCCGCCTTCCACCAGCGTGCGGCGGATCTGGTCCAGCCACGGGCTCGTCCCGGCCTTCAGGAGCGCGGCGAGACGGGGGTTGACCTGGGCCTCGGTTGTGCTCATCGGTGCTCTCCCTGTGGTAGCGCTCGCGCGCGCTGCACGGCCGCTCGACCGCTCTCCGCCACGCGCTCGGGCGTGAAACCGAAGTGCCGGTAGAGGACGCTCGCCGGAGCGGACGCGCCGAAGCTCTCCATCCCGATCGCCTCGCCGGCGTCGCCGACCCAGCGATGCCAGCCGAACGTGGCCGCGGCCTCGAGCGAGACCCTGGCGCGACAGCCTGGTGGAAGCACCAGGTCGCGGTATTCGGCGCCCTGGGCGGCGAAGCTCTCGACGCACGGCATGCTCACCAGCCGCGTCGCGATCCCTTCCGCCTCGAGCAGGTCGGCGGCGAGCGCGCAGATGTGGACCTCGGTGCCGGTGGCGATCAGGATCAGGTCGGGCGGGTCGGGCTCGCGGTAGGAGTCGCGCAGGACGTAGGCGCCGCGCTCGATCGCGTCGCGCGGGACGGCCGCCGGGTTCCACGTCGGCACTCCCTGGCGCGAGAGCGCGAGCAGCGTGGGGTGGTCTCGTGACGCGATCGCGTAGCGCCACGCGAGCGCGGTCTCGTTCGCTCCGGCGGGCCTGACCACCTTCAGCCCCGGCACCGCCCGCAGGCCGGCGAGCTGCTCGATCGGCTGGTGGGTCGGCCCGTCCTCGCCGAGGCCGATCGAGTCGTGCGTGAAGACGAAGATCGACGGCAGCCCCATCAGCGCGGCGAGCCGGATCGAGCCGCGCATGTAGTCGCTGAAGATCAGGAACCCGGACCCGTAGCCGCGCAGGTAGTGGAGCGTCAGCCCGTTGACGATGGCGCCCATCGCGTGCTCGCGGATCCCGAAGTGGAGGTTGCGTCCCGCGAAGGCGCCGTGGTCGACATTGTCTGCGTCTTCGATCAGCGTCAGCGTCGACGGCGCGAGGTCGGCCGAGCCGCCGACCAGCTCGGGCACCTTGGCCGCCGCCCACTGGAGCACCGTGTGCGAGGACTTTCGCGTGGCGGTCATCGTCCCGCCCGCGTGGAAGGTCGGGACCTCGGCGTCCCAGCCGGCGGGCAGCTCGCGGCGGACGAGCCGCTCGAATTCCTCGGCGAGCGCGGGATGCTCCTCGCGGTAGCTGTCAAAGCGCGCCTGCCACGCCGACTGCTCCGAGGCGCCTTTCTCCAGGCAGCCGCGGAAGTGCTCGAGCGCCTCGGGAGGAACGTAGAACGACTCCTCGCTCGGCCACCCATAGGCCTGCTTGGTGAGCTTGATCTCCTCCTCGCCGAGCGGCGAGCCGTGCGCGGCCGCGGTGTCCTGCTTGTGCGGGCTGCCATAGCCGATGTGGGTGCGGACGATGATCAGCGACGGCCGGTCCTCGACCGCGATCGCCTCGCGCAGCGCGCCTTCGAGCGAGTCGAGCGCGATCTCCTCCTCGAGGTCCTGCACGTGCCAGCCGTTCGCCTCGAACCGCCCGCCCGTGTCCTCGGTGAAGGTGATCGCGGTGTCGCCCTCGATCGAGATGTGGTTGCGGTCGTAGAAGGCGATCAGGCGGCCGAGCCCGAGATGGCCCGCGAACGAGGACGCCTCGTTCGAGATTCCCTCCTCCATGTCACCGTCGGAGGCGATCACGAACGTGTGGTGGTCGACGATCTCCTGGCCGGGACGGTTGAAGCGCGTGGCGAGCATCCGCTCGGCGAGCGCCATCCCGACGGCGTGCGAGATCCCCTGTCCCAGCGGCCCGGTCGTGACCTCGATTCCGGGCGCGCGGCCGTACTCGGGGTGCCCGGCGGCCTTCGATCCGAGCTGCCGGAAGCTCTCGATGTCCTCGAGGCCGATGTCGTATCCACTCAGGTACAGCGACGAGTACAGCAGCATCGAGGCGTGCCCGCAGGACAGCACGAAGCGGTCGCGGTCGGGCCAGGCGGGATCGCGCGGGTTGTGCTTCATCACCCGCGTATAGAGGACGTACGCAAGCGGAGCCAGAGCCATCGGCGTCCCGGGATGCCCCGAGTTCGCCTTCTGGACCGCGTCCATCGACAGCGTGCGGATCGTGTTCACGCACAGCTCGTCGAGCCGCTGGTCTGCGCCGATCGCCGTCAACGCGGGCTGGCGGTCGGAGCGGAGCGGGCCACAGCTGGAGGATAGTCCGATCGGGGCCGGTGGACGCCCCGACCGCCAGGCGCTCAGCCGAACAGCACCCCGTAGCGCTCGTACTCCTCTACCGGCACGGTGCGCAGCTCGGCCACCGCCTCGGCGAGCGGTACCAGCTCGATCTTGGTCGCGTGCAGCGCGGCCATCATCCCCCACTGGCCCTCGTGCGCTGCATCGATCGCCGCCAGGCCGAGGCGCGTCGCCAGCACGCGGTCGAACGCGGTCGGGGTCCCACCTCGCTGGACGTAGCCGAGCACGGTGGCCCGCGTCTCGAACCCTGTCCGCGACTCGATCTCCTGCTCGAGCCGGACGCCGATTCCGCCGAGCCGCGGGTGCCCGAACTCGTCGAGCTCGCTCTCGGCGATCGCCATCGTGCCGGCCTTCGGAATCGCGCCCTCCGCCGCCACCACGATCGAGAAGTACCGCCCGCGCGCGTGACGGCGACTGATCAGCCGGCACACCTCGTCGATGTCGAACGGGATCTCGGGGATCAGGATCACGTCGGCGCCGCCGGCGATCCCGGCGTGCAGCGCGATCCAGCCCGCGTGGCGGCCCATCACCTCGACGACGAGGATCCGGTTGTGGCTCTCGGCGGTCGTGTGGAGCCGGTCGATCGCCTCCATGGCCACATGCAGCGCAGTGTCGAAGCCGAAGGTGACATCGGTCGCGCCGAGGTCGTTGTCGATCGTCTTCGGCACCCCGACGACGTTGATCCCATCGCCGTGCAGGCGATTGGCGACGCCGAGCGTGTCCTCGCCGCCGATCGCGATCAGGCCGTCGAGGTTCAGGTCGGTGAACGTCGCGCGCACCCGCTCGGGGCCGTCGTCGCGCTTGTAGGGGTTGGTGCGGGAGCTGCCGAGGATCGTGCCGCCGCGCGGGAGGATCCCCCGGACCGCCTCGAGGTCGAGCTCCATCACAGAGCTCTCGAGGACGCCGCGCCAGCCGTCGCGGAAGCCCACGAGCTGATGCCCGTAGGCGTCGATCCCCTTGCGCACCACGGCACGGATGACGGCATTGAGCCCCGGACAGTCACCCCCGCCGGTGAGGACTCCGATGCGCATGGCTGCATCTTATGGTTCGCACCGCCAGGTTGTGGCCCCCAAGCGCGCGGACCGCGCCGACGCCGGTCAGGACTTCAGCAGCTCCAGCAGAGCGTCCCGCTCTCGCTGGTAAGCCGCCCCGCCGTCGCTGTCGAGGGCGACGATCCGGATCAGGGGCGGATGGCCCATCGCCGGTGTGGCGAGGTCGCGGAGCGCGTCCTGATAAGCGCGCTCCTTTTGCACCCCGCCGAAGCCGAAGCCCTTGGCGGCCAGCCCGCGGGAGATGTTGTCGGTCTTCGACGCCCACTCCCGGCACAGCTCTTTGTACTCGTCCAGGTTGTAACCGAGCCGCGTGTCCGGGGGATAGAGCTCGAAGGTCGCGAGACGGTGCGACGTAAAGTGCACCGATTCGTCCAGCTCGATCAAGGTCCCCGTCGGCTTGTGGACGAGGTCGACCGGGAGAAACAGGTTCTCGCGCGCGTTCGAGATCACCGCGGTGTCGCCTCCGAGGCCGGCGTAGATGGCGGTCAGTGCCTCGACCGCCGCGGTCACCGGCTCCCGGAGCGAGGGGTCGTGCCTGTCCACCGCGACACGCAGGAGACCCACGTGACCCTGCTCGCAGAGCCAATCGAACGACTCGTGCTCGAGCACGATGCCGTCTTCGGCCGCCGCCTGCGCGAATGCAGGCGAGGCGTCATCGGCCGGCACTCGGAACCCCTGGTTGCCTCCCGACCCCGGGGGCGCGAGGCGAGCCCATCCGGCTTTACTAGCCCTTGCCGGCAGGCCCGGGCCAGGCAGGCATCCTCGGCGGCGGGCCCTCGAACTCGACTTGGACGGCGACGTTGACCGTGCCGCACACCGCGCACTTGATGCGCAGCTTCTCATTCATCTGCAGCTGGTGCATCCCGTGGGCCAGAAGGTTGCCGCACTTCACACACACGTAGTCGTCCTCGGCGGCGCCGTTGAACGCCGGCCGATCAGGGTCCTCCTGGACCGCGGTTCCGGCGCCGTACGGCACCTCGCCTTCCTCTACTTCTCGCATCTTGAGTGTCGCCATCTGAAGCTCCTTAGTGGACCACTAGTGGATCTTTCCGCCGCCGCGCTGGGACAGTCGCCCACCGTCGCGGCCGTAGCGGACCGCGACGAGCTCGGCCATGATCGACATCGCGACCTCCTCCGCGCTCGTCGCACCGAGGTCGAGGCCGACCGGAGCGCTGATCCGCGTCAGGTCCTCCTCGGCCACACCGGCGGCCAGCAGCCGCTCGCGGCGCTCCGCCTGCGCGCGCTTGGAGCCCATCGCACCGATGTACGCGGGATCCGCGCTCAGTGCGAGCGTCAGCACCTCGTCGTCGATCTTCGGATCGTGCGTCAGGACCGCGAGGTAGGTCGCCTTGTCGATCCCTCCGAGGTGCTCGAACGCGGCTCCGGGCCACGAGACGACCACTTCGACCGCGTCGGGGAACCGCTCGCGGGTCGCGAACTGGGCGCGAGGGTCGATCACAAACGGCCGCCAGCCCGTCACCCGCGCGAGGTGCGCAAGATGGTTGGCGTACTCGACCGCCCCGAAGATCAGCAACCGCGGAGCCGGCGCCGTGATGTCCACGAACAGCTCACCACGCATCTCCGAGCGCTCCTGCCACATCAACTCGCCCGCGTGCGCGACCGCGTCCGCATCGAGCGCCGCATCCCCGAGCGTTCCCTCCTGCTCGCCATCGGCGCGCACCAGCAGGCGCCCACCGGCATGCGGCCCACTGACGGCCGTCACCAATGCGGCCCGCCCGTCCTCACGAGCGATCTCCGCGAACGCGCTCTGGGCGCTCACGGCTCGTAGCGTTCCACCCAGACGTCGATCTCGCCGCCGCACGGCAAGCCTACGTCCCAGGCGTCGCTGTCAGGAATGCCGTAGTGCAGCAGCTGCGGCTCGCCGCCGGCCAGCACGCCTTCGGCGACCTGGACAACGGCCCCCTCGACGCAGCCGCCGGAGACGGCGCCGTAGACCTCGCCACGACTATTGATCGCCATCTTCGACCCGGGCGGCCGAGGCGCGGACCGCTTGACGCCGACTACGGTGGCGAGCGCCACCTGATCGCCGCGCGCGACCCAGTCGTCCACCTGTTCGATTACATCTTTCATATCCATTCCTCTCCGGCGTCGGCCCGCGAACTGCCTATCCGCACAGCCAGGCTATACGCAGGCGCGCAGCCGACGGATCACATGTTGGTGAGCTTGCCTGTGAAGTCCTTGATCAGCGCGTCGAGCACGCCGATGATGGCGCCCTCGCCCATCGATGCCGCCTTGCCCGTGATCTGCGCGCTGGTGTGGATGTTGCCGCCACCGTTGTTGAGGCTGAACTCGACGGTCGCGTTGGCGTGTCCCTGGCCGCCCTTCTCCTGCGCCTTGACGGCCATCACGGCGCGATGGCTGGCGGCGTTCTGCTCGGTGATGTCCACGGTGCCGGTGTACACCATCGCCATCGCGCCCATCTTCACCTTGATCTCGGCTTTGACCGACGCCGGGCTGATCTTCTGGATCACGGTACCCCCCTCGACGCAAGGAACGATGCGCTCGAGGTCGGTGATCGCCGCCCAGCTCTGGTCGATCGGCTTCGTGGTTGAGAAACTATGGTCTAGCACTGTGGCCACTGGCTTGCTCCTTTTCGTTGAAGGTTAGTAGGCGATCTCTACTACCTGATGACTACCCGTCGCGGGGCCACAATTGATAGGAAATCGCCGACAGATCTTCAAGCTTATATGAATATTGTCTATGCGGCGTGCCGGATCATATAGGCTCCGGGCATATGCCTATTCAGCCCGGAACACACAAGCTAGGACCCGAGAGCGGGACGCTCTCGGTCAACACCGAGCGAACCGGTGCCGCGGCCAAGGCCGGCCATAATCTCGTGATCCACGTAACCGCGTGGGAGGCGACGCTCGAGGTCGCCGAGGATCCGGCTCAGAGCAGCCTCTCGCTCGATGCGGACGCCACTTCGCTGCGGGTGATCGAGGGCACGGGCGGGATGCAGGCGCTCGGCGACGACGACAAGGAGAACATCCAGAAGTCGATCGATGACGACGTTCTCAAGGGCAAGGGAATCGAGTTCCGTTCGACAACGGTGGAGTCCGACGGCGACGGCGAGCTCACCGTTCAGGGCGACCTGACGCTGGCCGGCAAGACCAGCCCGATCACCTTCAAGCTCGTGGCCGGCGACGACGGCAAGCTCACCGGCAGCGCGGTCGTCAAGCAGACGAACTGGAAGATAAAGCCCTACTCGGCACTGTTCGGAGCCCTGAAGGTTGTCGACGAGGTCGTGGTGTCGATCGACTGCAGCCTGCCGTCGAGCTGATGCCGTGAGCGTTCCCGAAGGCCTGGCCGAGCGACCCTCACGGCCGACGTTGCTGTCGATCGACGACGCATTGGCCCTGATCGAGGCCCACGTCGTCCCGCTCCCCGCCGAGGACGTGGCACTCGAGCAGGCGTACGGAAGGTATATCGCCGAGGAGCTGCGGGCGGCGATCGATCTTCCTCCGTTCGCGAGCTCGGCGATGGACGGCTACGCGCTGCGCGCGGAGGACTCGACCGGCCGGCTGACGATCGTCGGCGAGTCCTCGGCGGGCTCGCCGTATCTCGGCGAACTGGGGCCGGGCGAGGCGGTCGCGATCTCCACCGGCGCGGTGGTGCCCGCCCAGGCCGACGCGGTGGTGCCGATCGAGGACGTGAGCGTCGCCGGCGAGCGGATCGAGCTGACCTCGCCGATCGCTCCCGGGAGGTTCGTGCGCGACCTGGGTAGCGACATGAAGCGCGGCGAGGTGATCCTGGGCGCCGGCACCCGGCTTGGATCGGCGCAGATCGGAGCGGCCGCTGCCGTCGGACTGGCGATGGTGTCTTGCCGCCGCCGTCCAAGCGTCGCCGTGCTAACCACCGGCACCGAGCTGCGCCGTCCGGGGGAACAGCTCGCCGAGGGTCAGATCTACGATGCGAACGGGCCGATGATGACCGCCGCGCTGCTCACCAGCGGCGCGGGCGTCGAGCACATCCCCGCCGCGGCCGACACGGTGGAGGCACATCGTGCGGCCCTCACGAACGCACTCGAGCACGACGTGGTGATCAGCTCCGGCGGCGTGTCGGTCGGGCCCCACGACCTCGTCCGCAGCGTCGGCCGCGAGCTCGGCGTCAGCGAGGTGTTCTGGCGCATCGCCCTGCGACCGGGGAAGCCGCTGGCGTTCGGTGTTCGCGGCTCGACGCTCGTCTTCGGCCTGCCCGGGAATCCGGTTTCCAGCCTCGTCTGCTTCGAGCTGTTCGTCCGCCCGGCGCTGCTTGCGCTGCAGGGCGCCGCGAGCGTCCAGCCGGCATGGAGCGCGGGCGTGCTGGGCGCGGCGGTGGAGCCCCAGCGCACGCGCGACGACCTGATCCGCGTCCGCTTCGAGGCGCCCGAGGGATCGGCGGTGCTCCTACCGCTCCACGGGCAGCAGTCCCACCAGATCGCGATCACCGCGCAAGCCGACGCGCTCGCTCGGATTCCGATGGGGACCCGCGAGCTCCCGGCCGGAACGGAAGTCGCCTACCTGTCGCTCGTGGGCTTCTGAGAATCCCGGAGGGCGGACGCACTCAGCGACCGCCCTCCCCTGCCAGATGAAGCCGGCGGACTGCGCTCTGCCGAATCCGCCAATGGAGGCGGCGCCAGCCGCCTCCACTAATTCGAGTAGACGGCCTGGGCGTCGAGCCCGCCTTCGACGCCCGGCGGCAGCGCTCCACTGCCGTGCGCGTACAGCGCGATGTCCTCGAGCGTCTTGCTCTGCGAACCGCTGACCCAGGCACCGTTCGACCAGCTCAAGCTCCCGGGCGAAGTGCTGAGCGCCATGCCGGCGAGCAACTGCCCCTTGGCGAGGATCTTGCCGACCGCACGCTGGATCGCCTGCGGCGCTCCCCCGGAGGGACTCGTGTTGTAACCGTGACCCTCGCCGAAGCGATCCGTATCCGCGGGAACCACCTTCACATCAAGCGCGGGAACGTCCAGCAAGTCGGCAACAAGCTGACCGTACTGCGCCTCCTTCCCATCCGCCTGAGTCGTCAAGCTGAGCACCATCTTGCCCGTCGGGTGCACACGCAAAAACACGGCTCGATAAGCCTCGTTAGCCACGGCTAGATCTCCTCCTGGTCGCTGGATCGCTACTCATCGCTCTCCGCGGGCGAGCTGTCACCCGCGACGCGCTGTCGCTCCTGGTGGGCGCTCAGCGCATGGTGCTCCTCCAAGTCGCAAAAGGCCGGCTGCGGTCCCCCCAACGGATGTGGTGGCACAGCAGGTCGCTCGCACCCCGGATAGATGCATGTCTTGGTTTCTGTCTCAGTCATGTGTAGCTCCTTCAATCATCGCCAAGTCTGGTTCGGCCTAGTCGGACGCCCAGCCTGGAGTGGTGTTTCCCCTGCTCGGGCTGGACCCGCTCGGCATCGCGAACGAGCTGCCGGCAACGGGCGTGGCACTTCCCCAGGCCTCCTCCTCGTCGTCCGCGAGCTCGGCCGGGGGCTTGTAGTTCATCATCGGGGACTGTTTCCGATCCCACGACTCGACCGCGATCGCGTCGGCCACCTCGCCCAGAGCCTTGAGCGTGTGGCCGCTGACGAGCGCGTCACAATGCGGTAGCGCTGCCAGCATCCCACCCGCCTGCGGGGAGAACTCGTCCGCGCTGACCCGCGGGTTCACCCACACGATCCGGTGCGCCAGGCGCGCGAGCCGCTCCATCTCGCGTCCGACCACCGCTGGGTCGCCGCGCTCCCAGCCGTCGGACAGGATCACGACGACAGCGCCGCGCGCCATGCCACGGCGGCCGTGGATGTCGTTGAAGGTCTTCAGCGCGTCGCCGATCCTGGTCCCGCTCGACCAGTCCGGCGCGGCGGCCGCCGCGCGCTGGATCGCGCGCTCCGGGTTGCGTCCCGCGAGCGCGCGCGTCAGGCGCGTGAGGCGCGTCGCGAACACGAACGCCTCGGCGTCCGGGCCGGCGCCTGCGGCGCACATCAGGAACTGCAGGTAGGCGCGCGCGTAGGGCTCCATCGAGCCAGAGATGTCGCACAGCATGACGAGTCGGCGCGGCTTGATGCGACGGTGCCGGCGGGCGAGCTTGATCGGATCGCCGCCCGTCCGCAGGCTCGAGCGAAGCGTTCGCCGCATGTCCACGTGCTCGCCGTGGCGGCCCTTCTTCTTGCGGCGGGTCCGCCGCAGGGGCGTCGAGAGCTCGAGGCGGGTCATCAAGCGGTAGAGCTGTGACAGCTCGTGGGGCTCGAGCGCGTCGAAGCTCTTGGTTCCGAGCCGCTCCTCCTCACTCGCCATCGCCACGGGGATCTCGACTTCCTCCCCGTCCTCGTCCGCGTCGTCGTCGCCGTCCTCCTCCCCCGCCGGCGACATCGACATACTGCCCGCCTCGGATTGCTCGGACTTGCCGTCAGTTGTCTTGTGCTTGGACTTCGGACGCTCGTCCTCTGGAGCGCTGATCGTCTGGATCTCGTCGGGCTCGAACTTCTCGTCGTCGAGCTGCTGCCCGAACACCGAGAAGAAGACCAGGTCGAAGGCCTTCGCGTGAGCAGGGCCCGACACGAACACCGCCCGTGCCGTCCAGTACAGCCGCCGACGCGTGATCGGGTTGGTCAGCGTCAGCGCCTCCGCGAAGTGGGCTGAGCGCTCGGGCGTGACCGGAACTCCCTCCATGCGCAGCCGCTGGCTGAGCGCGGCGACCACAGCCGGAAGGTCGAGGTGAATCGTCTCGAGCCGGAAGACTCCGTCGTCGGATACGGTCCTCTCAGTCACTGCTCCCCACTAGCTGCTCGAGGCCGGCCGCTCGGATCACCTCCTGATCCTCGCTGTACTTCAGCACCGACCCGAGGGTTCGCTCCACGGCATCCGCGTCGAGCCGCTCGACTCCGAGCAGGCTCAGCGCCGCGAGCCAGTCGATCGCCTCGGCGACTCCCGGCGGCTTCTGGATGTCGCTCTCGCGCATCCGCGAGATCGCATCGGCGACCTGGACCGCCAGCGTCTCCGACGCGCCCTTCACGCGGCGGCGGACGATATCCACCTCGCGCTGGCGGTTCGGGTAGTCGATCCACTGGTACAGGCAGCGTCGCTTGACCGCGTCGTGGAGGTCGCGCGTCCGGTTCGAGGTCAGCACGATGATCGGTGGATGGGTCGCGCGAATCGTGCCGATCTCCGGGATCGTCACGCTCGCCTCGCCGAGGAGCTGGAGCAGAAACGCCTCGAAGTCGTCGTCGGCGCGGTCGATCTCGTCGATCAGCAGCACCGCGGGGCGCGGGCCTGGGTGCTCGAGCGCGGTCATCAGCGGACGGCGAATCAGGTAGTCGGGACCGAACAGCTCCGATTCGCCGAGCTCGGCGTGCTTCGCGTCCGCGAGGCGGATGCTCAGCAGCTGCCGCGGGTAGTTCCACTCGTACAGCGCCTCGGCCGCGTCGATCCCCTCGTAGCACTGGAGCCGGATCAGCGGTGTATCGAGGATCATCGCCAGCGCCTTGGCGGCCTCGGTCTTGCCGACGCCGGCCTCTCCCTCGAGCAGCAACGGCTGAGGCAGACGTAGGGCCAGGAACATCGTCGTGGCCAAGCCCTCGTCGACGAGGTAGTCGACGCCCGCGAGACGCTGGGCGAGCGTCTCGACATCGGGCACGAGCTCGCGGATCTCCTCGGCAGCTTCGCCCGTGGCTCCACGCGGACTCATGCGGACTCCTGGACGGCTCCGCCTACGCCGGCGAAATGTGGCTCCCCGGCCTGCGCCAGAACCCGCTCGTAGTCCTCCGGCGTGTCGACGTCGAGCGGAATCGGACCCGCGAGCGGCACCTCGACCACGTCGCCGGCGCGACGGTCAAGCAGCCGCCAGACGCCCTTGTCGCCGTGCAGGTCGGCGAGCTCGCCGAACATCTCGCGCGAGAACGCGAGCGGGTGCCCGCGCCCTTCGTCATAGCGGCACACGGCCAGCGGCGAGTCGCCGCGGCCGGCAAGCAGCGCCGTTACCGTCGCGGTGCTCACGCCCGGCTGGTCCCCGAGCATCAGGACCATGACCTCGGTGCGCGAGTCCACGGCGCCGAGCGCTGCGGCGATCGAGGACGAGCAGCCGGCGCCGTAGGCGTCATTGACGATGACATCGGTGCCGGCCAGGTCGACCTTCGAGCGAACCTCGTCCGCGGCGCCGCCGAGCGCCACCACGATCTGGTCGAACGAGCAGGCGCGAGCAACGCTCACGACGTGACCCAGCAGCGTGCCGTCCCGATACGGGAGCAGCTGCTTGGGACGCCCGAGACGGCGCGAGCCGCCGGCTCCGAGCACGAGACCTGTGACAAAGAGGTCAGCCTGCGGACGTTGCATGCTCGTGCTGCGCTTCGAACTTGGTCTTGCAGCCCTCGCAGCAGAAGTAGACAGTCTCGCCGCCATGCTCGACCGACGGCGTACCGGGGACAGCCGCGACCGTCATCCCGCAGATCGGATCGACTGCGATGGTCGGCGCGGCGGGGTTCGACGCCGCCCTCGGGCTCGGGCGGCGGGATCCCGCGGCCGTGCGGTGAACGATCAGTCCGGCGGCCGGCTCCGACGCGGCGATCTGTTCCCCGCGGCGCACGGAGATGATCTTGGCAAGGATCGAAAGTGCGATCTCGCCCGGTTCGCGGGCGCCGATGGCGATCCCGGCGGGGTAGTCGACCAGCTCGATCAGTCCTTCCGGGACCCCGTCATCGCGCAGCTCGGCGAGGACGCCGGCGCCGCGCCTGCGACTGGCCACGAAGCCGACGTACGGCACGCCCACCTCGAGCGCGCGTCGCATCGTGTGGAACTCGTCGCGTCCGTGCGCCGCGATCACGACCGCGAGGTCCTCCGAGGTCGGGTCCGGCACCCCGTTCTCGACGGCGACGATCTCGAGCCCGAGCTCACCGCCGAGGCGGTGGACGGCCCCTGCGATCGGCGCATCGCCGACGACCAGGACGCGAGGCGCCGGCAGCACCGGCTCGAGGAAGACCTCGATCGCGCCTCCCGACAGGCAGGTGTTCTTGACCGTCACGGCTCCCTCCTCGTCGGTGGAGAGCTCCTGCGAGGCGGCGGCGAGCTGTTCCTCGGTCATCTCTTCCTCACCGTCGATCAGCTCGCCCTCCGGCGCGTCGGGCAGGATCCGCAGCAGCACAGGCTCGCGGGACTCGATCGTCTTCAGCGAGTACACGCGTACGCTGTGCTGCGCGCAGACGCCGCCGACGAACCCCTCGATCGTGCCGTCGCCGAGGATCAGCGCGACGTCTCCCGGCCGTGCGCTGGTCGGCCGCTGTGCACGCACGACGGTCGCCGTCACGAACGGGACGTGCTGCGCGGCGAGCTCGGTGGCTCGCCGCGACATCACGCTCTTGATCATTGCGGCGGCTCGGGACGGCCCTGCATCGCCGCCCACACACGCGCCGGGTTGCACGGAATGTCCATGTGCCTGACACCGTGCTTCTTCCACAGCGCGTCGATGACGGCGTTGGCGATGCACGGCACCGAGCCGACGTTCGGGGACTCGCCGACGCCCTTGGCACCGAGCGGGTGATGCGGGCACGGCGTGTACGTCGCGCCGAGCTCCCAGTCGGGGCATTCGAGGGAGGTTGGGATGAGGTAGTCCATGAAGGACGAGTTCAGGCAGTTCCCCTCCTCGTCGAACGTGATCACCTCCATCAGCGCGATCCCGAGCCCTTCCGCGAGCCCGCCGTGGATCTGGCCGTCGACGACCATCTCGTTGATCCGCACGCCGCAGTCATCCACCGCGATGCACCGCCGTACCTTCACGTGTCCGGTGTCGGGGTCGATGTCGACGACCGAGATGTAGGCGCCGTAGGGATAGGTCAGGTTCGGCGGGTCATAGATCACCTGGGCATCGAGCCCGCCCTCCAACCCGGCCGGCATCGTCCTGCCGCTGTACGCGTACTCGGCGATGTTCTCGATCAAGGCGGCCTTACTGGGGTCGCCCTTGACGAACCAGCGGCCCTTCTCCCAGGCGAGGTCCTCGGGACGGGTCTCGAGCATCGTCGCCGCGATCAGCCGTGCCTTGTCACGCACCTTGCGTGTGACGACCGCGACCGCGCCGCCCGACACCGGCGTCGACCGGCTCCCGTAGGTACCGAGCCCGTACGGCGACTTGTCGGTGTCGCCGTGGCGAACCTCGACGTCCTCCGGCGGGATCCCGAGCTCCTCGGCGACGATCTGCGCGAACGTCGTCTCGTGGCCCTGACCCTGGGTCTGCGCGCTGAGCGAGACCACTGCCTTGCCCGACGGATGCACGCGGAGATCGGCGCCGTCGTTCATCGCCAGCCCCAGGATGTCCATGTGCTTGCGAGGTCCGGCGCCGACGCCCTCGGTGAAGAACGCCACGCCGATGCCCATCAGCTCGCCACGCGCGAGCTTCTCCTGCTGCTCGCGGCGGAGATCCTCGTAGCCGGCGATCTCCATCGCGAGCTTCATCGTGGTGGCGTAGTCGCCGGAGTCGTAGGTCCACCCCGTCGTCGTCTCGTACGGGAACTGGGCCGGCTGGATGAAGCTCTGCATCCGCAGATCGACCGGGTCGACGCCTGCGTCGATCGCGAGCGCATCGACCATCCGCTCCACCAGGTAGACGGCCTCGGTGATCCGGAACGAGCACCGATACGCGACACCCCCGGGAGCCTTGTTGGTGTAGACCGCCTTCACCTTCACGTGCGACGCCTTCAGGTCATAGGACCCGCACACGATGTGGAAGAAGCCGGCCGGGAACTTCGTCGGCTGCGCGGTGCTGTCGAACGCACCGTGATCGGCGATCACATCGACCCGCAGGCCGGTGATCTTGCCGCCCTTCATGCACATCTCGCTGTGCATGATGTAGTCACGCGCGAAACTGTCCGCGGTCAGGTTGCCGGTGCGGTCCTCGATCCACTTCACCGGAACGCCGGCGACGATCGAGCCCGCGATCGCACACACGTAGCCAGGGTACACGGGCACCTTGCCTCCGAACCCGCCGCCGATGTCCTGGCACATGACCCGGATGTACTGCTCGGGGAGTCCCGCCACCTGGGCGTAGACGGTGCGGTGGGCGTGCGGGGCCTGGTTGCCGTTATAGATGTCGAGCTGACCCGTATTCGGATTGAAGTCCGCGACCATCCCGCACGTCTCCATCGGCGCCGGATGACAACGCGGATAGATGATGTCCCTGACCGCGACCACGTCGGCCTCGGCGAACACGCGATCGGTCGCCGCCTTGTCGCCGGCTTCCCACGTCGGGCTCGCGAGGTTGTCGCGCTGGCCGATCTTGTCATCGCGGATCAGCGGGGCGCCGGGATCAAGCGCCTTGCGGGCGTTGACGACCGCCGGCAGTGGCTCGTACTCGACGTCGATCATCGCGACCGCGTCGTTCGCCGTGTACTCGTCGCCCGCGATCACGAACGCGATCTCCTGGCCCTGGAAGCGCACCTTGTCCCCCGCGAGCACCGCCTGCGTGTCATAAGAGATCGTCGGCATCCACGCCAAGCCCAGGGTCTCCAGATCCTTCGCCGTCACGACCGCGGCGACACCCGGGTGCGCGAGCGCCCGCGTGGTGTCGATCGAGAGGATCTTCGCGTGCGCGTACGGGCTGCGCAGCACCTGGCCAAACACCATGCCCGGCAGGCGGAGGTCATCAAGATAGCGACCCTGACCGCGGATGAAGCGCCCATCTTCCTTGCGCTTCAGGCGACCGAAGCCGATCGGCCGCTCCTGATCGGCGCCTGTGCCCGGAAGATTCTGCTCGACGGTGACTGCCATGAACTGCCTCCCTATTTCGCGGTCGCTTCGTAGTCAGCTGCCCAACGAACGGCGCTGACGATGTTCTTATATCCCGTGCACCGACAGATGGCTCCTGAAATGGCTGTACGGATCTCGAGCTCGGTCGGATCAGGATTCTCATTTAAAAGTGCCCGGGTCGTCATCAACATCCCCGGCGTGCAGAATCCGCACTGCAGCGCGTGCTGCTCGTGGAAGCCCTGCTGGATCGGATCCAGCACACCATTGACCTCGAGCGCTTCCACCGTGGTGATCTCATGGCCCTCGGCCATCGCCGCCAGGCACGTGCACGACTTGATCGGCTTGCCGTCCATCAACACCACGCATGCACCACAATTCGACGTATCGCAACCCCAGTGCGTGCCGTGAAGCTCAATCGCCTCGCGGATGAAATGGACCAGCAGCAGACGCGGCTCGATCTCCCGCGTGTACATCTCTCCGTTGACGTTGATCGAAACTTGCATAAATCAGGCCTCCCTTAGTGTAGAGATCGTGTTCCGCGGCCCGCCGGACGGCTCCCGCGTCGCCACCGGATCGCGGTTGGCGCTTCGGGGGCGGCAGGGGCATTCCGGCGAATGTCGGCCCCACGCCACGATAGCGTCGCGGGCGCTTCGTCGGCGGGCGCTTCGTCGGCGGGCGCTTCCGGCTCGCTCTCGGCGACCGCCTCCGGCTCCGCGGCCGCGGCCGGCTCCGCGGCCGGCTCCGCGGGTGCGGACGGCTGGCCGGCTCCCGCGCCTCCACGCCACCGCAGGGTGGTGGGCGCCTCAACGGGAGCGGACGGCTCCTCGGCGACGGGCGCCGGCTCGGGCGCTTCGGCCTCGGGCTCGGGGGCTTCCGGCTCGGCGGTGACCGCTTCCGGCTCAGCGGCCGCGACCGGCTCGGGCTCGGGCTCGGCCGCTTCCGGCTCGGCGGCGACCGCTTCCGGCTCGGCGGCCGCGGCCGGCTCCGCGGGTGCCGACGGCTGGCCGGCTCCCGCGCCTCCACGCCACCGCAGGGTGGTGGGCGCCTCAACGGGAGCGGGCGGCTCCTCGGCGGCGGGCTCGGGCGCGCTCTCGGCGACCGGCTCGGCGACCGGGGCTTCCGGCTCAGGCGCCGGCTCACTCTCGGCGACCGGCTCCTCGACGGGGGCTTCCGGCTCGGCGGCCGGCTCACTCTCGGCAACCGGCTCCTCGACGGGCGCTTCGGGCTCGCTCACGGCAGCCGCCTCGGCCGCGGGGGCATCCGCCTCGCTGGCCGCGACCGGCTCCGCCGCGACAGGTTCCGGCTCGCTCACCGCTTCCGGCTCGGGCGCGACGGCCGCGGCACTCCCGCCTCCGCCCTTTCCCCACCGAAGGACGGCCGGGGCCTCGGCCGGCGCGGCGGGCGCGGCCGGCGCGCTGGGGGCAGCCGGCTCGGCTGGGGCCGACGGCCTGCTGGGGCTGGAATACGGCCTGCTGGGCGAGGCGAGTGCACGTTCCGATGCGCGGGTAAGCGCGCGTTCGGTGAGCACGCCGGCCAGGTGTCGCTTGTAGTCGACCGGCCCGCGAGAGTCCGAGCTCGGGGAGCAAGCCTTGGCCGCGATCTGGCCCGCCTGGGCGAACAGCGCCGCCGAGGGAGCCTTGCCGCGCAGCAGCTCCTCCGCGTCGGTGACGTGAATAGTCGTCAGCCCGACCGCGCTGAGCGCGATGCCCGCATCCGCGATCGTGCCGCCATCGATCCACAGCGCAGCCGACGCGGCGGCGATCGCCCAGTCGCCGGCGCGGCGCTCGACCTTCTCGTGCGCGCTGCCACCGCCGGAGTGCAGCGGGATGCGAACCTCGGTGAGGATCTCGCCGTCGCCGACCGCCGTCACGTACGGACCAACGTGAAACTCCTCCATCCCGACCAGTCGCTCGCCGCCGGGGCCGCGGATCAGGGCGACCGCCTTGACCGCCGAGCACACTGCGCTGAGGTCCTCGGCCGCGTCAGCCTGGCACAGCGAGCCCCCGATCGTGCCACGGTTACGCACCACCGGATCGGCGATCACCTCCTCAGCATCACGGAACACCGGGAAGTGCCTCGCGAGCAGATCGGAC
>Ga0302325_10007219_pt1 | contig 24713 bp, 37 predicted proteins | sample Palsa_T0_2_FD_201948 | JGI IMG/M metagenome (GOLD analysis project Ga0302325, IMG submission 201948) | Peat permafrost microbial communities from Stordalen Mire near Abisko, Sweden - Palsa_T0_2 | ecosystem: Environmental > Terrestrial > Soil > Palsa > Peat permafrost | place: Sweden: Abisko... | reverse complement strand
ATCATTATGGGCATCTCCGGTTGTGGGGGAGTAATTTATCCGTTTAGACGATCGGAACCTTGTACGATACTATCTGAGATGGGAAGTCTAGCCCCATGGAATCGCTTAAGCAGACTTTGTGGAACTAAGATAACCTCGGCACGTTGAGCCGAGAAATTATTTTCCGTATTAACTGCAACTGAACATTGATTTTGATGTGTTGCAGTTGCAGGTTAACATATGCATGTCCGGGCAATGCCCCATCATGAGCAGCTATCCTGTGTGACTACCCTTATCATCATAAGCTCAATGGATCTTTCGAAAGCGGGTGCCCGGAACCTTTCTAGAACGAGATTTCTGTTGATCTGAAGGTGTCATCGGCTATTTGCGGCTGAGGTGCGATCGATATCTCAACAACAGGTCCGTCTTTGAAGTACAAATTTAGACAGAAAATGCTTCCTATTCATCATCCCCGAGCTTTACATAACTTTATCTGAGCTTATCTTTCGGAATCACGCGCGCAAGATTGTCCCGAACCTCGCTTATAGTGGGTCTTGTGATTGGCTTTCTCTCTCGATAGATAAGATAGGAAAGCCATCTCAGAGTGACATAATGATAGATCGGCGCACACCAAGCGTGGGGCAAAAGGGTCACAAGCTGAAACACAAGTGAGAAAGCGATAATGGATGCCTTGGAACTATAAAGGACATAGATACTCATCACTCAGGAAAGGTACACCCAGAGACGACAGTATGGGTATCTTGGGACGTATTGACAAGTTCATCCAGGTGGATCATGGCCCAGTTGAGAACAAGACTCAATTATTCTTGACAAAGTATGCTTATCTTGAACTGTGGGGTAGCTGATACTGTGTAGCAACGATCTCGATCCTGTTCCGCCGTATCAGCGACTATGGGGACCTTGGAATTATGTTGCTTTCTGGCTAGCTGATTCCATCAACATCAATACTTGGATGATCGGTAAGACACGCACCTGAACCGAGGATTGATAGCAGTTTCATCTAGTATTCTTGCTGGGCTTTCTTGGTGGGAATGTTGGCTCTGCGTGTGGGCCGGGTACTCTATCGCGGCCTGCTTCGTCGTTGCCACCGGTCGAATGGGTGCAGTGTATCACATCTCCTTTCCTGTCATCAATCGTGCATCCTTCGGTATTTGGGGCTCGCTATGGCCGGTCTTTAACCGAGGCGTCATGGCCTGTATTTGGTACGGCGTACAATCTTGGATCGGAGGCGAATGTGTCTATCTGATGCTTCGTGCAATTGCGCCGAGTATTGCAAATATTCCCAACGGCATCCCCAGTTCAGGAACAGATACAAAGTCTTATCTGTGCTTTTTCCTGTTCTGGTTTTGTTCATTGCCAGCCATCTGGTTTCCAGTGTACAAGATCCGTCATCTTTTCACGTTCAAATCCTACACCGTACCAATTGCTGGAGTCCTGTTCATGGTTTGGGCAATTGTCAAGGCCGGCGGAGTTGGCCCGATTGTTCGCCAGCCCTCGACTATTAGTGGCAGTACAAAGGTTTGGGCGGCAATTGCTGCCATCATGGATTGTGTTGCGAATTTTGCTACTTTGATTGTCAACGATCCCGATTTTGCACGTTTTGCAAAGAAACCGCGAGATGCACTTTGGTCGCAGCTTTTTACTATTCCCATCGGTTTTGCTTTGACATCTTTCATCGGTGTCATTGTCTCCAGTTCTTCCAATATCATCTACGGAGAACCTATTTGGGTAGAATTCCTTGTTAAACGTCCTAACTCAAGAATCCTTTGGATCTGCTCGGCAAATTCCTTGATGGAAATCCAAGTTCTGCTACACGATGTGGGGTGTTCTTTATCGCACTCGCATTCGCACTCGCACAACTAGGTGTCAATATCGCTGCCAACTCCGTCTCTGCCGGCAATGACTTGTCGGCATTGATGCCAAGATACATCAACATACGACGAGGCGGATATATTGCCGCTGTTGTCGGCATTATTATGTGTCCCTGGAAAGTGCTCGATAACTCATCTAACTTTACATCGTACTTGTCCAGGTATACGCACTTCATATAACACCGTAGCTTACGCCAGTTACTCTGTCTTTTTGTCTAGTATTGCGGGAGTTATGCTCACCGATTACTATGTCATTCATAAGGGATACTTTTCTGTTCCAGATCTGTACTCCGCGCATCGTGAGGGGCCGTACTGGTATCTCATGGGAATCAATCCCAAGGCATATGTACCTCCGCTTAAGACCTCCACTAATTTCAGATTGCCTATATCTTTGGAATCGTAATCAATGTTGTGGGTTTTGCCGGAGCCGTCGGTCAGACCGTCCCCATCGGCGCAACATACATCTATCGCCTCAATTTCTTCGCAGGCTTCATCGTGGCCAGTCTCACTTACATCATTCTCAACAAAATCTGGCCCGCCAAGGCCGTACCTGAACGATGGACAGAAGATGGTGATCAGAACGTCCTGGAAGGACGCGTCGCCAGAATGCCAAGCAATGACGATTACGAGCATGGGATCTTGAAGGGGGACGACGGGCTCAACAAGTCTGATTACAATAATACCAAGTTACAGGCCTCAGACAGTCCTTCGGGATCGAACCTTTGAACACCGGAAAAGAGAATGTGTAAGGTAGCTGTACTTTTTCGCAATCATGTTAGATATGTTACGTTATATACATTATATTCAACCTTCAGCAATCAATTGAACTCTTGGTCGACTTGAATGAATGTCTTGATATACTTGTCTTCTTCAACTGCGCCCTGAACTGTGAAGTCCCGCTTCCTCCCTATTCATTAGCTTCTGTTGGTGAATGAGATACCGCAGATAACGATATAGGGAACCCCCTCAATATCTCCATCCACCATACGGATTTTATTCTTGATAGTGGATTTATCCTCGCCACTCTCCAAGTATTCTTTCGCTTTCTGCTCATCCAAGCCTCCATCTTTTGCCGCTTTCATAAGAGTCTCCATACTTGCTGGGGGCTGGGCATCTTCGAAGTACGACTTGTACAAAGAGTCCAAGACTTTCAAATTCGATCCTTTGGGACCATTCTCCTGTGCATAGTAGATCAGACGATGCGCGTCGAGTGTTGGGGTGATGATGCCGTCCTAAAATTAGAGTGATTCCCCTTCGTCGCCTACATAGTTGAATTTGATCCCAACTCTGTTTCATCAGATGAGAGAGTTTTTGGATATTACGTCTCGCCAAGCATCTTCATATATTCCTCTGCCTTTTGGCCTTGGTCTGCACTGCCGAATTTCTTGGCGTACTGCTCCCGCTTTCTCATTCCCTCTTCGGGTAAATCCTTATTTAGTTGATACGGCAGAAGTTGCCACTCTAAGCATGAGTTCCAATGTAAAAGGCTATACCAAATTCGAGCGGCAGTTTAAGCTCGTTTGTCGCCTTTTCCATGGCCGAGCCGAGTCGCTTACGAGCAACATACTAAGCGTAAATGTGGGGTAATCATGGGGAACTCATACCGTGAAAGGACACACTAACAACAAGTCAGCAGAGCCAAAAGAATGGATTGTGTACCTGTGTCCAAAGTGAACTCGATGACGACTTTATGGAGACTTTGAGCTGCCATGCTGGTGCTGCAGTCAACTGACGGGGTTCAAACGAGGTACCGAGATGCCGAAGAGCGGATCGACGGCCGAGGGCGACCTTTTTAGGGCGCGCAACAGGGCAAATCGGCCGAGTCGCTTTTGAAATCTCTCGCAAAATCCTTTTTGGCCGTTCCTTCAGGCTTCAAAGGCACAAGACAATGGCCTTTCGCTCGGTCAACCTGAACGCTCCTCGAGGACCCCGAGGCGGCGGACGTGGCGGCAGCAACGGAGGAGGCTACCGCAGCGCGAGCTCCGGGTACACAACGCCGCCAGTGCGAATAGATGCGTCCGGAAGGGTTGACCAAGGATTCGGCCCGGTTGGAGGAGCGGCAGCAGCAGACGACGTCTTCGACATATTTGGCCTCGACGACATGGCAACGACACAGCAGACGCAGTCACTGGTGCAGGCACAGCAGCCAGCACCCATTTTGTATGCACCCCCCTCTGCTTTCACGGTTCGCGCTAGATCAATGAAATACTATGCTTTCAAACCACAGTAGTCTTGATCTTGACCGTTCCATGCGCTCCAGTCCTCTGTGTGAATGTGATTTCTGATGTCCTTTGTAGTAACAATGCCCCTCAACGTGGTAGAGGACGAGGAAGAGGACGCGGGACGTTCAACAACCGTAACGATGGATACCAGCAGCATGGTGGGAACACCGCGGACGGAGGTCTGGACGTACAGATACGAGGATGGGATGGCGCAGATAATCAGAATGATGTGATTGCATTCTTACATCGTAAGTTTGGGATACAAATTCACAATCCACGCTTCCAGGGACAAAATCTGTATTGTACCGCCCCTAGTCCTGCAGCATACCAGACCCTTCTCGACGCAAATGGTGTACGGTTCGCCGGTAAATCTCTACAAATCAGTCCATCGCAGACCAGGAGTTCGTACCCTGGGACACATAATCCGCAATCTGGATTCTCAAATCAACACACCCAAACCACATACGAAATTCTGAAAGGATTCCTAAGTCGGCGATATAATGCAGAACTAGGATTACTGGATCTAAGTAATCTTGCAGCGGATGAAACGCTACAGGGATCGGGCTTTTTCAACAGCGCTTCTACCCAGGCGAAGGTAAACCAACTAGTGACACTTATTCACACCAGTTATTCCCTGCTCTCATGCGGGTAGCATCTGAAAATATACCGAACCAAGGAGTCGGAGTCGTCAGCGTCAATCTAGCCAATAATGGACTCCGAGATGTGCGTGGTGTAGAGGGACTAGCGACGACGTTCCCTGATCTCAAAGTAGACCCGCTTTGAATGTGGCTGATGATAGAATCTGAGTCTCCAGCAGAACAATATCGCACACAGAAATGATTTGGAGCCGTGGTATCATGTGTCCAAGTTTCCTCAACTTCAAGAAATAGTACTTACCGGCAACCCTATCCAAACGAATGCACGAGATGCAGCGGAATACCAACGCGACATCCTGAAACGATTTCCCTCGTTAAAAGTCCTTGACGGCGTTCCACTCCCCACACAGCCAAAAGAAATCAAATTCGGCGTTCCCGACTCCACCGTATCCGCGTCAAAGAACGTCGAGTTACCAGGTAAAATCCGCCAAGGTGCCTGGGGTGAAGGAAGCAACGAAATTGGCGTGGGCTTCCTGGGAGTCTTCTTCCCCCTCTACGATACTGATCGACAAAACCTAATACAACAATACTACACTCCAACAAGTCTCTTCTCTCTCTCTGTTGACACAATTACACCACATCAACCTACACATCACCGTCGAGGGGCCTTTTCCGGCTCCAATCAAGCTCCGTCATCGTCAAATCTCGGGAATTATATTCCTCAATCTCGAAATTTGGTGAGAACCACGAATCACCAGACACGAATAACACGATTGCACCACGGGAGAGATCAGATTGCTCAAGCATTTCGTAACCTCCCGCGGACTCGTCATCCACTTGATGATCCCAATGCGTTTGTCGCAGACGGATTTCAAGTGCAGATCGGCACGACCGGGGGGATCATGGTATCTGTTCATGGAGAGTTTATGGAAACCAACGAGAGGGGAACAGAACTACGGAGGAGTTTCGACAGAACCTTTTTATTGGGCCCGCCTGCTCAAACAAATCCTGGAAGTCAGTGCGTGGTGGTATCTGATTTACTGGTACTGCGACCATACAGTGGACGTGATGCATGGACACCAGAGTCAGATACAGTGCCCGTTGATCCGAATGCATTGATTCAGGAAGTAAGGAGAAGGACAGGAATGAATGAACACTTTGCGGGTATTTTATTAAGTGAATGTAACGGGGATATTGAGGCTGGGATGAGAAGGTTTGAGGAGGCAAAAGTATGTCCTCTACCTCAAAATTGTGCTAAACTTTTAGGCGATGAATCAAATTCCAGCAGAAGCATTTCAATAATGGGAGTTTTTGGCATGGGTGGGTGAACTGTTCGTTCAGCTCAGGTAGATGGATATGGGGTAATAGCATAGTCAAAAAATAATGGAACTGTATACCAAATAAAACTTCTGTTTTCATGCACTAAGACTTGGCACACGTCCGAATTGTACTCCACTCCTTAACGTTGTTCTGTGTCAAAAACACAATATTTTGTTCAATAAATTTCATTTCCCTGATTCCAGCCAGGTGCGCACATTATCACCAATCGCACATTGTTTTGAGGCGCACATTGTAGTGAGACGCGCATTGTAGTGAGACGAGCATTATCCTTTCCTTTTCGTCTATATAGCTGTGGATTAATCCTGTATTTGATTGTACTGTTTGAGTGCTCCTTCTGCCAGCTTTGGTGGGGCCTTGACTTTGCCCTCAACAACATCAAACAGCTCTTTCTCACGCAGTGTCGCTTGTACATGTATGGTCGTCACCCAAATCGAAAAGCTCAATGAGAAGAACTACCGTTCTTGGGCGACGACCATACGAGCGACACTGCGCAAGAAAGAGCTGTTTGATGTTGTTGAGGGCAAAGTCAAGGCCCCACCAAAGCCGGCAGAAGGAGCATTGGCCAACGAGAACAATGCATACGACACAGCACTCAAACAGTACAAACCCATTACTGTCGTGCTCCGTAGGTTCTCCCATATAATAGTATTAGTGGTAGCTATATACATACATCTCGGCTTCCCGGCGATCGAGTGTACATGATATCTGAACTCGCCCGTAAGGCTAATAATATACAGAAAAACTGTCTACACAAAACCTTTCCAAATATTAGTCAATTCCATATGGTATCCAGTCCTGAGCTCGTATTTTTCCCAAAACGGCCCTAGCAACATGCTAGTACCACGACCGTCGCATATTCGTCTCCTCATCCCTTCTATGAGGAATGATGCTTTCAGTGATATTAAGCGCTTCAGTTAATCCCTTTAATCAGCTTCCGCCAGAATGCAGCGTTACCTTCCATTGAGCCATCGTCATTTCAAATACAAACTGCCTGTTCTCCATTGTCATCTCCTCTTCCGTAAGAGTGTCCACACATGTAACGATAGGGAAACTATCCCCTATGACTTCGATTTTCGCACGTGCGTCTTGAACGCTGAAACTGAGGTAGAATATATTCTCGATCGTCTGCGAGAAACTATGTGGATTGATGACGAATTCGAAGAGATTTATCGGGGAATATTGTCGTAATAGATTGGCAACCAGTCGCACCATCTTGGTGGTATCGGCTTCCCGCTTTTGCATATCTTCGTGTTTCAACTATTATATGAGGATCAGGGATTCGCAGGGGACGCACCTCTTGAGGCCGTATTATCTCGGCATTTGAGGTGTCTCTGGCCTGACGGCTAGTGACTTTGCGTATCTTCTTCTCCACACTCAATGGACCGAGCATAAATCCTATCGTAGGAGGACGACGGGCTATTCCCTTGGCTAAACGACCCAGCTTGGTCCAGTCCATGTCCATATATCGGTCCCGCTCAATGAGTTGATGTCCTCGGAATAGATGGCCCCCGCCAAGTTGTGAGATCAAGTGCGCGATAAACGCATCGATATTCAATGTCGCCTCCCCAAGGGTTATATTCAGTGCCCTTCTCTTGGCAAGATCTGATGTTCGTACAATCAATCCTGAATCCAAAGTAGCCATATCAGTTGTTCTCACACCTACACCGAATCAGCACCTACCCTCTCGTAAGGATACTGATACCTTGCTCATAAAGTACATTCGCCTCCTCCTGCGTTTCCTTAATCCCTTCATTTCCGGGTTCCAGAAACTCTTTCGTTCGTTCTATAGATCAATGACCCTTCCGTGACTTGCACTTACCCTTGACAGTTCGGTGTAAACGTCGATACGCCCGCTTCACTTCGCGGGCCTCGGCTTTATCTTGATAAGGATCATAGTCCTGCTTATTCTTGTGATCTCCCATCACGGCTCGGAACGCCGCTTGGCTAGCAAACACCCGTGTCCGCTGAGTCTGTTCCGGCGTCGGCGGCGTGGTGTTTTCCTTGTCGGACGCCGAAGGTGACATTGTCGAGGGCCCTCGTTGCGCATAGGGACCCAGTCTGGCGGAGCCATGGGTGTACGGGTTCTGCGTGGGCTGGACTGAACGAGGCATGATATCTGGTCATATACAAGGGCAAAGGCTGTTGGGTCGTTATAATGCCAGTCGGGCTCGAAGACCGGTGTTCATAATGTCGTCGCCGGTTGTTGCCTCGATAGAAGACTTTCTTGTTCCAAATGCTGCAGGTGCATCACCGTTGAAATGAACGATGTGCATGACCGCTGACGTAAGCTTCACTTCCGGATTAAGGGTCTAACGGGGTTGAAGGACTTTGTCTTGTTCGAACCCCTTTTGATGCTTCTCTCAGGTGCTGAAGGCTTCTCTCAACAGTCATATTGCGACTCATGTTTGAACACACCTATATGAAAACCACTACTAGTCTAACATGGCCAGCAGTTGCAGATTTTTTTCAAACTTCAACGATCTCGATCGTAAAAGCCAGAAAAAAAGGAGCGACCGCAGTCTTGACCCTTCGAGGGCTTCACTCCGTCGAATAATCCACGGATCCATAATCCCATAAAAGAAAACACGGAATCCCAACAGCAACAGCCGTACGTACGTATACCGAGAAAATATAGAAAATCCTCAAGCTCCAAAGTAAAATCCCAAAAAGAATCCACAAAAGAACATAGCATCCCTGATATCCCCTCCTTCTCTTTCAACTCTTGTATATCCTTTGCTCCTTTGCATTTTTTTTTCATATCCGATATCCCATCTCTTGTATATATAAGATCCAAAGTATTCTTTTGTCCAACTCTTTGAAAGAAAGGTGTCCGGCTAAACAGATACAGATCCGAGTATGGAACCTATGTCTACCAAAGCTTCTCGCATTTCAAACACAGGGAGGAAATGGATCAATCAGTCGGCAACAAAGGGAATATGAATATCCGCATGAACAACAAAGAGGACAGTGCTGAGAGAGAATGAGATAAGTAAAGTAGCAGGCTGGAATGGTGTGGGCCAAAGTTGAGTCGTAGCCATATGTTTATGGTGAATGTGATGGTGGTGAATGTGGTGTGGAAATCCAACGGCGGTGTGAAGTATTCGGTGCGTCTTAAGAAAAGAGTGTAAGATGAGGAGTGCACGGCACTATAAGGCTCGTGGCGACTCTCGGAGGAAAGGCGAGACTATCTAGATGACGACAGATGTTGCAGTCGATGATCAAGGCAGCTCATGTGTAATATCGGAAGGACGTCGGAAGAGTGATAAGGACGCACATGGGTCCAGCGCACAGTAGCGCGGTTCGCGGGTCGAGCGACAGAGGAACTAACGGTGACGAAGACGGTGCTCGGGGTGTATAAGAGACAAGAATGAAGATAGAACGGGAATGAGGTGGCGAAGTGTAGTAAGTGTCAGCAGGACATTACCCGTTTGAACAGGAGATCGAACGGTGGTGGTGGTTGTCGTCGCATAGGGGACATAGAAAGAAGATCGGGCCACAGCAGACTACATCGAAGCGGTAGAGCATGGGCCATAACAAGAAAGACCGGGGAGGGCGACTCGTTGTCGAAGAGGCGTGGAAAGAACTACTCGGACGGAAAGGTTGGTTGGTGGCGAAGTAAGCGACTCATAGTGAGCGAAGAAGCGGACCACATCACAGCCAAGTGCGGATCGGAAGAGTGCTTAACGAGCAGCAGGTCGGCGGGCGTGTCGACAGCAAAGGGCGACAGACGGCGATGGATGGCAGCGCTGCGGGTGGGAAGGGCGCTGATGAGCCCGTTTGGCGCAGTGGTGGGTGGCGAGGCGGAGCCTGGGCTGAAATGGTGCGAGAGAGGCGGACTTTATATGGGTCAGTGCGCCGCACAGGGTTAGGGGAAAACACAAGTCAGTTGACCAATCCACGTCTGCATCCAGAACATTCTGACACGCGCGAGGCTGGCTGGTCACTGCAGATCACCCACATGTGCCACCGCACGAAAATCACACTCCTCCTCTCATCCAGCAAGTAACAATGCCAATGATTAAACCTATCTACTCACGTTGTATACCTTGACCACGTTAAAGATAGCCATTCCTCAATCCTCAAACCAGTAATAATGCACTCAACTGAAGAATTATTACTACTCCAAAATACTTTTTATCGATAAATATGTGAAATCCCACGTTTACATGGCGAAAATACCAGCCAAGATGGCAACCGCAATAGCGACAACGGATCCGAACTTCGAGTTGACCGAGCCGGCGCGGGATGCTACGGGAGGAACTGAGTTTGCAGTGCTGCTTGCAAAGGAAGTAGCCGCCGCGGATCCAGTCTTTGAGGCCGAGGTCGACTTGGACTTGGTCCCACTGGAAGTCGCAGTCGTTGATCCAGAGGTGCTAGCACCCGATACAGTGCTCGACGCAGAGGCACTCGTGGAAGAAAAGGTGGAGCTGATGGTGAACTAATGTTAACAACGGCAGAGTATGAATTATACGCGATTCGAGAAGTTCAAATTGTTTGTACTACCATTCAGAAAGTTCCGGAAATCAATTACCCTGGTCCCTTAATGGCAATGGCAAAGTTCGTTCCAGCATCGGTATCAGCAGGTACGTTCCACATAAAGCTCTAGAAGTCAGTGGGCTCAATTGAATGGCACGATACTCCAGTGTTGGGTGCACCGGCAGCGATGACGGCAAGGTAGTTCACATTTGTGATAGGCCCATCGACAAGGGACAGCGCGACTGTTCCGTTCGTCGTAGGTGTCCAAGTGATCGTGAATGATTGACCTACACGTCAATAAAGCTCCCCAAGGGAGTTGTTACCTGCAGTAACCACGGTTCCGGCAACAGGGCTGGTAATTGGCTATTATCAGCAGATGATCGGATTCCAAAGCTCAGAGTTTGAGTACATTCGAGTCGTCGGTCTGTGCAAAGACAGAAGAAGCGGCGAGGAGGACAGATAGGGCTGCAAAGCCAAACGAACGAAGATTAACAAACATAGTGCTGCTCAATGGGGTAAGACGAGAAGGCAAGTAAAATGTGCGTGCTTGGAGGGAGAGCGGGAAATTTGACGCGAGGTGGAAATATAAGAGAGAGCAAGCGAGGAAGGGTCCGCTTCAGGGGTGTGCTGCTGTACCCAATGGCGCTTCTGCATATTTGGCTATTTTTAACCGCTTGGGGCAGAATCCTCCAGTTATTTTAAATTGCTGACTGCATTTCGGTATTAGGCTTTACTACGAGCCAATCACTAGGCCGGTTTAAATTAGTTCTCTTGGCCCTTTCGGCTAGAAATAGAGCATCACGTTATACTAGCAGTAAATCGCGAGCCCATATATATTGACAAACAACGATGATGAATTTCCTGATGCTACCTTACTCGTACAGTTCCGAAATACCAATATTTTCCAACCTAGTCTTGCAGACCGTATCTCCTCAATATCTCCGTTTTCATAAACTCCTGCTTCAAATACGCATCTCTTAAAAAGTCCGCAGTCCCAGCCCCAAACTTTTCTTCCGCTCCCATAGAAATTAATCCCTCGACTCCATTCCATGAGTCCAATCCATCCAATTCCAGTGGATCCACAATATAGTCAATCAAGTGGACATGATTGTCGTTCAAATTAAATTTACACTACCGTCAGGGCTGGTTCACATACATGGATGGTAAGGGGAGATACCCTTAGATTTTTAGAGTTGTCGAGGACCCATTGCGTTCCGCCGGGGTGGACAAAGAAGAAGCGGATGGCGTCCTTGATGGGACGGAGGAGGGATTGTGCGAATTCGTAGTTTTGGGCAAAGTTTCGGGCGAGGTATTTTTGTGCGGATTGGGCGAAGGAGTTGGTGTGGATCATCAGATCCAGGATTGTCGTTGGGAGGGATAGAGAATAGAAGTTGCCCTGGACTTTTTGTTTTGTGGGGTTTTTGATGTTGGGGTTGTATATCATCATAGGAATGCGATAGGCTTCGTTGTGAGGATTCTCGATAGGTGTTGACCATTGTCCTGCGAATGGGAATCCATGATCTCCGTGACTTTTGTCAGCTCAGGTTCTAGCAAGGTGAAGTACATCAAGAACAATGTCTCGTTTTCGAGCCCTCGCTCACGGAACCCAAGAATAATTTCCTTGACTTTATCGTCTGTCCATCTCACCGCATTCATCCAATTATCCACAGAATCCCACTCTCCATTCGTCCAAACATAACTCTTTCTGCCATTCCACTCTGACGGAATCCTAAAGGGGGTGTGCGTGGTAGTACTCATCCATCCAAGGTACATTCTATTCTTCGGGACTCTGTTTATGGTATTATCAACATATTTCCAGAAATGCTCCAATCCACGTTCGTCATAGTATCCCAAGGGAGTATCGAAGTCGCCTAGTTTTCCGACTTCACCGAGTTCTTCGGCAGTGATGACGGTGTTGAATCCCACGCGTTGGAGGATGTCTTTTTCATGGTCGTAGGCTCCTGTTGCGGATTCGATGTGGACTGTTTCCCACATATCCGTTGTGCGGGGACGGGAATTGTTATGAAGAGCAAGGATTTCGGACTCCGTGTCCGTGACCGAATTCATGTATCTGAAGACTTGTGGGAGACAATGTTGGTACATCCGTGCCGGGTCTTCAAATTCAACACTGAAATCAATGGGCAACGCAAGTTGGCCGCAGTAATCTGTCATCAGATCATCAAATTTGAAGGATCTTACGTCCCAACATTGCTTTGTGGGTAAAGGGAATGGTCGCCCAGACAGTTTCCCAGGAGATTGTATGTTGAGCAAGACTTTCGATGAAGGGTGTTATGTTTTCCGTTGTCATGACCGTTCCACCCTCTACCTTCGAGAAGTGCGTATCAATATGATGGGCAAGTAAACCATCTTCGTTCCAAGGATAGGAATCATCCCTCATCGATTCCAGGACAATGTGAACGATATTCGTGAATTGTGTGCCTTCCAGTGCTTTGGCAATGAACGGATCCATTGGTGAATCCAAATTAGACACATAGTAGGGATCCTCAACGGGATTGTAATTCATCCCACCGAAGGGGTTGCCGCCGACGGTGCTCTTGCTGCACTGTCCTCGCATATCGCGGAGACTCTTGGTGATGATTGCCGAGGAGACCGTGCCGACAACATCGTATAACAGTGTGGCGGTCATGTGTTGCCACGGTTGACTTGGCAAAAGCATGGCTCCGAACAATAGAAACAGAATGACAAGCATGAACGGCTCTCGAATAAATCTGCGGAACGGACCTCCTCCGCCTCCAAAGTCATGGGACTCTTCTGCCTTCTCCGAGAGAAGAGAATCGGGCCGGCCGTGTCTCGACTCTGTTACCCGGCGGGCCAGCATGGCGACCGCTCCGACGAACAAGTACGCCATGAACACTTTGCCGAAATTGCCGCCTCCTTGAGCCATGAGTTTACTGTAAATCTTCCAGTTCGAGACAATCTACGAGTCAGATGCATTTCACACCCCTGAGATATACCTCCACACTGCGTCCCCAGTTTACTTCTGCATTAGCTTCCAGATACAGCGAAACGAAAGTAGCGCTGCAAGAAGTGATGACAATGCCGATGAAGCCGGCGAGAATTTGCCATGCCCGATTAACTGAGGCCAGCCCACGATATTGGAGCATGATAGTGATGAGATCGAAGACAAAAAAGAATGGTCCAAAAAATATAACGCCGAGAGTCGAAAGAGGCCCATGCAGGAGAATTATTGTGATTTTATGAGCGAGTAATGCGATGATCGAACAAGTCAAAATCCCCAATGCAAAGATATTGTCGACACAAAAGAGGTACAAGTGAATGTAGTGGAGGAGATTTCGCGAGGGTCTCCGAAACCGCATCGTGTTGGGTGAAGGAAGATTCATCTTGCCACCCGAGTATCGCCGAAACCCCAATGCCGAAGAAAAAGAAAAATGCCGTAAAATGCGCCGCCCAATCTTGAGATCCGACTTAGCCTGAAGTCGCAGTGAAAACTATTCCTGCTTTCAATAGACCTTCTCCCCCTTGTGTCCGCGGCCCAGCTTGATCTAAGCTTAAAGTCGTGGTCGGGCCGTGAGAGCGAGATGTTGCTTGCACGTTGGGGCCATTGACCATTTTATTGGCACTGTCCATTCGCGAGTCCCTCTTAATGCCAGGTTTTGTGGTCCTCGGAGTGACCAATATCCGTTTTATGTCTTCCACATAGTTTCAATGAATCGGGTAATCTGCAGCATCTCGTTGGTGGCAGTGTATTTTTGGCTCCCAGGGCAGAGAACACGGAGCGAATCAGTTCGGGCGTTGAGTCCGGTGTGACAAACGCCACCAGAAAGGGGCTTTTTAGCCGATTACGGGCCAATTGCACTGATTTCGCCGGGCCATTTTTAGAGCACCACGAATAGGCAGCCCAGAAATAGTCCGCCTGGAATGTAATTTACAGCCGCTGAAGCGGTTCGCCCGGAGTCTTCGTCGTCCATTTTTCTTGCCAATGAACCGCATGGTGATGCTGACGAGGTCCGTGTTAGAGGTGAGATCTGGGTTGCAGATCTTTGATTGGGCGGAATTGCTGGCGCCCACGGCCCACCACAGAACGCCAGCCCCTCAATGATTTGACTCACACAAATCTTTAAGACCTTAAATTGGTGGTGGGTCCCTTAAATTCGGCGTGAAATTCGCCCGTACAGATCATTCCATTAAACTTTGAATCACATTAACATCGGCAGTATAAAGGGGTCAGCGATCTGAGACTTTCGCCGTAACCGGCGTTGGTGATTATTTACTTAATATTTCACAGGCTCTTAATGAGAAGTAGCTATCTAAGGGGGGCGCGTGGGCCCTGCGGCTTATCGGATCCAGCCTCTATCTAGGCACGGACAATATCCTCAATGATTTGCTGGGCGGCAAGGACCTTCTCATCTTCCCATGGCTTACCAACAACTTGCAAGCCAATTGGAGCGCCGGCGAAGTATTCGGGGTCATCTACAGTCAACGTGGACTAGTCGAAGAGATACAAGTATTGTACATGAACTCGTCGTCAGCGTTCATTGGCTTGTAGTCCTTCTCTTTGAGATCGATCGACGGGTCGACTCGGCCGTAAGGGAAGATAGAGGAGGGGTAGTCGAGGATGTTCCACTGACAGGTATAGGCCCAGCTGAAGTATTAGCAGTGAATTTCATGGAGGTACTATTTGGACTCATTATGTCTGCTGGCAGGGGTACCGGCGGCAGGACAAAGGATGACATCGGGAGGGTTCCCGCCATTGTACGCATTCCAGTAGTTAAGGTACTCTTGCTTGTAGTCATCTCTGGCTACATTGAGAGCCCAGTTGTCTTCGACTTGAAGTCTCCTGAGGAATGGATTTTCTGCAATTAGCCACGAATTTCCAAAGCATACCTTTGAAGAGAAAATCGGTGAGGGGCATCACGGGTTCGCCCGTCGAGGCCATGGTGTCTAAGTCTTCCTTGCCGCCATCTGCAAAGTACATGGAAACCACAATCTCATAACCTCGACGGTGTTGATATGGCTTCCATTCAACGACTTTGACACCGCTCTTTTGGAGTTTGGCAGCACACTCCTTGAGTGCACGGATGATTGGAGGAGAGGGTTTGGCCCAGCCGTCGTCATACATGATTCCAACGGTCAGATCGTTCTTGTTCAATTGGACATCGCGCCATGGCAATGGAATCAAAGTAGGATTGATTGTCCATGGTTTCTGATCAAGGACTGCCTTCATGAACAGATTGAGATCGCGGGTGGATTGACCGAGGGGACCGATGACTGCCAAAATACTTTCTTGTCCAGGCTTGAATCAGCACAAACACAAGCGATAGGATACCATTGCCATTTTCAATCCTTGTAGAGGAAGTCGTTTCGTTGAGGGACGGAGGCCCCAGACGCCACAGTAAGCTGCAGGAATACGGATCGAGCCGCCAATATCGGTACCAACTCCCAAGACCTACTGTCAATATCACCCAAATCTGATAATACCGAAGCCTTCATTCCGGCGATAGCACCTTCACCACCAGACGACCCGCCGCATGTAAGGTTGGTGTTATATGGATTGGTCGTGTCACCGAAAATGGCGGAGGAGGTGGCTGCATGCATCAAGGTCTGTGGCTGGGTGGTGCGAACATAGAAGACACCTCCTGCCGCGTAAAGCAACTTGAGGAGTGGGGCATCATCTTCAGCGATGTTGTCAATCCACGCGACGAAAGAGCAATTGCAAGGATACCCCTTCATATTGACATGTTCCTTGACGGAAATGGGCACACCGTGTAATGGTCCAACGGTCTTGCCCGTTTTCGCGAGGATTTCATCGAGTTCCTTCGCACGAGCAATGGCCATCTCGGGAAGGAGTTCCGTGACGCAATTGGTCTGCAGATCAGCGCAATTCCCAAAAAGGAGAGTACAAGCGCCTGGGCGAGAGCGGCGCGACGCAAGAATGCCCTGGCAACTGTTTCGGCAGAGTATTTCTTGCTGGCGAGAGCTGCGGCGAGAGACGTTGCGTCATGGCCTTCCGTGATCTCCACCTCTTGAGGGGTCAAGACTTGTGAGGGAATCGCATGGACATCCAAGGGCAATTTCTTAGGGAGCTGTGGAAGGGGAGGGTCGATTCTTGCGAGAGAATCATCCCTGACCTTGACGGCCTTTGCGACGAGCGGTTTCCAGGTATCATTGACGGTCATGTTGTCCGGATAGCGAGCGCTCTGGCGAGCCAGCTACCCACTGATAAGTACTCGGACGAAAGGGATTGATAAAGGATTAATTGCCAGAGCTTCGGCCTTATCCCCCGCGTCAGATAAAGAGCTATCCCTATCCCCCGCAACAGGTGATCACGGAGATTGTCCGAGGAATTTTCGCGCGCATTGATAACGTTATCGCAGCGCTCTGAGTGCTGCATTTCCACGAGAAGCGGATTATCTCGTGGTCCGTTACGAGAGTCGATCACCGACGCAGGTGTTTGATATGCGCTATTTGCATAAATGCGACCAGTCAAGTGTCGGTGACAAGGTTCATCTAACCTCAGGACCTCCTCTCGATACGGCGCCTAAAGGGCCTATCAGAGCAAGCCGCGCCGTCGGGGAGGTCCTTCCGGGAGGGAGATTAAATGCGGGAGTCAATATCTCCCCGGGTTAATGAGGGCCCCGCGTTGTGATACACACGGACAAAGTCATTTCAGACACTCGGCGTCACGTGCCGATAACCCGATCTGCACGAGGAATTCGGCCGGCGATGCGCCATTGGCCCCCGTCCTTCGTGCGCTACGCAACCAGGACAGTGAGACCCAGTAGATAAGTCTCTTCTTTAATCTTTCACGATTACGTCCAAGGATTGAGGGACCCGGATGGCGGGCCGCGTATCACTAGACTTGCCGGAGGAAAGGAATGGCTGAATTGGTGGCTCTGTCTATCCAGCCCGCCGGCGTTCATTCTCTCTCTCTTCTGTCAGACCCTCAACTATAAGACACGCGCCGTCCCTGAACTGGAATCACACCCCGCCCTTCGCACCTAAGCGCTTCAGCTCGCAATGGCCCACTTTATTGATGACACCATCATTCCCGGTATCTTCTGTCCTTTCAAGAGTCTAATGCACCAGGAACCGTCCATCTGGTTGATCTGGAGGGGACGATGAACGTCAAGCATCTCGGTGAAGGACACAGAGATATCGTCCTTGTGCCTCGTCCCACTGCCGACCCCGATGATCCGCTCAATTGGTCAAAGCATCGAAAGTACCTTTCTCTCTTCTGTACCATGGTCTACGTCTGGATGGTGGGTATCAGCAGTGCTGCCATCTACTCGGTTTTCGGGAACATATCTGAGAAAACCGGTCTTCCTCTCGGTGACCTCAATGCCGGTACAGGGTACATGTTTCTCATGTTTGGGTGGGGATGCCTGTTTTGGCAACCCCTTGCCTTGACTTACGGTCGTCGTGGTATCTATCTTATTTCATTCCTTGGCACAATTGTAAGATCCACTTTCTGCTCGGCTGAACAAAGGCCATGAACGTCTGGGCGGCGTACTCTCGAAACAATGGAGACTGGATCGCCCATCGTCTTCTCGTCGGCTTCTTTGGCGCCCCAATCGAGGCTCTTTGTGAGATCTCCGTCGCCGATATATTCTTTGCCCACGAACGTGGTACGTACATGGGTATGTACATGTTCTTCCTTGCGAACAGTAACTTCTTTGCCCCCCTCATCGGCGGTTTCATTAGCGATGGCATGGGCTGGCAATGGGTCTTGGTACGTTCCTCATTATTAGTTATCTGACATCCAGTACTGGTGTGCTATCTTCAATGCGATGGGCTTCGTTATTTGCTACTTTTTCATGGAAGAAACCATGTACTATCGAGGCAAGATGGTTGAAGGAGACATTTCAGACAGCGGAACGGGCACTCCTACTAAGGGAGACGTCACTCCCCCCCACGGAGACGCATACAACGAGAACAAAGTTGGACTAACCGCCACTCGAACGACCGACACCAATGCCACCCCTGTTGTCTACCATCCAAAGACCTACCTTCAGAAACTCAAGATCTTCACGGTCATCAAAGAACGTCCTAATGAATGCTTGAAGATGATGTATCGACCACTGCTCTTGCTACAATTCCCCGTCATTTCCTGGTCAGGCTTCCAATACGGCGTCAATCTTTGCTGGTTCAACGTCATGAATGCCACAGCCGCCCTGATCCTCTCAGGAGAACCCTACAACTTCAAAGCATCTTTTGTCGGACTTGCCTACGTTGCTCCCATGATTGGAGTAACCTTTGCGTATGTGAACCTGATATACGCGGCTAATTTTCAGGAGTTGGTATGCCGGTAAATTATCCGACATTATATGTCTCAGGCTCGCTCGGCGTAACGGAGGTATTCGTGAACCCGAGCATCGTCTATGGATGTTCCTCGGCGCCTTCCTCATTACTCCAGCTGGTCTCATCCTCTGGGGAGTCGGTGCTTCCAAGGGTATTTCCTGGGGTGGCCTCGTCGTCGGTATGGCATTCCTCGGATTTACCATTACCGTCGGCGGAGGTATTCCGATCAACTATACCGTCGATAGTTACAAGGATCTTTCGGGTGAGGCGATGATCACGGTCATCATCATTCGAAACACATTGAGTTTTGGTTTCAATTATGGGATTACGCCCTGGATCACTGCGTCCGGGTTGCAGGACACGTTCATTGCGGTTGCGATGATCTCAGTTGGTGTCACTGCGACTTTCTTGCCTATGGTCAAATGGGGCAAAGCTCTCAGGAGGAGAAGCGCCAAGAAGTACTGGGCATATGTCGAGTCGGGTGTCGCCGCGCATTAAGTCCAGTAGATATATATATATAGATAATTGTTTTTGTAGATAGATCGGTGGAAGAGGATGTACACATAGGTAAATAAATCAATGCTGTTCTGGCAACAAATTTGGACTGCATTGGCCACGGAACTGCTGCGAGCAGAGACAGTATGTTGTTGAACAGGACCCGCAAGAATTGTCCGTCCTTCCCTTGCTGCGTTCCCGGCTACTGTTGCTTGCCGTCGTTTCCGTCTCCTTGATCGTCTGCCACCCAACCGAGCTCAGCCAGTCACAGACGCTCAAATAACGGCTTGACAAGGCTTCGTTTCCCCGCATTTTCCACGAATCACTGCAAGGCACCTTACTGTAATATAACGAGGGCTACAGCCTGGAGGCGTGTATCCATTTGTTACCCAACACAGAGCTCCAGATTGCTATAAGGCATAAACTCCCCCCACATTCTACCTACTCGTCTCCCACACACCACACACAAACGAAAAAGAAAGAGGTCCTCTAAATTCTACAATGCGACAGAGATCAGTCTATCGCGCCTTTGTCTACCAAATAACCGCTTGCTCTTTTAAAAACAAGTCTCAATACTCGAACATGCCAGCCACATTGCACCAAAAAGCACTCACAAAGCGGGACACACCGTTTATGCCGCGGCGTTCTCGGTCTTCTTGAAATGGATGGGCTTGACGTCGTCTGATGTCAACCATGTCAGAGACGAGGGAGTACCTTTGAAAGGAACGCCTAATTCGAAAAGTTTGGTAATCACTTTGGAGAAGTCTTCGAAGAACTTGTCGTTGTCGTTGGCATATGTCTCGACCCATTTCTTGAATACTTTGTCCTGCAAATTAGTCTGGCTGCATGGGATATGTACCTTGACGAGAGCATAATCCGTAGGCAACATCATGAGGGTCTTAGTCTTGGCATCTTCATATTGAGCGGGTCCCGTCCATTTGACCATCTTTCCCTCGGAACTCTCGTCGTTCTTCTTCCAGACCCATTTCTCACTAAGGAGGAGCTTGAAGTAATCGTTCGTCAACACGGTAGGCGAGAAAGTCCACGGCTAGAAGTCAGTATTCGAACGATGCAAAGGACACGTACCCCTTTGAATCCAGATCGGTCGGCATGGCATCGGCCAAGAGCGTGGGCACCGCTCAGAGCGACAATTTCCTGGTCACCGAAACCCATTCGGTAGAAAATATCCCGGATATGTTTGTTTCCTTGCGATGCATCGGGAAGACGACCATCGGGGGTACAAGCAGCGATATCTTTGTCGGCACGGCCGGGTCTCCAGGGGACGACAGGCCCGCCCATTTCTTGGATCGCGCAAACTCCAGCAAGAGTCCAGAGATCAGAGTATGTGATCCACGGGAACTTTTGCTTGACTTTCTCGAGATGATCACGGGCGACGACAAGTCCGGCATTGGCTCCGTGTCCGGATTCAGGCGCGAATCGCTACAATTAGACTACTCCTGCAAGGGGAAAATACCATCGTAGCACCGTTGCTTCCACCGGTACCGGTCTCCTTATCATAGGTACCGCTGGCGTGCCAAGCAAGTCTCACGACGACGGGCCCGAAACTTCCATCATCGTAATCGTCTGCGCCCTCCTCCAGGGTCGCAGCAACGGCATTGTAGACAGCCTGATAATCGCCTGGCTTGCCAATCTGTTCGGCTCCTTTCTTTCCAGCGGCGACGGGGAATTCACTCGCGGGAGCAATGCCATCTGCATATCCGGAGTTCTTGTAATAATAGTATCCCGCCGCGCCGATGAGGGCACCTACTCCGACGACAGGAAGGGTCCATGAGCCGGGTTTCTGTGGGGGAGGAGGCGGCGTTGCTTGAGACGAGTTGAAGCGCGCATGGGGACGTTGGCGGACGATTTGCTTGTATGATTGCCGGGGCAGGGAGCGGAGAAAAGCGACTCGGGCAGCCATATCGACGACAATCGGCAATGAATGGATAATCTAATGCGGGATGCTGTGTGTGTGACTTGTCGCGAAGTGAACGGTGTCAAGGGAAGCGAGCGAGGACGATCGAAAGAAGGAGGAAATTTATTGAAGGAATATGGGAGGGATGGCAGGTGACTCGAAATTGGGAGGGAAATGGTCCGAGAAATGTCGAAGTTCGGATAGAAAATCGGGTTGTTCGCGATAGAGCAAGCCACCACCCAAATTTTTGTGGATTACATATGTCTATAATGTCCCTCCCCGGCCAACCGAAAGGAATAGAAAAATCCGGTGTGTGGAACAGGGGCACACACGCAGCACGCAGCCCACCATGGCACCACCACTGACGCTCGGGATCTCTCGCCGGGCAAAATGGGTCCACCGCTCCACGCCGCCGGGAGATTTGATACGGATTAGCTAAGACAGTCTTAGAAATAGAAATTTCACGCACACTGATTGGCCGAGGCAATTTTCCGTCGATATACAAACCAAAGCCGGGTTTTAATTTCCTCCATCTTTTAACAATCCACACGACGTGTCCTTTTGAAGCGAGACTTGTTATCTCAAGTTACATGTTCTGGCTGATTCGCCGTCGTCAGAGGGAACAAGTGCAAGGCTCGTCTTAGGCTGGATGGCAATTCCACGTGCTTCGTTTGGCCACCTGCGAGCCTGACATCTCATCTGTTGTAATTACATAGGGGAATTGAGACACACATGCAGCGCGCTTTGCCACGGCTCATGTGCCTGGAGATACCGGGGTAATTATTATGCCCGTGAAGAGGGGATCGAGACCCGCATACAATGACCTCATTGCGGTGTTTACTGTGACTCACTGATTAGCGACAAGGTTATTCGTCTAAGCGAGACGTCGGTGGGCCTCTTTTCCGCGGCTTCGAATTCGTCGGTGATGAATCTCCTGAAGCCCGCTCGTCAAATATCTTATCCCAAGTCAATTAACGGGGTGTTCAAGGCAAGCGAATTAACCAAATCAAAGTCGTCATGGCGACTGATCTTCCTGAATCCTCGATCAAGGCACAAACGACTCGCAGCGACAATGATGGAGGAATGAGTAAGTTCTTCCCCGTACGTGAATTCCGTGGTCTACTCTGATCCCAGGCAAACTTCCGTGACCAGCCCTCGGAAGATGAAGCCAACAGTGAAAGCGAATCCTCTGACTCCGAACCGACTCTCACCGACGAAGACTGGCGTCGGCAATCGATATCTCAAGGCAAGGAGTCCGAATCATCGCCGTTGAAGGGATTAAAGGGTCCCTGGGCCTCATTGCAAAGCCTTCGCTATTCCGTCCAGAATGACGATTTCTTGAGTATCGCACTCTTGACAAAACATCTCCTCCGCCTCAATGAATCCAAAATCAAAGAACCCATCCGATTCATCATAGGTAACTCCTCCCTGAACCCAGACCCCTTTGATGGCGGGGGAGAACCTAATTCTAGCACGCTACCTGGCCTGTCTCCAAAACCGCCTAGCCCACCTCCCCACACGAAAACAACGCCGCGCCCTCCCCTCAACCACCGCCCGCGCAATCGTCCTCCTCCAAAGTTCCACCTTCACAACCATCCTGTCAATCCTCCAACAGCGCTACAACCCCCCCTTCCCGATCCCCCCGATCCTCTATCAAGATCCGCACGTCAATGCCCTGCTCCTCAAATTGGAGGATAGTATGATTGCCAGAAGGTATCCCTGGCCGGATGGCCCGCTGGCGTTTCGTCTGGATTGGTCGCAGGCGGGAGAGGGACAGGGACAGGGACAGGGGATGCCGCTTCCGATTTTGGGATTGGAGTTTACTTTGGGGATGTATTTTGGGTGTAAAGGAGTTGATTTGTTGAATGTTTATGAGGTGGATTTAAGGGAGAGGGATCTCACTTGTACCCCCCGCTGCAACCCCTGCGAGCAATGTTGTTGACATGTAGTATTCCCCAACTGGGTTAGTAAATTCCATGGTCTGCGAACAGTACACATCGAAGGGAATCCAATCTCCTTCTTACCAAACTGGATGACTTCCAGTGCCATCCGCATCCGTTCCAAGACCGTCAAACCCTTTCCCCTCGCTCACGCGCACAACAAACATAGATCAGTTAAACCTCTGACGGAGTATATTGCCATGAGTCTGAGACGGTATCTCGACTCCGGAGGCGACTGGACTCCAATCGTCGATCTTCCACCCCACCTAGTCGATCTTATCGCCGGGTCTACGCCCCTGCAAACGACCGAGGAAATCGATTTGCGGGAGTTCCAGCGCAAGCGTCAGAAACCTGTGTACGCTAGTATTACACATTCCTGTCTACCGTCGTACATGTATAACTCAAATCGGAGGGAAGGGATATAGACTACGTACTATGTACTATTTGTAAGGATAGAGTAATGTACATACATACATACATACATACATATATAAATTGGCATGGATGAAGATGGGTTTCCCTCGTTTGTCTGTTGAATCCCCGCTTCTGAGCAGGGACGTCGCTATTCTGACTAAATTGGCGGAAATAAGTGGTCCTATCGAAAGTAACAGTGCGGTACAGACATACAAAACTAAAATGAACCGCAAGCGGCGATCCCGATCCCGATCCCCCGACAGTCGAAACATATCTAAATCAACACCACCGGCTCCCACATTATCACCACAACCACCACCATTCCTGCACCTCTCCCCGAACCCAATCTCCAGATCAGATCCCCAAAGAAAGAGTGTCAAAATGAAGTTAAGTTTCTCGTGGATCATACGGATCATTCAGATCGTTTTCGGGATTATAAGTACGTCAGCTTACCCCAGAAAAAACTATTTGGATCGTTTGTTGATGGGTAGTTCTTGGAGTTGCTGCGGGGGGGACGACTCATGTTTCTGAGGCGCCGCTGAATTATCTCGTGTTCGTGGTATGCTTCCCCCTTGTTGTCTTGGATTAGACCTTTTGTTGGTCCTCCGTGGTGTCGGTCGGCTATTTGGGATTTGAGAGAACTGAGATGTTGACGAGTAGGGCGCTTGGACGCTTTTAGTGTTGATATATGTCCTCATCATCGCGATGTTCCAATCCTTCCGCTTTCCAGTCATTTTAAGTACACTCCTCTCTCCCCATTACCCCCCATCTCGTTCCCCGCCTCTCACCAAGCATTCTTTCATCTCCCTTTCCTCATCAGATAACTGATGTTTGCGTGCTAGTTGCCCTCGAATCCCTGACGATTTTCTTCCTCCTCATCGGCGTAATAGTTCTCCCGGCGACATTGTTCAATAGCTCCGACTCGGGACGCAATCGCTGCAGACTTGTTCTGCAGGGCCAAGCAGGGTTGACTGGCCAGGCACAGACTGATGCCCGGATGGGATGTCAGTGTGTTCTTGCTGCGGTTATTTTCGATGGACTTTCTGTGTATGTCTCCCTTCCCTTAGATTCCTGTTCCCTTTGACTTGTTGATTTCGGATGATGGCTTGTTGGGTGTGGGGGGGGGGGGGGGGGGGGGGTCCGGGGTTTTTTCGACGGGGGTG
>Ga0302325_10007217_pt1 | contig 24721 bp, 22 predicted proteins | sample Palsa_T0_2_FD_201948 | JGI IMG/M metagenome (GOLD analysis project Ga0302325, IMG submission 201948) | Peat permafrost microbial communities from Stordalen Mire near Abisko, Sweden - Palsa_T0_2 | ecosystem: Environmental > Terrestrial > Soil > Palsa > Peat permafrost | place: Sweden: Abisko... | reverse complement strand
TCCCACCCATACCGCAAAGAACGCGGTATGGATGGGGCACCCTCATTTGTTATTTATTCAGACCCGGGTCACCCGCCGTTTGTGATTCCGTAGAGTTAGGAAAGCAGATCCTTCGCTGCGCTCAGGATGACAAACCTGAATTTGATGCGGGCTGTTGAGGTTCCCACCCATACCGCAAAGAACGCGGTATGGATGGGGCACCCAGATTTGTGGTAGTGCGGTGGAGGAAGACGGTGAGTGGGCCACCCGCCAGGAGCAGAAGCAGATTTGCTGTAGTCGAGATTTACCAGCTATGGAGCCAGCCGTCTTGCTGGCCGATTCTTACTTCTGTGCCTAGCAGTTTGGATAAGACGGGGGCGGTGAGGAGCTCGGTGCGGGGGCCGTCGGCTGCGATGCGGCCTTGCTGCATGAGGATGACGCGGTCGATCTCGGGTGGGATGTCGCCGAGGTGGTGGGTGACTAGGATGAGGCCGACGCCGTCGTGCATGAGGCTGCGCATGGATTCGCGGAGGTCGCGCTGGGCGGCTAGGTCGAGGGCGTTGGAGGGCTCGTCGAGGAGGAGCTGGCGGGGACGGTGGACGAGGGCGCGGGCGATGAGGATGCGGCGCTTTTCTCCGGCGGACATTTCGCCGACGGGATGGTGGGTGAGGTGGGTGGCGTGGATGCGGGCAAGCGCTTCTGAGGCTTCGGCTCGCATTTCCTCGGTGACGACGAGGTTGGGCCAGAGGGTGCTGGCGGAGAAGAAGCCGGCGAGGACGGAGTTGAGGCCGGTGGAGCGGGCGGCGTTGCTGCCGGCGGAGTCGGGGACGCGGCTGTTAAAGGACTGCAGGCCGGGGAGGTTGTCGGAGACGACTCCGAAGTGCTTGCGGAGCTCGGTGAGGTCCCAGCGGGCGCGGCCGAAGATGGAGATTTCGGGGCGGGGCTGGCCGGGTTGGGAATGGTCTCCGGCAGCGGGGATGATGGGGTAAAGCTCGCAGGTCATGGTGCGGATGAGGGTGGACTTGCCGCAGCCGTTGGGGCCGAGGATGGCGACGTGTTCGCCGGCGCGGATGGTGAGGTCGATGTCATGGAGGACGACGCGGTCGCCGAGGGCTACGTGGACGTGGGCCATTCTGAGAAACTGCTCCGGAGTCTCGATCGCTTCGCTTGATTCTGGGCTGGGATTCATCGGGTTTGAAGGCATCTCATTTGTTAGAGTAAACGGACATGATGCTGAGAATCCCAGGTCTCAGACCACCCCAACGACGAGGACCTGTCGTAGGGGACCCGGATACGAGACCTGGGGCACCCGGCCGCAACAGCAGATTTCCTTCGGGAATGGCAGAAAGAAAAGCAAAGGCAAGAACAAGAACAACAGCAGATCCTTCGCTGCGCTCAGGATGACAAGCGCGGGAAGGAACAGATGACAAGCGCGGGAAGGTACAGATGACAAGCGCGGGAAGGAACAGAGGACAAGCGTGGGAAGGAACAGAGGACAAGCGTGGGAAGGAACAGAGGATGTGGCATACGACATGAGCGATGTGAGTGGATTTTTGATTCCGGCGGGGTTTCGGTTTGGGGCTACGCGGGCGGGGCTGAAGGCTAGCGGGCGGCCGGATTTTTCGCTGATTGTGGCCGATGCGAGTGCGAGCGCGGCTGCTTTGTACACGGCGAACCGGATTACGGCTGCACCGCTCGAGGTGGATAAGGCGCATTTGAAGGCTACCGGCGGGCGGGTGCGGGTGGTGGCGATCAATGCGGGGAATGCCAACTGCGCGGCTGGGCAGGCGGGGTTGGATGCCGCTTACGCGACCTGCGCGGCGGCGGCGGTGGAGTTTGGCTGCCGGCCGGAGGAGGTGTTTCCTTCTTCGACGGGGGTGATTGGGGTTCCGCTGCCGGTGGAGAAGCTGGTGGCGGCGCTGCCGGTGGTGAAGGCGGGGCTGGGGCCGGATTCGGATCATTTTCAGCAGGTGGCGCGGGCGATTTTGACGACGGACCTGGTGGAGAAGACGGCCTTTGTGCGGCTGGAGATTGGCGGCAAGGAAGTGCGGATTGCGGCGGTGGGGAAGGGGTCGGGGATGATTCATCCGCGGCTGGTTCCGCACGCGACCATGCTGGTCTACATTTTGACGGACGCGGAGATTGAGCCGGCGGTTTTGCAGGGGATGCTGGATGCTGCGGTTGAGGTTAGCTTCAACCGGATTTCGGTGGATGGGGATACTTCTACGAACGATACGGTGCTGCTGCTGGCTTCTGGGGCTTCGGGAGCGCGCGTGGAAGCTGGGAATGTAGAGTTTGAGACGGCGCTGACGCAGGTGGCTACTTCGCTGGCGCGGCAGATTGTGGCCGATGGCGAGGGTGTGCGGCATGTGGTGGAACTGCGGGTGAATGGCGCGGCAACGGACGCGGATGCGGTGACGGTGGCGAAGAGGATTGCGCATTCTCCGCTGGTGAAGACGGCGTGGGCTGGGGCGGACCCGAACTGGGGTCGGCTGATGGCGGCGATTGGGAACTCGGGCGTGCAGATCGATCCGGAGCGGATCGATATCTGGTTTGGCGAGCTGCGGATTTGCCGGGATGGCGGACGGGCGGCGGAGATGGATGTGGCCGCGGCCCATGCTTATCTGAAGCAGCCGGAGTTTTCTATTGCGATCGAGCTGAATCAGGGCGAGGGGAGCTGCGTTTTCTGGACTACGGACCTTACGGCGGAGTATGTCCGGATCAATGCGGATTATTCGACTTAGGCGGCCAGCGGCAGACTGCGCCGGGCTGGCTGCTTTTGAGACTGGGTGAAAGCGTTCAGGGTCGGGACGAGCGCGAGCTGCAGGGCCAGAGCGCCTGCGGTGTCGAGGAGGACATCGGCGAAGCAGCCGGTGCGGTTGGGCAGGAAGCACTGGTGGATTTCGTCGGCGCCGGCGATGAGGAAGGTGGCGGCGATGGCCAGGGCGTGGCTGGCCAGGCCGCTGTACAGGCGAGTTGCTGTGTTGCGCAGGGTGAGCCTGAATCCGCGATAGAAGACCAGAGAGATCATGCCGTAGCCGGCGAAGTGGCCGGTTTTGCGAAGCATGTGGTGGGTGTGGCTCCAATGACGATCGACCGTGGAGCCGAACAGAAGCTGAAAGAAATGGTGCAGCGGAGCAGAGGTGTGGTCCGAGCCGAAGGCGGCTGTGGATTCGAGGGCCACTGCGCAGGTCAAGAGAAGGACAGGGAGCCAGGCCTGGAAGAACGCAGGCCAGCGAAAAGATGCTCCCCTGAAGGAATTTGGCAGTAGGAAAGGAGCGGACGACATTTATTAAATTCTCCTTAGCGATTGACCGGGTAGTGGATGAAGGATGAGGCCGGTCCAATCAGATAATTCTTACTTCGGTATTTGGTGAGGTATTCTTTAGGCCGGCTGGTAAGTTATTGCGAAAATCTGGTTCTTAGTAATATGTGAACGCAAATATTCGGAGCAAAAAGCTACATTATTTCGAGCGAATTCAGGAAAGGCTGTGGGGTGCGATGCCGGATAGAGAGGGGATGCGGCCGGAGTATTCCGAGCAGTTTCGCTGCATTGGTCCGGCTTGCGAGGACTCGTGCTGCACCGGGTGGAGTGTGGTCTTTGACCAGGCGGCTTGCGAAAAATATGCGAGATTGCCGGATGGGCCGCTGAAGGTGTTGATGGAGACCCATGTGAAGCCGCTGCCGCCTGACGCGGAGGGCACTACGCCGGAGAGCTTTGCGAAGGTGGAGTTGACCGAGGACAAGGCTTGTCCGTTCCTGAATGCGGAACGGTTTTGCCAGATCCAGGTTGAGCATGGGGAGGAATATCTCTCGACGACTTGCGCTGTCTATCCGCGGATCGTGAACAAGATCGATGGGCGCGAGGAAAAGGCGCTTACGCTCTCTTGCCCGGAGGCGGCGCGGCTGGTGCTGTTGTCGCCGGATCTATTGCATGGCGATGGAGGATCTCATCTTTTGCGAATGGCTGAAGAGATGGCGCTTCCTGCACTGCGCGGTACGTCGCAACATGAACCGGCTCAGCTACCTGTGGCGATGCTGGCGCATTTCTGGCCGTTGCGCGCGTTTGTGCTCGGACTGCTGACTCATCGGGAGTATGCGGTGTGGCAGAGGCTCTTCTTGCTGGGCGTGTTTACGCGGCGGGTAAGCGCGCTGGCGCGTGGTGAGTTGGATCGCGGCCTGGACGAAGTGATGAAGGATTTTGCGGCGGCTGTGGACTCAGGGATGCTGCGCGGGGCGATGGATTCGATTCAGGCGGATTTGCCTCTGCAACTGGACATGGTGCTGCGGCTGGCTGGGCTGCGGCTGCCGCGGACGCACGTGGGGCAGCGGTTTCTGGATACTGTGGAGGAGTTCAAGAGCGGGATCGGGAACGGTGCTGGGGCGACGATGGAGTCGCTGACTGCGAACTATGCCGAGGCGCATGAGCGCTGGTATGCGCCGTTCTTTGAGACGCATCCGCATGTGCTTGAGAATCTCCTCGTGAATGCGGTCTTCCGCTCTTTGTTTCCGTTTGGACGGAAGAGCGGCGAACCGAATGCCGTGCTGGATATGGAGCGGGAATTTGCGCTGCTCGCGACGCAGTTTGCGCTGATGAAGGGGCTGCTGATCGGAGTAGCGGGACATTACCGCGAGGCCTTTGGCGCGGAGCATGTGGTGAAGACGGTGCAGGCGGCTTCCAAGCATTTTGAGCATCATCCGGGGTTTCTGGATGAGGCTTATGCGCTGCTGGTGGCGGGCAAGCTGGATAATGCGCGTGGGCTTACGATGCTGGTGAGGAACTGATGAAGGTGTCACACGCCGTTAGAACGCTTTTCATTCCCTGGAATCGGCGCGAAAATGAGGTGTCTGTGGAAGCTTCATCAGGCTAGGAATCTATATGACCCGAGAACAGATTCTGGCTCGCTTACGCGAACACCGGCAAGAACTGGAGCGCGCGGGTATCGTGCGCCTGGCCATTTTCGGTTCAGTTGCGAGGGGCGAGAACACTCCGCAATCGGATGTCGATCTGATGGGCGATTTCGATCGCGCCAAGCGGTTGAACTTATTCGATATGGTTGGCCTGGAGTTGCGCCTTACGGAGATTGTGGGAACCCGCGTGGAATTATCGGACCGCAAGATGCTGAAGCCACCCGTGAAGCTTGTGGCGGAGCGCGAGGCCGTTCTTGCCTTTTAAGGATTTGCTCCTCCTTCAACAGCAGAGTCGAACCTATCTGCACCCCTCCAACAAATGAGCGATCTATTGATTCATGGGTGCAGAAGGTCACATTTGAGTGTCGACTTCATGCGATTTAGGAGCGTGTTTAGTGATACCGTAATGCGGAATACGTACCAGAATGCGAGTTGCTTAGATTGGCTCTGGTCATGCACATTGAGAGTGGGAGCTTTTGCGGATTTGCTGCTTTTGAGTGAATTCGAATGGCCCGCGCGACTGCGATAGGGCCGGGACGATGTTGGCCCGTCGAGTACACCTGAACCGTCTCTGCCGGTTCTACAATCAGATGGACATGAGGTTACGGGGATTATGGCTGCGAAGGTGAAAGAGCTGATTGAATCGGCGAATGGGGCATCGGAGAGCACGGGGCTGATCGGCAATGAGAAGCTGCGCCAACTCTATGCGACGATGCTGAAGTGCCGGACACTGGAAGAGCGGGCGCGGGTGCTCTTTAAGCAGAGCAAATTTACCGGCAACTACTATGCCGCGGTGGGCCAGGAAGCGGCTGCCGTGGGAACGGCGATCGACCTGCGGGTCGAGGATACGATTGGGCCTTCGCATCGGGATTTTATTACTGGATTTATCAAGGGCGCGCCGCTGGACAAGATGTTTTGCCACTTGTTTGCGCGGGGGAATTCGCCGGACAAGGGGCGGAGCTCGCCAGCGCATTTTGGGTATGCTCCGCTGAACGTGATTACGCCGGCTTCTACGATTGCGGCGCAGTTGAATATTGCGACGGGCGTGGCGCTGGCGAACAAGATGAAGAAGAACGATAACATCGCTGTGGCTTACTCGGGCGACGGTTCGACTTCGCTGGGATTTTGGCATGAGGCGCTGAACTTTGCCGGGGTGCACGATTTGCCGATTGTGTTTGTATGCCAGAACAATCTTTGGGCGGAGTCGGTCAATTTGCAGTTTCAGACCAAGGTGCCGGATATCAGCGTAAAGGCGCAGGCTTACGGCTTTCCTGGGATCACGGTGGATGGCAACGATGTGGTGGCGGTGTATCGCGTGGCGCAGGAGGCAATTGCGCGGGCGCGGCGCGGGCAGGGGCCGACGCTGATCGAATGCAAGACGTATCGCTGGTATGGGCACTCGGAGATCGATCCGGCGAAGTATCGCAATCCTGAAGAGGTGGAGCGGTGGAAGGCTAAGGATCCGATTGCCGGGATGGAGAAGTATCTGACGGGCAAGGGATTGTTTACCGCGGCGTGGAAGCAGGAGATTGTGGACGGGTTCAACAACGAGCTGGACGCGGCGATTGAGATCGCGGAGAAGTCTGCGATGCCTGAGGGGGTTGAGGCGCTGGATCATGTGTTCTCATTCGATATTCGGGAGCGGGTGTTGAGCCCGAAAACCTTCTTGCCGAATTATTAGCAGGTTTTAGGTGGTGTAGTTTTCCTGATCGGTATTAACCTTCAGGGAGACTCATGAAATTCACAGAAGATGAAGCAAGGAAGATAGCGCATTCGATCGGCCTTGGGCATGCTTTTGAGAAGCATGCGACGAACGTATCTGAATCTGGCGAGTTGATCACACTGAGCAGTTTCGAATCTTTGATTTTAGAAACGCTGCTGAATCCCGCGAAGAGCCGGCAACTTGAAAATGGCCGCTCCGTTTTTTGGAATGCCGAAGAGAGTTTTCTCGTAATCGTGAATCCGGTGGATCCCGATCAGGGAACGGCCTATTGGCCGATAGGTGGAATCAATGGGTACAAGGTTCTTAGTTAACTCGGCTCAATCACCTCCTCACCTACCCGGTTTGGATGGAGCACCGGTTCGGATTGTTCTGCCTGGGACACAAGCTCTATTGATGCACCAGGCGCTGGCTGCGGTACTGCATGCAATTCGCGGGGTGCGTTTCGAGGAGCAGATCGGAGTGAGTGAAGTGGCGCTCGGGACGATTCTTGAAACTCTTCAAGTCTGGGTGGATGCTTGCGAGTACGACTCAGAAGGAATCATCGTCATTCGAGATGCACTTGGCAATCCGATTGGAAAGTTCGAGAAGGACTTTTATCCGATCCAAATTCGAGCTCTTCGTAACGCGCTTGAAGTCGCGCTGCTGGATCTGGGACAAAATGAGTTTTTTACCATAACAGGCTTTTCATTAGCGGAGGGCAAGCAGTTGCTGGATGTTCTAAACGCGGCGCTGCTTGATCCTCTGCACTTGGACCTGCAAACCGATTCTGTTTCTCACTGACGAAGAAGGTAGATAGCAATGGCACTTGTGACTTATATCAGCGCGATTACCGAGGCGCTGCAGGAAGAGATGCGGCGGGATGAGCGCGTCTTTATTATTGGCGAGGATGTGGGCGTTGAGGGCGGGGTCTTCAAGGCTACCAAGGGCTTGTATGAGGAGTTTGGCGCGGAGCGGGTGATCGATTCGCCGCTGGCTGAGGGCGTGATTGTTTCGGCGGCGATTGGCGCGGCTTTGGCGGGCCTCAAGCCTGTTCCTGAGATTCAGTTTTCGGACTTCATTACGCCGGCGATGGATGCTCTGACGCAGCAGGCGGCGAAGCTGCGCTATCGCTCAGGTGGGACGCAGACATGTCCGCTGACGCTGCGGGTTTGCTATGGAGGCGGCGTGGGTGGCGGACTGTATCACTCGCAGACCAACACGACCTGGTTTGCGCATGAGCCGGGGCTGGTGGTGGTTGCCCCCGGAACCGTTGCCGATGCCAAGGGGATGTTGAAGGCTGCGATCCGGCAGGACGATCCGGTTATCTATTTCGAGCACAAAAAGCTGTATCGCTCGATCAAAGAGGATTTGCCGGATGGGGATGATTTTGTTACCGATCTCTTCAAGGCCGCGGTGCGGAGGCCGGGCACGGACCTTACGCTGGTGACGTATGGATGGACGCTACAGCTCTCTTTGCAGGCTGCGGAGAAGATTCATGCTGAGACAGGCGCGGAGATTGAGGTGGTCGATCTGCGGGTGTTGAATCCGCTGGACAAGGATACGTTTCTGGAGTCGCTGGCGAAGACGGGGCGGATGTTGATTGTGCATGAGGATCATCGCACGCTGGGCATTGGCGCGGAGATCGCGGCGATTGCGGCGGAGCAGGCTTTCGATTGCCTGGATGCTCCGATTGTGCGGCTGACGGCGCCGGATGTGCCAGCGATTCCGTTCTCCGCGCCGCTGGAAAAGTTCTACTTGCCTTCCGTCGACAAGATTGTGGATGCGGCTACAAAGCTGTTGAATTATTGATCAGGCAATCTTGAGCAGTATTGATCAGGTTGAATGAATGAGCGCTCTTCCTTTCGGGAAGGGCGTTGGTGGTGTCCTAATTTCGTTGTCAGCATTCCCTCGGCGGCTAAAGCCGCGCAAAAGCACGGCGTTTACGGCACGGCTAAAGCCGTGCCCTTTCAAAGCAAAGGCAAATTAGGACACTACTAGGGCGTTTGTTTCGTTGACCCTGCTTGGTGCGCTTGAGTAGAGTTAGGGGATGATGCCTCGCAGCGGCTCGCGCGCTCTCCTCTTGCAAAGTCTTGTTTTTCTGGTGGGTACGATTTTAACCCTGGGTGTTGCGCCGATGCTGGCTGAGACTCCTGGTGGGGCTGGGGCTACGCCGGCTGTCACCGCTGCTTCCAGTCCAGCTGCTCCCATGGCTCCATGCAACGTTGCTCAGCTGGGGTCGCCTTATATTCCGCTGGATAGCTGGATGTATACGTCGTTGACGCGGCTCTATTCGCTGGGGTATCTGGACATGGCCTTTCTGGGATTGAGGCCGTGGACGCGGGCAAGCGTGATCCACATGCTGGAAGATACGAACGCGCGGATGGAAGATGCGCCGGACAATGCCACGACGGATGAGGCGCAGGAGCTCTACGACAAACTTTGGCATGAGCTGAATGTCGATGCGGAGGGGCCCTGCTTCCAGCATCGAGGGCAGGTGCGGATCGAGTCTGTGTACGATGTGACGCGGGGAATCTCGGGCACGCCGCTGCACGACAGTTGGCATCTTGGAGAGACGATCACCAACGATTACGGGCGGCCTTACGAGAACGGCTTCAACACCTATTGGGGTGCGAGCGGTTACGCGACGGCGGGAATTTTTACGCTGTATGCGCGCGAGGAGTTCCAGTATGCGCCTTCGGCGGCGGGGTATTCGCAGGCGCTGTTCGATTCGCTTTCCGCGCGGGATAATATTCCGGTGGCGACGAACCCGGAGCAGCCGACGATTCCGCTGGGGCCGATCGACGCCGCGACCAATGGTCGACTTATGGAGGGTTATCTTTCGGCGCATGTGATCGGGCACGATATTTCCTTTGGCAAGGGCGATGTGTGGCTGGGGCCGGGACAGGGCGGAGCTTATGCCTATACGAACAATGCCGAGAATATTTATGCCTTTCGCATCGACAGGGCTGAGCCGCTGCACGTTCCTGGGCTTTCGCGGATTACAGGGCCGTTCCGGTATGAGTTCATGGTGGGTTCGCTGAAGGGACACACGGATTGGAACGATCCCTGGGTTCATGCGGAGAAGGTCAGCTTCAAGCCTACGCCGGATTTGGAGATTGGATTTGAGCGCACGGTGATCTGGGGCGGCGAGGGGCATGTACCGATCACGATTCACTCGTTTCTGAAGAGCTTTTTCAGTTTCCAGAATGTTTCGGCGGCGGAGAAGGTATCGCGCGGCGATCCGGGTGCGCGTTTTGGCGCGTTCGATCTGTCGTATCGTCTGCCGTACTTGCAGCATTGGCTGACGTTCCTGGTGGACTCGGAGGCGCATGACGATGTGAGCCCGATTTCGGCTCCGCGGCGCGCTGATTTCCGGACAGGGCTGTATCTTTCGCATGTGCCGGCGGCGCCTAAGCTGGACCTGCGGGCCGAGGCGGTGATGGACGACCAGTCCACGACACGCAGCATGCAGGGCGAGTTTACTTACTATGAGGGCGAGCAGCCGCAGGGCTATACGAATGCGGGGCAGATCTTTGGCGACTGGATGGGCCGCGAGGCCAAGGGCGGACAGGCCTGGGCGACGTGGCATCTGAGCGGCAAGGAGTGGATTCAGTTCAGCTGGCGGCGTCAGAAGGCGGCGAAGGACTTCATCGTCGGTGGAACGACGCTGGATGACTACAGCGCGCAGGTGGTGAAGCGGCTGGGGCAGGACCTGGAACTGAAGGGTAACTTCACTTATGAGAACTATCTTGCGCCTGTCTATCTCAGCGGAAAGCAAACGGTGACGAATACCAGCTTCCAACTTACCTGGTATCCGACGCGGAAGGTCAGCTTCTGAGGTTGGCGGGGAAGACGGCCAGCGCCCGGTGGTTATGACAAAGCTGAGATAACTGGCTATGAAAAGCAAACCTCAGGGGCTAAAGCCCGCGTGCATGCTGTTGGCCAAATGCCGGGGATAAATCCCCGGCCTACCTTACAACCCTGCCTAAAAGCGGATTTGTCTTGCGCGAGGGCTCGGACTTGAACCTTAGCTCATGGCGATGCCGGCGGAGCGGTAGATTTCGCGCATGTATTTCAGGTCGCGCAGGCCTTCTTCGCCTGGGGTCTTGGGCTCCTTGTTGTTCAGGATGCAGTCGGAGAAGTGGGTGGCTTGTTGGGTGAAGTCGATGGGGTCTTTCTCGGTGCTGAGTTGGTCGAGCGCGACGAATTTGCCTTCGGGGCCGAAGTAGCGGGCTTGCAGGCGCATGCCGTCGTAGTTGAAGGCTGGGCCGATTTCGAGCGAGCCCTTGGAGCCATAGACCTTGAAGTATCCATCCATCTGCGCGCCGTAGGTGGTGGCGCATGTGGCGACGACACCGGAGGGGAATTTGGAGACCCAACCGAGATTCTCTTCGACGGTCTTGAAGCGGGGGTCGTTGGGATCGCTGTAGGTGTAGGCGGAGAATTCGGCGGGCTCTTCGCCGGTGAGGTAGCGGGTTGCATTGAGGCAGTAGATGCCTACGTCCATGAGCGGGCCGCCGCCGGCCATGGGCTTTTGCAGGCGCCACTCCTGAGGGCCGCAACTGAAGCCGAAGGCGCTTTGGATCTGCTGCAACTGGCCGAGGGCTCCGTCGCGGATGAGCTTGATGGCCGCTATGTGAGTGGTGTTGTAGTGGCAGCGGTAGGCGATCATGAGCTTGACCTTGGCGGCGTTGCAGGCGTCGATCATGGCTTCGCCTTCTTTGGGGTTGACGGCCATGGGCTTTTCGCAGAGGACGTGCTTGCCGGCCTTGGCGGAGCGGATGGTGTATTCGGCGTGCATGGAGTTGGGCAGGGCGACGTAGACCGCGTCGATCAAGTGATTGTCGCGGAAGGTCTCCATGTTTTCGTAGTTGTAGATGCTGGACCTGGGGACGCCGTATTGCTCGGCAATCTTGGCGGCTTTGTCGGGATGGCCGGAGACGAGGGCGACGACCTTGGAGTTGGATGTATCTTGAATGCCGCGCATGAAGTGGTCGGCGATGCGGCCGAGTCCGATGATGGCGTAGCCGATCTTGCGATCGGAAGATTGCGCCTTCAACTGCGGGGCAAGTTGGGCGGCCAGGCCTAGCGCGCTGAGCCGGGCGAATTCGCGGCGAGACAGGTTCATCGGTTGTTGCTCCTGTAAATCGATTTTTCAGGCATGGCTGGAGACGGTCTTGAATTGCGAGTTGAGTATATGCGCTGCCGACTGGAAGAGGGAAGCGCAGGGCAATCTACGTTCGATGGGACGCTTAAGGCCTGATGCCGGCCTTGAGCAAGGCATTTGCCCAGAGCTGATAACCGGCATCGCTGGGGTGGGTTCCGTCGGGCATCATGGCGGCGGGTAGCGAGCCATCTGGGGAAAGAAACTGAGATCCGATATCGAGATAGGTAACTTGAGGATCGCTGGAAAAGCGATTGGCCAAGAGCTGGTTGGTCTTTTGGATCGGCGCCCGTATAGGGTCGGTGGGATGCGGGCCTCGGGGAAAGATGGCCATCAACACGATATGGCTCTGCGGCGAGCGTTGATGGACTTCGCTGCAGATTGCTGTGATTCCATCGACGATCTCTTCGGGTGTGCTGGCGCGTGCGTTCGATGTGCCGGTGAGGTTGTTGGTGCCTATGGCGAGGACGACCCACTGCGGGCTGATGCCTTCAAATTCGCTTTGCCTGAGCCGCCATAAGACGTTCTGGGTTCGATCCCAGCCGAAGCCCATGTTGAGGACCGTCATGCTGCCGAAGGCTTGCTGCCAGGCGGTGAGGCCGTTTTCAATATGGGCCGCGGGCTGGCCGCCCCAGAAGTGGGTGATCGAGTCGCCGATCAGGACGACTTGCGGGTTGACGGTCTTCTGAAGTTCTAGCTCGGCATGGTGCCGTGCGTACCAGTCGTAGGAGTCCTGTTCGAGGCGCGGTACGGGGATGATTGCGGTGTCGATGTCGGTCATCGACGCGAGCGCGACCCTGGGTGTGTCGCCCATGAGTTTGGCGAGCGTGGGCTCGATCGCTTCGGCCATCCGGCGCTGGCCAATCGTGTCTGGGTGCAGGGGCTTGCCGTGTTGCGGGAGCCGGGGATCGTAGAAGATATCTGTGTTCAGTGCGCCGTCTCTATAAAAAATTGCCCCGATGTCGAGGTAGGAGATTCTTGGATTTTCGCCATAGCAGGTTGCCAGGTAGCGATTGACGGCTTGATCCTGCGCGGTCTTATCGGCTGAGACTGCGCTGGGCAGGAGGCCGAGCAGGAGAATGTGGGTCTCCGGAAGGCGCTGTTGGAGATCGCCGACGACGGCATCGATGCCGCTCTCTGTCTGCTGCGCGGTCTCATGGTCGTGCCCGGTGTTGTTGGTGCCGATTAAGAGAACCGCGGCCTTTGGATGAAGCCCGTCCACTTCGCCGTGATTGAGCCGCCAGAGCAGGTTGGCAGTGGTGTCGCCGCTGAAGCCGAGATTGAGCGCTTTTCTGGGTTCGTAGAATTCCTTCCAGGTGGGTTGGAAGTTTTCGTCCGGCAGCTTGGCCTTGTCGTAGTTGTTGGTGATGGAGTCGCCGATCATCAGGAGTTGCGTATCGGGATGGTTTCGGACGGCATCGAGGATGACGTTGTGCCGCTCTGTCCACCAGCTCTCGCTTAGGCGGTCTTGCGGGGTGATTGCCGGATTTGGTGTGGCGCCGGCCGGGGACTGCGCCAAGGCGGCCAAGGTGGATGCAGTGGCAACGCAGCAGAGCAATGTCCGATAGAGGACGGTCTGAGAGAGGACGCGGCAAAGTTTCAGGTGTTGAGCAGTATGCATCGCTTCTCGATTCTACTCATTGAATTTGAGAGCCAGGACTACGTCAAGATCATGCCTGCGGGCCCTGGCTGCGACAGGGAGCATACGCGGACGGGAGCAAGATGTAGCAGGTGGGGTACACTCAGGGTGATGCGGGTCTTTGGGATCGATTGCGGGACGGAAATCACCGGGTTTGGGGTGGTGGAGTCGGACGAGGAAAGCCGAAACCCCCGCTTGATTTGCCGCGCTTTCGGGGGAATTCGCTTGGCGAAGCAGAAGACGATGCCGCAGCGGCTCGGCCAGGTTTTCGACGAGCTGAATACAGCGCTCGAAGCGTGGCGGCCGGATGTTGTTGCTGTCGAAGAGGTCTTTTACTCGGTGAATGCCAAATCGGCGCTGAAGCTGGGCCAGGTGCGAGGCGTGGCGCTTTTGGCGGTTGCGCGGATGGGGCTGCCGCTGGCTGAATACGCTCCGCTGAAGATCAAGTCTTCGGTGGTGGGCTACGGTATGGCGAGTAAAGAGCAGGTGCAATTCATGGTGGCGCGGCTGCTGGGGCTGGCTGAGCCGCCTGAGCCGCCGGACGCAGCCGACGCATTGGCGATTGCCATCTGCCATCTGCACACGGCGCAGACCCTGGCTATGCAGGAGACTCGCGGATGAGGGGGAAGTCTCTTGGATTGCGAATGGGGCTGGCGGTTTCGCTGTTTGCGGCTTTTTCAGGCTTGGTGCTGCCTGGTCAGCAACCGGCCGAAATTCAGATTGATTTCACGAATGAGCAACTGGTTCCTTCGCACTGGACGCTCAAATTTACTCCAGACGGAAATGGGCAGTTCGATGCCGAGGGCGGTCACCCGGCGAAGGACGATGCGAACACGATCTGGGCTGGGGACGTGCATCGGCCGGTTCAGTTGAGCCCGGCGTTTGCGGAACAGGTGTTTGCCACGGCCCGGATGCGGAGGTTCTTTACTTTCCCGTGCGAGAGCCACATGAAGGTGGCCTTTCAGGGACTGAAGCGGCTTAGTTATTCGGGTCCAGACGGAAGCGGGGCCTGTGAGTACAACTACTCCAAAGACAAGGAGATCGAGGCGCTGGGGAACTCGCTCATAGGTGTGGAATACACGATTATGAGCGGGGCGCGGATGGAAAAGCTGCTGCAGCACGACCGGCTGGGCCTGGATCAGGAGCTGGACAACCTGGCGAGCGCGGCGCATGAGGGAAATGCGGTGGAATTGGGAGCCATCCATGAAACTCTGACGCGAATTGCATCGGATGAACAAGTCATGGAGCGCGCGCGCAGGAAGGCGCGTCTATTATTGACGGGTGTTCGTTGAAAGGGATTACCATAGGAGCGTAATTTCTTTCATCATTCTAGAGACTTTTGCAGGGGGTTAGGGTCTCTATATGGTTAGCCAGGCGGACTCAAGTCTTCTGGAATTTCAGAATGACGATGAGAGACTTGGCTGGACGGGCAGTCCGGGTAAGGACTGGGGGTGTATCTCCATGAAGACTTTAGCGATGCTTGATGCCACAGGTTCTCAATCGGGGCCGGAACCGAATCCGGCGCACTGGGCGGCATCTCGCCCAGGCCTGCGAAATTTTCTCTTGACTCTGTTGACCATGGGCGCGATGTGCGTCCTTTCGCCGCGTGCCTCATTGGCTGCGGTCAGCTCTTTTGACGACGACACTCCAAACGCCGCGCAAGGAAGCACGGACGCACGGGCGCTGCGCCTGAGCAACGTGGAGGGTCAGGTACGGGTGGTGCAGGATGGCCAGGTGATTGCCGATCCGGCGACCAACAATCTGCCGCTCTTCGAGGGCTCGCAGGTGATTACCGGCGAGGATGGCCGCGCGGAAGTTCAGATGGAGGACGGCAGCCTCGCGCGTCTCTCGCCCAACTCGACTCTTACTTTTACGGCCTTGCAGCAGCAGGGAACGAGCACTCACACGGAAATTGTGCTGAATGGGGGCTTGGTGTATTTTGAGCTGCAGCCGAGTATCGCCGAGCATAGCCTGCGCGTAAGCTATGGGCCGGCGTCGTTTTCGGCCACAGGTTTTTCGATCGTGCGCATCGCCATGGATCACGCGCCGGGCGAGCTGGCGGTCTTCTCCGGCAATGTGCATCTGGACCGCGGGGATCAACTGCAACTGGACATTCACGGCGGCGAGAGCCTGAGCCTGGATATGAGCGACCTGACTCGCTACAACCTTGCCGAATCGATTACCCCGGACTCGTGGGATAGCTGGAATGCGGATCGCGATCAGGTTCTGAATGGAGAGGCCGGAGAGCGGACCGCGGCTACGAATAGCTACGCCAATTCGCAGGGCATGGGCATGAGCGACCTGGATGCGAATGGGAACTGGTACGACGTTCCAGGAACAGGGTATGTCTGGTCGCCTTACGATGCGCAGATGGTTGGCGCGGGCTGGGATCCTTACGGATACGGGCAATGGGTGAGCTACCCAGGTTATGGATATATCTGGAATTCAGGCTACGACTGGGGCTATGCGCCTTTCCAGTGCGGACTTTGGAATTTCTACGACAATTTTGGCTGGGGATGGGCTCCGGGCGGGGGTTGTAACCCGTGGTGGGGTTATGGCGGTGGTGGCTGGGGCTATAACATTGGCAGAGGCCCGAGGGGTTACATGCCGCCCAGACGGCCTCCGACGCTTCCTGGCCATCCGCATCCGCTAGGCTCTCGTACGCTGGTGGCGGGGAATGTGGTTCATGTGGACCGGCGGCCGCCCACCGCGGTCGATATGGCGCTCTATGCGCACCCGACGCAGCCGGTGGAGATTGCCGGTCACACGGTGGAACCTTTGCGGCCGTTGGCTCCGCGGCAGGCGTATGACAGGCCGGCCGGGGTGGTGGCTCGACAGCCCGGCGGATATTACCCGTCTCCTACGCACCCGGCGGCTGGGTCGTATGTGCGTCCTGCTACCGGTTATCGGCCACCGGCGGTGTCTTCCTCGAGTCATGCGCAGTCCGCACCCGCGCCTGCGGTGCATTCGGCCCCGTCCTATTCTGGTGGCGGCGGGGGTGGTCACCCTGCTGGTGGTGGTGGAGGCGGCGGTGGTGGTGGAACGCATAAATAAAACCGCCTGATAGCTGTGAGCCTTCTATGGAAACAACGGCGCCGATCTCTTTGTACTGAGATCGGCGCCGATATTTTTATGGACTAAGAATGGGACAATGCGCGCCAGAGTGAGGCTAGTTCTTCCAGGGACAGGGCTTCGGCGCGGATTTGTGGCGAGATTTTGGTAGCCGCGAAGGCTTCGGCGATTCTTTCGGCGGGTTTTCCTGCGGCGCGGAGGTTGTTGGACAGGATTTTGCGCTTTTGGGCGAAGGACTGCTTGAGAAATAGAATGAAGGGCGCTTCTTCGATGCCTAGCTCGTGGAAGCGCGGCGCGAAGCTCCAGCGGAAGACGGTGGAGTGGACTTCCGGGGGTGGGGTGAAGGCTTCGGGAGGCAGAGTGAAGAGAGGCTCGGTGCTGCCGTAAAGCTGGAGCGTGACGGTGAGCAGGCCGTAGTCGCGCGAGCTGGGCTTGGCGGTGACGCGGTCGGCTACTTCGCGCTGGACCATGAGGACGGCGCGGTCGAGATGGGCGGATTGCGCGGCGAGACGGAGCAGGATGGGTGACGTGATGTAATACGGCAGGTTGCCGACGACGAGCAGCGGCTGGCCTGCATCCCTGGCTGCTTTTTCGAAATCGAAGGCCAGGACATCCTGGCGGGTTACGGTGACGTTGTGGATGTTCTTTTCCGGCGAGAATCGCTCCTGTAGATTCCAGGCCAGTTCGCGGTCGAGTTCGATGGCGATGAGGTGTTTGGCGAGGGGGACGAGTGTCTCGGTGATGGCGCCTTTGCCGGGGCCGATTTCGACGACGGTGCGGGTGCTGAGGTCGCCGAGCGAGGCGGCGATGCGCCGGATGGCGTTGGGATCGCGCAGGAAATTCTGTCCCAGCTTGGATTTTGCGGCCATGGTTTGTCCTTTTTCAAGAGTTGCTTCGCAGGCTGCGCGGAAGTCTTACGGCGAGCCGTAGTAGACTTGGCGGGTTATAGGATTTTCAGCCTTTTGCTGGTGTTTCCCCATCCAATTGCTGTTCGGCAGACTGCCTAGCAGCTCCGGTAGCTGTCTGCGACAGAGGAGAGTTTCCAGATGCATATTGTATTTGCTGCTTCGGAGTGTGTGCCGTTTGCCAAGACCGGAGGTCTGGCGGACGTAGTGGGGGCACTGCCTCCGGAGCTCAAGAAACTAGGGCATCGGGTGACGGTTTATCTGCCGCTGTACCGGACAGTGCGCCCGTTCTTGCCGGAGGAGCTGACCTTTGCGGTGCGCTCGATCACCATTCCTTTTCCGTATTACAACCGGTTTGCGGGGATTGTGGATGGCGGGGTGCGGGATGGGGTGCAATTTTACTTTGTGGACTGCCCGGAGCTCTTTGACCGCGATGGATTTTACGGGCCGAAGACTGGAGCGGGCGATTACGGCGACAATGCGGAGCGGTTTGGGCTGTTTTGCCGGGCGGTGTTGGAGGCGTCCAAGCAGCTAGGCGTGCCGGAGATCTTCCATGTGCATGACTGGCAAGCGGCACTGCTGCCGGTTCTGCTGAAGACGGTGTATTACTTTGACCCGGCGCTGAGGACGGCTGCGGTGGTGCTGACGATTCACAATGCGGGGTACCAGGGGTGGTTTCCGCCCAATACGGTTCCGCAACTGCTGCTGCCGTGGGACCTGTTTACGCTCGACAAGGTGGAACAGAACGATACTTTCAACTGCCTCAAGGGTGGTTTGGTGTATTCGGATTACCTGACGACGGTGAGCCCGACGTATGCCGGGGAGATTCAGACGGCGGAGTTTGGCGAGGGGTTGGAGCCGGTGTTGAGCCGGCGGCATTGGGACCTGCGTGGGATATTGAATGGCGTAGATTACTCGAAATGGGACCCGGCGAAGGATTCGAAGCTGGCGGCGCATTACTCGGCCAAGGATCTATCGGGAAAGGTGGAATGCCGGCGGGATCTGCTTCATGCCTTTGGTTTGTCGGAGGTTGCGGATACGACGGCGGTGCTGGGGATTGTTTCGCGGTTTGCGACGCAGAAGGGATTCGACATTCTGGCGCAGATTGCCGACCAGCTTACGGAGCGCGATGTGGTGGTGGTGGCGCTGGGCAGCGGGGAGCCGTATTACGAGAACTTCTTCCGCAGTTGGGCGGCGCGCAGGCCGGACAAGGTAGCGGTGCAGATCAAATATGACGATGCGGTGGCGCACAAGGTGGAGGCGGGTTCGGATATCTTCCTGATGCCGTCGCGGTATGAGCCTTCGGGGCTGAACCAGATGTATTCGCTGAAATATGGAACGGTGCCGGTGGTGCGGGCGACCGGAGGCCTGGAAGACGCGATCGAGGAGTGGAATGCGGATCAGCGGACGGGCACGGGATTCAAGTTTTCCGGGTATCACGCGGGGGATTTTCTGTGGGCGATCGATCGGGCGCTGTGGGTTTTTGAGAAGGACAAGGATGGATGGCTGGCGCTGATGCGGAACGGGATGGCGAAGGATTATGCGTGGGAGCATCCGGCGCGGGAGTATGTTGAGGTTTATAACGAGGTTTTGAGGCGGCGAGGATGAGGATTTTCTACTATTTCGAAATAATATTTTCGAAATGCTGATTGACTCATTTGGTTTTTAGCAGCATCCTCGACAGAGGAGGCTACTATGGCCACGATCTTAGCGCCAATTATTGACGAAGCAATTGGGATTTCATGCGCTGTAGAAGTCTTTTTGGCGACCGCATTCCTGCATCGGGAAAATCGTGAACGGCAGGACTTCACGATTCAAGAGATTGTGAACCGGGTTGCGCGTGAAAACCTGACTGGGTCTTTGCGCTCGGGAATCAGTGTTCATGCTTCGCAACATTGCGTAGCGAATAAGCCCCCAAATCCAGCCAAGCACAGGATGCTGTATGCCACCGGCAAGCATACGCGGCGGCTGGCTCTGCCGAACGATATCGCGCATCCGGACCGGACGGGAAAGATATTTCCGGATGTCGAAGACGTGCCGGAGGCGTATCGCCCGGTCCTCGATTGGGCAATAGAGCGATTCGAGCACGTTTTAGATTCGCCGGAGTTTTGGGCTGAGGATGCCGATGAACGGGTTCGGCAATTGAGGTCGGAGGAGCTTTTGTCGATAGGCTATACGCCGGTTCACGGTGAACCTCAATCAGGCCCCAATCCGCTCCAGGCGCTGCTCGACGCCAAGGGAATTGGCATTGAGATGGCCAAAGGCATCGACCTCGACGAGCATCTGCGTCAGGTTCGCGAGGATTGGGAATGAGCCGAATCTTTGTCGACTCGAATATTTTCATTTATCACTTCGAGGACCCAGGAGCGCGAGGGCTTCGCGCCACCGAAATTCTGCGCCGAATTGGCCAACGGGGCGATGAACTGATGGCGTCTGCGTTGGCCATCGGCGAAGTGCTGGTGAAGCCAATTCAATATGGGAACGCCACTCTCGCGGCGCAATATAGGGCATTGATGCGCGGACCTTTGGTGGGTCTTGCTCCATTTGACGCAGTTGCAGGGGAGATATTTGCGCGGGTGCGGCAGGATCGCAGAATCAAGACGCCGGACGCGATTCATCTGGCCACGGCGGCGAGCGCGGGTTGCGATCTCTTCATTACCAACGACGATCGGCTGTCGACTGCCTTTGTACCCGGAATCAAGTTTATTGTTTCGATGGACCGGGCGCCGCTTTGATGGATGGAGTTGGGCGCGCGTGCTTGCCCCTGTTGGTCCGCCTGCGACTTGGCCAGTAATAGCACATGGCCCGCGGCGATCTCATCCTTGGCAAAGGCTTCGACCTCGCTAAATTAGCCTTCCACGGGCACCCAGCGCCTGGGTGGCTGGGCGCGCTTGGGACTGGCTGCATTTGCAGTCGATCTGGCCTCTGCGGCAGTTCGCAAAGCATTCATGCTTTCCCAGTAGGCATTCAGTGTGCGCTGGCCGCGATCTGTAAGTTTCGCGGTTGTGAGGGTCCGCTTGCGTTCGATCCTCTTTTCAATCTCGATGACACCGGCGTCCTCAAGACGAGTGAGTTGCACAGACAGATTGCCTCGTGAGAGTTTCGTGGCGCGCTCCAGGAAGAGGAAGTCGGCTTCTTCGCACGTCGAGAGAACGGTGAGGATCGCAAGGCGTGCCGGTTCGTGGACAACGCGATCGATTTCCGGCATCTGGAAGTTGCCGTCGTTTTTATTCATGGCTCCCCTCCGTGAAATCACTCCCGAGAAGGTGGTTGAGCAGCCAGTGATCGTAGAGGTCGAGTAGTAGAAGGAAGCTGAGCAGCAAAGCCATCCAGGTCCACAAATCCATCCGAGCGAAGCGATATTCGAGATAGATCCCGATCATGGCAATCATTGCGGTAGCTGCGAGGATGCGGCGCAGAAGAATTGACCAGTTGCTGGTTACGGCATAAACACTTCTCGGTAAGACCTGGAATGCCGCGAGCAGCGCGGCGAACAATCCGGGCTGGGCGTGGTGGCCAAGAAACAAATCGGGCACGAACGTCAATGCCCAGAGGAGAAACAGAACAGCATTTACGCCGCTGAGGTACCCATAACGCCGAGCCAGAGGATTACCAGAACCCGTCGGTTGAGCCTCTGAATGCATGATCGAGATCAGCGTGGAGTGAACCTGTGGTTCGGATTCTTTGACGACGCCGTAACGACGCTCATACCAACGTCCGCCCAGATAAAGCCAGCCAAATTGTGCGGCTACCAACACGCCAGCCGCCCAGGCCAGTTGCACTCCCGAGAATGAGCCTGTCTTCGCCAGGCTTGTCAGTACCAGAAGTGCGCCCCAGAAAGGCGCCATCCGAAGTCCCTGCAGGTCGCGAAAGTGCGCTGTTAAATAATGAAGCTCCTGGCCGTTGCTCGAAGCTTCACTGAGAGTCGCTGTCTGCATCCTCGCCTCCAACGCTTAACTCACCGCAAATCAGTTTACACCATAAACCATTTGGGCATGAACCGACGAGAAACAAATTCGACCTCACGATACCGTTGAGCCGGCGCAACGTCCATGAGCTGAGACTTGCGAGAGAGCGATCTTCCAAAGAGGCTGTAAGTAGTGGAAGACTGCGGAAGCGATTCCGGCTAGAATAGGAATGCTATGAAGAGATTGGACCGGGCTGTGTACGCGATCTTCCTGCTGGTGCTGCTGGCGGATGTGGCGCGGGCTCATGCTTCGGTGCCGGCTGGGGGCGACGCGGGCTTGATTTTGAGCGCGGCGAGCCAGCTTCAGGCGGGTTCGACGGATGGCGCGATTCTTACGCTGCGGCGCTCCGAGGGCTCTTCTTCGCAGATTGCTACGCTAGCTTGCTTTGCGCTGACTTTTCCCGGATGGTCAAGCCATCTGGCAGGTTTTTCGCATCCGGCTTTGCGTACTCATGCTCTCCCGGAGATGGACTCGGGCGCTGGCCTGGCCTCTCTTCCGCAATTCCTATCCCCTCGTCCATTCCGGTCGATTTTCGAGCATACCGGGAGTCCTGCTCCCTAAGCGAGTGCGCCTTCGCCTTGCGGTGGTGCGTTGCTGCAATTCTGTCCAATCTTAGAGTTCACCTTTGGAACATCGAGCGTGAGCTGAGGATTCGAGACTTCCCATGCAGCGGCCTGCTTGAAGATTTTCATCCATGCTTCGCGATTGCGCGGCATTTACTAGACAGATGGAGATTTTGCCGTGTTCGGTAAGCTGCTTACGAAAATTTTTGGTACCAATAACGAGCGCGTCATCAAGCGCCTGTTGCCTAATGTTGCCCTCATCAACTCGTTTGAAGCTCAAATGCTGCCGCTCACCGATGAGCAGTTGCGGGCGAAGACTCAAGAGTTCCGCGCGCGGATTGCTGCGCGGCTTGAAGGAATTACCGATCCCGACGAGATCAAGGCCGCGGAGAAGGCTGCTCTCGATGAGATCTTGCCGGAGGCCTTTGCCGTGGTGCGCGAGGCGGGCAAGCGCGCGGTGAAGATGCGCCACTTCGATGTGCAGCTGATCGGCGCGATGGTGTTGCACTCGGGCAAGATTGCCGAGATGCGCACCGGCGAGGGCAAGACGCTGGTGGCGACGCTGGCTTGCTATCTGAATGCGCTGGCTGGGCATGGCGTGCATGTGGTGACGGTGAACGATTACCTGGCCAAGCGCGATGCCGAGTGGATGGGCAAGATCTATGAGTTCCTGGGGCTGACGGTGGGCGTGATCGTGCACGATCTGGACGATAACCAGAGACGCGAGGCGTACGCGGCCGACATCACCTATGGGACCAACAATGAGTTCGGCTTCGACTACCTGCGCGACAACATGAAGTTCGAGCTCAAAGATTGTGTCCAGCGCGGGCACTATTACGCCATCGTCGACGAGGTGGACTCGATCCTGATCGATGAGTCGCGGACGCCGCTGATCATCTCCGGGCCGACGGACCAGACGACGGACAAGTACGACCGGGTGAAGAAGATCATTCCCAAGCTGGAGCTGGGCGAGGAGACCGATCCGGGCCAGGGCGAGGCGAAGATCTTTACCGGCGACTATGTTGTGGATGAAAAGCATCGCACCATCGGCGTGACCGACGAAGGCTGGCTCAAGATCGAAGAGCTGCTGGGCATCGACAACATTGCCGACCCGGAGAATTGGGATCTGAAGCATTACGTCGAAGTGGCGATCAAGGCGCATTCGCTCTACAAGCGCGATGTGGACTACGTGGTGAAGGACGGCGAGGTGATCATCGTCGACACCTTTACCGGACGCTTGATGCCGGGACGGCGCTGGTCCGATGGGCTACATCAATCGGTCGAGGCCAAGGAAGGCGTCAGCATTCGCAAAGAAGACCAGACGCTGGCGACGATTACCTTTCAGAACTACTTCCGGCTGTATTCGAAGCTCTCGGGCATGACGGGTACGGCGGAGACGGAAGCTGCTGAGTTCGACAAGATTTACAAGCTGGACATCACCGTCATCCCGACCAACAAGCCGATGCTGCGCGGGGATGGCTCGGACATTGTGTACCGGACGATCAAGGAGAAGTACAAGGCGGTCGCCGAAGACATTGCAATGCTGCATGAGACGGGCCAGCCGGTGCTGGTGGGTACCACGTCGATTGAGAAGTCAGAGCTGCTGTCGCAGACCTTGCAGCGCAAAGGCGTGAAGCATGTGGTGTTGAACGCCAAGTTCCACGAGCGCGAGGCGGAGATTGTGGCCCAGGCCGGGCGGCTGGGCATGGTGACGATCGCCACCAATATGGCCGGACGTGGAACGGACATTATCCTGGGCGGCAATCCGGATTTCATGACGCGGCAGGAGCTGGTGAAGAATGGCCTTGCTCGCGCGATCAGCGGGGCTGAGGGCGCGATCAATCCGATGGCGCCTGCGGGCTTTCTGCGCTTCTATTACCAGGGCCAGGAGTTCGAAACTCCCGAGCGGCAGTGGCAAGAAGTGAACGCGGTTCATGCGGCGGCGGTCGATGCCGAGCATGAGGCGGTGATTGGGGCCGGCGGGTTATTCATCCTGGGCACGGAGCGGCATGAGTCTCGGCGCATCGACAACCAGCTTCGCGGACGCGCGGGGCGGCAAGGCGATCCTGGCGCTTCGCGGTTTTATCTTTCGCTTGAAGACGACCTGATGCGCATCTTCGCCAAGGCGTGGGTTTCGACCCTGCTGGAGCGGCTGGGCATGGAAGAGGGCGTGCCGATCGAGTCGAGGATGATTTCGAAGCGGATCGAGGGCGCGCAGAAGGCCGTGGAATCGCAGAACTTCGAGAGCCGCAAACACCTGCTTGAGTACGACGACGTGATGAACAAGCAGCGCGAGGCGGTCTATGGGCTGCGCCGCTCGCTGCTGATGGCTGTGGAGCAGCGCGAGCTGATCCTGGATGACTATCTCTCCAATATTCTGAGCAACATTCTGGATGAGTTTGCGCCGGAAGAGGTCCATCCGGAGCAGTGGAACGTGAAGGGATTGAAGGAACGGCTGATTGCGCAGTTTGGCCTGGATCTGGACCGCGAGGGCTTCGATCCGCTGGAGATGACGCGGCATGAGCTGGGCGAGGCGGCGTACAACAAGCTCAAGGCAGACTACGAGGCGAAAGAGAAGATCCTGGGCGCGGAGGCGATGCGCTACCACGAGCGCATGGTGATGCTCTCTGTACTGGACGGGCTGTGGAAGGATCATCTGCTGGAGATGGACCACTTGAAGGAAGGCATCGGTATGCGCGGGTATGCGCAGCAGGACCCGCTGGTGGCTTACAAGAAAGAGTCCTTCGAGATGTTCGAGGCGATGATGACGCGCTTCCAGGAAGATACGGCGCGGTATCTGTTCCGAATGCAGATTGTG
>Ga0302325_10007216_pt1 | contig 24722 bp, 24 predicted proteins | sample Palsa_T0_2_FD_201948 | JGI IMG/M metagenome (GOLD analysis project Ga0302325, IMG submission 201948) | Peat permafrost microbial communities from Stordalen Mire near Abisko, Sweden - Palsa_T0_2 | ecosystem: Environmental > Terrestrial > Soil > Palsa > Peat permafrost | place: Sweden: Abisko... | reverse complement strand
GTGAATCAGGGTCAGGCTTCTGGGCCGCTCATGTTGCTCGAACGGCAAGGCCGGTACTTGGGTCATGTTCTCCTCCGCTGATCGAGTGGTGACCACCGACCGCAGGGACAAGGCGGTCGGCTCGCATCTCTGCTCAACCCACCCGTTTATGGGAGGACATTTTCGTCGGGCCGACACGCCTTGAGACCCGGCGAGCGTTCCGCAGTACCGACGATTACGGCGCCGCTCGCAAGGACGATAGCAGTCGCTGAAGACGCGCCCTTTTCTCGCGAGGAAACTGCCCCTCTGCAACGCGGCCGTCTCGACGGCGGCGACCTGGATACCCGCGACCCTCCACGCCCGCCCTGGCCACGCGAGCGGTGCATCCCCGGGCGGGCCCCGGAGGGGCGGATTTGCGCTCGGCCCGCGGGCCGCGGGCGGCTTTGCGCTCGGCCCGCGAGCGGCCCCCGCCCTGTCTGCTCAGGCCCTCTCGTAGCCGAAGGCGTGGCTTGTCGCCCCGAGCAGTCCAGCCCCGGCCTGATTGACGCTCAGTGCGACTCTCAGGGTCACGTGTCGCCCCGACACCGCGGGAGCGGCGAAGGCCGCGTTCGAGCGCTGGTCGAGCCGCGCAGACTCGATCGTCCGCCAGCGATCTGCGCCGATCAGCTCCTGGAGCTGGACTGTGCGGTCGGCGAGCGAGGGCGCGGCAGCGATACGCGCGCGGATCCCGCCGCCGCTCGACCGTGCGACCGAGATGCGAGGCTCGACACCAACCACGAGCGCACGGCTCGTGATCAGCCCCCACCGGGCCGTGTAGCTCGTCTGGATCGACGGATGCGGGCGGAAGCTCCAGCGCCCCGCGCTCCCTGTCAGGAGCGTCGCGATCCTCGTCGGCGCCGAGTGGCCATAGGGCCAGGCGAGAATCGAGACGGGCTCACCCTTCCTTGCGTCGGAGATTCTGCCCGTGAGCGCAACCGAGTGCCCGTAGAGAACCCGGGTCGCAACCGGGACGATCGAGACGAAACGCGCGCGGTAGGGCAGCGATGCGCTCGTGGCGCCGAGATAGCCTCTCCCGGCCTCGTTGACGCTGATCGCTGCGCGGAGGGCCGCGCCGCCGGTATGCGGGGGAGCCGCAAAGAGCGCACCTCCCGTCGCTCCGGCAAGGGCCGCCTGCCCGATCGTTTTCCATTTTCCCGCGACGAGTCGTTGGAGCTCGACGTTGCGGTCGACGAACCTCGCCGCCGGTGCGATGCGCACCTCGAGACGGTTGTTTCCGAGCTGGGTGAGGCTGAGCGTCGGCTCAACCCCGATCTCGAGATTGGCCGAGACGATCCCGTTCCAGTGCGCGTCGTAGGTCGTCTCGACGGTCGGGCGCACCGGGTAGGCCCAGCTGCCGCCCGCGCGCGAACGAACAGCCGCGAGCGTCACCGTCGGGCTTCCGTATCTGCGCACGAGAATCGTCACCTTCTGTCCGGGGAGCTCGCTCGAGATCCGGCCGGAGAGCTCGAGCCCGCCGCCGAATCGGACGCGGGTCGCACTCGCCGACAGCGAGACCACCATCGCCCGGTAGACGAACGCGTGGCTGCTCGCCCCGAGATAGCCGCGGCCGGCCTGGTTGACGCTCATCGCGACCCGCAGCGTCGCGCTCCCGCGCGAGAGCGGTGCCGGAAACACCGCCGCCGCGCGCTTGTCTAGCGCGGCCGTCTCGATCGTCGTCCAGCGCGGTCCTGCCTTGCGTTGAAGCTCGACCACGCGCCCGACGAGGCTCCGTGCGGCCGAGACACCCACCGCGACGGTTCCGCGGGCGGCGATCCGGGTCGTGATCTCGGGCTCGACACCCACCGACAGAAGCGGCGTGACCGCCGTCCCGGAACGGGCCTCGTAGAGCGTGGCGACCGACGGCGCGACCCGCAGGCTCCAGCCCCCGAGCGACCCCGTCGTGGTCGTTGCGATCCGGGCGAGCCGGTCCTTCCCGAGAGGCCGGCTGTAGACCTCGACCGACCGATGAGACAAGCCGTTCGAGAGCCGCCCGCGGAGCGAGAGGTCGTGGCCGTAGAGCACCTTCGAACCGGATCCGCCGATCGAGAGGCTGAGACCGCCGTCGGCAAGCGCCGAACCGGCGAGGCTCGCCGTCGACACGACGACGGCTAACGCAAGAAGCGTGATGCGCACAGGCCAAGCACCCCCACATTTGTTGGACCCAGAGCATGTTCCCACAAAGTGCCTTTTCCATGCACAGCCGTTCCATGCTGCGGAGGGCGCCGGCCGTGCTCGCCGTCAAATCCGATCGAGACGATTCCCGTGCCGGGGCGATCGCGGGCTCGCCACGGCCCGGACATCATGGCCCCGAGCGCTCGAGCAGCCCGTTTGCGAGCGCGTAGCTCACGAGCTCGGCCCTGCTCGAGAGCCGCAGCTTCTGCATGACGTGTGCCCGATGTGTCTCGGCGGTCCGCACCGAGATGAAGAGCTGCTTGGCGATCTCCTGATTGGTGTAGCCGCGAGCGAGGAGCCTGAGAACCTCGCGCTCCCGTTCCGAGAGCGGGTCTTCGTCGGTGCGACGCTGCGCTTCTGTCTGCGCCATCGCGAGCCGTGCCCCGAGCTCCGGATGGACGTAGCGGGCCCCGGCCGCGACCTCACGTATCGCGGAGACGACCTCTGTGTCGGCGGCGTCCTTGAGCACGTAGCCGCTCGCCCCGGCCGCGAACGACTCGCGGACGTAGCGCGGGTCGTCCTGCATCGAGAGGACGAGTGCCCTGAGTCCCGGATGCTCGTGGAGCAGCTTGGGGATCCCCTCGAGGCCGCTCTCTCCCGGCATGACGAGGTCGATCAGGACCAGGTCGGGCTTCAGCAAACGCGTCTCGAGGATGGCGTCACGGACACTTCCTGCTTCCCCGACCGTCTCCATGTCCGGTTCGGCGTCGAGAAGCATCCGCAGCCCCGCACGAACAACGGCGTGATCGTCCACGATCAGGACGCGGATACTCACGGCGCCGGCGCCTCGATGCCGACGGTCGCGCCGCCACGACCGCCGGAGTCGGCCTGAAGCCGGCTGCGGAGGAAGCGGACAGGCTCAGCGATCGCCGGTATTCGGACGCGCACGCCCTCGCGGCGGGGGTCGCGCGCCTCTCCATCGTCCTCCCTCGCAGCCACGTCACTGCCATTCTTCCCTACGAAGAGGACACTGCCCTCGTGAGCCCCCGCGGGCTCGACGAGATCTGCGACAGCTGCGCGGTCGCCGAAGATGGCCGCGGTCTCCTCCGAGCAGCTCATCGCCCCCCGAGGAGCCGCGAGCCGAAGGCGGGTGGGTCGGTCTGTCCCGGGACCGCGCCGCACCGGAGCGCGGTCGCGTTGCAGCGCGGGCCCTCCGACGAGCGACGCGCCGGGTGCGCGCGCCGCTCCCTCATCTCCGCTGCCGGGTTGCCGGCTCAGTTCTTGGTGATCCGTGCGAGAACACGATCGCCCGGAGACACCCCTGCGATCGCCGTCGCGAGCGCGACGATTCCGAGCACGACTGCGCCGGTGCCGACCACCGTCCAGCCGTAGTCGATGGCGATGAGGATGAGAGCGACGCCGAGTGCGAGGCGTGCGCCGCGCTCAAAGCGGTCGAGTGGGCCTGTCTTGTTCGTCATGGTTGCCTCCCGATTGGTGTGGCAGAAGCATCCGCCGCCCCGGGCGGCCGGACATCCGGGCCGAGACTGATCTCGGTTGCGGCTTTGCCGCTTGCGCCGGAAGCAATATCGCCCGACGCTGAGCCCCCTCGAGCGGTTCGTGCATCCGAGCGCCGCGGCGGGCGTGGAGCAGTCGGCACCGCCGTGCCGGAGCTCGAGAGCCCGCATCCGCCGCCCGCGTCGATCCGCTCTCCGCGTGGCCACCGCCACGACCTGCGGGAAAGCCGCGCGTTCTCTGCGGCCATGCGCTGATGCCTTCGACGCAGGTCACCGCGATGCTGGTCACATCAATAGCGCGAGAAAGGAGTCGACATGAACGCGATACTTCGAGACCCGAGGCTCGGCCTCGTCTGGCTCGCCGCCCGCCTCTGGGTTGGCTGGGAGTTCCTCGATGCGGGCTGGCAGAAGACCTTCGGCGGTGAGAGCTCATCCTGGTGGGGCTCGACCAGCGGCGTCCACGGTTTCCTCAGCTTTTCCGGATCGCCGGCGAGCACGGCGGGCGCCCACGCCGCCGTGCCGCAGTGGTACGGAGCCCTGATCAACCACGTCCTCATTCACGCTGATCGCTTTTTTGCGATCGCGATCCCGCTCGGCGAGTTGCTGGTCGGCGTCGGTCTGATCCTCGGCCTCTTCACCATGGCGAGCGCCTTCTTCGGTGTGCTGATGAACCTCAGCTACATGCTCGCGGGCTCGACGGGCGGCGGCCTCAACCCGGAGATGTTCGGGCTCGGACTGCTGCTCATGTTCGCGGGCTCGGCGGCCTACGTCTACGGGATCGACCGCTTCGCACTGCCGCGGCTGAAGGACGCGCTGCGGCACAGGGATCACACGGCCATCCGGCCGGCGCGGATCGCGCTTCCCCACTCCTAGCGGCTCCGTCGGCGACTCCACGCGCAGGGGGGAGCGGCTCGGCCGCTCCCCTCGTTCCGGCGCCGGCTCCTCGAGGAGGCAACACCGGTTGTCCTACGCGCGCCCTCCCCTGAGCCGCGCTCTCCCCGTCGGTGTGCGCGCCGGGCACTCGTCGGGGCGGTGGCCGGAGCCGGAGCTCGAAGACGGAGCCGAGCGGTGCTCGGCAAGCTCGTGGCCGCGTCGGCCTCGGTGAGGCGCCCGTTCGGCGCCGGGCGCGATTCGGCGGCGAGGAGGATCCGCGGGTGCGACGCTCCTCGTCGAGCCTCGCGCCTCTCGATCGCAGCTTCGGGCGGGCGGCCGCTCATGCCGGCCGGCCTCGAGGGTCTGGTTTGATGCAGGCATGGGGACCGGGGCCGGCGAGAGGGGACTGTCAGCCACACCGGCCGCCGTTTCGGTTCGAGCGCTCGTCAAGCGTTACCCGAAGTCGCCCGTGAATGCCGTCGACGAGGTCAGCTTCGAGGTTGAACCCGGTGAGGTGTTCGGCCTGCTGGGACCGAATGGCGCGGGGAAGACGACGACGGTCGGTGTCTTGACCACACGCGTCCGTCCGACGAGCGGATCGGCTGAGGTGGCAGGCGTGGATGTCGTTCGCGATCCGGTGCGAGCGCGGAGCTTCCTGGCGGTGATCCCGCAGCGCAGCAATCTCGATCGAGCACTCTCAATCCGGAACAATCTGATCTTCCACGCCGCCTACCACGGCGTGCCCGCGTCGGAGCGCGGTCGCCGCGCAGACGAGCTCCTCGACCAGTTCGGGCTCGCTGATCGCGGAGGCCAGAAACCCGATCTGTTCTCCGGCGGGCAGGCCCAACGGGTGATGGTCGCGCGAGCGTTGATGCACGCACCGCAGGTCCTGTTCCTCGACGAGCCGTCGACCGGCCTCGATCCCGCGGCGCGTCTGTTTCTGTGGGAGCGGCTGGCCGAGTTGAAGCAGCGGGGCGTCACCCTGGTGCTGACGACACACGATATGGACGAGGCGGCCGCGCTCGCCGACCGGGTCGGAATCATGGACCACGGGAAGCTGCTCGCACTCGACACGCCGGAGTCTCTGATGCGATCGGTGCCCGGCGGGACAACGCTCGAACTGACCACGCACCTTGCCGACGGGCAGGCCGCCGAAAGGCTGGTTGCCGCCCTCGGGGCACTCCCCGAGGTGGAGCGCGCCGAGCGCGTTGACCCCGTCTCGACCAACGGCGCCTCGGCAACGGGCCGCGAAGGAACGCTCGACTCGTCGGAGCGCCGCGCACGGGAGCTGTGCGTGCGCCTGTACGTGTCGGGTGACGCCCCTCTGCTTGTCGCTCCCGCGGCCGCGATTCTTGCCGAGCAGGGATTGACGCTCGCCGGGGTCAAGCTCGGCATCCCGACGCTCGAGGATGTATTCATCGATCTCACGGGCAGGGCGCTCCGATGATCGCGACGACACGAGCGCTGGACGCTCCGAGCCAGGGTCGGGTGTTTCTAGCGGTCTTCCGCCGCGATGTCTACGTCACCTGGGGTGAGTTTCCGGTCTTCCTCGCGCAGGTGATCCTGCAGCCGTTCTTTCTGCTCTTCGTGTTCGGCAAGGTGCTCGGAAGCCTCGGCTACACCCGTGGTGGGTACGCGAACCTGCTCTTCCCCGGCCTCCTGGCGCTGACGTCCGTGATCACGAGCATGCAGACGCTCGCGTTCCCGCTCGTGATCGAGTTCGGCTGGACGAAAGAAATCGAGGACAGACTCCTTGCGCCGATGTCGACCGGACTGGTGGCGGCCGAGAAGGTGCTCTTCGCGGCGCTTCGCTCGCTGATCGCAACCGCGATCATGATCCCGATCGGCATTCTCGTTCTCGGCTCGGTGCCGTGGCGCTGGAGCGGGCTCCCGGTGTTCCTTCCGATCGTGCTGCTCGGGTCGCTCCTCGGTGCCGGCCTCGGCCTCGTGCTCGGCACCCTCGTCAGGCCGAACCGCATCAACATCGTCTTCTCGCTCGTGTTCACGCCACTGCTGTTCACGGGCTGCAGCCAGTACCCCTGGCCCTCGCTCGCGCGCCTGCGCTGGTTTCAGGTCATCACCGCCGGGAACCCGATGACCTACGTCAGCGAGGGGCTCCGAGCCGCGATGATCCCGAGCGTGCCGCACATCACTCCCTGGATCTGCTTCACGGTCCTGCTCGGATCGCTCCTCGTCCTCATGACGGTCGGAACACGCGGCTTCTATCGCCGCGCGATCGACTGACCCAACGCCGCAACGACGCGGGGTCGCGCGCCGCCAGTCTCGAGCCCGGGCCGGTCGATTCGACGGCCGGTCCCGCTCGGCGCGCGGTTGAATCGACCCCGGGCAGCGGATCGGGCGGCTGGGAGCGCGGCCTCCATCTTCATGGCAGAGCGGTTCGCCGGCCCCGAAGCCCGCTGCCGCGCGCCGCCCGAGAGGCGACCCGAACCTGACAGGAACCGGCTCCCCTCACTCGGGCAGAGATCGAGCCGGCGCTTGTGTCTCGGACGCCCGCCACCCTTCCCGCACCCGAGGTTCCGGGCGCCGGCGGCCGTCGCCCGCGCTCCGTCACTCCCGGAACGCGACCGTTAAGCGCGCCGTAAGCCCTGCGCAAGATCTGCTCGGCAGTCTGGCCATGACCGGGCATTCGGCCCGGCACATCTTCATGGGAGGCTGGAATGAGAATGCTTCGTGGGGGACTGCCGAGGACCAGACTCGGTCTGGCGGCCCTGTTAGCGTCTGTGCTGTCGGTGTCGGTGTTCGCCGCCGGCGGCGCGTCCGCGGCCTCATCTGCGGTCGGATATGTGTACGTGAACGACAACACCGCCGGCGCGAACACGATCGCCGGCTTCGCGCGGCAGGCGAATGGGACGCTGACGCCGCTCCCCGGATCGCCCTTCGCTGCCGGCGGGGCCGGTAACGGCACCGGGATCGCCTCGCAGGGCGCTCTGCAGCTGAGCGCCGATGGCCACTACCTGCTCGCCGTCGACGCCGCCAGCAACCAGATCTCGGTGCTGCAGATCCAGGCGGGGGGCGCACTGCAGGCGGTCGGCGGACCGGTCTCCTCGAACGGGATCGATCCGGTGAGCATCGCCGTCCACGGGTCGCTCGTCTATGTCGCGAACGCCGGCGCGGCCGATAGCAACTACACCGGCTTCAGCCTCGGCGCGAACGGGCAGCTGCAGCCCCTCGCCGGCTCGACGGTGGCGCTCCCGAACGGCTCCCAGCCGGGAGACGTGCTCTTCAGCGGCGACGGGAGCAGGCTCGTGGGCACCAGGGTAGGGACCTCGCTCATCGACAGCTTCACCGTCGGCGGCAACGGGCTGCTCACCGCGGCGCCTGACTCGCCCTTCACCCCCCAGGGGTACGGCCCCTTCGGGAGCGAGTTCAGCCCGACCAACCCGGCGCAGCTCTTCGTCACAAACGCCCACACGGCGCAGGCGGGACCCGCACCGGGAAGCATCTCCGCCTTCGCCGACGCGCCGAACGGTGTTCTCACCTCGATCGGCACCTCGCCGTTCGCGAACGACGGGATCGCATCCTGCTGGGTCGAGGTAAGCCACGACGGGACCTATCTCTTCACGGTCAACACCGCGTCGGCAACGATCTCGAGTTACGCGATCGCACCGAGCGGAGCACTGAGCTTCCTCGGGAGCACCGCACTCAAGGGTTCCGTCCACGGCCCCGAGGACGCGCGGCTCTCCCCCGACGGCGCAACGCTCTTCGTGGTCGATTCCGGCGTCGATGAGCTCAGTAGCTTCGCCGTTAGCGGCGGCACCCTCAGCGAGCTCGCGCAGTCACCGACGCCTCTGCCCGGCGGTGCGGCGCCGGCCGGCGTCGTCGTCACCGAGACGAACCTCGAGGGCGGAAATCTCCAGGGGGCCGACTTCGAGAACGCGGACATCCCGGACGCGAACCTGCAGGGAGCGAACCTCCAGGGTGCCAATCTCCAGGGCGCGAACCTGCAAGACGCGACCCTTCAGGGCGCAAACCTCCAGGGGGTCAACGCGACGGGCGCGAGCTTCATCGACGCCGAGCTCCAGGGCGCAAACCTCCAGCGGGGGACCTACGCGAACGCGAACTTCGGAGGCGCTGACCTCCAGGGGGCGAACCTGCAGGGTGACAACCTGAGCGGCGCGACACTCACCAACGCCGACCTGAACGGCGCCAATCTGCAGGGCGCAAACCTGACCGGTGCGAGTCTCGCCGGAGCGAGCGTGACCGGCGCCAACCTCCAGACGATCACCTGGTCGAACACCACCTGCCCTGACGGCACCAACAGCAACGCCGACGGCGGCACCTGCCTGAGCCACCTGTAAGCGAGAACGCGGCGCGGCTGGGCCTCGGCTGAACGCGGCCCTGCCGCAACTCGAGCCGCGTGCGGCGCGCCGGACATCGAATGCACCTGACACTGCCCGCGGCGCCTGCAGCATCACGGGCGAGAGGAGAACCGAGGGACCGGTCCCCTTCGCCCCTGCTCGAAACGCTCATGCGGCTCACGGACCGCGCCCCGGGGGGCAATGGCCGAGCGGGCATTCGGCGCTCCTCGCGACGTCTCATGCACCGTCGCTTGACGGTGCTGAAGGCTCTCCGACCGGCCCCCTCCCGCGCGGGAAGCTCCTCCCAGCGCGCGCCGGAGCGGGGCTCGTTGCGACCGTCCCGAACGCCGCCGGCCGGGCCCGGCGGGTTGCGCGCGGCGGTCTGCCGACCGCGCAAGGGCCCGGGGCCGCGCCGCGTCCGGGCGACCGAGCGGGCTCGCGGCTCCGCTCGGCGCGGCGACCTCACGCCTGAACGAGCTCCAGACCCGCGCGGCTCCCGGCGGCGCAGAGCGTGCAGAGCAGGTGGTAGGCGGTCGCGTGCGCTTCCTGGATGCGCGGGATGTACTCGGAGGGGGCGAGGATCACGTGGTCGGCCAGTTCGTCCGCGGCGATCCGCCCTCCGTCGTAGCCGACGATCGCGACCGTCGCGAGGCCGCTCCTGCGCGCCTGCTCGAGTGCGAGCAGGATGTTCGCCGAACCCCCGCTCGTCGAGAAGCCGACCGCCACATCGCCCTCGCATCCGTGGGCGATGATCTGGCGCTGGAAGAGCACCTCGGGGCCGAGATCGTTGGCGAGCGCGGTGAGAATGGAGGAATCGTCGCTCAGGTCGAGCGCACGCCGCCTTGCCGAGCGGAGGTCGGCGACAAGGTCCATCGCGTCGGTCGCGGAGCCGCCGTTCCCGAAGGCGAGCAGCTTGCTGCCCGCGTCGAACCGCTCGCGCAGCTCCGCAGCCGCGAGCGACAGGACGGCGCCGTCGCCGACCGTCCTCACCCGGAGCTCACCCACCTCGCGCGCCTTGAGCACGACCGAGCTCGACGCGTCGGCAAGCACCGCGTCGAGGTCGGCCTCGCGGCGCTCCAGGAAGGGGTAGAGGAAGCCCGAGGCGCCGGCGCCGCTTCCGCTCGAGCCGAGGTGCTCGAGGAAGACGTGCACCGTCTCCCAGAGCACGTGGTAGAGCGTCTCGACGAGCTCCTGACGGACGTAGGGGTCCGATGTGGGCGGCTCGAAGTCCCACTCGGCGCCCGAGCCGAAGCCGATCGTGAGGCAACCCCGCGGGGCCGCGAGCTCGGCGCCGAAGACGATCAGCGCGTCGTCGGAGGTGGCCAGGAGCGGTACCTGGTCGGCCGGCAACGCGAGCGCCGGGAGCGCGCGCTTGCCGACGATCACGGGATGGACGAACTCGACTGCGACGTGACGGGCGTCCGACCAGTCCTGAGCCGAGCCGCCGACCGCGAGCAGCCGACCGCCGCGCCGGAAGCGCTCGGCGAGCCGGAGCGAGAGCGCCGCGATCCGTTCGGCCTCTGCGGCGAAGAACCGCTCGTTCGCCGCCGTGCGGGCGGCGATGGGCGTCGCCGTCACGCCCGTACGGCCTCCGGGAAGGACGCGCGTTCGAGCCACTCGCACCAGGCCTCGACCCCGTCTCCGCTCTTCGCGCTGACGAGAAGCTTGGCGATGTCCGGGTGGACGAGGTCGAGGTTTGCGAGGTAGCGGTCGAGGTCGAAGTCGAGGTGGGGGAGCAGGTCGATCTTGTTGATCACGACGAGCTCGCAGGCCCGGAACATCAGCGGATACTTGAGCGGCTTGTCCTCGCCCTCGGCGACCGAGGAGACCATGACCCGGTGGTGCTCGCCGACGTGGAACTCGGCCGGGCAGACGAGGTTCCCGACGTTCTCGATCACGAGCAGGTCGAGCCGGTCGAGCCGGAGCGACGGGAGCGCCGAGCGGACCATGTTCGCGTCGAGATGGCATTCGCCGCCGAAGCTCGGGTCGGTGTCGATCTGGACGACCGGGAGGTGGAGGCGCGCGATCCGGTCGGCGTCGAGCGTCGAGGCGACATCGCCCTCGAGCACCCCGACGCGCACGCCGTCGAGCCTTGTCAGGCTCTGTTCGAGCAGGGTCGTCTTGCCCGCCCCGGGGGCGCTCATGAGATTCACGACGGTGACGCCGGCGCGGTCGAAGTCGTCGCGGTTCGCAGCCGCGATCGTGCCGTTCGCGTCGAGCACATCCTCGAGGACCTTCACATAGGTGCGGTGCATATCTCCTCCCCAAGCTCGATGGAATCGACGAAGAACTCGTTGCCGGCCACCACCGCTGCGGGCGCGCCGCAGCCCGGGCAGCGGAAGCTCGGCGGCTCCCATTCGGCGCCGCAGCAGGCGACCCGCGCGGGAACGAGCTCGAACTCGAGTCGTGCCCCCTCGCAGACGGTGTCGCGGCCGACGATCGCGACGTACAGCTCGAGCGAGGCCGGGACGACCTGGCGCAGCGCGCCGACCTGCAGCGCGATCGCGTCGACGGCCCGGCCGCCCGCGTGGCGCTCGACCGTCTCGACGATGGCACTCGCTAGCGAGAGCTCGTGCAGCGGAGCTCCTCGATTGCCTCGACGACGAGCCGCGCGGCGCCCTCGACGGCCGCAGCCACCGAGGGGCTGAGGCCGATCGCAACCTGCTCGACCTGCTCGGGCTCGCAGGCGACGACCATCACCTTCCCGGGCCAGCCGCCGACGGCCTTCACGAAGCGGAGCACCGTCTGGGGGTCCATCCCGTGCGGGTCGATCTGCTCGCCGTCCTCGATCGGGCCGCCGACCGAGTCCGGATCGACCTCCATCAGGTAGAGCGTTCCCGGCTCGCCGCCCTGGCGGCTGACGTCGAGGAGCACGAGAGCCTCGTAGCCTCGCATCACCTCGTAGGCCAGGTCGAGCCCGCCCGTGGCGAAGTCGGCCACCGCCACGCCCTCGGGGAGCGCGAGGGCGCGCAGCCGCTTGGCGACCTCTCCGCCGAAGCCGTCGTCGCCGAGCCAGAGGTTTCCGACCGCGGCGACAAGGATCATTCCTCGCACGTGACCTCCACCTCCTCGGGTTTGAAGAACAGGAAGCGGCCACTCTCGCGCAGCACCTCCTGCATCGGATCGCTGTCGATGGTCACGGCGAGGTGCACGGCATCGTCGTAGTCCACGTAGATCCGCTCGAGCGTCGCGCTGCGGCCGTCGAGCAGAAAGTCCTGCGCATCGCCCCCCGGCCGTGGGTGGAGGACGAGCTTGGCGCCGAGGCGAACGGTGACGCCGCCGACAACCGTGTGCGTCTCGCCGGGGACCGTCTCGCCGGTCGCGTGCATGACGCCGTGCAGGCGCATGATGTCCTCGGCCGAGACGGACGCGGCCTGCTCGACCATCGCGGCGACAATTGGGTCGCCGGCGGCGATCGCGGCGCGCTCCCCGTCCGAGAGCGTGTGCACGTGGAGCAGGAGCGCCTCCTCGATCTCGGTCGCGTCGAAGAGGCTCCCGCGGCTGGTGGGCGCGAGCCGCGGATGGTCGGGGAGCACGATCGCCGCGCCGAGCACCGCGTCGTCCTCGGGTGTCGCGAGCACCGGATAGGTGTTGACGCTCTCGCACCCGGCCGTGAGCGGCGACTCGAAGCGCCCACCGGCGGCGCGCACCACGACGTGGGTGGAGATGAGCGATGCGCCGAGCGCCTCCGCGCGCCCGATTCCCTCACCCACCGGAGTCGTGTTGTGCACGCAGACACGGACGAGATCACCATCGGCGCGGAGCGCGACGCGGCCGCTGAGCCCGTCGAACGAGAAGAGGGTGGCACCGGGTCGGGCGAGCTCGACCCGCCGCTCGACGGCGCGATGGTCTTCGCCGGTCGACTGCAGGAACCGCACCTGCGCCGAGAGCCCGCCGGGCCGGGAGAACCGGCACTCGAGCCGCAGGTGGTCGAACCGCGTCCGGTCGGCATAGGCAGGTGGGTACACGATCCCGAACGGCGTCGGCGTCGCGTTCTTGGTCGCCCCGGGCGTGTAGGGGTAGAGCGCATACCCCTCGTAGAGCAGCGAATCGACGAGCTGCTCGAGCCCGCTCATCGGTCGCCACGGCGCCTATCCCCGGCTGGCCCGGTCGCCGGCCGGCTCGCGGAACCGAGAGCGGCCACACCCCTCCATCGCCTCATGCGATCGCCTCGGCAATCGTGGCCTCGAGGGTCGGGAGGCCGAGCGCTGCGCGGCGGGCTCTCAGCACCTCCAGGGTCTCGGCCCCGAGGCGGACGAAGCCACTCGCGCCGTACCGGCGCTCGAGCAGCTCCCGCCAGGTCGAGAGCGAGAGCCGGAAGCGCGCAGTGCAGCTCCACGGCACCCGCGCGACCTGCAGCCGATCGTGTTCGCCGCAGTAGAAGACCGAGCCGCTGAAGAGGAACGTGAGCGGTATGGCGCCGTCGCCGAGCGATGCGAGATAGCGCGAGCTCGCGAGTTCGAGATCGCCGCTGACAGGCACGCGGAGAGCGAAGCTTCCCGAGCCGCGGAAGCTCGGCACGAGTGTCTCGAGGCGCGCGAGCGGTAGGACACCGGCCGTCTGGGGGATGCGCTCGGGCTCGCCGAAGAGATCGCGCAGCCGCTCCCGGGTCTCGGGCCCGTAGCCGCGCCGATCTGCGTCGATCTGGACCTGCGCGCTGAGGGCGATCGTGTAGATCTCCCGTCCGCTCTCGTCGCTCACCTCGAGCGCGAACCGAAGCGCGGGCGTCGCCGCCCCGGCCTCGGGCTCGACTCCCGACACGACGAGCTCGGGCATGGGAACCGACACGGCGATCGACGTCAGGGCGCCGACTCCTCGCGCAGGTCGTCGAAGAAGCCCGCGATCGTGTGCTTCAGGCCGCTGCCACCGTTGATGCCCTCCCAGTGCGACTTCACCAGGCCCACGAGGGCATAGCAGCGGTCGATCGGCGCAATCGCGGCCTGCGGCGGCTCGACGAGGCGGTTGACGATCAGTCCCTCCGCATCGGTCTCGAGCGTCTCGAGCACCGGGTTGGCCGCCGAGAGCTCGTCCCATCGCGCAAGCTCGAGCTCGCTCTCGGTCGCACCGGCCGGGCTGGGGTAGAAGGCCACGATCCCGCCCGAGGCGCTGCTGCGGAAAAGGAACGCGAGACCGATCGGGATGCGGAACCCGGCCCAGAGCTCGTCGGGGAGGAGGAATCGCTCGAGCCAGAGCACACGCCTGCCCGTCGGCCGGAACTCGGGCTCGCCCGCACGCAACGCGAAACAGCTCTCGCACGAGCAGAGGATCTCCCGTCGCTCGAGCTGCAGCAGATGCCGATGGTCGGCGGCGACCGCGCCGCCGCACAGATCGCAGCGCTCGTCCGGCGGCGGCGCGGGCCGCGCTGCGGCACGCGCCGCCGTCATGCGACGCAGCTCGCGAACGACCGTCACGCCGACACCCGCACGCACCCGCCGTCCTCCAGCAGGGGCACCGGCTCGAGCTGCAGGCCGTCCGGCCCGAGCGAACGCCCCGCGAGCGGCAGGGAGAAGCGCCGCCGGCACGAGGGGCACTCGAGCGCGCCGTCGTCGAGGACGCCGCCGAGAAGCGAGGCACCACAGCCGGCACAGACGTCGCGGTAGGCAAGCAGCGTTCCCGCAACGTTCGCGACGAGCAGGTTCGCGCCGGCCTCGGCCAGATGCCCGGGGGCGGGCGTCGAGCTCAACTCGACCCATCCGGGCCGGGGTGCCGCGGGCGCGAGCAGCGGGAGCATCTTGGCCGGCATCCGCACCCTGCCCTCCTGCGTGCCATCCGCCCCACCGGGTGCGCCCTCGACCTCGATCCCGAGCAGGTCCGGAGCCTCCTCCTCGAGCGCCCCCTCGATCGCGAGCTCGAGGGTCGAGCCCGACGAGGCGCAGCCGTCGCAGCTCCCCTTCAGCAGCAGGCGCGCGACCCCCTCCTCGAGGGAGAGCAGCTCGACATCGCCGCCGTGGGAAGCGAGGTAGGGCCGCACCCGTTCAAGCGCAAGGGCGACCCGCCGCTCGAGCGGGACCGGGTGCATCCCGTGGACGAGCAGCATCTGGCCGACGACGGGGTCGGCGGCGAGGCGCTCCCGCTCGGCCGGGTCAAGGGCCGCCCAGACCCGCGCGAGTCCCTCCCCGTGAAGGTCGAGCATCTCGCCGAGCAGCTCCTCGGCCCCGTCCACGGCCCCGAGAGCCGCCATCAGCAGAGCCCGGTCGGTCTGTGCACCACCTTCTTGACCTTGCCGCCGCCGTAGTACATATGCACCCCACAGGGCAGGCACGGGTCGAACGAGCGCACGGCACGCATGATGTCGATGCCCTTGAACTCGTCTGGTCCGTTCTCCTCGAAGAGGGGCGTGTTCTGCACCGCGTCCTCGTAGGGCCCCGGGGTGCCGTAGGTGTCGCGCGAGCTCGCGTTCCAGGGCGTCGGCGGGTAGGGCTGATAGTTCGCGACCTTGCCATCGCGGATCACCATGTGGTGGGAGAGCACCCCCCGCGCGGCCTCGTGGAAGCCGACGCTCACCGCGTCCTCGGGCACCGTGAACTCGCGCCAGCTCTTCGTCCGGCCCGAGCGGACCTCGGCTGCGGCGAGGTTCAGGTTGTGCAGCCCAACGAGCGCCGAGTACGCCTCGTGGTAGGCGCGCGCTCGATCGCGCTCGATCGCATTCGACCAGGGCGGCACCTTCCACTCGAACTCCATCTGCGGCAGGCTCTTCGACCGAGGCAGCACCATCCGGATCGAGTCGCCGGTCGCCTCGAGGTAGTCGCCCAGCTTGACGAGCCCGGCCTTCGCGGTCACCCACTGGCGTGCGAAAGGTCCACCGCCGGTGTCGCAGGCGACGTAGCGGTCGCTGCGCTTGTCGTAGATGCGCGGCGAGACGACCCACGAGTACTTGTCGGCGAAGTCGCGCTTCTGCGGCTTGGGGATCGTCGTCTTGTTCCAGGGATGATGCTTGTCGATCGGGTTTCCGAGCGGGTCCTCGGTCACCCAGGTCGTCTCGGTCTCCCAGTCCTCGAAGTACGAGGAGCCGAGAAGGATGCGGATCATCCCGTTCATCTCGACCAGATCGGTCGTGACGAGCTCGCCCCCGATCGCGATGCCGGGCGTGACCATACGAGCCCTGCCCCAGTCGGTCATCGTCTTGTAGCTGTAGTCGACGACGTCGGGGTCGTCGAAGCAGCCCCAGCAGACGAGATCGGTCTCGCGGAAGCCGACTTTCTCGTATCCCGGAAGCGCCTCGTACCAGAAGTCGTAGAGGTCGTCGTGCAGAACGATCGACCGCTTGGTGTAGTCGATGTACTCCATGAGACGCACGTAGTAGTCGGTGATCGTCTGGTGGGTGATGTGAGCGCTGCAGCCCCCGGGCATGATCGTCGAGGGGTGTGTGTGGCGGCCGCCGAAGAGGCAGTACATCTCGCGCGTATACCGCGCCACCTCGAGCGTCTCGAGGTAGAAGTCGCCGCTGAACGGGTTCAGCGACCGCATGATGTCGGCGATCGTCTTGTACCCGTGGGTGTCCGACCCCGGCGCGGCGGTGTTCTCGGCTTTGGCGAGCACCGACGGGTTGGTCTCCTTGACCATCTGCTCGCAGAAGTCGACGTTAGCCATGCAGTCGTTGAAGATCGCGTGGTCGAACATGAAATCCGCGGATTCCGCGAGATTGAATGCGTAGTCGCCGAGCTTCGGCGGCTTGACGGAGTAGGCCATGTTCTGGTTCAGGCACGAGCAGGTGCAATGGTTGTCACCGCAGATCCCGCAGATCCGGCTCGTGATGAAGTGCGCGTCGCGCGGATCGATCCCCTTCATGAAGATGTCGAAGCCGCGGAACACCATGGAGGTCGAGTAGCACTTCAGGACCTCCTGGTTGGTGAAGTCGATCTCCGTGTGGATCCCGAGGCTCCCGACGATCCGAGTGATCGGGTCCCACGACATCTCCTTGACGACGACCTTGCGCTCGGTTGGCGCCTCGACGTCGACGGCCATCTCAGCCTCCCCTCTTCGCGTAGTGGCGCGGCTGATAGCCGCTGTCGAGCGTGCCGCCGCGATGCCGCCACTCCGGCTCCTTGTCGTATTTCTGCCTGATGTTGCGGTTGCGGCCCCAGCGGATGATCGGGCCGATCGTGAACCGTTCGACGTTCGCGGCGAGCGCCCCGAAGGAGTCCTCGTCCATGAAGGGCATGTACTTGTCGGGGAACCCCGGCATCGTGCAGGCCATGCAGATGCCCCCGACGTTCGGGCAGCCGCCGACCCCGTTGACCCAGCCCCGCAGCGGAACGTTGCACTTCACCACCGGGCCCTTGCAGCCGAGCTTGACCAGGCAGCGGTAATCGTCTCCGTAGGTGGTCGCGAAGTTCCCCATTTCGGAGAAGCCGCCGCGGTTGCAGTTCTCGCGCACCGTCCGATCAAACAGCCAGCGCGGGCGCAGGGCGTCGTCGAGGCTGATCATCGGCGCCATCCCACCCAGCTGCAGCACGAGGTACAGCAGGACCTCCGTCATGTTGTCGGGCTGGGCTGGGCAGCCGGGGATGTTCACGATCGGAATGCCGGCCTTCGACTTCCACTTCCATCCGAGGTAGTCGGCAAGCCCCATGGCGCCCGTCGGGTTGTTCTTCATCGCCGGGATCCCGCCGTAGGTGGCGCAGGTCCCGACCGCGACGACGGCCGCCGCCTTGGGCGCAAGCCTGTCGACCCACTCGTTCGTGGTGATCGGCTGCCCGGTGGAGGGATCGGTGCCCATGCCCGTCCAGTGGCCGTCCCCGTTGATCCGTTCGTTCGGGATCGACCCCTCGACGATCAGAACGAACGGATCGAGCTCGCCGCGCTCGGCCTGCCACCAGGCCTCGATGAACTCCGCGCCGTTCTCGTAGGCGAGCACCGGGTTGTGCACCACCACCCGGGGCATCCCGGGGATGATTCCGCGCACGATGTCCTCGAGGCTCGGGTTGGTCGCCGAGGTCATCGCGACGGAATCGCCGTCGCAGGACAGGCCGGTGGTCATCCAGATGACGTGGGCCGTCACCGCCTCGGTCGCGTTTTGGTTGGGCACGAACTCGACCGCTGTCATCACGCTCCTTTCAGCAGATGCGCGGGAGAGGATCTCCCACGAGCATGTCCATGACCCGGCGGCCACCGAAGGCGGTCTCGACGAGCACGAGCCCCGCCGGGTCGGTCTTCACGACTCCGATCTCGGCCGCACCCTCGCAGCCGGGGCTCGCCGCGAGCGCCGCCAGGGCCTCGTCGGCCGCCTCGGGAGCGACGAACGCCACCAGGCGCCCCTCGCTGGCCACATACATCGGGTCGATGCCGAGGATCTCGCAGGCCCCGAGCACGGTCGGGTGCACCGGCACCTTCGACTCGCGAACGACGATCGCGACACCCGAGGCCCGGGCGAGCTCGTTCAGCACCGAGGCGAGCCCGCCGCGGGTCGCGTCGCGGATGCAGCGCATGGAGGGTCCCGCGGCCTCTAGCAGGGCGTCGACCGGCGACCATAGCGAGCGGGTGTCGGACTCGATTCCGGCAGCGAGCTCGAACTGCCCGCGGGCGAGCATGATCGCGATGCCGTGCTCGCCGATCGGGCCCGAGACAAGGATGCGATCGCCGGGACGCAGGGCGGCCGGCGAGAGCCGGGCGCGCGGGTCGACCCGCCCGAGCCCGGTCGTGCAGATGTACATCGAGTCGCAGCGGCCGCGCTCGACGACCTTCGTGTCGCCGGCGACGACGCGGACATCGGCGGCGTCGGCGGCGCGCGCGATCGCGGCGACCTCCGCCCGCAGCTCGTCCGCGGCGAGCCCTTCCTCCAGCACGAGCGAGAGCGTCAACGCGAGTGGCCGGGCGCCCGCCACGGCGAGGTCGTTGACCGTCCCGTTGACGGCGAGCTCGCCGATCGACCCGCCCGGAAACCGGATCGGTTTGACGACGAAGCTGTCGGTGGTCAAGGCGAGACCCTCGAGGACAGCGGCGTCGGCGAGCTCGGTCATCCCGAATGCCGGCGCGAGCAGCCCCTCGACGAGCGACTGGGTCGCCTTGCCGCCGGCGCCGTGAGCCATCGTCACCCGCTCATCGCGGAAGCGGAGCGGCTTCGAGCGGACCCTCTCGATCAGCTCCAGGGTTCGTGCTTCGCCACCGGTCATACGACGGCCTTCTCTCGCGTGAAGCGCCCGAAGTTGTAGTAGGCGGCGCAGGCACCCTCCGAGGAGACCATGCAGGTGCCGATCGGGCGCTCGGGCGTGCAGGCGGTGCCGAAGACCTTGCACTCCCAGGGGCGGATCACGCCCTTGAGCACCTCTCCGCACTGGCAGGCCTTCGGATCGGCGACCCGGATCCCGGGCACCGGGAAGCGCAGCTCGGCGTCGAAGTCGGCGTATGCCCCGCTCAGCTTCAACCCGCTGTGGGAGATGAACCCGAGCCCCCGCCACTCGAAATGCGGCCGCAGCTCGAACACCTCCTCGAGGACCTGGAGCGCGTGGGGGTTGCCCTCGTAGGGGACGACCCGCTTGTACTGGTTCTCGACCTCGCAGCGGGCCTCGGCGAGCTGGCGCAGAATCATGTGGACCGACTGGAGCACGTCGAGCGGCTCGAACCCGGAGATCACGATCGGCTTTCGGTAGTCGCCCGGGATGAACTCGAAGGGCCGTGCCCCGACGACCGTCGAGACGTGGCCCGGGCCGATGAAACCGTCGAGCCGCAGGTCCGGCGACTCGAGGAGCGCCCGCAACGGAGGCACGATCGTGACGTGGTTGCAGAAACAGGAGAAGTTCGCCACCCCCTCCGCCTTCGCGCGCATCAGCGTCAACGCTGTCGACGGCGCGGTCGTCTCGAAGCCGACGGCGAAGAACACGACCTGCGAGGCGGGGTTCTCCCGCGCGATCCTGAGCGCGTCGAGCGGCGAGTAGACCATCCGCACGTCGGCACCGGCGGCCTTCGCCTCGAGCAGCGTGCCGCGGCTCCCGGGAACGCGCATCATGTCGCCGAAGCAGCTGAAGATCACGCCCTCCTCGTGGGCGACGGCGATCCCGTCGTCGACCCGCCCCATGGGGATCACGCACACCGGACACCCTGGGCCGTGGACGAGCTCGACGTTGTCGGGCAGCAGATCGTCGACGCCGTACTTGTAGATCGTGTGCGTATGGCCGCCGCAGACCTCCATCAGCTTGTAGTGCCGCCCCGGGTCGACGGTCGCAACGATCTCCGCGGCGAGCGCGCGCCCGAGCTCGGCGTCCCTGTATTCGTCGACGAACCTCATCTTGCCGCCCGGTCGAGGGCGGAGCGCCCGCGCGGGCTCTCGATGAGCTGAAGCGCGGTTCCGGCGTGGACGAGAAGCATCGAGCCGGGCTCGACCAGACCGAGGAGGTCTGTCATGACCTCACTCTTGACGCCCTCCTCGGTCGCGCAGAGGGCGAGGCCCGGGGCGTGGATGTCCACGACGCGCATCGGCACGCCCTCGTCGGAGCACGTGATGCAGTGACGCTCACCCGAGCAGCTCATCGGATCGCACTCGACTTCAGGTCCTCGAGCTCCTGCTCGAAGGCCTCTCCCATCCGCTGCAGCAGGCCCAGCGTTGCCTGGGCCTCCTCCTCGTCGACCTTGGAGAGCGCGAAGCCCACGTGGATGAGAACCCAGTCGCCGAGCTCAGGATCGTCGATCAATCCGACGTTGACGTTGCGAAGCACCCCGGCGACGTCGACCCGTGCGAGACGGTTCGACTCGTCGACGAACTCAACTATCTGCCCGGGAATCGCGAGGCACATGCGGAGCCCCTCTCGCCGTGATTCGGGGAGTGTCGCGCCTTCGCCGTAAAGCCGAGCGCAAGCTTCCTCAAGAGGCGTTGAGGGTCTTGAGAGTCAGACCGACACGAGCTTGTAGCCCAGTCCGCGCACGGTCACGATCCGTTCCGGGCTGCGCGGGTTGCGCTCGATCTTGTGCCGGAGGTTCGAGACGTGGACGTCGCAGACGTGCTCGTCGGCGAGGTGATTCGAGTCCCAGAGGCGATGCAGGATCTCGCGACGTGTGATGATCCGGCCCGGTTGCTCACTGAGCAGCACAAGAAGCTTGAACTGCGAGGCCGTCAGGTAGACCGACCGCTCGTCGACCACCACCTGCCGCAGGCCGAGATCCAGATGCACACCACCGATCTCACGCACCGGCCCACGCTCCGCCGACCGTTCGTATTCGCAGCGACGGAGCAACGCCCGTACGCGGCTCACGAGCTCGCCGAGAGAGTTCGGCACCGCCACGCAGTCATCCGCGCCGAGCTCGAGGGCGAGGATGCAGGCCACCTCGCTCTGGCGGCTGTTCAGCGCGATCACCGGGACGGTGCTGATGGCGCGCAGCTTCCGTAGCACGTCCAGGCCGGATACCTTGCGCAGGGCGAGATCGAGCATGACGAGGTCGACCGGCGCGCGAACGGCCGCCGCCAGCACCGCCTCGCCGTCCAGGGCGGACTCGACCTCGAAGCACTCACGCCTGAGAGCGTCTGCGACCGACTCCCGCAGCTCGGGAGTCGAACCGGCTAACAGGATCCTCGGGCACACCTCGTCCCCCTCGGTCGTCCTGTCGCAAGTATCTCCCAATTCCCTCAAAATGCAACACATGACACGACGTCGCTTTCGCGTCGGTGGCGTGGTCCAGGGCGTCGGGTTCAGGCCGTTTGTGTACCGGGCCGCCCGCCGGCGCGGGCTCGGCGGCTTCGTGCTGAACGACGGCGCCGGCGTCCTGATCGAGGCCGAGGGCACTGGCGAGGCGCTCGAGTCCTTCGCGCTCGCGCTGCGCCTCGAGGCACCCAGCCTCGCTCGTGTCGATTCGATCGCCGTCGAGCAGATCGAGGCCTGCGCCGAGACCGGCTTCCGGATCGAGACGAGCAGTGCGAGCGGAGGCACGGCCCTGATCCCCGCCGACGTCGCGACCTGCGAGGAGTGCCTCGCCGAGCTCTTCGATCCCGCAGACCGCCGCCACCTCTATCCGTTCATCAACTGCACCAGCTGCGGGCCACGCTTCACGATCGTCCGCTCGGTTCCCTACGACCGGCCGAACACGACGATGGCCGGCTTTCCGATGTGCGAGCAGTGCCGGCGCGAGTACGAGGACCCGGCCGACCGTCGCTTCCACGCCGAACCGACCTGCTGCCCGGCCTGCGGACCACGCCTGTCGCTCCCGATCGGCGAGGCCGTCGCGATGCTGCACGCCGGGTCGATCCTCGCCGTGAAGGGACTCGGCGGCTGGCATCTCGCCTGCGACGCCATGAACGAGCAGGCCGCCGAGCGGCTACGGGCGCGTAAGCATCGCGAGGACAAGCCCTTCGCGGTGATGACGCTCCGCCCCGGGATGCTGGCCGAGCTCGATCCGGAGGAGGAGCGGCTGCTGCGCTCGGGCGCACGGCCGATCGTCCTCGCGCGTCGACGGCCCGGGGCGCCGCTCGCCGAGGCCGTGGCGCCCGGCACGCCGTGGCTCGGTCTGGTGCTGCCCTACACCCCTCTCCATCACCTCCTGCTCAGAGGCGCGGGCCGTGCGCTCGTCATGACAAGCGGGAACCGTTCCGACGAGCCGATCGCCTGCGACGACGGCGAGGCCCGCGAACGTCTCGCCGGTATCGCGGACGCCTTCCTCGGCCACGACCGGCCGATCCACCGCCGCTGCGAGGACTCCGTCGTTCGGGCGGCGTTCCCGATCCGCCGCTCGCGCGGCATCGCTCCCGACGCTCTGGCGCTGCCGGTCGAGGCGAGCCGCCCCCTCCTCGCCGCGGGCGCCGAGCTGAAGGCAACCTTCTGCCTCGCGCGCGGCCGTAGGGCGTTCCTCTCGCCCCACCTCGGAGACCTCGACAACGAGGCCGCCTACGAAGCCTTCCGGGCCGACATCGCTCTTTACCTGGAGATGCTCGACGCCCGGGCCGAGCTGATCGCGCACGATCTGCACCCGGAATACCTCTCGACGAAATGGGCGCTCGAGCAGGAAGCGGAGCTCGTGGGCGTCCAGCACCACCACGCCCACGCAGCCGCGTGCCTCGCCGAGCACGGCGAGACCGGGCCGGTGCTCGCGCTCGTCTTCGACGGCACGGGCTTCGGCCCCGACGGGACCCTCTGGGGCGGCGAGCTGCTGCGCTGCGACCTGCTCGACTTCGAGCGGCTCGCACACCTCACCCCGGTGCCGCTTCCGGGCGGGGCGGCTGCGATCCGCGAGCCGTGGCGTGTCGCCGCCTCCTACCTCGAGCTCGCCGGCCGCCCGGTGCCGTTCGAGCGCTGGCCGCTCGTCCGTGAGAGCCTCGCGCTGAACGCACCGCTCTCGTCGGGCATGGGCCGCCTCTTCGACGCGGCCGCGGCCGTGCTCGGACTCCGGGGCGAGGTGAGCTTCGAGGGCCAAGCGGCCATGGAGCTCGAGCACCTCGCGGGGGAGGTGCCCGCCGACCCCTACCCGTGGAGGTTCGGCGACGGCGCGGCGCTCATCGCCGCCGTCCACGACGATCTCGCCGCCGCCCGCCCCCGGGCCGAGATCGCGGCGGCCTTCCACGAAAGCGTCGCGGCCGGAGCGGCCAGCGCCTGCGCGCAGGCCGGCGGCGCCGACTCCGTCATCCTCACGGGCGGAAGCTTCCAGAACCTGAGGCTCCTGGCCTCCACCCGAGCGCGGCTCGACGAGCTCGGGTTTCGCGTCCTCACCCACCGCCTCGTGCCACCAAACGACGGCGGCATCAGTTACGGCCAGGCCGCGATCGCAGCCGCCCGCTCATGAGGAGCGGCGGAGCTGCGCAGCCCGGAAAAGACCGACCGGCGAGGAACGGCTGCCCACAGGAGCCGGGGCGGACGGATGCTCACGGCGACCGACCCGGTGCCGCGCACGAAGGACGCTCGACGCCGTGGCCGACGAGCCGTCGGGGGGCTCGCCGGCACGTCGCGCTGCGAGCGACCTGCCGCGCTTCGACGCCACGGAGCTCCCGGGGCGGCCAGGGACGCAGAACCCGACGCCCGACGTCTCCGCGGTTAGCCGCCCGGTCCGGTGGCTCGAAGCTGACGGACTGTGTCAGGGCCGCCGTCGTGACCGAGTCAAGCCGCCTCGAGCGGCAACGCCCCGAAGAACGCAGCGCCGAGTACGACCAAGCCAAGAGCCACAGCCCGTCGCTCCGCTCGTCCCATCGACCGGCCGCGAATACCGCTTACCGCGCGCGCCGAGAGCAGCGACCGCTTCGAGGCGAAGGAGAGCACCGAGGCCGCGGACGCCGCCGACCCGATCGAGAAAAACGAGCAGACCGAGCCGATCGATCCGATCGATGCCACGGATCCGATCGAACCGATCGAGGCAACCGAACCCTCACTCGCGATCGAGAGGATCGAGTCGGTCGAGTTCAGCGACCAGCGCGATTTCACGCCTCTATTGTCGCAGCCGTTTCCCGTGAGCCGCGGCCGGTCGGCGCTTTCGGTGGTGATACCGCCGCGGTTTACGGTCCGCATCACCGCACGAGCGGCTCGGGCGCCGGCTGCAGACCGCCTGGCCGCAGGCTCGGCCTACCGGACAGCATGGGAGTGGAGCGTCTCGACCTGGTCCGCCACATGCTCGTCGTCGCGCGTGTCAGCACTGCGGCCGCGGAGACACGGAACATCGAGGCGACTTCATGGATCTCTACCGGAGCGGCAGTTCAGCGAGTGCCGTTCAGGAGCCGGGCTCTTGCCGGGTGGGGCTCGGGCGGCCCGGAATGATGCTTTGGGCCGCCCGCAGCGTCGGTGCGGTCTAGCCGGCGAGTTGCCCGCGGATTTCGCCGTTCGGGTTCTTTGCCGTGTGGACGTTCACGTAGAGAAGATGCTTTGCGAACTCCTTCTGGACTGCGGCGCTGACCGTGATTGTGCCGCTCATCGGGCTGACGCAGGGGTGGGCCGCTACCAGCTGGGAATCGGGCGAGCCGGCGCCGCAGAGCCAGATAAGG